>OIZL01000375.1_pt1 | contig 34406 bp, 36 predicted proteins | sample 1588541 | NCBI WGS metagenome assembly OIZL01 (sample SAMN03283285) | human gut metagenome | biome: human-associated habitat; material: feces | host: Homo sapiens | place: Peru | collected 2012 | reverse complement strand
CTCTAGACCCACTGATTAAGAGTCAGTTGCTCTACCAACTGAGCTAACTGGGCATTACTCATTCATTATATCATAAAAATATAAAATTACTAGTCCTAAATCACAAAAAAGTTAATTTTTTGTGATTTTTTGCTGTACCCAGTAAAAATAAAAAGTCTATGTTAGACTTTAATTATTAAAATGGCGGAGCAGGAGAGATTTGAACTCTCGCGCCGGTTACCCGACCTACACCCTTAGCAGGGGCGCCTCTTCAGCCTCTTGAGTATTTCTCCTGAACATATGAATTACTATGAAATTATCCTGCGTCTTTGTGACGCATAGATTATATTACTAAATAATTTTCCTTTTGTCAATCACTTATTTTATTTTTTCTCTATTTTTCCTGCGCCCACTCTAATATTGCGGTTTCATAGAGGTTATTTCCCTCAGAATCGACTACCACGATAACCGGAAAATTCTCTACTTCCAGTTTTCGGATTGCCTCTGCTCCTAGATCATCATAGCAGACAACCTCTGATTTTGTGATACATTTGGAAAGCAGGGCACCGGCACCACCCACTGCGGCAAAGTAGACCGCGTGATTGCGCACAACTGCTTCGATGACTTCTTTTGTTCTTTTTCCTTTTCCGATCATTGCCTTTTCCCCGAGATTGAGCAGTCTCGGAGCGTACTTATCCATACGGCTGGCTGTGGTCGGACCCGCAGAACCGATCGGCCGTCCCTCTCTTGCAGGTGAAGGTCCCATATAATAGATCGTTGCGTCTTTGATCGGGATCGGAAGTTCTTTGCCCGCATCCAAGACTTCCATCATACGTTTATGCGCCGCATCTCTCGCCACATAGATGGTTCCCGTAATATATACATAGTCACCCGCGTGCAGATCTGCTGTTATCTGTTCTGTGATCGGTGTTTTGATATGCTTATCCATCTTTTTTCTCCCTCCTGCCGATTCTAAAGTTCCCGCACGATATGGCGGTTTACATGGCAGCAGATATTGACTGCTACCGGAAGACCGGCAATATGAGTCGGATATGTGTTGATGTTTACAGCAAGTGCGGTCGTTGTTCCGCCAAGTCCTCCCGGTCCGATGCCGAGACGGTTGATCTTTTCTAACATTTCCTCTTCGAGATCTTTTACATAATCTATTTTGGAATGTTCGTTTACATTTCTCGTCAGTGCCTTTTTTGCGAGCAGCGCACATTTCTCAAAGGTTCCTCCGATTCCTACACCAACGATCATCGGCGGACAGGCATTCGGTCCGGCATCTCTTACTGCTGTAAGGATTGCCTCTTTTACTCCTTCGATTCCATCTGCCGGTTTTAACATGAAGATCCTGCTCATATTTTCGCTTCCGAATCCCTTCGGCGCAACCGTGATTTTTACTTTATCACCCGGGACAATAGAATAGTGTACGATTGCCGGCGTATTGTCTTTGGTATTTTCGCGGAGGATCGGATCTTTTACCACTGATTTTCTGAGATATCCCTCCGTATATCCCTGGCGCACGCCCTCATTGATCGCATCTTCTAAATTTTCCCCTTCAAAATGGACATCCTGTCCAATCTCCATGAAGATAACAGCCATACCGGTATCCTGGCAGATCGGGATCACTTCTTTATCCGCTATCTCAAGATTTTCTTCGAGCTGTCCTAAAATTTTTTTCCCAAGTGGCGATTTTTCCGTGGACTCCGCATTTTTCAACGCGTCCTCCATATCGGACGACAGATAATGATTGGCGTGGATGCACATTTCTTTGATGTTTGAGGTAATCTGTGCTGTGTCTATCGTTCTTATCATGCTTCTTTGTCCTTTCTGAATTTTTTCATTTTTTCCCTGAGTGATTTCAGATGTATGTTTTTCATGGTTGCGAGTATTTCATTGTTTTCTCTCGACTTCATATCCGGAAAGGCCTTTAACAGACGCTCAAAGCCATATTTTTTCTCTTCCAGCAGCCGTTTATATTCTTGATTCAGATTTTCGATCTGACCTTTCAGTTCATCTACATTTTCATTTAAGATCAGCTTTTTGTCTTCGATCTCATTTAACAGATCTTCGTGGTCTTCTTCAAATTTTTCTTTTTTCTCCAGCGCATCCGTCACGTTTTCATAGATATTTTCTCCGATCTGATCGGATATCACATGTATCTTTTTCGATATTTCATTGATCGCAGCAAGCCGCTTATTGAATTTCAAGATCGTTGCTACCGATACGCAGCAATCGGTGACAAATACGCATAAAATCAGCACAAGTAATACGATTCCCGGTGTTTTTGGAAGATATCGTATGAATGCATAAATAATCGGGTGAATGATGAGCATAATAAAGGTACACGCAAATCCCCAGAAAATTGAAAATTTGAGGCAGACATACCCCATGATATTGCATGGCTTATTGGAATAATCCCACCATTTGTTGTGAAACACTTTTTCTAAGATAAAACCTGTCAAAAATTCCAGGATGGACGTAAGAAAAAAGGAACCCACATATAGCAGGAGCAGATTTCTTTTGAGCGGTGTCAGTATAACAATGACCGTAAGCACACCGATCCCATAGATCGGACAATACGGGCCATTTAAAAATCCGCGGTTTACAAATATTCCCCGATCCATTGCCGCATAGGAAACCTCGGAGCACCAGCCAATAAATGCGTAAATAATAAAAATCCACAATACTTCATATAATGTTGTTGGCATTTTATTTCCTCCCCTAATTTCAAGATAAATTTTTTCATTTATTTTGAAATCGACAGCCTGCGGACACAGGCTGTCGGATTTTTAAGTTTTTATTTTTCGTTTTCAGATTCTGCTTCTTCGGTGTCTTCTGTTTCTTCCTGCGTGGTAAGGGATTTATCCTCTCTTACTTTCGCAATGCTGGCAACCGTGATGTCATCATCCATATTGATCAGTTTCACACCGGAGGTAACTCTTCCAAGCAGTGAAATGTCCTCCACTTTCATACGGATAATGATTCCCTCGGTTGTGATAAGCATGATCTCGCTGTCCTGGTTGACCGCCTTGATACCGATGATATTTCCGGTTTTTTCGGTGATCTTGTAACACTTCACACCTTTTCCACCACGGTTCTGCGGTGTAAATTCGGTCATAAGTGTTGCTTTGCCAAGACCTTTTTCGGAAACGATAAGAAGCGCGTCTCCCTGCGTGTTCATCTGCATGCCGACTACTTCGTCGCCGTCCGTCAGATTCATACCGATAACACCCATGGATGTTCTTCCGGTACTTCTGACATCCGTCTCATGGAACCGGATACACTGTCCGAATTTGGTAACTAAAATGATATCTTTGTTGTTATCTGTTTTCTTGACCTCGATCAGCTGGTCGTCGTCGCGAAGATTGATCGCCGCAAGTCCGGTCTTTCTGACATTTGCGTAATCGGTGATCGGTGTCTTTTTGACAATACCGTTTTTCGTTGCCATAAACAGGTAATTTCCCTCTTTGTACTCACGGATCGGGATAACTGCCGTGATCTTTTCATCCGGCTGCAGCTGTAAAAGATTGATGATTGCCGTTCCTCTTGCGGTTCTTCCCGCTTCCGGAATCTCATAGGCTTTCATACGGTATACTTTTCCCATATTGGTGAAGAACATCAGATAATGGTGGGAGGTCGTCATCAGAAGTTCCTCGATGTAATCGTCCTCTATCGTCTCCATACCCTTGATTCCTTTGCCGCCGCGGTGCTGGCTGCGGAAATTGTCCACGCTCATACGCTTGATATAACCGAGTTTTGTCATTGTGATCACGGTATTGGTCACCGGAATCAGATCCTCCATGGAAATATCATATTCATCATATCCGATGGATGTTCTGCGGTCATCCCCGTATTTGTCAGCAATCGCAAGGATTTCTTCCCGGATCACGCCGAGCAGTTTTTTCTTGTCCGCAAGGATTGCCTTTAATTCCTCGATCTTTGCCATAAGATCTGCATACTCGGTCTCGATCTTCTCTCTTTCCAGACCGGTCAGCGCACGCAGACGCATATCTACGATTGCCTGTGCCTGCGCATCGGATAACGCGAAACGCTCGATCAAACGGTCTTTTGCTTCCTGCGCGTTCTTGCTGGAGCGGATGATGTTGATCACTTCGTCGATATTATCAAGCGCGATCAGTAAGCCCTTTAAGATATGGGCTCTTTCTTCTGCTTTGTTTAAGTCGTATTTGGTACGTCTGGTTACGACTTCTTCCTGATGCAGCAGATAATAATTCAACATTTCGCCGAGATTTAATACCTTCGGCTCGTTATTTACCAGCGCAAGCATGGTCACACCAAAAGTATCCTGCAGCTGTGTATGTTTAAATAAAAGATTTAATACCACGTTCGGATTTGCGTCACGGCGCAGTTCGATACATACACGCATACCCTGACGATCCGACTCATCACGCAGATCCGTGATTCCGTCAATCTTTTTGTCTTTGACAAGCTCCGCTATTTTTTCGATCAGTCTTGCCTTGTTTACCATGTACGGAAGCTCCGTTACTACGATACGGTTCTTTCCGTTTTGCATCGGCTCGATATTGGTCACCGCGCGGACACGCACTTTTCCACGGCCGGTGCGGTATGCTTCGTTGATTCCTGTGGTTCCGAGGATCATGCCTCCGGTCGGGAAATCCGGTCCTTTTACGATCTCGAGCAGTTCCTCGATATCGGTGCCGCGGTCCTCTTTTACCTGGTTATCGATGATCTTTACCACGGCGTTTATGACTTCGCGCAGGTTATGCGGCGGTATGTTGGTCGCCATACCTACGGCGATACCTGTCGTTCCGTTTACCAAAAGATTCGGGAAACGCGCCGGAAGTACGACCGGCTCTTTCTCCGTCTCATCAAAGTTTGGCATGAAATCCACGGTATCTTTGTTGATGTCCGCAAGCATTTCCATGGAAATCTTACTCAAACGCGCCTCTGTGTATCGCATGGCAGCGGCTCCGTCACCATCGACAGAACCAAAGTTTCCATGACCGTCTACAAGCGGATATCTCGTAGACCAGTCCTGTGCCATATTTACAAGTGCTCCGTAAATAGAGCTGTCACCGTGCGGGTGATATTTACCCATGGTATCACCGACGATACGGGCGCATTTTCGATGCGGCTTATCCGGACCGTTGTTCAATTCTATCATGGAATACAGCACTCTTCGCTGTACCGGCTTCAAACCATCTCTTACATCCGGCAGCGCGCGGGACGCGATAACGCTCATGGCGTAATCAATGTAAGAGGATTCCATTGTTTTCTTTAAGTCAACCTCATGAATCTGATCAAAAACTTTATCATCCATTTACCTAAACCTCCTATACGTCCAGATTCTGAACGTATTTTGCATTCGCTTCTATAAATTCTCTTCTTGGCTCTACTTTATCTCCCATCAAGGTGGTAAAGGTAACATCAATTTCGGAAGAGGATTCCTCATCTACGATTACTTTTTTCAAAATACGTTTCTCCGGGTCCATGGTCGTCTCCCAGAGCTGTTCCGCATCCATCTCACCAAGACCTTTGTAACGCTGGATCTTGTTGTTTCCGTCACGTCCGATCTCAGTTAAAATTTTATTTAATTCCTCATCACTGTAGGCATACCATACGTTTTTGTTCTTTTCGATCTTGTAAAGAGGCGGCTGTGCCAGGTATACATGTCCCTGTTTGATCAGTTCCGGCATAAAACGGTATAAGAAGGTGAGCATCAGTGTACTGATATGCGCACCGTCGACATCGGCATCGGTCATGATAATTATCTTGTTGTAACGGAGTTTGGAAATATCAAAATCCTCGTGGATTCCGGTTCCAAACGCAGTGATCATCGCCTTGATCTCCGCATTGCCGTAAATCTTGTCCAGTCTCGCTTTCTCTACGTTTAAGATCTTTCCTCGAAGCGGAAGGATTGCCTGTGTTGCACGGCTTCTCGCTGTTTTTGCGGAACCACCGGCGGAATCTCCCTCGACGATAAAGATCTCGCAGTTTTTCGGATCTTTATCTGAGCAGTCCGCTAATTTTCCAGGCAGAGACATTCCCTCAAGCGCCGTTTTTCTTCTGGTCAGATCACGCGCCTTTCTCGCTGCTTCTCTCGCGCGCTGCGCAAGCAGTGATTTTTCGCAGATTGTCTTCGCGATCGCCGGATTCTGCTCAAGGAAGTAAGTAAGCTGTTCACTGACTACCGAGTCCACCGCTCCCCTTGCCTCGCTGTTTCCGAGTTTCTGTTTGGTCTGTCCTTCAAACTGCGGTTCCTCGATCTTGATACTGATGATTGCCGTAAGTCCTTCTCTGATATCATCACCGGTAAGCGGCGGCTCGTTGTCCTTTAAGATCTTGTTTGCCTTGGCATAGGCATTGAATGTCTTTGTCATGGCATTACGGAAACCGGCAAGATGCGTACCACCTTCCGGTGTGATGATATTATTTACAAAACTGAATGTCGTGTCATTGAAGGAATCATTGTGCTGCATGGCAACTTCCACATAAACTCCGTCACGCGTGCCCTCGCAGTAAATGACCTGATCGTAAAGAGCTTCTTTGCTCTTGTTTAAGTAAGTGACAAATTCCTTGATACCTCCGGCATAGTGATATTCTTCCTGACGCTCCGGATTTTCTCTTTTGTCCAGCAAAACGATGCGCAGATTCTTGGTAAGAAACGCCGTCTCACGCAGACGCTGTTTTAAGGTTCCAAAATCATAAACGGTCTCCTCAAAGATCGTATCATCCGGCTTGAATGTAACTTTGGTTCCATGTTTCGCAATATCACATTCGCCGGTAACTTTTACCTCGCCGTCCGCTTTTCCGCGCTTGTAACTCTGTGAATAGATTTTTCCATCATGATAAACTTCGACTGTAAGCCAGTTTGACAACGCATTTACAACAGACGCGCCTACGCCATGCAGACCGCCGGACACTTTGTATCCTCCGCCTCCAAATTTACCACCTGCATGCAGCACGGTAAATACGACTTCCAGCGCGGATTTTCCTGCTTTATGGTTCATTCCGACCGGAATACCACGTCCGTCATCTTCGACCGTAATGGAATTGTTCTCATTGACGGTCACATAGATATTTTTACAAACACCCGCCAATGCCTCATCTACCGCATTGTCTACGATCTCGTACACCAGATGGTGCAATCCTCTCGCAGACGTACTTCCGATGTACATACCCGGTCTTTTACGAACTGCCTCTAATCCTTCCAAAATCTGAATTTGATCTGCTCCGTATTCAGCACTCATTCTAAATCCTCCTATTCACGGAAACTACCCTACATTTCTGTTGTCTCACTTACATGTCCATCTATCACATGAAAAACTTTGTCTATCTGAAACCTGTTTCTTACAAATTCATCCAGACCGGTACAGGTGATCATGGTCTGAATATCATGTATACTGTTTAATAAATAATTCTGTCTGTTGCTGTCAAGTTCGGACAATACATCATCCAGAAGAAGCACCGGCGTGTCATGGATCGTCTGACGCACCAGTTCGATCTCCGATAATTTTAGGGATAACGCGGATGTCCGCTGCTGTCCCTGGGAACCGAATTTGCGGATGTCCACCCCGCGGATAAAAAACGATATGTCATCTCTGTGCGGTCCCACGGAGGTCTGCGCATATTTTCTGTCCTTTTCCCGGACACGGTTTAACTCATCTTCCAAAAATTCAGCGTCTATGTTTGGTTCATACCGAAGAATCAGTTCTTCTCTTTTTCCGGAAATATTTCTATGTATCCCTGTTACGATCTCACTTAATTCTTCGACAAACTGTCTTCTCCGCCGGATCAGCTTTTTGCCATATTCTACCAACTGCATGTCCCAGACCGGAAGCGTCTCCATCAGCTGCGGCTGGTGCTGCATATCCTTTAACAGCCGGTTACGCTGCATCAGGATTTTGTTGTATCTGGTCAGATCGGACAAATAGATTTTGTCCAACTGACAGATCTCGGCATCCAGAAATCTTCTCCGCTCGGAAGGGCCGTTTTTTATGATATTTAAATCCTCCGGCGAAAAAAAGACCATATTCAGGATCCCGAATAATTCACTCGCCTTTTTGATCGGCACTTTATTGATTGCAATGCCCTTGCTGCGGTTTTTTTTCAGATGAATATCCAGCTGATATTCTTTTCCCTGCTTCTCCACGATCGTGCGGATATGGGATTCATCCTCTCCAAACCGTATCATGTCCTTATCGCGGCTGCCCTTGTGGGATTTAGTCGTCCCGCTGACATAAGCAGCCTCAAGGATATTGGTCTTCCCCTGGGCATTATCACCAAACAAAATATTAGTTCCACTATCAAATTTCAGATCCAGATCTTCGTAATTACGAAAATTCTTTAATTCAATAGATTTTAAGATCATCCTACAATCTTTATCATTTCTCCATCAAAAGAAACGATATCTCCATCATGAAGTTTCTTTCCTCTGCGGCATTCCACTTCACCGTTTACCTCAACCTGTCCTTCGGTGATCACGATCTTTGCTTCCACACCGGATCCAACCATGCCGGCAAGCTTCATTGCCTGTCCAAGTTTTATAAATTCATCTTTTATCTTTACTTCTTTCATTTTTTACCCATCCTTAATTTGCCGCAGCATTAAAATTTACCGGAAGAATCAGGTAAATATAGGTTTCATCGTCATCCTTGATAAAGCATGGCGCTTTCGGATTGACCATGTAAAGTGCCACTTCTTCATCATCGATCACGCGGAGCGCATCAATAAAAAATTTCGGGTTAAAGCCAATTAAGATATCTTTTCCGTCTTTTTTGACATCAATCTCCTCATCCATGGAACCGATGAAAGAATTGATCTTCAACTGTACACTGTCATCCGTCACATTCATGATGATCGGCTTTTTGTCACCTTCTTTTACAAGAAGTGTCGCACGGTCGATACAGTCAAGCAGCTCTCTTTTGTTGATCTTTACTTTTGTTTCATAATCCGAGGAAAGCATCTGCTCGATCTTGAAATATTCTCCCTCGATCAGGCGGGATACGACCGTTGTATTGTCAAATTCAAATACAATGTGATTTTCCGTGATATAAATATCTACTTCAGAATCCGCGTTTCCAGGCAGGATCTTACTTACTTCCTGCAAAGTTTTTCCGGGTACGACCACTTTTTTGTGCTCATAGTTTTCTTTTAACTGGATCTTGCGGATGGAAATACGATGTCCGTCCAGGGAAACCACTTTCAGTTCATTTTCATTGATCTCAAATAATTCGCCGGTCATCAGCTTGTTGTTGTCATTGTCCGCAATGGAAAAGATCGTCTGGCGGATCACTTCTTTTAAGGTGAACTGCGAAATATGAACGGATTCATTACGTTCAATAAATGGAATATAGGAGAAATCATCACCGGATTTTCCTACAATATTGAATTTCGCTTTTTCACAGGTGATCGTCGTTTTGAAATTACTGTCAGTTTCGATCGTTACATCGCTATCCGGTAATTTGCGGACAATCTCGGAAAAGATCTTTGCGTCAAGCGCGATGATACCACGTTCTTCGATCTGACCTTCAATCTTGGTTTCGATTCCAAGTTCCATATCATTCGCAGTCAGTTTTATCTCATTTGCAGAAGCATCAATTAAAATACATTCTAAGATAGCCATCGTCGTACGGGTCGGTACTGCTTTGGAAACAATATTAACTCCGTAAAGTAAATTTTGTTTGGAACAGATTAATTTCATGATGTGTAAAACTCCTTCCTGGCATATAGATATAATTATAAAAGTAATTCAAAGTCTTATTCTTAGAGGTTGTTAATAAGTTAATAACTCCCGTAAGCACGATAGATTAAGGCTTTAAAGAAAAATGTAAAGGGCAAAACCATGTGAAAAGCATGCGGATGAAAACTGGATGGGATGTGAATAAGGATTTTTGCCACAGAGAGTAAAAATACACTTTTCACACCATATCCAATAGATTTACACACATTTTTGCCAAGTTATCCACAAAAATTGTGGATAACTACTCGAAATTGTTAATTAGGGTTGATTTTCTTCTTAATTGTGTCGATTAAACTGCGTGTTGCCTCAGTGGACTCGTATTCCTCACCGATTTTTTTGATACCATGAATAATGGTAGAGTGATCCCTTCCACCTAAAAGAGATCCGATACCATCCAAAGAAATATCTGTCATGTTTTTGCAGAGGTACATCGCAATCTGACGCGGCTTCGCAATTTCGCTGCTGCGGCTTTTGGATTTCATCTGCTCCGGCGTGATCTGAAAATGTTCGGACACAACATCGATGATAAGCTGTGGTGTCACTTCGTTTTGTTTGTCCGGAGAGATGACGTTTTGCAGTTCGCGGACAGCAAGATCCATTGTGATCGGTGTATGTACCAGATTGGAAAATGCCATCAGCTTGTTGAGCGCGCCTTCCAGTTCACGGATATTGGATTTGATATTATTCGCGATGTAACTCAAAATATCGTCATCCAGTTCAAAATTGTCCGTTTCGGTTTTCCGGCGTAAGATCGCCATTCGTGTTTCGTAATCCGGAGAACCGATATCCGCAGTAAGTCCGCATTCAAAGCGGGAACGGATCCGTTCTTCCAGGGTTTCCATATCTTTTGGAGGCTTATCGGAAGATATGACGATCTGTTTGTCTGCCAGATATAGCTCGTTAAAGGTATGGAAAAATTCTTCCTGCGTACTTTCCTTTCCAATGATAAACTGAATATCATCGATCAGGAGAACATCGATGTTACGGTATTTTTCACGGAACTTTGTCATTGCCGTATTGTTTCCGTTACGGATGGCATCGATCAGTTCATTCGTAAAACTCTCGGAAGAAACATATAAAATCTTGGCATCCGGTCGGTTTGCCTGAATGAAGTGGGCGATGGAATGCATCAGGTGCGTCTTTCCAAGTCCCACGCCTCCGTATAAAAACAGAGGATTGTATACTTCACCCGGAGATTCCGCCACCGCGAGGGAAGCGGCATGGGCCAGACGGTTGTTGTTGCCGACGACAAAAGTATCGAACGTATAATTCGGGTTTAAATTTGAAATATCGGTCGTACCGGAAGTCGGTGCGGGTTTCTTATTATAGGAAGATTTGATCTTTTTCTCCTGCTCCGGCAAAATAAAAGAAATATCATAGTCCTGTCCGGTCTGGTTCGCGACGGCGACTTTGATCGGAAGCGTATATTTCTTTTCAATGAAATCCCGTGCCATTTTTTCCAGAGGAACCAGGATGTATAGCTTGTCTCCCTGTACATCAGATACAGAAAGCGGTTTTAACCATGTGTTGAAGGATACTTCGGTAAGTTCATATTCTTCTTTTACTTCCTGTAAAATCTTATCCCATTTTTCTAAAATCTGTTCCATGTTCCATCTCCATTTTTTATGTATCTCAAGAAGTGCTATTTCGCCCCTGGATTGCAGAAAGCAAAATAACACACTTTCTATAATAAACTAAAAGTGTCAAATAAGCAATTGTTAATTCTTGATAAAAGATGGTATGAGACACGCAATGAAAGAACGGTACAGGGGATAAGGGAAATGTTTAAAATGTGGAATAGGGGCTTTCACGCTAATTTAAAGGTCAAACTGACGCGAACGGATGAAAAATGAAAAGTCCCGCAAACAGGATATAAACAGGGAAAAAAGCGGATATCCACAGCATGTCCACAAAAAGTACAAAATGTAGATAAAATGGGTTTCTACCTTATATATATAGTGTTCATGTTGATATGTGGAAAGGTACCTTCCGGCCTTTTAAAATAAGGGACGTGAAAAAAAAGCAGGTTTTGCTTGACTTTAGAGGGTTTTTTGATATAATTGAGAATGATGTTTTTTAACATAGAGGAGGTGGATACCAAGATGAAGATGACATTTCAGCCGAAGAAATGCTCCAGAAAAAGAGTGCATGGCTTCAGAAAAAGAATGAGTACAGCAGGCGGAAGAAAAGTATTGGCTGCAAGAAGATTAAAAGGAAGAAAGAAATTATCAGCATAGGCCACAGCTTTTGTGGTCTTTTCTTCTTTCTTTCCAAGAATGAAAAAGAATGGAATCATTAAAAAAGAACAGAGATTTTCAGAATGTATATAAGAAGGGCAGGTCTTACGCGAACCGCCTTTTAGTCATGTATGTTCTTGAAAATCAGACCGATTGTAACAGAATAGGGATATCAGTAAGCAAAAAAGTAGGAAATAGTGTTATAAGACATCATCTTACCCGTTTGATCCGGGAAAGTTACAGACTACACGAGGACATGTTCAATAATGGTTTGGACATTGTAGTTGTCACAAGGGTATCGGCAAAGGGCGCATCGTATCATGAAGTGGAGAGCGCGCTGTTACACCTTGGACGTCTTCACAAAATAATCAGTACAAAATAATTCTTTGAATGAAAAAGAAGATGGAATAATTTTGAAAAAAATTTTAATTGCTTTAATTAAATTTTATAGAAAATATTTATCACCGCTGAAGACAACAAAATGTCCGTATTATCCGACCTGTTCGACGTACGGACTGCAGGCTGTGGAAAAATATGGTGCCGTAAAAGGCGGCGCGCTGGCGGCGTGGAGAATATTGAGATGTAATCCTTTTTCAAAAGGTGGATATGATCCAGTTCCATAAATTCAGGAGGGCTTTCTTGTGACAGAAATAGTATTAACACAGTATTCCGGAAAGATACTGGGTCCGATCGCGCGTTTCTTCGGTTGGATCATGAACGGAATCTATATGTTCTTTTCCAATACATTTGGAGTGGAAAGTATTGCGTTATCGATCATCATACTTACCATGCTCATTTATCTGTGTATGTTTCCGCTGACATTAAAACAGCAGAAATTTTCCAAATTATCACAGAAAATGCAGCCGGAACTTCAGGCAATTCAGAAAAAATACGGCAACCGGAAAGATCAGGCTTCCATGATGGCTATGCAGGAAGAAACACAGAAACTGTATGAAAAATACGGTATTTCTCCGACCGGAAGCTGTTTACAGGCAGTTGTCCAGATGCCGATCTGGTTTGCTTTGTATCGTGTATTTCAGAATGTACCTGCTTATGTCAGCAGTGTAAAAGGTGTGTTTGCGGATCTCGTAAACGGGATCATGAACGTTTCCGGTTATCAGAACATCATGACGAAGCTGACGGAAACCTATAGCCTCGGTATACAGACGGATTTTACCGTAAAAGATAAGACCGCGTTATATAATTATATCGTTGATGTTGTTTATAAACTTCCGTCCAGTGGATGGGATACCTTAAAGGATAAATTTCCGGATCTCTCCGGTGTGATCGATACAACAAACACATCGGTGCATGGGTTCAATTATTTCCTCGGAATGAACATTTCCGATACACCGCTTGCAATCATTAAGAATGCAGCTTCCAATCATTTATACCTGATCCTGATCGCAGCGATCCTGGTTCCAGTATTTTCCTACATCACTCAGGTGTTGAGCTTGAAGCTGATGCCGCAGGCGGGTGGCGATAATGACCAGATGGCAAAACAGATGAAGATGATGAACAATACGATGCCGGTATTTATGGCATTTATGTGTTTTATCACACCGGTTGGTCTTGGTATTTACTGGATCGCAGGTGCGGTATGCAGAATTGCTCAGCAGTTTTTGATCAACAAGCATATGGAAAAAGTAAATCTGGACGACATCATTGCTAAGAATCAGGAAAAAGCAAAGAAGAAGCGTGAGAAGATGGGCATTGCGGAGAATCAGATCAACAATGCGGCACGCATGAGTACCAGAAGAAATACAACACTGTCCACTCTTACAGAAGAAGAAAAAGAGGAAAAATTAAAAAAAGCTGCCGAGTATACCAGCAAGGCGAATCCGAACAGCCTGGCGGCAAAAGCGAATATGGTACGGGAATTTAACGAGAAAAACAATAAATAGTCAGGGGGCAGTACTATGGATTATATTGAAGTAACTGGCAAAACAGTTGAAGATGCAAGAACAGAGGCTTTGATAAAATTAGGTACAACGAGTGACCAGATCGAGGTTGAGATCCTTGAGAAGGGAAGCTCCGGTTTCCTTGGAATCGGAAGCAAACCGGCGGTGATCCGTGTCCGCAGAAAATTCACCATGGAAGATTGTGTCAGAGACTTCTTAACGCAGGTATTTGATGCGATGGATCTTACAGTGGACATTTCCGTGGAAGTGGAAGAGGATAATCATACGGTAAACGTAGAGTTAAAGGGAGATGAAATGGGAGTCCTGATTGGTAAGAGAGGACAGACCTTAGATTCCCTTCAGTATCTGACAAGCCTGGCACTGAACCGTCATACCGATGAGTATGTGAAGGTAAAACTGGATACGGAAGATTACAGAAAGCGGAGAAAAGAAACGCTGGAAAATCTTGCGAAGAACATTGCATATAAGGTAAAACGTACAAAACGTCCGGTTTCGTTGGAACCGATGAATCCTTTTGAACGAAGAGTGATTCATTCTACCTTGCAAAATGATAAATATGTTTCTACACACAGTGAAGGGGAAGAGCCTCACAGACATGTGGTCGTTACATTAAAGAAAGATAAATAGGAACATAAAGGGTGTTTTTAAACGGCTTCGGTTAAAAACACCCTTTTCTATCATAGGGAGGAATCTATGACGACAGATACGATTGCTGCGATCGCCACCGGAATGACAAATTCCGGGATCGGAATTGTGCGCGTCAGCGGAGAGGACGCATTTTCGATCGTAGATAAAATTTACCGCTCCAAAAGCGGAACAAAAAAATTATCCGAGATGAAAAGTCATACCATTCACTATGGACATATTGTGGATGGAGATGAGGTGATCGATGAGGTCATGGTGCTTCTGATGCGGGCTCCGAATTCGTATACAAGGGAAGATACGATAGAGATCGACTGTCATGGCGGTGTCCTTGTAGTCAAAAAGATATTGGAGACTGTGATAAAGTATGGCGCGAGACCGGCAGAACCGGGAGAATATACAAAGCGCGCTTTTTTGAATGGAAGGATCGATCTTTCCCAGGCGGAATCCGTCATGGATGTGATCAATGCGAAAAATGATTTTGCGTTAAAGACTTCCATGAAACAGTTAGAAGGATCCGTTTTAAATGTGATTAAGGAGATCCGCGGAAAAATCCTGCATCAGATCGCGTATATCGAATCTGCGCTGGATGATCCTGAGCATTATGATATCGACGGTTACGGCGAAGAGCTGGATCAGATCGTAGAAACGGAATTAAAAAAGATCGAAAAACTGCTTGCGACAGCAGACAATGGAAAGCTTTTAAAAGAAGGGATCAATACGGTGATTGTTGGAAAACCGAATGCCGGAAAGTCTTCGCTTTTAAATTCGCTTGTCGGAAAAGAGCGCGCGATCGTGACGGACGTCGCGGGAACGACCAGAGATGTGCTGGAGGAGCAGATCAATTTAAATGGGATCAGTTTAAATATCATAGATACGGCGGGAATCCGTGACACCGAAGATATTGTGGAAAAGATCGGGGTCACAAAGGCAAAAGAATATTTAAAAGAGGCGGATCTGGTCATTTATGTTGTGGATTCTTCAAGAGAATTAAGCGAAGAAGACCATGACATCATAAAAATGATCGAGGATCGCAATGCAATCGTGCTGCTCAATAAATCGGATCTTACTCCGGTAATATCGCGGGAAGAAATGGAAAAGCTGCTGGATAAGAGAGTGATCTCTGTTTCAGCGAAGGAACATCTTGGGATCAATGAACTTGAGGAAACGATAAAGACGATGTTTTTCCATGGAAAACTGGAATTTAATGATGAGGTTTATATCACCAATGTGCGGCATAAAGCAGCACTGAAAAATGCCTGCGACAGTCTTGCCATGGTGCGAAAGAGTATTGCGGACGGAATGCCGGAAGATTTTTATTCCATAGACCTTATGAGTGCTTATGAAGAACTCGGAAAGATCATCGGAGAGGCAGTGGATGATGATCTGGTTAATGAAATTTTCAGCAAATTCTGTATGGGAAAATAATTTACAAATTTAGAGTTAAAGGAAGGATAAAAAATGCCGTCAGTAGTAGAAGAAAGTTATGATGTTTGTGTAGTCGGCGCGGGACATGCCGGTTGTGAGGCAGCGCTTGCATGTGCAAGACTTGGACTTGAGACCATAGTGTTTACTGTAAGTGTGGACAGTATTGCGATGATGCCATGTAACCCGAATATCGGAGGAAGCTCCAAGGGACATCTGGTGAGAGAGCTGGATGCGCTCGGCGGTGAGATGGGTATCAATATCGATAAGACATTTATCCAGTCAAAGATGCTCAACAAGTCGAAAGGCCCTGCGGTTCATTCATTGCGCGCGCAGGCTGATAAGGCAAATTACAGCATGGAGATGCGAAAGACACTGCAGAATACCGAGCATCTTACCATTCGTCAGGCGGAAGTGTCCGAGATCATTACGGAAAATGATGTGATCGCCGGAGTAAAAACTTTTTCGGGAGCGGTTTATCACAGCCGTGCGGTCGTGCTTTGTACCGGAGTTTACTTAAAAGCCCGCTGTCTGTACGGAGATGTGGTAAATTATACCGGGCCGAACGGACTGATGGCGGCAAATCATCTGACCGATTCCCTGAAGGAACACGGGATAGAGATGTTCCGGTTTAAGACGGGAACACCGGCGCGTATTGACAAGCGTTCCATTGATTTTTCCAAAATGCAGGAACAGCGCGGCGATGAAAAGATCGTGCCGTTTTCTTTTACAACAAATCCGGAGGATGTACAGATCGATCAGGTTTCCTGCTGGCTCACTTATACGAATGAGAAAACACATGAGATCATAAGGGAAAATCTCGACCGTTCGCCGATGTATTCCGGAAAAATTAAAGGAACCGGTCCGCGTTACTGTCCATCTATCGAGGATAAAGTTGTCCGTTTTGCGGAAAAAGACAGACATCAGCTTTTTGTGGAGCCGGAAGGATTAAATACCAATGAGATGTATATCGGCGGGATGTCAAGTTCTATGCCGGAGGATGTGCAGTATGCCATGTACAGAACGGTTCCGGGACTGGAAAACTGCAGGATCGTAAGAAATGCCTATGCGATCGAGTACGACTGCATCAATCCGGTTCAGTTAAAACCTTCGCTCGAATTTAAAAAGATCAAAGGGCTTTTTTCCGGCGGGCAGTTCAATGGAAGCAGCGGATATGAAGAGGCAGCGGCGCAGGGACTTGTTGCGGGAATCAATGCGGCGATGTATTTAAAAGGAGAAGAACCGCTGATTCTGGATCGTTCGGAATCTTATATCGGCGTTCTGATCGATGATCTGGTAACGAAGGAGACAAAAGAACCGTATCGTATGATGACTTCGAGAGCAGAGTATCGTTTGCTGCTGCGTCAGGATAACGCGGATCTTCGTCTTTCAAAATACGGATATCGTGTCGGGCTGATCTCGAAGGAACGTTATGACTGGGTGGAAAAAAAGGAACAGCTCATTGCGGATGAGATCAAACGTCTGGATTCGGTTCATGTCGGCGCAAACAGCAAAGTGCAGGAACTTTTGGAACAGTATGGAAGTGTTCCGTTAAATACCGGAACGTCTTTGAGTGAACTGATCCGAAGACCGGAGCTCTGCTATGAGATGCTTGCACCGATCGATCCGGATCGTGTGGAACTTCCGGAGGAAGTGATCGAACAGATCAACATCAATATCAAATACGATGGTTACATCAAACGGCAGATCAAGCAGGTGGAGCATTTTAAGAAGCTGGAAAAGAAGCGGATCCCGGAAGATTTTGATTATGATGATGTGGGAAGTCTGCGTCTTGAGGCGAGACAGAAGTTAAAGCTTTACAAGCCGATCTCAATTGGTCAGGCATCCCGTATTTCCGGTGTTTCACCGGCTGATATTTCTGTGCTTTTGGTTTATATGGAACAGATGCATTACAGAAAAGAACATGAAAAGTAAAAATGAGGTTTGATATGGCTTACGATTTTACATGGTTTAAACAGATACTCGAAAAATGGAACATCACACTGAGCGAACGGCAGGAGCATCAGTTTGGTACATACTACGAGATGCTGATCGAAAAAAATAAAGTGATGAATCTGACGGCGGTTACCGAATTTGATGAAGTGGTAAAAAAGCATTTTCTGGACAGTATTTCGCTCGGACAGTTTGAAGCACTGGATGAAAAAAAGACCATGCTGGATCTCGGAACCGGAGCCGGTTTTCCAGGTATTCCGCTAAAGATCATATATCCGGATCTTATGATCACGCTGGCGGATTCCTTAAATAAAAGAATCCTTTTTCTTGAGGAAGTAATAAGTGAACTGGGGCTTACCGGAATTACCGCAGTGCATGCGCGTGCGGAAGAATTAGCGAAAGACCGTGCGTACCGCGAACAGTTTGATTACTGTGTTTCGCGTGCGGTTGCAAATCTGTCTACGCTCTGTGAGTACTGCATTCCTTTTGTAAAAGAAGGTGGAAAGTTTATCTCTTACAAATCCGGTGAGATCGAGGAAGAATCAGCGGCAGCAAAACACGCAGTCTTCCTGCTCGGTGGTGAGTTAAAGGAAATCCATAAGTTTGAGATACCGCAGACGGATCTGCATCGTTCGTTTGTGGTGATCGAAAAAGTGAAAAAGACACCGAAGGCTTATCCGCGGAAAGCGGGTACTCCGTCAAAGATGCCGCTCAAATAAAAAAATCCCCATTCTTTTTTCTGTGGAGAAAAGAATGGGGATTTGTCTGTCATAGATTGTAAAAAGATATTATTCTAAAAACATCGCGATGAGATCCGCAAGTTTGTCCGGAACTTCCAGCTGTGGAAGATAGGCTGCATTGGAAAGATAAGCAGTTTCAATTCCGGAATTGTAGATCAGATACTGGTTGATCGTCTGAATGGAGCCCACGTAATTGCGGCTTCCGATCAGGCAGAGATTATCCATACCTTTTAAAGCGTGCGCAATACTGATGTTGGTGTAATGCGCGAGTTTGCTTGCAAGGAGATAACGTCCCCTGCCATTTCCAATATGCGCGGATTCAAAATAGATATCTTCGAATTTGGAAGAAACCAGGGATTTTTTGTAATAATATTTATTTTCAAAAATTTCGTTGATATGACGTTCGTGCATCCAGACATTGTAGATAAATGTTCCGATGATCGGACAATCGATCACTTTCTTTAAAATATCTGTTTTGGTATCCGGGCTCATGGTGAGAGATTTCAAATCCTCCGGATTGATAATGATCACTTTATCAAACAGACCGGCATACATCTTATTGCACATGATCGTGAAAGAACCCGATGATCCTGTAGCTGCCACAGAAGGAGTTTCTTTGATCACATCTTTTACAAAGTCATGCAAAAACTGAACAAACAGGTAGTTGGAATAGATCATTTCCGGTTTGTCAGAATGACCGCACCCCGGAAGATCGACCGTATAAACCGTGTGGTTCTTTTCCAGTTTCTTTATCATGCGGGTCCATTCGTAGGACGAACTGCTCGGATCAAGATCGTGGATCAGAAGGAGTGGTTGTCCATTTCCGTGTTTGGTAAAAAATATATTTCCATAGCGCCACTTATAGTAGTTTCCGCTGTATGAGGACGTCAGATTTTTTAATGAAGCGGTATAGTTGATTACTTTATTTATGGCATGTAATCCTGCAACTGAAGCAGTAGTCAGAAAAACAAAATGCCGGAATCTTTTGCCCATAAGGATACCTCCATTTTCAAATTGTTTTGATACTATTATTATAGACGAAATGAAGGGTGTTTACAAATAAATTTTTCTTTCAATCTTTTTTAAAATAGTATAAACTTAATGTGTAATCTGAAATAGAACAGATAGAACATATGTTCTAAAAAACAGGAGAAAAATGGTAATACAATATCTGGAAAAATATCAAAAATCTTTATTGAAAGAAAAAGCGGACTGTGAAGAAGCGTATGAAAAGACAGATCAGAAGATAAAAAGCAATCTGGAATTTCGTGAAATTTTAGCACAAAAGAGTGACCCGGATTACGAGGCATTTACGCCACATGTCGTTCATCCGAGAGAAAAAGAAAAAATTAGTGAGCTGAAGGTTGAAGAAGAAAAATTGAGAAAAAGAAAAGATGAATTGAAAACGCGTATCACGGAGTTGGAAGGAAAACTCGATGAATTAAAAAGTGTGATCACAGAGGCACTTGAAACCGAGAAACAGCAGGAAAAAATGCAAAATCGGGATACGTCAGGGATGGATGACCCGGATGTGCTGATCACAAAATTAGAGTTATGTGAAAAAATTGCTCTGGTAGATCCGCATCGCTGCCAGGATGAACTGCGGTTGTTACTTGAAAAGGTAAAAGAGTGGAAAGATGGATCTACGGAGGAGAGATAGATTTGGCTGTGAAAATTGTGATCGCGGATGACCATGTAATGTTTCGGGAAGGATTGAAACAGATTCTGGAACTGGATGAAAAAATCAATGTAGTTGCGGAAGCATCGGATGGAGCAGAGTGTATTGAGGTTTTGCAAAATGCAAGACAGGAAAGTGAGCCGGATGTTTTGCTGTTGGATATTGCTATGCCCGGAATGAATGGATTTCAGGTAGTGGATGTTTTGAAAAAAAGTGGAAATGTAATACCAATATTGATACTTACCGCATCTAATGAGATGGATTATCTGATCCATGCGATCGATCTGGGAGTGGATGGTTATCTGTTGAAAGAGTGTGGAACAGCAGAATTGAAAAAAGCAATTTTTACGATTGCGGATGGTAAGTCCTATATCCAACCGAATCTGGTTCCTCTTTTACAGCAGACCATGAAAAAGAAAAAGCTGGCGAAGAAAAAGCTGGATTCACTGACGGATCGGGAGGGAGAACTTCTTAAACTGCTTTCGGATGGAATGAGCAACAAGGATATTGCGGAACGGTTGTCCCTAAGTGAGCGCACGGTCAAAAATCATTTGTCCAGTATATTTAAAAAGTTAGAAGTTATGGATCGGACACAGGCGGCAGTCTTTGCAATTCGAAACCACTTTATTTATACGAGCGAATCATAATGAAAGATAAAATTGAAATGTTTCACGTGAAACATTATATGGAAGACAGTAGTATAGTAATATGACAGTAATATCACGGTATAATATATCGTGATATTTTTTTGAATCATAGGAAATTCCTTCCTATGATTCAAAAACGCTCCGCGGGGATGCGCAGCTCGCGGAGATGAAGTTTATGTTGAACATACCGCTCGCGCGCGAAAGTGTGCGGTAAGCGCACACTTTATTTTAATGATGACGAGGAAAATGGAAGCCGCATTTGCACGAGCGTCCATTTGGCGACCGTTTGTCAGAGCGGGATGAGGAACACATCACGTCCATCCCCTCTTTTGTGTCCCGCGTTGTAATTGCAATAATCCAAAATGTTTCACGTGAAACATTTATATTTGTGTGGCAAAAAAATATGCAGAGTGTTATAATAAAAAAGTACATTTTTTATAGGTAATCGGAGAGTACTGGATGAGAAAGGATTTTGTATGGGTAGAGTAATAGCGATTGCAAATCAGAAAGGCGGAGTAGGAAAAACTACGACGGCAATCAATCTGTCAGCCTGCCTGGCGGAAGCAAAGAAAAAAGTATTGGCAATAGATCTGGATCCACAGGGAAATACAACGAGTGGATTAGGGGTGGATAAAAACGAATTAGAAAATACCGTATATGAATTGATGCTTGGGGAGTGCACGATAAAGGAAAGTCTGACGAAAACAGAAATTGAAAATCTGTATCTGATACCGTCCAATGTAAATCTTGCCGGAGCAGAGATTGAATTACTTGGGATCAATGACAAGGAATACATATTAAGAAATGCAGTAGACTATATCAAGGATGATTATGATTTCATTATTATCGACTGCCCGCCATCCTTAAATATGCTGACAGTAAATGCGATGACAACTGCGGATACGATTCTTGTTCCGATACAGTGTGAGTACTACGCGCTGGAAGGACTCAGTCAGCTGATCCATACGATTGACCTGGTACAGCAGAGATTAAATCCACATCTTCGCATGGAAGGGGTAGTCTTTACCATGTACGATGCAAGAACGAATCTTTCCCTGCAGGTTGTAGAAAATGTAAAGAATAATTTGAATACAACAATCTATAAAACCATTATTCCGAGAAATATCAGACTGGCGGAGGCCCCGAGTCATGGTTTGCCGATCAATCTGTATGACAGCAAATCTGCGGGAGCAGAGAGCTATCGTTTACTGGCACAGGAAGTGATAGGAAGAAAGGATATTTAAAATGGCGGCAAATAAACATGCACTTGGTAAAGGATTAGATTCACTGATCGCAAATAAAGTGGGAACAGCTCCTTTAGCAGAAAATAAGAAAAGTGAAGAAAAACCGGCGGAAGTAAAGGTGAAGATCTCTAAGGTAGAGCCGAACAGAGAACAGCCGAGAAAGAATTTTGATGAGGATGCACTGTTGGAACTGGCGGAGTCTATCAAACAGTTTGGAGTATTACAGCCTCTGCTGGTACAGGACAGAAAAGATTATTACGAAATCATTGCCGGTGAGAGAAGATGGCGTGCCGCAAAAATCGCGGGACTCAAGGAAGTACCGGTTATCATAAAGAAACTTACAGAGCAGGAAATGGTGGAGATTTCTCTGATTGAAAATATCCAGAGAGAAAATTTGAATCCAATCGAAGAAGCACTTGCATATAAACGCCTGTTGAATGAATTCAATTTGAAGCAGGATGAGGTCGCGGAACGTGTGTCAAAAAGCAGAACGGCTGTAACGAATTCCATGCGTCTGCTCAAATTGAATGAGAAAGTACAGCAGATGGTGATCGATGATATGCTGACGACGGGGCATGCCCGCGCGTTGCTTGGAATCGAGGATCAGGAAAAGCAGTATGTGGTTGCACAGCAGATCTTTGATGAAAAACTCAGTGTCCGTGAGACTGAAAAACTGGTTAAGAAGATTCAGAAAGAAAAGGATCTCCCGGAGAAGAAAAAAGAAGAGCTGGATGAACAGGTAGCGCTGGCATACCATGATGTCGAAGAGAAGATGAAACTGATTCTTGGAACAAAGGTCAATATTCGGGCAAAGGATGATAAGAAAGGCAAGATCGAGATCGAGTATTATTCGATGGATGAATTCAATCGGATTTTTGAAATGATGCAGAAAATACATTAAGTAGCAGACTGACGAAACAGAAGAAAGAGGAAAATTAGATGAACATAGCAGATTATCTTGGAATTACTTTGGATTATGCGGTAATTGCGATTGCTGTATTGATGTTGCTGGTGCTCATTTTGATCATTGTTATGATCGTAAATGTAGTACAGATGAAAAAATTAAAGAAGAATTACCGTATTTTTATGGATGGCAAAGACGCAAAGACACTGGAAGACACTTTGATCAAAAGACTGGATCAGGTAGATACCCTGCTTGCGGCGAACGAGGAGAACGCGAAGAATATCGAGAGACTTTTCGCAAACATGAAATTTGCTTTCCAGAAAGTAGGACTTGTAAAGTATGATGCATTTCACGAGATGGGTGGAAAACTGAGTTTTTCCCTGGCTCTGCTCAATGAAACAAACGACGGTTTTATTATCAATGCAATGCACAGCAGAGAGGGATGCTATACTTATATCAAAGAAATCGTAGACGGAAATTCAATTATTGTACTGGCGGATGAAGAGCAGGAAGCGCTTGATATGGCAATGAAATCAAATTCTGAGGAGTAACAGTATATGCATAGTTTTTTGAGAGCGATCGGATTTGGAAATTTAAAGAAGAATAAAGAAATCGACGATCTGCTCAATGAAGTGATTGAAAAACCGACCAGACTGCAGGTCGCAAAGGATTCCAACGGAAATGAGTTTACGGAATTTTCGCGTGAGTTTGGCGGCTGCATCGGAATAACAGCCTGTGGGGAATACGGAGACGACGGGGAATTTGAACTCGATTATTATTATCCGTATTTCTGCGGAACCGAAGGTGCAACGACAGCAGGAGTGGAAGTGGAAAAACATTCAGAAAAGGAATCTTATGCCGGAATCTGTGATGATATGAAGCTTGGGGTTACGTTGATCTTTTATTTACAGAACGCAGCGGATTTCCTCAACGAAAAGAGTCATGGAAGAAAAAATTTCAATTCCCTGACGGCGACACTCTCCGCATTATCTTTGGAGGGAAAGATCTTACTTCCAATTAAAAAGAGTGAGAAGCAGATCGCGGATACCAAGAAGAACAGTCAGAACAGAAATCATCTGATCGCCGCGGCAAGAGAAGGGGATGAGGATGCGATCGAGAATCTGACACTGGAAGATATCGACACCTATTCCATGATCTCACGGAGGATTGTGAATGAAGATATCCTTAGTATTGTGGATACATACTTTATGCCGTATGGAATTGAGAGCGATCAGTACGCAATCCTCGGAGAAATTCTGACCACGAGTCTGATCAAAAACAGCAGGACAGAGGAAGATATTTATGTCCTTACGATAAACTGTAATGATCTGATCTTTGACCTTTGCATCAATAAAAAGGATCTGATGGGAGAACCGGCACCGGGCAGAAGATTTAAGGGAAATATCTGGATGCAGGGGCATATCAATTTTGAGGAATTTTAAAGGAAGAGATTTTGAAATTGACTTTGCAGGGACAGATTGATATAATAAAAGATGTCTGCAAAGTTTGTTCTCATAGTTAAATGGATATAACAAGCGCCTCCTAAGCGGTTGTTATATCCTCACTATTTACAATTTCATTTGATATACGCGCCAATAGCTCAGTTGGATAGAGCGTCCCCCTCCTAAGATATAACCATGGTTAAAGCCGTGAGATAGGAAAAGGCGGTAACTAAGAGTTCGATTTGAACTGTGGCATATAGAAATGTCGAAATAAGAAAACAGATGATTCATCACAAAAGTGATTGAGTTCATAAAGAAGGTCACCGTAACCGAAACAGGCTGAAAAGCTTGAAAATACGGCATTTGTTCTCGTAGTTAAATGGATATAACAAGCGCCTCCTAAGCGCTAGTTGTGGGTTCAATTCCCGCCGGGAACATCGATTTTTTGCAACAATGATCGTAAAAATTCATTGTTGCTTTTTTTATTTTATGGGGCTTGCGAGCACCGAAAAAATATAAAAATGAGTAATTGGAGCACCGAAAAGACAAAACGGGCACCGAGAACTAAATCTATCCAAGCACCCAATGGAGATAACTAAAGTGTAGGATAAGATTTAGGTTGTCAATGAATGTAAAAATGGTTTTCTTGCTTGAAGAAAACAGGCCTGACGAAGTATCGCTCAGATTAGATTAAAAATTCTAGTCTGGGCGATTTTTTTCGTTCAGGGAAAAGGAGGAAATGTCATTGACAGAAAAGACGGATATCAGAGATTCGGATGAAAAAGTAGTTGAAATTGAAATGGAGCGGTTAAGAAATTTTACAAATCATCCATTCAAGGTTATCGGTGACAGTCAGATGATTGAACTACAGGACAGTATTAAGAAATACGGAGTTCTTAATCCATTGATCGTCAGGCCGAGGAAAGAAGGTTACTATGAAATCATTTCAGGTCACAGAAGGAAATATGCAGCGGAGCGACTGGGGTATAAGAAAATTCCTGTGATTATCCGCATGATGCAGGATGATGAAGCTGTAGTGACTATGGTGGATTCCAATTTACAGAGAGAGCAGATTACACCAAGTGAAAAAGCATATGCCTACAAGATGAAATATGATGCCATTAAAAAGAAAGCAGGCAGAAAGAATTGTGGTCAAGTTGACCACAATACAGGAAAGAGAAGTATTGATGTGATTGGAGAACTTTGTGGAGACAGTGCAAAGCAGGTCCAGCGTTATATCAAAATGACAGAACTGATACCGGCTCTATTGGATAAGGTGGATGACGGATCAATGGGATTTACCCCGGCAGTGCAGTTATCTTATCTGAAAAAGAAAGAACAGCAGGAAATTATTGATGCAATGGAGGCAACCCAGTGTACGCCATCGCTTTCGCAGGCAATAAGGATTAAGAAATTAAGTGAGGCTGGAAAGCTTACATAAAGCGAAGCGGAAGGAATCCTTGGAGAGATAAAACAGAAGGAAGCAGACAGAGTAGTTTTTAAGAATGAACAATTATACAGATTTTTCCCATCAACCTATACATCGGAACAGATGCGTAGAGAAATATTGGAAATATTGAAATCATGGAGAAATAGTAACTGGATTTAGGAAAGGAGAAACAGAATATGTGCAGAGTAATAGCAGTATCAAATCAAAAAGGTGGAGTAGGTAAAACAGTATCATGTGTGAATCTTGGAATAGGATTGGCAAAGGAAGGAAAGAAAGTGCTTCTGATAGACGCAGATCCACAGGGAAGTCTTACAATCAGCTTAGGTTATGAGGAGCCGGATGAAATGGAGTATTCTCTGGCAACACTGATGATGAACATTGTGAATGATGAAAAACTGAATATAGAAAAGACAATCTTACACCATAAGGAAGAAGTGGACCTTATCCCAGCCAACATTGAATTATCAGCGATAGAGGTGTCTTTGGTAAATGCCATGAGCAGAGAACTGATCCTGAGATCTATGGTAGACAGGCTGAGAGAATTTTATGATTACATCATTATTGATTGTATGCCTTCACTTGGAATGATGACAATTAACGCATTAGCATGTGCAGATTCTGTACTGATACCGGTGCAGGCAGCATATCTTCCGGTCAAAGGCTTACAGCAGCTGATCAAGACAATAGGAAGAGTAAAGAAGCAGCTGAATCCAAAGCTCAAGATTGAAGGAATACTTTTGACGATGGTTGATAACAGAACTAATTATGCCAGGGATATTTCCCTGATGGTGTATGATACCTATTCTGCATCAATCAAGGTATTTGGAACAGAGATACCGATGTCAGTAAGGGCATCAGAGGTCAGTGTGGAGGGTGGAAGCATCTATTCCTATGATCCAAAGGGAAAAGCAGCATTTGCTTATATGGCATTAACTAAAGAAGTATGGTCATATTATTGATGAGGATCGGCGGAAGAATGCAGAGAGAATGGAGAATGCCTTTTATAATAAGGAAAATCTTAATCCGGATATACATGAGCAGAAAGAGGAAGAAAATAAGATTACCATACCGGAGGGAGTAGATCCTGAATTGCTGATGAAAGTACTTGGCAATCCGGAGATGGCGGCTTTGCTTACTTCTCTGGCAAAAACAATGAAAGTATAAATATGGAAGAACGATATTGTGTGGAGTAAGAAATCTATGCAGTATCGTTTTTTTCGTTTCTTGTGAAAAAATTTGTAGTTATTTGTAAGAATTTGTCGAGAAGTGCCATGTATATAATGTAGGGAGGTTTTAACATGACCAAAGACGAAGAAATCAGAATGATAAATGAAAAACTGGATTTTTATGTAATGGAGGCAAGTGATGAGGAGTTCGATACCGAAGAGGTACGCAAACTTGTGAAGCGATTAGATGAATTGGATCCCATACCATTGCCGTGGAAATCGGATGAGGAAGCATTGAAAGACTTTTGGGATTATTGTGAAGAGAGGCAGAGGGAAGAACGTATAATAGCAGATATGAAAATTAAGGATGAAAATAAGGATTAGGAAGTCTGTGTTTTGGAAAAATTATGTGGTAAAATATATATACGAGAAGTCTGTAAATCGGGAGTTATCAAATTGATTGGGAAGTATACAGGAGATAAGGAATGACAATTCATGAATATGGAAAAAGTAATGCAAAGACAGTGGTTCTGGTACATCCATCTGTAGTGATGTGGGATTTTTTTGAATATCTAATTCCTTTATTGGAAAAGGATTGTCATGTAATTATTCCGGCATTGCCGGGATATGATGAAAATGATTCACAGCAAAATTTTACCAGCGTGGAAAATATCGCCGGGGAATTGGCAGAGTGGTTAGTAAAAAATAAGATTACCACCATTGATGTTCTATATGGCTGTTCTATGGGAGGTAGTATTGTTTTAAGAATGCTTGCAGATAAGAAAATTACCGTAAATAACACAATATGCGATGGCGGAATCACACCATATCAGATGCCATGGTTACTTACTCGATTCATTGCTGTTAAGGATTTTCTGCTGATTTCTATGGGAAAAACAGGCGGGTTTAGCCTTCTGGAAAAGGTGTTTGCAACAGATGAATATAGCAAGGAAGATTTAGAATATATGGCGAAAGTTTTCCGCTTTATCAGTTATAAGACCATTTGGAGAACTTTTGAATCATGCAACAACTATAGGATGCCGGAAGGTACTATAGAATATCTGGGTAAATTAGAATATTGGTACGGTGATAAAGAACGTAAAGAAAGAGCAAAAGATTTAGCATATGTAAAAGAACATTTTCTACATGTAAAGTTTATAGAAATGAAAAATATGGGACACGCCAGTATGGCGACATTATATCCAGAAAACATGGCAGAACGTATTATGAATTTAGCAAAGTAAGGAGTTGCAGCAAATAAAAAGAAGTTGTGTTGTGACAACTTCCGGCTTATATGTATGACAATTTTCTATATAAGGCATTTTTGTGACAAACTGATCATACAGGTACCTGTAAAATTAATAAAAGTGTTACTGTGATAATGTCGCTGCTACTAAGTATTTATGATACAATATCCGAAAAATCGAAGTTTGTAAGGAACAGAAACTTTGAATTTTACGCACTATTAACTTTTGGATATAAAGTGCCGATATTACAGATATAGAAACGGATTTCTGTATCAATTTTCAAGGAGGATGATACCATGATTAGAGCAGCTAATTTAACACAGGTAACAGATTATTATAAGAGCAATACTGTTAGTAAGCAAAATAACACAGAGAAAGCAAAAGATGTGCAGCCCAATGCACAGAAAATAAAATCCAGCGAAGATAAGTTATCTTCTAAGGCACAGAAATATCTGGAAACATTGCGTAAGGATAATGCGGATTTCGATTTTATTATTGCTGATAAAGGCGATGATTTCAGAGGATTAGTAGACCAAAGCGATAAGGAATTTACAGTTGTTTTTTCAAGTGCTGAACTTGAAAGAATGGCATCCGATGAGAAATATGCACGGGAAAAATTGTCTACGGTAAAAACTGCAGTTGAGATGTCAGATAAAATCAATGAACAGTTTGGGTTTGAACGTGCTTGGGGAACGACAGACAATAGTGGAACTGTATTAAATAAGTTAACTATGTCCTTTGATGATGATGGAAAGATGACACTTTTTGCTGATTTGGAGAAGATTACAGAAAAGCAGAAAGAACGGCTTGAAGAATTAAAGGAAAAACGTGCAGAGGAGAAAAAGCAGGAAAAGAAGGATGTAACTGTTAAGCGGACTACAATTCAGGCAAATTCAAAAGAAGAATTACTTGAAAAGATTTCTGAACTGGATTGGAGTAAGATAACAGAAGAAAAGGCAACACAGGGTATGAAGTTTGATATCACTATTTAATCGTAGCATTAACCGGGAATTGGAGGTGTGCTATGATTGCAGGTACAATACGAAACGCTGTGAATCAGATGCAGTTAGTAAATGATTGGGAGCAAAAGAAGGCTACCGGGGATGTTGTAAAGAAGCAAGAGGGTATGACTGTAACAAGTCAGGAAGAAAGCATGATTCAGCATTTCCGAGAGCAACTTGAGCGAGACAAAGAAAGTTCTGCATATAGTCAGATTTATAACAAGATTGCAAGCGGTCAAGAATTAACAGCTTCAGAAGAAGATGCTATTCGTCAGAAAGACCCTAAAGCCTATATGGAATATAAAGCGGCAAGAATGGAACAAGAAGCTTATGAGCGTAGGTTGGAGAGATGTAAGACAAAAGAAGAGGCTCAAAGGCTTCAAGTAAATGAGATGAATGGAAATTTGGCAGAACTAAAAAGTATCGTGAATAATCCAAATATTCCAAAGAGTGAAAAGCTTAAGGAAGCTCAACGTATCATGGGAAATACTTTTAGAGCTGTAGAGTCATTCACAAGATTTGTAAAAAGTACAGAATATAGGGATTTGCCAACAGAAGAGGAAATTGTAGAGACATCTATAGAAAAGGGGCAGGTTGCAGAGGATTCAAACGATACTGAAATGTCTGAACAGTTAACATCAGATACAACTGTTTCAGTAGATGAGGCAGCAAAAATAGTAAATGATTCGAAGCGAGATTTACAATTAAGTGATGTTCACCAAATTGAAAAAGATGTTATAGAGGAAATGAAGGATATCGAAATAAAGCATTTTGGTGAGAAGAAATCATCGGTCAGAATAGACATTACGGTATAGGAATAGTCTGCGTGAAATTTCAGTTTGGACCTTTGTTATGGGTACTGAATTTAATAGGAAATAATGCGTTTAGAAGGGGGGTTCATTTGAACCCCCTTTTGCCCCCCCCTAATGGTACAATCGTTAAGATTGTATCATTTTCTTTGTCCTAACGAACGATTACGGGCATCCGCACGCGGAGACGCTCAACAACCTGCGCGCAATGGGCGTGCAACTGTTCCGGACGGACGAGCAGGGAACGATCGTTGCCGAGGCAGACGGAAAAGAGATCAAATGGAACTGCAGTCCTACGGAGAGCTGGAAAGCCGGTGAGGCTACGGTAAGCAGTACCAAGGAGCAGAGCAGTGCCAAAGCAGCGGCGTCCAGCACGCAGAGCGTTCAGGAGAGCAAGGCGGACGTACCGGTCGTAACCGAAAACCAGCCGTCTGTGGAGGTGCAGACGCCGGAGCAGCCACAGTCAGAACCGGAGCAGCCAGTGGTACAGGAGCCGGCAGAAAATTCGGGAAGCAATTTCGGCGAGACGCATAGCAATCAATTTATCTTAAACAAGAACTCAGGCGTACTGCACAAGCCATGGTGCAGCTATCTGCCAAAGGAAAAGAACCAGCTTCTCTTTAATACAGTGGAGGAGGCCATGGCGTCGCCGCAGTATGATCACAAGTGCGGTCACTGCTGGTAGGAAAAGATGTGCCGCGGACGCTTTTATGAATTTGTGGGCGGAACGGTTACAGAATACAAAAAATCTGTGAAAAACGAGTTGACACACGCGGAACCGTATAATATAATGTTCAAGTGTGACAAAGTAAGAAAATGCTGAGCCAAAGCCCCGGCGAAAGCATTTCAGATAAGAAAACACCGGCATCTTCTCAATGCCGGTGAATCACAAACCAGTTATTCTCCCTTCCGATATGTGGCCGGACATCTGCATGGAGAAGGCGGAGCGATAACAAAGAAAGTCGAAAGACAATTAGCTACTATGGAGGTATTATAATGAAGACTTTTATGGCAAGTCCAGCTACAATCGAAAGAAAATGGTATGTAGTTGATGCGACAGATATGACACTCGGACGTTTGGCATCTGAGGTTGCTAAGGTGTTAAGAGGTAAGAATAAGCCGATTTTCACACCCCACATCGATACCGGTGATTACGTGATCGTAGTCAATGCAGCAAAGGTTAAAGTGACAGGTAGAAAGTTAGATCAGAAGATCTACTATCATCACTCTGATTATGTAGGCGGTATGAAAGAGACTACTCTGAGAGAGATGATGAACAAGCATCCTGAGAGAGTTGTAGAATATGCAGTAAAAGGCATGCTTCCAAAAGGACCTTTGGGAAGACAAATGTACACAAAGCTTCATGTATACGCTGGACCGGAACATCAGCAGGCAGCACAGAAGCCGGAAGTATTAACATTTTAATTCACAGGGACTGAAAGGAGATAACGATAATGGCTAAAGCAGCAGCAAAATATTACGGAACCGGTAGAAGAAAAAAATCTATCGCCAGAGTTTATTTAGTACCCGGTAAGGGAGAGATCACGATCAACAAGAGAAGCATTGACGATTACTTCGGATTAGAGACACTGAAGGTTATCGTTCGTCAGCCGCTTACAGCTACAGAGACAGCTGACAAGTTTGATGCGATCGTTACCGTCAGAGGTGGCGGATATACAGGACAGGCAGGTGCCGTAAGACACGGTATCGCAAGAGCACTTCTTCAGGCAGATCCGGATTACAGACCGACCTTAAAGAAGGCTGGATACCTGACGAGAGATCCTCGTATGAAAGAGAGAAAGAAGTACGGCCTCAAAGCAGCTCGTCGCGCACCTCAGTTCAGCAAGAGATAATTTTCGCGATGGCCATGAGCCGTGCGACATCAAATATAAAAAGCTCTGCCCATGCTTGCATGGAGCGGAGCTTTTTTATTTGATGTCATAGGGCGAAGCCCGTGAACGAGGAAATCCGGAGGATTTTCGAGGGACGCAAGGCGAATGGGGATTTTTAGTGGATAAATATAGGACAACCAGAGAGCAATTTCGGGGGTGTTTTTGAGGGTGATTGGCACTCTCAGACACCGGCTTTTTCTATTTACGCGAGTAATGAGGCGGGCAGATATGCTTGCATATCTATTCGGCGAATACCGCGATAACGAGATTGCTATCTCGTCCAGAAACAACAGCAACAATCAGAAATGGGCTATGGTATTTTTCTCAAAAACACAAGCGAAGGTCGCGCCGGAGAATTACGGCGAGAGGGTCAAGTCCATCACCGTCCGCATCTGCATCACGAACTGCACGGGGAAATTGTATGTGACGGACATACTCCTCCAGGCGGGAGCGGTCGCTACGGGATGGGTAGGACATCCCTGCGAGATAAAGTGGACGCTTGATGGGTAATATCCGTTTTATCCGTCTTGCTGAGGTCGTGAACAAGAAGCAGGACAAGCGGGTCGTGAGCGTCACGGTGGTTCCTGCCATCACCGACTGCTCCGGCAGGATATGGTTCACCGACCTGCAACTGCAGGAAGGCTCCGCTCTGACGGGCTACGCTCCGAACACGGAAGATTGTCTGAAAGAATCGGGGAACGCTCCCGTGTGGTTCAACGGTATCGTCCGCTCGAAAGAGACGGTGATCCTCTTGAACCTCGGCGGGACTTGACATCTACCTCCATCCGAAACAGTACATGGAGGGCGGCTCGGTCACGCTTGCCCAGGGCGTGGGCGGTCAGAAAGCGACCTTCCCGAACGCAATGTACGCCGGGGACGATGCGGCTCTCTTGGCATCTACACGGCAATGCACGAGGAACGGCGTGAAGGAAACGAAGGACGGATTTTATCAGTACAGCGCGGCGTGGGATTCCAAGCACATCGTGTCCCTCCCGCAGGGGAAATCCGCGCAGCTTTTATATTCGATGCAGGAAATGGACGATGGAGGTATGCCTCTTTAATTTTGCGAAGAAAACTTTGTAAAAGATATTAACAAGTACACTTGGCATAAGTATAATAAAGTCATGCCAATAAAACTTGGCAAACAAACGGAGGTGTTCCAATGAATAAGGATGAGATTTTAGAAAAAAGCAGAATCGAGAATCAAAACAAAGACATTGCTGATATTGAAATATCCAAATCAGGCATACGTGCTGGTTGGATTGTAACTGTGTGCCTCGCCGCATTAGCCGCAGTCTTGGATGGATTGTTTTTCGGCAGACCGTCGTATGAATTGCTGTTTGCGGTTATGGCCGGACTCGCGGTCGTTTTCTTCTGCAAATATGCCAAGTTGAAAAAAACACACGAACTGATTGTGGCTATATGCTATAGCATAGGTTCGTTCGGATTTTTGATGGGGTGGATTTTGCAGATTGTGAACCGATGAGGTACCGGATATGAATGATGCATTGATATTAAAAAACAATTTGAAAGAACTTAGAGCGGAAAAGGGATTATCACAAGCGCAGCTTGCGGAAATGGTCGGTGTTTCACGTAATACGATCAGTTCCATTGAAACAGGGCAATTCAATCCGACTGCAAAACTTGCCTTAATATTGTGTATTGCCTTGGATAAAAAATTTGAGGATGTTTTCTATTTCTGATTTTACTGCATTGAGGAGGATTCATTATGGCTTTTTTTCCACCAATTCCATTGATTCGCAAAAATATCATTGTGAAGCAACTCTTGAGTTGTGGAGCAACCTCAGAGGAAACAGCAAAAACATTAGCTGAAGCCGGTGTTATTAATCCAAATGGGTTCAAGCGAATCACAGAAAGGCTTATCAGCATGAGGATTATCCACAGAACATCTGATGGCAGATATTATGTATAGCGATTTGATAAGGAAAAAGCACCCACTACGGCAGGCAGAATCCCATCTCTGAACGCTGGAACAGCGAGGAACAGCTTGCGGCATGGCGGGCAGCATGGGCAAATGTGTCCAACCGTTATCTGGAACGAGCCGGGCGAGAGGAACGCATTGACCACCGAAGTAACGCCGCACGGGGGCTGGATGAGATCCCCACCATCCATGAGGGTGTGGCAGCGCAGGCATTGGAGCGCAAAGGGATCATCGCTGACCGCTGCGAACTGAATCGGCAGATCAAGGCAGACAATGCGCTGCTGCGAGAATTGAAAGCTGAAATCAAGAAGTTGGTTGCACTGGTCGCTCGTACTGTCCCCACCATTGCGGAGGGA
>OIZL01000374.1_pt1 | contig 34595 bp, 30 predicted proteins | sample 1588541 | NCBI WGS metagenome assembly OIZL01 (sample SAMN03283285) | human gut metagenome | biome: human-associated habitat; material: feces | host: Homo sapiens | place: Peru | collected 2012 | reverse complement strand
TAAAACGCCGACGATAGTGAATGCGAAAATAGGAAGTTGCCAATATTTTTTTTTGCAATAAAATCATGTTAGTAGCGTATAGCCTTTAACATGATTTTTTTAGTTTACAAAAAAAACAGCCGCAATATCACTAATAGTAAAATAAATATTAAAACTTTAAAAAAATATCTTTCATTATTTCCAAAAATTTTATATTATAAATATAAAGATAGTAGAGGTAAAAATGAAAAAAGGATTTGATAATGATAAGTATGTAAAAATACAAAGTGAAAAAATTAAGGAAAGATTTAATATTTTTGACAAGTTATATTTAGAAGTAGGGGGAAAATTATTCTCTGACAATCACGCTGCAAGAGTATTACCAGGATTTAAACCAGATGCTAAAATAAGTATGTTTTTAAATTTAAAAAAAGATTTAGAAATTATATTTTGTATAAGTGCAAGTGACATAGAAAAAAATAAAATTCGCTCTGAATTTGGAATCACTTATGATATTGAAATGTTAAATATCATAAATAGCGCAAAAAAATTAGGTTTTGAGGTAAATAGTGTTGTAATAACTTTGTATAATTCTCAGCCTAGTGTTGACAAGTTTATAAAAAGATTAGAACATCAAAATATTAAAACGTATATTCACAGATTTACTAAAGGTTATCCGACTGATGTAAATACAATATGTAGTGAAGAAGGATACGGGGCTAACCCATATATAGAAACAACTAAAAAACTAATTTTAGTAAATGCACCAGGCCCTGGATCAGGTAAATTAGCAACATGTCTAAGTCAGCTTTACCATGAACATCAAAGAAATGTAAACGCTGGCTATGCAAAATTTGAAACTTTTCCAGTATGGAATTTGCCACTAAAACATCCAGTCAATTTAGCTTATGAAGCAGCTACAGCTGACTTAAAAGATATTAATATGATAGACCCATTTCATCTAGAAAAATATGATATAAAAGCAGTTAATTATAACCGTGACATTGAAACTTTTCCTATACTAAAAACAATTTTACACCGTATAACCGGAAAAGATATTTATTATTCCCCAACAGATATGGGTGTAAACATGGTTGGTTTTTGCATTACAGATAATGAAATAGTAAGTGAAGCATCAAAAAAAGAAATAGTAAGACGTTATTATAATGAATTAAATAATTATAAATTAGGTTTAAGTGATGAATCAACAGTTCAAAAAGTAAAACTATTAATGAATGAAATAAATATTGATGAAAAATATTTAAAAGTAGTAGATGTAGCACTAGAAACAGCAAAATTAAAACAAACTCATGTAATTGCTCTTGAACTAAATAACGGAAAAATCGTAACCGGCAAACAAACGGACTTATTAAGTCCCGCTGCATCCGTAGTTATCAACGCTATCAAAGAGCTATCAAAAGTTCCCGATGATATAGACTTATTAAGTCGGGCAATCCTAAAACCAATTTTAGAACTTAAAAAAGATGATAATATATTATCACTAACCGAAGTATTAATTGCCCTATCAATTTGCGGTGTAACTAATCCTGTCGTAGCTAATGCCATAAAAAAATTAAAAGACTTAGAAAACTGCGAAGCTCACGCTTCATATATGGTTCGCAACGGCGACTTTAAAGCCTTAAAAAATTTAAAAATTAACCTAACTTGTGAACCAGAATTTTATCGTAGTGAAATAATGTAAAAAAGTATTTACAATAATAAACGTTTTATATATAATGAGAATAGGTGATAAAATGGAATACAAATATACATCAAGAAGTATAGATGATACAATGGAATTAGCAGAAAACATTGAATCCGAAAAATTTCCAGGAATGGTAATCTGCTTAGATGGCGAACTTGGAAGTGGTAAAACAGTCTTTGTTAAAGGCTTTGCAAAATCCCTTGGAATCACAGAAACTATTACTAGTCCCACATTTAATTTAATTAAAGAATACAACACAGGCGAAATGCCATTATATCACATGGACGTTTACCGCTTAGAAAATAACTGTGAGACTATAGGATTTGAAGATTATTTTAATAAAGATGCTGTATGCATTATTGAATGGTCAGATATGATATGTGATTGCTTACCAGAAGAAAGACTACAAATTAAATTTAAAATAATTGATGAAAATACCAGGGTACTTATCTTAGAACCTTATGGTCAAAAATACGAAGATTTAGTAAATTCTGTTTTATAAAGAATTTACTTTTTTTATTTGTAGTGTATAATATAATTGGTTTGGAAGTGAAAAAAATGAACACATTATTTATTAGTACTTATCAAGAATTAATAGAAATAGGATTATTAAGGTACGGCAAACTTATTACCAAAAAAGATCAGCTATCTAACCGAAATCATAGTATCTATACAGTTCCTTTAATAAAAGAAATCCTAGATGAAAATAAAATTGACGTAAAAAACTTAAATGAAATAATTGTAATAGATGGACCAGGAAGTTTTACCGGTGTAAGACTTGGAATAACCGTAGCTAAGACCTTAGCATACACACTAAATATTCCTATAAAATGCCTATCAAGCATAGAAGCTTTAGCAGTCTCATCAAATTCCCAAAAAGCGATAATTATAGTAGAAGATCCAAAAGGCAAATACTATGGAATTATTGATAATAATGAGGCGGTAAACGAAATAAAATACGCATCAAATAAAGACTTTGAGGAGTTAATAAAAACGAGTTATGAAGACTATCAAATAATAAATAATATTCGCTTAGACCTAGAAAAAATTTATATCTATGCTGCTAACATCAAACCTACACCAGCTCATGCAGTAAAAGCAAGATACGTTAAAGGAATTGAAGCACTAAATGGTAAGTAAATATGAAGCTATAGATATTCCCAAAATCAATAATTTAGGAAATAAACTTAATCCAGATTTTTCAAAGTTATTCCATATAGATAACTTAAATTCAAATGAAGAAATCTTAATATATAAGGAAGATGAGAAAATTATTGGCTTTATTCATTATCAAATAAATTATGAAATAGCAGACATTCTAAATATTTATGTGGAAAAATCATATCGTAACTGTGGAAAAGCTAGCATTCTATTAGAAAGCATGATTAAAAACCTTACTCCTAAAGTTACTAAAATAATGTTAGAAGTAAATTCCAATAATATAGAAGCAATAAAATTTTATCAAAAGAAAAACTTTAAAGAAATTCATCGCCGCAAAAACTATTATAAAGATGGCGATGGAATAATAATGGAGATGTATATATGAAAAAAGATGTTTACATACTAGCCATAGAATCATCATGTGATGAAACAAGCATGGCAATAATCAAAAATGGTACTGATAATATCAAGACTACTATTTTAACCCAAATGGACACTCATGCTTTATATGGCGGAGTAGTACCAGAAATTGCCAGTCGCATGCACTCAGAAAACATTACAATGGTTTTTGAAGATGTATTTAAAGACACAAACTTAACTATGGATGACATAGATGCTGTAGCAGTAACTTACGCACCAGGCTTATTAGGTAGTTTACTTGTCGGGATAGAATTTGCTAAAACCATCGCGCTAGTTTATAAAAAACCATTAATCAAAGTACATCATATTGCTGGTCATATCTATGCTAATAATCTAGTCAAAAAGATGCAATTCCCATTACTAGCCTTAGTAATAAGTGGCGGCCATACTGAGCTTGTTCTTATGGAAGATGACTACAAGTTTAAAGTATTGGGTAAAACTTTAGATGATGCCATAGGAGAAGTATATGATAAAGTAGCGAGAGTTTTAGACTTACCATACCCCGGAGGACCTAATATTGAAAAATACGCTAAGTTAGGTACTAACACTTATGACTTGCCAGAACCAATGAAAGGCGATGATTTAAACTTTTCATATAGCGGACTTAAAAGCGCAGTAATAAATTTAAGCCATAACGAAAAACAAAGAGGTAATGATATCAGAAAATATGACTTAGCTTGTTCATTTCAAACAGTAGCTATTAAACAGTTAACTCATAAAACTGAATTAGCAATTCAAAGAACAAATTGTAAGCACTTAATTATTGCTGGTGGAGTAACTGCCAATGAATATTTAAGAAGTGAATTTCAAAAGCTAGCAGATAAATACCAAATTGATTTAACAGTACCACCAATTAAATACTGTACAGATAATGCAGCTATGATTGGCTGTGCTGCGTACCCATTATATTTAAAAGGCGATTTCTGCGATTTTTCCCTTAACGCTAAGAGCACTGAAGAACTAATATAATACCTTGCAAAAAAATTAATCTTATAGTAATATATTAATAGAAAAGATAGGGTTATATATGAAGGAAAAAGAACTTAATTATAAATTTTTGATTGTTATTGCTGTCTTAGTTCCAATTATTTTAGGTATTACTTATGCATACTTTTTAGCTAACGTAAATGGTACTAACACGCCAGTAACCGGAAACACCACGGCTAAATTTGATATAGATTTAGTAACAACCAATGATGGATATATTAATGCGACTGACCTATTACCAATAACAGCCGACAGTGCAAGTACTGACGCCGCAATTGGCACGTTTAGTGTTAAAACCGGAAATAACGATTATAAAATCAAATATACATTATATTTAGATGACATTGTAATATCTGATAACTTAAAAAATTCCGAACACTTAAAATGGGAACTAGTTAATAAAGATTCAAACGCCATCATTGCATCAGGGAACTTCTTAAACGTTGCTAGTAAATTAGAATTAAAAAATAATATAACTATTGACTCTAACCAAACAAACAACTATGAAATTAGAGTGTACGTATTAGAAACCAATACAAATCAAATTGAGCTACTAGCAGGCACATTAAAAGGTAAAATTTCTATGGAAGCAGATATGATAGACACTCCATCAGAAACCGTAACACAATAAAGACTATTTAGTCTTTTTTTAACAATCGAGGTGATAACATGTTAGGATTACTACTAACTTTAATAGCTGGAGGATTTTTTCTTCTAGGCTGCATTATAGCAGTAAAAAAACAAGATAATAAACAAATAATTAGCTTTAGCCTTGGCATGGCTTTTTCTGTTTTAATCCTTTTATTAATTGTAGATATTATTCCAGAAACTTTAGAACTACTAGAAAACAAACTGTTTATTATTCCCGGCATTTTAATAGGCTTAGGAACCCTTTTAACATTGGAAAAATTAGTCCCCCATCATGATCATTATGAAGAAAAAAACAAACACCATCATTCTAATCACTTAAAACACATTAGTATTATGACATCACTTGCTTTAATAATTCATAACATTGTAGAAGGAATTAGCATCTACGCAGCAGGGCAAAGTAATCTTAAAACCGGGCTTCTTTATACTTTAGCAGTCGGTCTTCATAATATTCCCTTTGGTTTAGAAATAACAGCTATGTTTAAAAAAGTAAAAGCCCGCAACGAAAAAATATATATTACTATTCTAACTTTAAGTACCTTTATTGGTGGACTATTTATGTTTATCTTTAATGGTATCCTAAACGATTTATTCTTAGGTATTCTTTTAAGCATAACCATTGGCATGATTATTTATATTATTGTGGCGGAATTATTTATAGAATTAAAAGAAAACTGGAATAAAAATAGTCTATATGGAATAATTACTGGTATAATACTAATAATTTTGGGAGGTTTATTATGATCGGTTTTGCACTTGAAGGCGGAGGCGCTAAAGGCGCATATCAAGCTGGAGCTTATATCGCTCTACGTAAAAGACACATTAAACCAGCAATAATCGCAGGAACATCAATTGGCTCACTAAACGCTGCTCTAATGGTTCAAGGAGACATCAAAAAATTAGTAAGTTTATGGCTTAATACTACAACGGATATCTTCGGTATAAGTGGATCGCTTGCTGAAAAAATCAAATCAAAAAAATTAACCATTAAAGACTTAGGTACTGGAATAAATGATCTTAAAAAGATTTTAAAAAATAAAGGAATAGATACAACTAAATTCTTAAATATTATCAAAAAATCAGTTAATGAAGATAAAATTCGTAAAAGTAAAGTTAAGCTTGGTCTAATAACTGTCAAAGTAGATGGCATGAAACCTTTAGAATTAACAATAGATGATATTCCCTATGGTAAATTACCGGAATATATCCTAGCATCATGTTACTTACCACTATTTAACTATAAACCAATAATAGATAATAACTACTACCTTGATGGTGGATTTTATAACAACGTTCCACTATCTTTAGTTCAAAACTATGGCTGCGACACAATTTATTCAATTAGAATTAAAGGAATAGGAGTAAGTCACAACAAGTTAAAAAAAGAAACTAAAGTAATTGAAATAAAACCAAAAGAAAATCTTGGATCAATAATTATATTTGATAAAGAAAGTAATACTCACAACTTAAAATTAGGTTATTATGATACTCTTAAAGTTTTAGATAATTTAGACGGTAATAAATATTACTTTAAAAATATTAAAGAAGAAGCATGCGATAAAATCTTGCAAAACATAAATTTTGAAACTCTAACAAAACTAAAAATAAAATATCGTACGCTTACCAATAAAGAATTATTAATTAAAGTAGTAGAAAAGCTTATGCAAACATACAATTACGAAAAATTTAAAATATATCATTTAAAACTAGTTATCTTAAAATTAAAAAGAAAAGATTTAAAAGATAAACAATTAAAACAGTTTATTAAGGATTGTAAAATAATATAATATTTATTATAATACATAAGAAACGGAAGGTGAAAGTATGGGAAGAGCATACGAAGTAAGAAAAGCAAGTATTCAAAAAAACGGTGCTGTCAAAGCCAAATTATATAGTAATTACGCTAAGGAAATATATTTAGCAGCAAAAAAGGGTGTACCTGAGTTAGAATCAAATATAACTTTAAAACATTTAGTTGAAAAAGCTAAAAAAGAACAAGTACCAATGGACATTATTAAAAGAGCAATAGATAAGGCAAAAGGAACGGGTGGCGAAGACTACACTGAAGTAATCTATGAAGGTTTTGGCCCAGGCGCTAGTACATTTATCATAAAAACTCTTACCGATAACGTAAATCGTACAGTAGGTGAAATAAGAGCCGCATTTAATAAAGTTCATAAAAGCCTAGGTGTTACTAACTCAGTAGCATACAACTATGACTATCTAGCAATTATTTCCTTTAAAAGTAATGATGAAGAAAAGATCTTTGAGCACTTATTAAATGAAGGAATTGAACTAATTGATATAGAAACAGTAGATGATGAAATTACTATTACTGCAAACCCTAAAGATATCAATAAAATAAAAGAAGAACTAGAAAAATTAATTCCTGGTATTACATATACCTATGATGAAGTAGGTAATTACCCTAAAGAGCAAATTACTCTTGAAGGCGAAGATAAAGAAGTATTTGATAAACTATATAACTTATTAGATAATATAGACGACGTAACAGCAATCTATACTAACGTTAAACTAGACTAATTAACTAATCTAGTTTTTTTCATTAAATCTTCATAAATCTGTTATAATATAAAATACGGTGATGTATTATGAAATTACTTGTAGTAGATGACGAAGAACTAATCAGAAACGTTATAAAAGAATATGCTAAAATAGAAAATTACGAAGTAGATGAAGCATCTGATGGTGATGAAGCAGTCAAAAAAGCATTAGAAAACGACTATGATGTAATTATTATGGATATTATGATGCCTAAAAGAGATGGTTTTTCAGCAATAAAAGAAATAAAACAAGAAAAAGATACCTCAGTCATAGTATTATCAGCAAGGACTATGGAAGAAGATAAACTAAACGGCTTTGATTTAGGTATAGATGATTACGTTATTAAACCATTTAGTCCTAAAGAATTAATTGCTAGAATTAAAGCAGTCACCAAAAGACAAAAAGAAGAAGATATCATAGAAGTAGGTACAATAAAATTAAGTAACTTAACTAGAGAAGTTACAATAGATAATGAAGTAATTACTTTAACTCACACTCAATTTGAATTACTAAAATTATTTCTAACTAATCTAAACATTGCGCTATCTAGAGAAATAATAATAAATAAAATTTGGGGATATGACTATGAAGCTGATGACCGCACAATAGATGCTCACATCAAACTATTAAGAAGTAAATTGAAAACCTACCGTGATAATATTAAAACAATTAGGAAAGTAGGTTATAAATTTGAATATAAAAACTAATAGCATTCGCGTTAAAACTTTTATTTATTTATTATCCTATTCAGCTATAATACTATTACTATTATGGCTTTTTCAAATTGTCTTTCTAAAAATATTTTATGAAAGATACCAATACAATAAAATTGTAAGTTACGCTGCAACCATAAACGAAGATAATCTTAAAAACCTAGAACAAGACGTTTACAAACAAGACCTCTGTGCCGAAGTTCATTACTATAATGAAGTTTACCATTATAACAGTTTGAATAAAGACTGTATTTTACTATCTAACAACGCCAAAATTGAAAATGCTAAAAATAAATTATTAAATAATGGTGATAAAAAAACAATTATCAAAGTAATTGATCCAAGATACGATTCAAAGAGTATCCTTTACGGAGTAAAACTAAATGACCACACTAGAATTATTTTAAATACTAAACTAGAGGATGTTAACAGTACTACCCATATTCTAAGCGGCCAGCTTATATATATAACCCTAATAGTAATTATTCTCTCAGGTATCATGTCAATACTAGTATCTAACATGTTAAATAAACCAATATTAAAAATTACTAAAAAAGCCAAAGAAATGGCCAAAGGCAACTATGAACCTGATGAAGAAATCTATAATATTCAAGAACTAGACGAACTAACAACAACTCTAAACTATGCTAAAAGCGAAATTAAAAATACTGACGAGCTAAGAAAAGATTTAATGGCTAATGTATCTCATGACTTAAAAACCCCTTTAACAATGATTAAAGCCTATGCTGAAATGGCTAGAGATATTAATGCTGACAACAAAGAAAAAAGAAACGAAAACCTAAGTGTTATCTTAGAAGAAGCTGATCGCTTAAATATTTTAGTAAATGATATTTTAAATTTATCAAAACTAGAAAATAATAAAGACAGCTTAACTTTAGAAGACTACGACCTAGTAGAAGAAGTAAAATCAATCTTAAAAAGATACGAAATTATTAAAGAAACTGAAAATTATAAGCTCATCCTAACTGCACCAGAGATTGCCGTAGTAAACGCCGATAAAAATAAAATTAATCAAGTACTATATAACTTAATTAATAATGCCATAAACTATACAGGCAAAGATTTAACTGTTAAAATCAACATTATAGAAAATAAAAATAATTATTTAGTTGAAGTTAAAGACACTGGTAAAGGAATAGATAAAAAAGAATTAAGTCTAATTTGGACAAAATATTACAAAAATGAAAAAAATCATCAAAGAAATGTTGTAGGAACGGGGCTTGGTTTATCAATTGTGCAAAATATTTTATCTAAACATAAATTTAGATATGGTGTAGAAAGTACCAAAAACAAAGGAACAAAGTTCTATTTTTACATTAATAAGAGTAAAAAAATAAAATAAAATAAAAACTCTTCTTTACATAATTTTTATGTTGCTTCTATCCTCAGTTAACTAAGAATAATCACAATAAAAAAATTTAAAAATAAATCAAAGCAAAAAAAAAGTAAAAAAATATATTGATTTAATTTCATAAAAATGTTACTATTTTTATAGTAAAGGAGGATACAAAAATGAACGAAGGGAAAAATAATACTGTAATGCTTACTGTTATCGGTATAGCTACTCTATTAATTGCTGTAGTAGGTGCAACATTTGCATTCTTTAGTGCACAATTATCTGGTACAGAAACAGAAAAAGAATATAAGGTAGTTTCTGCAACAATCGGTACAGAGTTTACTGGTGGAGATGAAGTAGTTGCTAAAGGAATATTCCCACAAGAAGCTGCTTGGGCTACTAAAGTATTTAGTATTAAGAGTACATCTTCTGTTGGAGTAGAAACTAAATATAACATTTCATTAGTTGTTGACACAAACGATGTAACAGAAGATGCAACAATTTCTTCAACAGGTGCAGCAGGCGGAACTATTAAAGCATTCTCAGCTAATGCATTATCATATACTTTAACTGCAACTGAAAGTAATGCTGATTCTAAACATAAGGGAACTATGCCTACTACTGATGGACAAGTAAAAATTGCTGATGCTACAAAGACAATCAACCTTGGACAAGCAACTGTTTATGGTAATGGTGATACTACTGTAATCCAAGAATATACATTATCTATGTTCTTTCCACGTACAGACGAAGATCAAAATGCTGATCAAGGCGCACAATTCAAAGCTCATATAGCTATTTCAGAAGTTAAATAATTAATAGAAGGAGGAAACAATGAAAGATAATACTAAGAATAATACACTATTATTAACTGTAATTGGTGTAGCAACTCTTTTAGTAGCTGTTGTTGGAGCAACATTTGCATACTTCACAGCAGCAATGAATCCTGGTGAATCTGAAGCAACTGTTAAAGTTAATGCTGGACAATTAAAAATTAACTTTGCAAATACAAATTCAGTTCAAATCGCAGACCAAGTTCAGCCAACAGCTGCAACTTGTGATGCAAAAAAACCAGCAGATTTTGATACTAACCCAACTGCTTATCTTTGTGACCAAGCTGATTATACTCCAGTAGGAGCAAAAACTTTCACATTAACTGGTACTAATACAACTGATGCATCAAAAAATATGAAGATGCCATATACCATTAAAATGAAAATTACTCAAAATCAGTTTTCAACTGGCGCACTTAAATATAACTTAGTTGGTTCTAAAACTGGTGATGCTGCATCAGGTGAAATAATTAATATTCCTGAATGGGTAGACATCGCTAGTGGAGCAAATACTGAAGGTATTGTTTTAGGAAATGGATTTTTCCCAGCTGGAAGTAACATTATCCACCAATACACTTTAAATATTTACTTCCCAGATAATCACATAGTTCAAGACGTAGATAAGAACAAAGTATTTGGTGCTACTGTAGAAGTAACAACTTCAGAAATTACAGCAGCCTAATAAAAAAATAAGCCATTATGGCTTTTTTTTTGTGTAAAGCATCTTGAACTTTAATAAATAATTTTATATAATAACTTTATAAGATAAGAAGGTGAGTTATGAATTCTTTAAATAAAAAACAGTATATAAAAATTAAAGAAGCTTTAACTTACGTTGGAAAACTTTTATCGACATCAGTATTAATCTTATTAGTAATCATTGGTATGTTTTTAGTTTATTATGTTATAGCAGCTCAAGTAGTTGCTAAAAACCCAGAATATAGACCGTTATTTTCATTATATAATATTGCTACTGGTTCAATGGAACCAAATATTAAAGTAGATGACGTAATTGTAAATGTTAGAGTAAAATCTCCTGAAAGTATCAAAGTTGGTGACGTAATAACATTTATATCAAGTAGTTCAATTAGTAAGAACTTAACTGTAACCCACCGTGTTATTAACATTATAAAAAATGATGATGGCAGTTATGAATATGTTACAAAAGGTGACTGGAACCCATCAGCAGATAGTGCTACAGCAAAGTATAATGATGTTGTTGGTAAAGTTGCTATTAAATTGCCTGGCGTTGGTAAAATTCAAGGATTTGTTGCTTCAAAACTAGGTTGGTTTATTGTAGTTCTTCTACCAGCTATGGGCGTTATTATCTATGATATCTTTAAAATATTAAAACTTGTAAAAAGTAAAAAAATAGTTGATAACATTTCCGGAGACAATAATAAAGAACAAATAAATGCTAATAAACAAATAGATATAACCGCAGAGCAATTAAGAAAAACTGACTATTTAAAACAACTAGAAGAATTAAAAAATTTTAATAAGCAAGACACAGTTTAGTCTTGTTTTTTTAAAATTAGAATTTGTCTACAGATTAATTGACAACAAAATATTTATTTGCTATCATAACAACTAACAATTAATTTAGGAAGTGGGGTAAAAATGTACGAAGAAACTAAAATTAAATTTGATTGGAAAGGTTTTTTATTAAAATTTGCAATACTTATATTATTATTAATACTAATAATTAAATTATTACCATTTGAAAATAAGAGAGTACAAAGTGAAAGCTTTAAGGAAAATATTAATAAATTAAAAATAGCAGCAACTGACTATTTTCAAACTGACAAACTACCAAGTAAAAATGGTGATGAAAAAACCATAACGTTAGAAGAACTAATAGTAAATGGTAAAATAAATCAATTAAAAGACCAAAAAAACGGTGACTGCGATAATGAAAACAGTTATATTAAAGCAACAAATAATAATGGTGAATATGAAATAGATGCTTTTCTAATATGTAATAAAGAAGAAGGACATGTATATATTTATCGTACTAAATGCGAAGAACAAAAATGTTCACAAGAAGAAACAACAACTAAGAAAACTAAAAAGACAACATCTAAAAATAATAATAATTCTAGCAGCAATAATTCAAACAGTAATAAAGTAAATACAACAACAAAGATTACATATGTAACAGAAATCAGAACAAAAGAACCTAAATACTACGTAGTATTCGATACAAACTACGGTTCAAGTATTCCAACCCAAGTATTAAAAACAAATCAAACAGCAACAAGACCATCTAATCCTACAAGGGAAGGGTACGAATTTATAACTTGGATGCATAATGGTAAAGAATTTGATTTTAATACACCAATCAATAATAATATTGTATTAACCGCAAAATGGCAAAAAAAATAATCTCAATCACGAGATTATTTTTTACTACTAACAAATGTTTTAATTACATAAGGATTAGCTTCACTACCATCGCCACCAGAAAACAAAACATTTTTATCTAAATAAGCGACAATTTTATAACTAGACATACTAGAAGCATTTTTAAGTTCTAAATCCCCACCAGATATTTTATAAACTTTATGAGTAGAATCTTTATCACCAGTTACTGTCCAACTATTACCAATTAAAGATAAATAATTATAATTCATACAAGCTTTATTATTACTCGCACAATTAGGATCTAAACTAGGAATATAAAAATCTTTAGCAGTTAATAAACTAAATACTTGATTATCAAGTTTACTCTCACAAATATTACTATTAGTATCATTTACTGACATCTTTCCAATACAAACTGAATTAGTAACAAAATAAGCTTTTATCTCACTAGGAAATACCTCATCATCTTTATAAAGCTTCTCTAATGTATCCTTTATTCTACTATTTAAATTATTAGTAAAATAATCATTAATACCCATAGCACTTGCTTTTTCAGTATTGTATCTATCATCCCAAACAACACTTTCTCTTTTAGTAGTATCAATTACTTTTATAACACCATCATTATCAATACCCATTATACGATAACTTATATCATTAAAAATCAAATTATTATTAACCATATCGCCTTTAAAAATATAACCATCACTAGTCTTATATAATCCATTACCACTAGTAACAATATTTTCATCTTTAACTAATTCATCCTTTAAAAGACTACTTTTATAATTTGAACCACAATCTAACATTGGCGTATATAAATAATAACCATTATTATTAGTAACTTCAACACTACCTCTACAAGAAACTTTATCCTTAGTCATTTCTGTAGTATCTCTAATTTGTTTATTATCAATTAAAGTTTGAATAGATAAAGAAGTTGTATCCTTATCCTTGCTAGGTAACCTATCTTTATGAGCATCATAATATCTTTGAGCTTCATATATTAATTTGGCTTCAAACTCCTCATAAGTATATTTTTTTCCTCCACTACAAGCAGCTATTAAAATAATAATTAAAATAACTAGTATGAAAATTCCAAGTCCCATAATAGCTTTCTTTGCTACTGGATTATCCCATATTTTCTTTATTGTATCCAAAACAATCACCTCATATACTAAGTATATCAAAAAGATAAATTTTATACAATTTATTTATTTAAAAATATCACGCTTTATGCTATGATTAAATTGGTGATAAAAATGAAAAAGGAAAAAGGAAAATTTAAATTCAAAAATAAGTATTTACCATTAATCATAATTGCTATTGTTTTACTTATAGCAGTTATCTGTGTATTTATCTTTAAAAAAGAGCCAAGTAAAAATTTAAGTAACGGTAGCAAAACCACAACAATCGCTAAACAACTAAAGATAGTAAACCTAGAAAGTAAGAGTAGGCCATACGCCGTAATGATTAATAACTTAGGAACAGCAAGACCATTACAAAGCGGGTTGCAAGATGCTTATATAATGTATGAACTTATTGTCGAAGGTGGAATCACAAGATACATGGCATTGTTTCTAGATGCAAACACTGATAGAATTGGTTCAATTCGTAGTTCAAGACATTATTTCTTAGACTATGCTCTAGAAAATGATGCTTTCTATGTTCATCATGGCCAAAGTCCTCAAGCCGCAGCTGACTTTACCAAACTAAACGTTGATCGCATAGAAGTAAATGAAAGCACAACCGGCTGGCGTGATAAAACCCTAAAGGTTGCAAGTGAGCACACTCTATTTACAAGTACCGACAAACTAAAAAATGGTATTAAATCAAGAAGAACTGAAAGAAAAGGCAACTTACTTTTAAACTATAGTGCTGATGAATTAGATTTAACTAAATATGAAAATAATCAAACAGCAAATAAAGTGTTTATCAAATACTCAAATACTATCAAAACATCATATGAATATGATGCTGAAAACAAAGTGTATAAACGTTTTGTAAACGGTGAAGAACACAAAGACTATGTAACTAAAAAACAATACACATTTAAAAATATTATTACCTACCAAGTTAAAAATTATACATTAGATGATGTAGAAAATAAAGGACGCCAAGGATTAGAAAACTTAGGAAATGGAACCGGCTATTATATTAGTGATGGAGTAGCTGTACCAATAACTTGGGAAAAGAAAACTCGTTCTAGTAAAACTGTATATAAATATGCAAATGGTGAAGAACTAGTAGTTAACGATGGTAATACATTTATTCAAATTCAGCCAAAAGGACAGACATTAACTATTGAATAAATAAATATAATTAACTAGGAGGAATAAAATGGAGTTTATTGCAAAAAATTATTTTCTAATAATAATCATTGCAGCTTTCCTATTATTTGCATTAATTGGATATATAGTTGACAGTGAAAAACGTAAAAACAAAAAATTAAGTGAGCCAACTAAAAGCCAAGAAAATGTCAAAGAAGAAAGAAATGAAAAAGCCGAAAATGAAGAAACTGATGAGTCAGAAATCCCTGAAATAGAAGAAGGAATCCCTGAAATAAGTGATGAAGAAGATCAAAACAACTAATCTTCTTTTTTTTATCAGAAAATCAAAAACAAAATATAACCTAGATATTTAAATAATAATTTGTTATAATAAATATGCTAAAGGAGTGATAAAATGACTTTTTCATCTATATGGGAAGTAGTAACTAAAATTATAGATATATCCCTTGTATGGTTTATGTTTTACTACTTACTAAAAAATTTAAAAAATAACGTGAAATTAGTCCTAATATTTAAAGGAATTGTAATAATAATCATCATTAAACTATTAAGTGACTTGTTAAATCTATATACAATTGGCTTATTACTAGAATATGTAATTTCTTGGGGACCGCTTGCTTTAATTATTATCTTTCAACCAGAGATTAGAGCCGTCCTAGAATCTATTGGTAGAAGCCAGTTACTTGGTAGACACAAAGTTCTTACCGTAGATCAAAGAGAAAGAGTAGTCTTTGAAATTACAACTGCTGTTGAGTACTTAAAACGTAACCGTATAGGAGCATTAATTGTTATAGAAAGAAATGTTTCACTTCAAGAATATATTCAGCCAGCAAATAAGATTTATTCTGATATTACTGCACCATTACTAGAAGCTATCTTCTTTCCACAAAACCCACTTCATGATGGTGGTGTAATCATTCAAGGAGATCGTATTACCTGTGCAGGAGCTGTCTTTAAAACCAGTATGAATCCAAATGTTAGTAAAAAATTAGGAACTCGTCACCGTGCAGCTTTAGGCGTTGCTGAAGAAACTGATGCTATCGCCCTTATCGTATCAGAAGAAACTGGCGCAATCTCTATTGCCGTAGATAGTAATATTAACTATAACCTAACTCTAGAAGAATTTAAAATAATGTTATTAGAAGAACTAAAACCAAAAATGGAAGTTTTCTATGATGCAGACCAAAACGAAGAAGGTGAAGAAGATGAATAAAATATTTAAACCATTTATACTCTTCTTTAAAATGATCTATAAGTTTATAGATAAAGCTATCGTTGTTCCAATAAGCCGTCTAGTTTATAGAATAAACGAAATCAGCCGTAATAATAGTGGAAAACTAGAAAGAATATTAAATAGACCAAACGTTCTACTTTATATATCCCTATTTAGTGCAATAGCTTTATTCATATTAATTGATACTAAAGCAATTAACTTAGTAACTGATGAAGCAGAAATTTTATCAGATCAAAAAGTAAATATAATTTACAATGAAGAAGCTTATGTAGTAGACGGAGTACCAGACACTGTAGATATTACCTTAATTGGTCGTAAAAGTAGCCTATACCTAGCAAAACAACTTGGTGAACATGAAGTAGTACTTGATTTAAGTGGCTATGGAGTAGGGACCTATAAAGTAAAATTAAAATATAACCACAGTGTAGACTCTGTAGATTATAAATTAGACCCAGGAACTATTTCCGTTAAAATCAGTGAAAAAATCAGTGATGTTAAAACTTTAGACTATGACTTATTAAATGAAGATAAGCTAGATAAAAAACTAAGTATTAAATCAGTAGAACTAGACCGCAGCGAAATAATCGTAAAGGGTAGCAAAGAAACCCTAGACAAAGTAGCTAAAGTAAAAGCTCTAGTAGACTTAGAAGCAGCAAAATTAACAGAAAAAGGAACATTTACCGTAGACTCAATCATGCTAGCAGCTTATGGATCTGATGGTAAGAAAATAGATAACGTAGAAATCGTTCCATCAAAAATAAGTGCTTCTGTAACAGTTGATTCATACTATGCAGAATTACCTGTTAAAGTAGTTACTACTGGAAGTATGAGTAGTGGTTATGCTTTATCAAGCTTAACAAGCTCAGTAACTAAAGTAGGTGTATATGGTGATGAAGCAGAAATTAAAAAACTATCATACATTGAAGCAAAAATAGATATTAATAAATTAAGTAGTGATAAAAAATTCAGTGTAACACTAACCAAACCAGCAGGAGTAAGATACTTAAGTGAATCAAATACAACCGTAGAGGTAAAACTAGATACTGAATCAAGCAAAGAATTTGAAGGTGTAATTGTTGAATCAATCAACTTAGGAACAAACTACTCTGTAAACGCGGTAAGTGAAAGTGACCGTACAATCACCGTAATAGCTAAAGCTGCATCATCTGTTCTAGAAGGACTAGACACATCAAAAATTAAAGCATACATAGACCTAAGTGGCTATGGCCCAGGAACTTATGACGTACCAGTAAAAGTTAGCTCAGACGATGTAAGAATCAACCTAGTACCTAAAACAACAACTGTCAAAATTAAAATTTACAACTAAAAAAGGAAACGACTAATCGTTTCCTTTTATTATGAACTCGTTATTTACTACATCAATCGTAACTAAACTATTATACTTTATCTCCTCATTAATAATACTCTTAGCAAGAAGTGTCTCTATATTTCTACTAACAAATCTCTTAATAGGTCTAGCACCATACACCTCATCATAAGCACTATTAATAATAAAATCTTTAGCTCTAGAAGTTAACTCCAACTTGATTTTCTTATCAATTAATCTATTTTGAATATCCAAAATAATTTTATCAAGAATCTCATAAACAACATTCTTAGATAAAGAATTAAATATAATAATTTCATCAATACGATTAATAAACTCCGGTTTAAACGTTTTTCTAAGTTCACTCATTACAAGTTCATTTTTATCTTTACTATTATCTAGAATATATTCACTACCTAAATTAGAAGTCATTATAATTATTGTGTTCTTAAAATCAACACATCTTCCTTGAGAATCTGTAATTCTACCATCATCTAAAATCTGTAATAAAATATTAAATACATCACGATGTGCTTTTTCTATTTCATCAAATAAAACAATACTATATGGATTTCTTCTAACAGCTTCCGTTAACTGTCCACCCTCATCATAACCGACATATCCTGGAGGCGCTCCAACTAATCTAGAAACAGAGTGGGCTTCCATATATTCACTCATATCAATTCTAATAATATGTCTTTCATCATCAAATAGTTCATAAGCAAGGGTCTTAGCAACCTCAGTTTTACCGACTCCAGTAGGCCCTAAAAATATAAATGAACCAATAGGTCTATTAGGATCCTTAATACCAGCTCTAGCTCTAATAATTGCCTCACTAACTAAATGCAACGCTTCATCTTGCCCCTTAACTCTAACCTTTAAATTATTCTCTAAATTTAATAACTTATCTTTTTCATTGCTAGCTAGTTTACTAACAGGAATATTGGTCCATTTAGAAATAATCTTTGCGATAGATTCATCATCAACAACATCACTTAGTATAGCATTTTTATCACTAGCCTTTAACTCATCAAGTTCCTTTTCAAGTTTAGGAATAACCCCATGCTGAAGTCTTGCAACTTTTTCTAAATCATATCTAGCCTCAGCATACTCAAGCTCTCTATTAGCATTTTGAATTTCTTCCTTCTTATTATTTATTTGGGCATTAATTGACTTTTCTTCTTCCCAATCTTTTCTAAGCTTTTCTTCCTTAGACTTTAAATCAATAAGTTTAGCATCAATCTCTTTAATTCTTTCCTTAGAAAACTCATCTTTTTCCTTTTTCAAAGCTTCTTTCTCAACTTGCAATCTTAAAATAGACTTTGTTAAAGTATCTAAACTAGTAGGCACTGACTCAAGCTGCACTTTAATAGTAGCACAAGCCTCATCAATTAAATCAATCGCTTTATCCGGTAAAAATCTATCGGTAATATATCTATCTGCAAGGGTAGCAGCAGCAACTAATGCTTTATCCTTAATAGTAACCCCATGATATACCTCAAATCTGCTCTTTAAACCACGCAAAATTGTAATTGTATCAATAACGCTAGGCTCAGCAACTAATACTTTTTGAAATCTTCTTTCTAAAGCACCATCCTTTTCAATATACTTACGATACTCATTTAAAGTAGTTGCTCCTATACAGTGAATCTCACCTCTAGCAAGCATTGGTTTAAGCATATTTCCAGCATCCATTGCTCCTTCCAAAGCACCAGCACCAACTATCATGTGAATTTCATCTATAAACATAATAATGTTACCATCAGAGTTTTTAACCTCTTTAAGTACAGCTTTAAGTCTTTCTTCAAATTCACCTCTATACTTAGCACCTGCAATCAAAGCACCCATGTCAAGTTCCCAAATGTGTTTGTTTTTTAAGTTTTCTGGAACATCACCCTTAACAATTCTTTGAGCAAGTCCTTCTACAATTGCTGTCTTACCAACACCTGGTTGTCCAATAAGTACAGGATTATTTTTAGTTTTTCTAGATAATATTCTTGTAATAGAACGTACCTCATCATCACGGCCAATAACTGGATCTATTTTACCAGACTTAACCGCCTCAACGATGTCACGACCATACTTCTCTAAAGGATTTTTAAGGCCTTCTTGATAAACTTGTTCTTCATTCATAATAATAACCTCCTTTTTATTGTTTAATTAAAACAACTGTAACTATTATACCACTTTTTTAGCACTTGTCAATAGCGAGTGCTAAAAAATAATATGGAACGATTTATTTGAATATGATAAAATAAAAGCAGAAAGAAGAAATAATATGAAAAAAATATTAATGATAATCCTATCGGGATTTGGAATAAACGAAAATACAAATGGTAATGCAGTAAAAAACGCCAACATGGAATACTTTAACTATTTATGGAATAACTATCCTCACAGTACCCTAGAAGCATCAGGAAAAGCCGTAGGTCTTCCAGAAGGAGTAAGTGGCAACAGTCAAATAGGGCACCTTACTATTAGTATTGGTCAAAAAATCAAACAAAAATACACAATATTAGAAGAAATGCTTGATTCTAAAGAAATAGTAAACCAAGAATCATTTAAACAAATGATAAATAATTTAGATAATCATACATTACACTTAATGGGTTTAGTAACGGATGCTACCATACACAGTAATATTAACTACATGATTAAATTCATAAATATTTTAAAAGAGCAAGGCGTAAAAAATGTTGTATTTCACGCTATAACCGACGGGGTTGATACAGGAACAAAAACCTCAGTAAATTATATTAAACAAATTGAAGAAGCGTTAAAGAAAACTGAAATAGGAATCCTTGGCTCCGTAAGTGGAAGATATTATTTAGAAGGACCAGAAAACAAAACTGAACGTCTTCGAAAATATTATGACCTTATAGTAAGCGGAATAGGTTTTAACATTCTAAATTATGAAACCGCAATAAACAATCTATATATAAAAAACATAACAGATGAATTTCTTCCACCAATGCTATTAAATGGAAAAAACACTATTAAAAATGGCGATACTATCTTATGTTTAGATTACGATATAATTAGTAAAAATCTCCTAAAATCATTAAAAGATTCGGAATTTACCTCATTTATTACAAAAGAATTTTCTGATTTAAATATTTATACATTATTTCCTAATCTAGAACTTAAAAATGTTATTCCATTATTATCATTTGACCAAAGCAAGATTTATTCTTTAGGAGAATATTTTAAAGATTTAAAATTAACACAAGCGCGCATAGCTGAAACAAATAAATATAAATCTGTAACATATTACTTTAATGCTGAAAAATGTAATAAGTATCCATTAACCACTAATTATTTACTACCAAGTCCCAATGTTGTTTCTTATAGTGACACTCCTCTTATGAGTGCTATCGATATAACGAAACAAGCAAAGAAATGTTTAGATCAAGACGTTGACTTCATCCTTGTTAATTATTCAAATCCCGATTCACTAGCTCATACAGGCAATATATCTGCCACCATAAAAGCACTAGATTCTCTCGACAAAATACTAAAGAATCTAATTGAATGTGCAAACGATAACTTTTATAATGTTATAATTACCTCAGACCACGGAAACTGTGAAACAATGTTAGATGCTAATAATAATCCGCTTTTTAATAATACTAACAATCCAGTACCATTTATAATATTAGATAAAAAAATCACTTTAAGAGAGAAAGGAGACTTAACAAACGTAGCACCAACACTTTTAAAGTATATGGATATTAAAATTCCTGAAACAATGCAAAATACCAAAAATTTAATATTAGATGATATGTAAAATAATTAAAAAAATAAGTAAATATAATGCGTTTATTTATTTTTTTTTATATAATAAAATAGGTGATGATATGAATTATAATATTCTAAGAGCAAATGATATTAGAGGAGAATATCCATTTGATGTAAACAAAAAGATAGCAATTATTATTGGAAAAGCCTTTGGAACGTATTTAAATCAAATAAACATAGAAGAATGTATTATCGGCCACGATAATCGTATAAGTAGTAAAGAATTAACAGAAGGTTTAACAGAAGGTTTACTAGCAAGCGGTGTAAATATCATAGATATTGGGTTAGTTACCACTCCAATGTTTAACTTTGCATCAATTACCCTAAAAAAAGAATACGGTATTATGATAACCGCAAGTCATAATAAAGCATCGGACAATGGATTTAAAATTTTTGGAAAAGACTTTCTTCATCTTAAGCAAGAAGAGCTAAAAAAAGTTTATCAAATAATAAAAGAAGAAAATTTTATTAAAGGAGAAGGTTCAATTACAAATTATGATATCAAAAAAGAATATATAGAAATGTTAAAATCCAAATTCGGTAAGATAAATAAAAAAATAGCAGTGGACTGCGGCAATGGTACAGCAAGTATTATTATTAAAGATATCTTTTCTAATATTTTTAAAGAGGTAACATATTTAAATTGCGAAAGTGATGGATCATTTCCAATTCATAATCCTGATCCAAATGAAGAAGAAAATTTAAAATGGTTAAAATCAGTAGTGAAGTTGCGAAATTTAGATTTAGGTATTGGTATAGATGGTGATGCTGATCGTGTTGGTATTATAACGGATAAAGGAGTTATGATAGGGACTGACTTACTAATTGGTATTCATGCACGTGACATTATACCAAATAATGATAATAAAAATGTAATATTAGACGTTAAATGTTCATGTGCATTAATTGAGGATTTAAAGAAAATAGGCGCAAATGGCATTATGGTCAAAAATGGTTCAGCATATATTGAAAGCGTTATGCATGACACTCCAGCCCTTATCGGTGGTGAATACTCTGGTCATATCTTTTTTAAAGATGATTATTACGGTTTTGATGATGGAATATATGCTGCCCTTCGTACTGCTAAGCTTATTGAGAAACTAAATATTCCAGCTAATAATTTACTTGATGGCTTTGAAAAGTATTATAATTCACCAGAAATCAGAATAGATGTTTCAGATGATATCAAATTTAAATTAGTAGACAAAATAAAAAATTACGCTATAAGTAAAAAATATGATTGTAATTTATGTGATGGTGTAAGAGTGAACTATCAAGATGGTTTTTCTTTAGTAAGATGCAGTAACACATCCCCACAAATAACTTTAAGGTTTGAAGCCAAAGATGAAAATACACTAAATCAGAGAAAAGAAGAATTTTTAAATATTATTAATGAAAATATTAAATAAAAAATGTTGGGCCTCCACTAGACTTAGGTTTAATTGATTGTTTAATTTCTGACTTATTATGTTTTGGATAATCAATGATTATCCTTTCTTTTTTTATTGGAGTAGAATTATTATTGATGGTAGTTTTATTAAAACGATTGCCAATATTATTAAAATTACTTATTACTGTTTTAGCATTTTTTATTATAGGTTTTGTATCATTTATAATAGGCAATACATTCTTAGCAATTCTTAGTCCTTTAGACAAACCGCCTAATACTCTAAATACAGTTCCTTGATTCATACTAAATCACCTCGTATAATATTTTATGCTAAAAATTAATAAAGTTTTTCCAAATTCTAAATATTTACGACCTCCTAGATAAATAAGGGTTTTAAACATCGTCTTATACTAAATTAATAAGAAAAATTCTTCTGTTAAACCGTTTATTTAAGCCTGCTTGACAGAATTTTAATTCAATTTTAAAAGTCTGCTTGACCATAAAAATTTACTCTTGCATAGTTTAAGTTTGTATGTTAATGTAACTCATTGAAGAACACTAGGTTAGGCTTCTCCTCTTACTTTTAAGAATGAAAGAGGGGTGATGAACAGATGAAAACCATTAAAGAAATACTCCAGTTAATAATCATCTTAGTAGTCTTTCTAATTATTTTAAAATTAATTTAAGATAAAAAGAAAAAGTCAAACCCAACCTTAAATGGATTTGACTTTTTCAGTCTCAAAAACATGGAGAAGTCTAACCATCAGGGGGTTAGTGTTCTTCCTCAATTAAATTATACAACAAATAATATGTTTTATTCAAGTTTTTTAAAATAAATTTTAATTGCAAATGCTAATTTCAAAGTTTTGTTTAACTATAGATGTATAAAGAGTTTAAGCACTATTTTACATTAAATTAAATGATGAGTAAATTTGTTCCAAATCCTTTATTTATGCAGTTTTGCGTATGTTTTAATTCAATTTTAAAAGTCTGCTTGACCATAAAAATTTACTCTTGCATCGTCTAAACTTATGTGTTAATGTAACTCATTGAAGAGCACTAGGTTAGATTTCTCCTCTTAAATTTTCAAAGAATGAAAGAGGGGTGATGAACAGATGAAAATCATTAAAGAAATACTCCAGTTAATTATCATCTTAGTAGTCTTTCTAATTATTTTAAAATTAATTTAAGATAAAAAGAAAAAGTCAAACCCAACCTTAAAGTGGATTTGACTTTTTCAACCAAAACATTGGAGAAGTCTAACCATCAGGGGGTTAGTGCTCTTCCTCAAATTAATTATACTATAATTTGCTCATTATATTCAATACCTAACATAAAAAATTTATTGTCTCCATCTATAAAAAATGTTATAATCAAACTAGGAATAAAGTAGGAGGCATTATGAATAATCAAAATATAATACTAAAAATATTATTATTTCCATTTAACCTCCTAAAATATGAGGTGCTAGGTATTTACTATACAATTTATGCACTACTATATCCATTTATCTTCATATTTAATAAAATAGGAGATAAAATATTTAATAATTATGAAAAAAAGCAAAAAAACAAAGTGGGAATAGAAACACTTGAAGAAGAAACTATTAATCTTGATAGTGGAGTAGAGGCCTTTAAAAAAGAAACGAAAAAAACCAAACTCAATAACGAACCCGCTCAAAAAGAAGAAACCAAATTAGAATATAAACCAACTTTAGAAGATAAATGGCAAGATTTTTACAATAATTTATCATTCGTAAAGAAACAAAAAGAAGCTCAAAAAATTCAAAATCAAAGCCTTTACGCAGCATTACAAACAGATACCGAAAGAAGTGAAAAACCCGTAACTTATAAATATACTGCAATAGATTCTAGCGGTAAAAAAGTAACTGGTGTATTTTATGCGTATTCAAAAATGGAGGTTTATACTTATTTAACAAATGAGGGTAATACTGTATTAACAATCGAAACAAATAAGTATATAGAATTATTTTATGGACCATCTGAATTTAATAACTATCGTTTTAGAAATAAAGATTTAATATTTTGGTTAACTCAGCTATCCACATATTTAAAGGCCGGTATAACATTAACTGATTCAATGCGTATTTTAGGAAAACAAATGAGTAAAAGCCCTCGCAAAAAAAGAGTTTTTGATTCAATCATATACAATCTAACGTTAGGTGAATCTTTCTCATCAGCTCTAGAAAAACAAAGAAATTCTTTTCCAGCATTATTAATTAGTATGGTTAAAGCTGCCGAAGCAACTGGTGAATTAGAAGAAACTTTAGATGATTTAGCATCATATTACACTGAACTGGATAATACAAGAAAAGCCATGATAAACGCCATGAGTTACCCCGCAATCATTTCTGTGTTCTCGGTTGCAGTAGTCGTATTTATTATGTTGTATGTTATTCCACAATTCGAAGGTGTGTATGCATCAACAGAAGCGACCCTAAATGGTTACACACTATGGGTACTTAACTTAAGTAAGTTCTTTGATAAAAACTTTGTGTATTTATTAAGTGGTTTCATTCTAATAATTGTAGTTATTATTATATTTTATAAAAAAGTAAAATCATTTAGAAAAAGTTTACAAATATTTGCTATGAAGCTGCCTATATTTGGTAAAATAATAATTTATAAGGAAATGAATGTATTTGCTAAAACTTTCGCTTCGCTATTAAAAAATAATGTATTTATTACTGATAGTATGAATCTATTAAGTGAAATAACTAAAAATGAAGTATACAAAGAAATTATGTTTAAAACAATTAATAATATAGCTAAAGGTGAAAAAATAAGTGAATCATTTAAAAACCAATGGGCTGTTCCTGAAGTAGCATATTTTATGATTGTAACCGGTGAATCAACCGGTGAATTAGCAGCAATGATGGATAAAGTTGCCCAGTACTATCAAACGGAGCATAAAACAATTATCAACAACATGAAAAACTTTATAGAGCCAACAATGATTATCTTTTTAGCAGTTGTGGTAGGTGGTATTGTTCTTGCAGTAATTTTACCAATGTTTAGTTTATATAATCAAATTAAGTAGGTGGGGTATGGAAATTGTTATATTTATAATAGGCTTGATATTTGGCTCATTTTACAACGTAGTGGGCTTAAGACTTCCTAAAAATGAATCAATAATTTTTCCAGGAAGTCACTGCTTTAAATGTAATCACAAGTTATCATGGTATGAAAATATTCCAGTAATATCTTTTATCTTTTTAAAAGGTAAATGCAAATCATGTCATCAAAAAATATCATTGATGTATCCAGTTATGGAATTATTAACTGGAATATTATTTCTATTTAGTTATATCATATTTGGCTTTTCTGAAAACTTTATTATAAGCATTATTATATCAAGTTTAGTTATAATAATAATTGTTAGTGATTCTAAATATATGATTATATCTGATGGACCATTAATTGTTTCTGGATTACTGATCATAATTACGAAACTAATATTTGAAGGATTAAACAAAACTTTAATATCATTTATGTCAGGGATCTTAATATTTGCACTAGTATATGGACTAATGCTTTTAGGAAATTTTCTATTTAAAAAAGAATCCTTAGGTGGTGGTGACATCAAATTATCATTTATTGCTGGCCTAGTTCTTGGACCTTTATTAGGAATATTTTACATTATACTAGCTTCGTTTTTAGCTTTCCCATACGCTATGTACATTACGGTAAAAAGAGAAGAAAATATGCTTCCGTTTGGACCATTTCTTGCAGTAAGCATGCTTCTCTTATACTTAAATAGTAATTTAGCAATGCTATTTTTAAAAAATCTATTATCATTGGGGTGAAATAAATGAAAAAAGGCTTTACTTTAGTAGAACTCTTAGCAGTAATTGTTTTACTAGGAATTATTATGGCAATTGCCATACCAGGTATTTATAAAATTAGGGATAAAATGAATGAAAAAGCATTAGAGGCTAAAATTAACACAATTGAAACAGCTGCAGTCTCATACGTACAAAGTAACAGTAACTTACTAAAAAGTCACTATGGATTATGTGACATAAATAACCAAAATGAAAACTGCGTATGTAAAAGTGAAGATGACTGTAAATATCACTTTACTATTAACATTAAGACTTTACTTACCAGTGGTGATTTAAAAAAAGAAACTCTAGAAGGAGAAAATTGTGATGTTCCTAATCCGACAGATAAAAATAAATGCTTAGACTGTTTAAATATCAATATAACACTAAGTGCTAAATATAAAACTGCAACCGCAAAATTAGATTTAAATGCTGGCGAGTGCTAAGACATTTAGTCTTTTTTTTATTCAAAAAAAATGATATACTAAAAGCATAGTAGGGTGATAGAGTGAAAAATAATAGTGGGTTTATAGCAACATCTTTAATCTATACTTTTTTTCTTGCATTTATAGCAATCCTAACCGCCCTTTTAGGAGCTTATATTGCTAACAAAACAATTTTAGAAAGATATAATAATGATGTATTAGATAGAATTAATACTGGAAACCATAGAATAACTGTATATTCATCATACTCAAATATTGATGGCGGCGTAATGTTAACTAACCTAATAAAAAATGGCACGTTTGCTTATGAAGAAGGCTCATTTAAAGACTGGCCTTTAGTTGGTACTGCTAATTTTCAACAAGCTGACTTTGGACAACAATGCCTTGTAAAAAATAGTGGAACTGGATATTTAAACCAAGCAATAAATTTCAAAAACAATGATACTTATTATTTAAGTGCGGAAGTTTATGGAGATGGAGCAAGTAACCTACTAAATATCATGGTGAGTCAAAACAATAATATAGCACTTGATACAAGCAGTAATCTTCCAACCTGGGAGCGAGTAAGCAAAGTTTTTAAAATTCAAAATCCTGATGCATTATCCTATGCTCAAATAGGCAAAACCTACCTTTCTACAAGACCATACATCACTAAAATAATGCTATTAGATTTATCTTATACCTACGAAAATAACATCCCATCTAAAGAATGGGTAGATAAAAATATATCTTACTTTGAAGGGACAGTCTCTTACGCATCTAAAAATTTTATTAAAGAAGACCAATTAGAATTTACTATTACACCATATGCTGCTTATCCAAATGCCAAAGTCACATGCAAAGAAGCTAGTGGAAAAGACGTAGAATATGAACTAAATAAAAAAGACACTACTCAAACAAATAGTCCATACATCTTAACAGTAAAAGAACTTACAAAAGATACTACCTGTAACATTAAATGGTCCCAATAAGGAGGTAAGCCACATGAATAAAAAAGGTTTTGTACTAATAGAAACTATTGTTGTAATTTTAGTCTTATGTGTTTTACTTATTATGCTTTATGGAGGATACATGAATGTTATAACATCAGTTCAAAAAAAATCACATTATGACAATACAGAATACATCTATAAAACAACCTTAGTTAAAGATTACCTGTTAGAAATTAACACTAACATCGAAACAGAAACCATAATAACTATTTGCCAAGGAAAAGATCAATGTTTAGAAAGATTTACTGATAACTACATGAAAGAATTAATTAACCAAATGCATATTAATTCAATATATATAACTAACTGGAATCCTGCCTCAATCGGCAAAAACAATTTTAGTAGCTTAGAAGCAACAACTCAAAATTACTTAAATAAATTAGATGCAACAACCGAAAAAGGCCAAACAATATATAGACTAATAGTAATGTATGAAAATGAAAACTCTCTAGGAAAAACGCCAACAATATATGAATATGCATCAATTAAAATAGGAGAATCCAAATGAAAAATCAAAAAGGAATGACTTTGGTTGAAATAATCGTAAGCATTGTACTAGTATCAATTATCCTAATATTTATAACCAAACTGCTAATAAATGTAAATGACTTATATAGAAAAAGCAAACAAGAAGTTGACTATGATGTCCTAAACACAATCCTAACTGATGCAATAGGAAAAGATATACTTAATTATGGAGTAGCTAGTGCTTCAATAAACGATAGTAAAAACGAGGTCACAATTACTTACAACGAAGTAAGAGAAACTAAATTAAATAAACAAATTATTAAAAAAATTTCATTCGGTGAAGATTACACATATATTAAGTATGGTTACGTTGAGGATGAAGATTTAACAAGTGAAGAGCGAAGCAGTAATATAGCAAGAAAATTACCTGATGGAATAATTCTAGATAAAAGCAACTTAATAAATCTAACCAAGTTCACTGAAGAAAACAACAATGGAACCTCATCACACGTTTTAAACAAAATAAAAATAAATCTGAAATCTAAAACTGGTGAAGATTATTCCGTAAATATTTATTTTAAAACTAATTAGAAAGGAGTATTGATATGAAACAAAAAGGCTTTACAATGGTAGAACTTATTGCTGTTATTGCAATTTTAGGCGTTATAATGATAATTGTTATTCCCTCAGTAGCAAATGTCTCTAAAAACACAAAAGAAAGTTTACTAAATGCTAAGATAAGTACAATAACATCATCTGCAGAAAAATATGGCAATGATAATATTAATCTATATCAAAAATGTACTAGTAATTTAGAAAGCAACGATCATATTGGTGATCAAAGTGAAATATATAAAGACTGTCTTTTAACTATTGAAAATCTTGTTTCATATGGATACTTAAAAAATGATACTAAAAAAAATAATGTTAATTACATTTCCAATCCTGTAACAAGTGAAAAAATAAAGGGGAAAGTTCTTCTTTGTTACGACCCAAAAACTATCCATATTATTGCTAAATATTATAGTGAAGAAGATAAAAATTATTCATGCCCAGCAGTATATGGTGATGTATATCTTGATGTATTTCCAAGTTTCAGTAATTTTTATTGGAATAAAGAAAATAACCAAAATATCGAAGCTACAATTAGTTCTAATAAAGACATGACTTACACATGCAAGAGCAACACAGATAGTTTTACTTGTAAAATCGAAAATAAAAAATTAATAATAATTCAAAATAAAAATATAACACCTGATTTCACTGAAAGTCACTATGTGACCGTAACCGGAAAATACAAAGAAAATGCTGAATATATTACTTTAACTAAAAATCACACAATAAACGTAAAAAAAGTAGTTTTTCAAATAACCGATGCAAACGATAGTGAAAACTTTGAAACTTGTATGCCTGTACTAAGTAATGAAAGACTTAAAATTAATGAAGAAAATGCAGGTACATTTAATTTATCATATACTGGGGATGGCTTAAGTGCCACAATAAATCAAAATATTTTATATCTAAGTAGCGGAAATACTCCAGGATTAGCAAGCTTAAAAATAGAAGAAAACAACGCAGGCTTAAGTAAAACTATTGACAAAATAATTTATGATCTAAAATTTGTAAATGATATAACCAATATAATTGTAGGAGATACATCAGAAAAACTAAATTTATCATACGGGCAAACTGGCAAACTGACTGTAAAAGTAACATCAGCTAGTGGTAAAACACCTCTTAAAATCTCTAAAGATAATAAAAATTTTTATACCTCATTAGAACTTACAAATGAAAATATCATTTACTTAAAAGGTTATGAGGTAGGTGAGGTAACTCTAACAATTACTGGGGAAAAGTGTGGTCAAATAACTAAACAAATTCATGTAACAAATATTAAATTAGAAAAGACTACACCGAATTTTATGTTTTTTGATGGAGGAAAAACACCTATAGGTGAAAGAACCGATACAACTAAGTTCATTAGTAAGATTGTAGCAGATGATATTAGTACTTTAAGCTGTAAATCGAATGATAATTATTTAGACTGTAATATTGAAGGAGGTCTTCTTACTTTAACAACAACAGATGGTGAAGGCATTGCTGATAATATCAAAGACAAAGAAGCAACCAAAGTTATAATTACTAGTCCAACAGAAGGCACCTTAGAATTTAATATCCCAATAATATATAAAACAAGCCTTACTCTAAGAGAAAATAATCGTAGTGTTAATTATGTATGTCAAAAATATAACGATACATCAAGTCATACAATTTCCATCTATGGAACTAATGTAGGCAAACTAACACAACAAAATAATACGCAAACATGTGACCCTAATACGCAAAACATATTTTATAAAGAAATGTCTGACTACTATCTAGCTAACATTGGCTCATCAGTAACAGAACCAAAAATTGAAATAAAAAACAACTGTGGAGACTCTAAATCATACTATGGTTATATGACTTTAAATAGACATAATGTAACTACTACTGAACTTGATGCAGCTCCAGGAACTCCATATCAAAAAGGCTATAATAACACTGGTGTAACATCAATTTATTTAAAAGAAAATAATGGAAACCGTCTAGCGCAAATAGACTACCGTGTATATAAATTAGAAGTAGACCAAAGTACAATAAGTATTGACACAGGCGGCACAAAAACCATTAAAGTAACCTATGCAGCAACCGGCAATCTAAATTATAGAGTATCAAACGAAAACGTTGCTAGAATCACAAGAAGAGAAAGTACTTACAACGAAAATGAAAATAGTGAAATAAATAAAGAATTTACTGACACCATAACAATAACTGGTAATAGAAGAGGAAGAACAAAAATAACTATAACAGGAGCTGGCTGTGGTTCTATAGAAATAACTGTAAACGTTACAAGTACATTTAGTATCAACTTAACTGGTGGCAAATATGGAAAAACCACCGAAAATGTCTTAACCTGCCGAGAAAGTGCATTCTCATTAACAGATGGTTGTGACGTAATTTTACCAGCGTATGACTATAAAACAGGTACAGAAGCAAGAGGCTGGAGTACCTATCCAAACAGTGAATACGGAGAATATAGTGTAGGCGATACCATTCATATAGATAGATATAATAGTGGAACAACCTACTACGCAATAATCTATAATCCATCTCCAGTGTGTACATTTACTAGTGTTCCAGATATGATCCTAGACAATTCTACCGCAAATATATTTTTAACTTGTACTGATAAAGGCGGTGGCTTATCACCAAACGATTTAACTATAAACGACTTCCAAATATCAAATGATAACGCTAAAATAAATTCAGTAATTAAAGAAAAATCTATAACTGATGGTTACTCATACATCATAAATTTACTAACAACTGCAAACTATGGACCATTTACTGTAACCTTAAAAGAAGGGGCAGTCAAAGACACATACGACCTACCAAATGAAAGTATAACTACTAAAGAAATAGTTCATGCCAAATATAAATATGAAAACTACTATAGAGTAGGAGATAACGCTTATGCCTTTATTTATGATAATCAAAATGTAGATCAAACTAATGGCTATACTCTTGAAATAACTGGTAGTGGTGAAACTTATGACTATGACACACCACCATGGAATAATTACTCAAGTAATATAACTAATATCTTAATAAGTGATGAAATAACCTATTTAGGAAACAATCTATTTTATAACACCAACATATCAAAAATAAACTTACCAGCTAATCTAACCAAAATAGGCGAGTCAACCTTTGCAAATTCATCCCTAGAAACTCTAAATCTACCAGATAACTTAGAAGAAATAGGTAAACGAGCATTTACAAACAATGAAAATTTAACAACCATAACGCTAGGTAAAAACTTAAAAATTATTGGTGAATATGCCTTTAATAATAACTCATCTCTAGTAAATATTTTACTAAATGACAATCTAGAAGAAATTAAAGACTACGCATTTTTAAATGCTCCAATAGAATCTATCAAACTACCAGCAAGTCTAAAAACAATTGGCTCTTATGCATTTTATGGCAATAAAAGTGAAAAGATTGAACTAAATTCATCACTTGAAACTCTAGGAACAACCCCATTTAGAGGAACCAACTTTAAAGAACTAACCAATCTATCACCAAACTTCCAAGTAGAAAACAATCTCCTATACAAAGATAATAATCTTTTACTAGTACCTGATAACATCAGTGGAAACATTCAAATAAAAGAAGGAACTACTAATCTAACATTTGATAGTCTAAATGGCTTTGTAGCAGATAACAATACTAAAATGACTATAAATATTCCAAGCTCTCTAGAACAAATAAATACTAAACTAAATCTAAACATAGCATCATTTATAGTACATACTAATAACCAAAACTACTCATCCCTAAACGGTATTTTACTAAACAAATATCAAGACACTCTAATAAATATCCCAGTATACTTTAATCAAACAGAATATACTTTAACTAAGAATATTACAACTATCAAATCCTACTCTATAAATAATAATATAATCCTAGAAACTCTAACTCTAGACGGAATTAAAACCATTGAAAACAATGCAATATATGGAGACGATTATGGAATTAAAACAATATATATTGAAAATGGCCAAAGACTAAATAGAAATAATTATACTCTAAACCATAACTTAACAATAAATACCTTGTCCTAAGAAAATAAATTTATTATAATTAAATAATAAAGGAGTCAATATGAAAGATAACAAAAAATTAAAAATCTATATTAGTATATTTATAACAATCATAATTATTGCTGGAGTATCTTACGCTTACTTTTTTCTAAGAAAAGAACAAACAAATGATAATGTAATTGGTACAAGAACTTGTCTAGACACTACACTAAATGAACAAACATCAAGAATACTACTAGAAGACGCCATCCCAATTTCAGATAAAGATGGCCTAAATCAAACACCATTTACCTTTAGTGTCACCAACAACTGTGATAGCTACGTAAAACTAACAATCACCATAGAAAATGAAAACAGAGAAAGCACTAGTACAGAATTTTTAAAAGACAATTTTATAAAAATAAATCTAAGCCCTAAAGGCACAATAACTAGTTCAAATCTATTACTAGGAAGCCAAAACCTAGTAGACATCGAAAGCTCTAGAAAAGGTTACAAACTAACAACAACCGGACTAAATGGAAATGAAACAAAAGAATTCGACCTAAGAACATGGATGGATAGCAGTACAACTTTAGACGAAGGCCTAAACAAAACCTGGCAAGGCAAGATAATAATAATAGTTGATGCTGAAGATGAACCAGTTCCAGCACCAAACGGGTGGTACGAAGCAAATGACGGAACTTTATTAGCAGCGCTAAGAGATAAGAATACATTAAGTGAACCACAAACAACACCTGGTGCCGAAATCTCTGCTGATACTGAAGCAGTACTTGCAAGTACACAAGATGATTATGGAACCAGTTATTACTTTAGAGGAGCAGTTACAAATAACTTTGTAGAATATGCCAATATGTGCTGGCGAATTGTGAGAGTAACAGGTGATGGTTCAATAAAATTAGTTCTATATAATTATAATGGATTAACAAGTACTAATAATACACCATCTAGTAGTACACCTTGTAATGTAACTGGAAATGATTTGTCTCTTGCAAGATATGAAGGAGATACATATAAATCAGTATTTAATTCAAATAGAAATGATAATGCTTATATAGGTTTAATGTATGGTACAGCTAGTGCTAGTTCTTATGCTGTTGCTCATGCAAATACTAATGCAAGTACAATATTAACTAATTTAAATAAGTGGTATACAAATGTACTTTCTAAACAATCTGGTTTTAATGATAGTCAGCTTGCAGATACAATATGGTGTAATGATAAGAGTGTAGTAACTGATGCTACGTTTAATCCTGGTAGTTGGACTTTAGGTACAAATTATGGTTTTGAAAAAAATTCAAATTATTATAGTGCTACCAAAAGATTAGTACAAGCATCATCATATAAAGCTGGTGGCACAGGACCTAGTTTAATATGTCCAAATGATAATAATGGAGGAAAGTTATCTAAGTTTACAGTAA
>OIZL01000373.1_pt1 | contig 34671 bp, 46 predicted proteins | sample 1588541 | NCBI WGS metagenome assembly OIZL01 (sample SAMN03283285) | human gut metagenome | biome: human-associated habitat; material: feces | host: Homo sapiens | place: Peru | collected 2012 | reverse complement strand
AAAGAAAGTGCTCAAAATGTAGGCTGAATATTTATAAAGTATTTCTTCGTAGCTGTTGGCAGACAGAGGCGTCCGCCCCTACATATAGCTTTTAATTATTTGTTTATTGTATTTGTTTGTTTATTATCTGTTTTTGTATCCTCAAGTGCTGTTTTATTTTTTTCTTGCATTTGTTCTAATTGATCTATTAATTGTTGTATTTTATTTATATCTTTTCCTATCATTTCGTAATTATTTGCTTTTGTTGATTCTTTTAAATTTTTGTTAGCATCTATGATTGTGTTTATTAAGTCATTTGTTGTGTCTGTATTATCCACTTTAATATTAGTTGCAGATTGTGAGACTAAATTTTCTAATGCTTCTTTTAAATTATTTCCAACTGCTACTTTGTTTCCTGAAGCAACAATTACCTTTTTTAATAATGGAATAGCATTTTTTTCATTTAATTGTTGTTGATATACTGGCTCTACATACAATAATGAATTATTAACTGGAACTACTATAATATTTTTTGTTACTTTTGTTCCTGTTACATTAACAGCTTCTATTTCTTTTGAAATATTTTCATCTTCTTCTATTACTTTTTCTAATTGCTTTGGTCCTATAACATTGCTACCTTGTGCATATCTATATAAAGTTAAGTTTAACTGATTACTTTGATCTACTGTACCAATTAAATAAGAAACTATATTTTGTTTACCATATAAAGTATATGGTATTACTAAACCTATTTTATTTTCATCATTTTGTGTTTTTACCATTGTATAGTAAGGTTGTATTTTAGTTTCTGATCCAGCAACTTTAGTTGCAGAATATGTAGCATAATTCCAGAAATCATCTCCTCTGTATAGTACATCTTCTGAAACATTATGATAATGCTTTAATATTTCTGCTTGTACATTGTATAAATATTCTGAATAAACAAAATGACTTGATATACTTTCTGGTATTTCTTCCTGATTTTTAAACAAATTTGGATATAATTTGCTATAAGCCATTATAATTGGGTCTGTTGAATCTGTAATATAAAAATTAACTGTACCATCGTAAGCATCTATTAAGACTTTTACAGAATTTCTTATATAGTTTATTTCTCTTTTAGATTCTCCTATTGGTATAATAGTTTTCTGTGAGTATGGATAACTATTAGAAATTGAATATGCATCTAAAACCCAAACTTGTTTTCCTTCATCTGTAATTACTAAATAAGGTTTTTCATCATATACTAAATTTGGCATAATTGTTTTAGCTCTATCTATTATGTTTCTATTCATTATTACCTTACTATTTTCGTTAAGTCCGCTTGAAAATGCTATGTTTACATTTTTTTTCATTATGCTTAGAATTACTCTGTCCAACCAATTTGCTTTTATTCCTGCATTTCCGCTATATTTATAATCTGCACTTGTAGTAGAATTAATAGGATAATCAAATTCTGTTTTGTTATTTATATTAGTAATAATTGTGTTGTTTGTTTCTGTGCCAAAATAAATTCTAGGTTCTGATACTAATACTTGCTTATCTGTTGAATCAAAGTTCTTTTGAACATAAGCAACATTTCCGTCTTCTTCTGTTTTGCTTGAATATGAAATTATGCTTCCATATCCGTGTGTATATTCATATGTTTTATTATTGTATGTATTAGTATCTGATGAAGAAACCATTTCTCTAGGTGATACATATACTGATGTATCTTTTCCATTTATTGTATACTTTAATAGTTTTGTATTTCTATATGTATAATACCCTGAATTTGTTTGAAGTGTTTGTAAATTCTTTAAAGTTGTTTCTTCATTTACTAAAGTAATATTATCTATTATATCTTCATTTTCACGCAAATCTTGTTTTTTTATTGTTTCTGAACTTTCTATTTCTTCTTCTCGAATGTTTATATTATATGCTTTTTTAGTGTATTCTATATTATATCCAATATATTGTTTTTCTTTGTCTAGCCTACTATTATTTACATATAGTAAACTAAATAATAACATTACAACAAATAATACCACTAAATATCCTGGTACTATTAAAACTGAATATATAATTTTCTTTAAATTTTCTTTTCCAACATTTTTTAGTATTAAAATTCCAGAAATAATAATTGCAAGTACTAATATTCTATATCCCCAAACTTTAATAGTTATATCTGTTATTCCTGCACCAACTATTTTTGTGTTTAAAGTATCTTTTAGGCTTATAAATTGTCCTAAAACTACATTATATGTATTTAAGAATACATATGCAGAAATAGTTAATATAATTAAAAATGCATTTAATTTTAATTGTTTTATAAACTTACTTTTTCTTAACATTTCTTTATCTATTCCTGATAAATATATATTGAAAACTGCAATATAGTATATAGCCATATATAAAGATACAATTATAATTATTCCTAATAAGTATTTTAATATTAACTCAATAAATGGCTTTTGGAAAAAGTAAAATCCAATATCTAAATTAAAAATTGGATCTGTTGTCCCTGTCCAAATTGAATTTAAACCAAGCATTGTTTTTTGAATAATTCTAGGCGAAATTATTATACTGAATATTCCTGCCAATATAAATGCTATTGATTTATTAGGAAGTTTTGGCATTTCTTTTCCATCATCTTTAAAGAATGGTTTTAATCCTCTTTTTATAATAATATTTTGTACAAAAAATATTATAAAAAATAATGCAAAGTTAACTAACATTATCTTATATTTATAATTCACATTTGTATAAAATACATCTAAATATTCTTCTCCTATTTCCAATGTTTGTAAATATGTTGCTCTATAAGACATCCACATTCCTATTGCTATTAGTATAGCAAATATTAATACTGTAACTATTTTTATTTTATTTTTTTTGCTCTCTTTCATTTTTACTCCTTATATAATTGCATTTACAAAGTCTTTACTATCAAAGACTTCCATATCTTCAATTCCTTCGCCAACTCCTATAAATTTAACTGGTATTTTGTTTTCGTGAACAATTCCCAATACAACTCCGCCTTTAGCTGTTCCATCAAGTTTAGTTAGCACTAACCCTGTAATAGGAGCTACTTCTTTAAAAGCTTTTACCTGTGATATTGCATTTTGACCAGTTGTTGCATCAATTACTAATAGCACTTCCTTGTTAGCTTCTGGTAATTCTTTATCTATTACCTTTTGTATTTTATATAATTCATCCATTAAGTATTTTTTATTATGCAATCTTCCAGCTGTATCACATATTAAAATATCTGCATTTTTTTCTTTTGTTTTCTTTATTGCATCATACACTACTGATGCAGGATCAACACCTTCTTGTTTTTTTACTATATCGCATTTAGATCTTTCTGCCCATATTTCAAGTTGCTCTACTGCAGCTGCTCTAAATGTATCTGCTGCTGCAAGAACTATTGATTTATTTTCCTTTTTTAATCTATTTGCAATTTTTCCTATTGATGTAGTTTTTCCAACTCCATTTACCCCTATTACTAAGATAACAGAAGGTTTAGTATTTAGTTTTAATTCTTTTGTTTGTTCATCTAAAATATCTATCATTAGTTCTCTTAGTGCTTTTTTTACATCATCAACTTCTTTAATTTTTTCTAATTTTATCTTTTTTCTAAGATTATTTATCAATTCAGAAGAAGTATCTATTCCTATATCTGACATAATTAGTATTTCTTCTAATTCATCTAATAAATCTTCATCTACTTTTCTAAAAGTACTAAAAGCCTCATTTATTTTTTCATCTAAATTATTTTTTGTTTTACTTAATCCATTTTTCAATTTATCAAAAAAACTCATATTTTCACTCCTTACACGCAATAAATATTTTAACATAAATTTGCAAAAATTTCAACAGGCATAACTCAAAAGAAAACGGTAGTATTCCGTTTTCTTATAGTAATTGTTTAATATCTTCATCTTCTCTTATGTTTTCACCTAAAAATTCATAACATTTTTTATTTTGTTTCATAGCTTCAATAGCAATGTCTTTATCCTCTTTTAATCTTTCACTAGCATATTTTACAATAATTCCTTTATTTTTAACAGCCATCAAAACTGCTTCTTTATCATCTCTTAATTCTGTATTAGCATAATATAATATCTGCCCATTAATTTTTAATCCAGATAATAATAATTCTTTATCCGGTAATAATTTTTCTTTTGCATAGCAATATGTCCATCCCACTTTACTAACAGAATCATATACAACTTCTCTATCTGCTTTTAGTCTATCACTAGCAAATTCTAAAGCTTCTGGATTATTATGTATTGCTGTTAGCACTATTTCTTTATCATCTTTAAAACTATCATCTGCAAAATCCAATAAGCTTCCCTGTTTAGAAACTGCATCTAATACATAATCTCTATTATTACTATTTTTTTTCATATTTGTAACTTCAATTGGCTCTGGCATATTTTATAACTTCTTTCTTTTCAAGGGGGGACCAAAAAGGGTCTGACCCTTTTTGGTCCCCCCCTTACTATTTTTTTGGAGCTATTAGGCGGAATCGAACCGCCGACCTACAGGTTACGAATCTGTTGCTCTACCAACTGAGCTATAATAGCGTATTTATTAAGTAAAGACAGAAAATATTTCTCTGCCTTTTACTTATTATTTAATTTGTATTCGTTATCTATAATTGTCATTATTATTTGTACTGTTTTCTCTAAATCATCATTTTTTAATACATAATCATATAAATCTATTCTAGATTCTTCGTAATCAAATCTATTTAGTCTTAATGTTATTTCTTTTGCAGATGGCTTGTCTATTCTATTCTCTAGTCTTCTTCTTAATTCATCTTTGGGTACTCTTAAAAATATAGTAACTACTTTTATTTCGTCTTTAAAAATTTTTTTCAAATTTTCTGTTCCATTAACATCTATATCTTTTATAATTATGTTTCCCATTTTTATTTGATCATTTAGTGTTTTTTTAGATGTTCCATAAAAATGATTATGATGTACATTGTATTCATACAATTCATTATTTTCTATCATTTTTTCAAATTCTTGTGTTGTTACAAAATTATATGTTTTTCCTTCTATATCGCCTTCTCTTTTTGGTCTATCTGTAAAAGATGGAATTGTTACTATATTTGCTTTTCTTTTTATTAATTCTTTTTTTATTGTATCTTTTCCTGCTCCTGATACACCTGATAATATTACTAACATGGTTTTACTGTTCCCTCCGCAATTTCGTTTGCTGCTAATGTTACTGGTGATTTTTCATTTACTTTAGTCATTGATATATCTCCTGCTGCAATTTGTCTTGCTCTTTTAGAAGCTACTACTACTAATCTGTAACGATTATCAATCTTTTTTAATAATTCTTGTACACTTGGTTTTACCATCATTTTAAAATTCCTCCTAATTTTATTATTCTATATTTTGTATTTGTTCACGAATATCTTCTAACTCTGTTTTTATTTCAATTACCATATTAGTAATTTCAATAGAACCAGATTTTGAACCTATTGTATTAGTTTCTCTGTTCATTTCCTGTATTAAAAAGTCTATTTTCTTTCCAACTACATTTCCATTCATTAATGTTCTAAATTGTTCTATATGACTTTTTAATCTAGTAATTTCTTCTTCTATAGATGACTTATCTGCATATATTACTGTTTCCATTGCTAATCTATTTTCATCTATTACATCTGTATTTAATAGTTCTTTTATTCTTGTTTCTAATTTTACTACATAATCCTTAATAAGTCTAGTAGAATTTTCAGAAAGTACACTAACAATTTTTTCTATATTATCAATTCTTTTAAGAATATCTTCTGATAATTTTTTTCCTTCATTTTCTCTCATTGTAATAAATTGTTCTAACGCTTCATCTAAAGGCTTTTCTAATTCACTCCAAATTAATTCTTCGTCTTCATTATTTTCTATTGATAACATATCTGGAAATTTAGATATTTCTGTAACCTGAATATTTTTTTCAATTCCATTATCTAATGCTATTTTTTCTAATTCTTCTATATATAATTTAGCTAACTCATGATTAAATTTAATTTTTTTGCCTTTTGTACTATTGTTGTAAAATGTAATGAAAATATCAACTTTTCCTCTAGCTATCTTTTTTAACGCTTTTGCTTTAACTTTTTCTTCTAGGTAACTAATACTTCTTGGCATTTTAACAGATATGTCACAATATCTATTATTTACTGATTTTATTTCAACATTATATTGTCTTTCATCTATACTATAACTTGCTCTTCCAAAGCCTGTCATGCTCTTTACCATTTTATTTTATCATCTCCTATTAATCTTTTTTTACAATATCTTTTATGTCATTTAGTTGTTTATAATATGCTTTTTTCATTTTTGTTTTTACATAAATTATCTTTATTGCAAAATATATTGCTATTATTATTGATATTCCTATTAACATTTTATTGTATTTATCAAAATATAAAAAATATGCATAATTTGAAAACAATGTTACAAAAGCTAATATTAATATTTCTACTCCATATAAGAATATTCCTTCATTATCTTTCTTATAGCTTATTTCAAAATATACTATTGAAATAACACATAATATTATGCTTAATACCTTTATATACTTTATATAAACTTCTGTATCTAAATATAATGACATTACATTAATACAAGTTAAATATAATATCATAGCAAATAAAATTGCTATATTTAATAAAACTTTCTTGTTTATTTTCTTTTTATATTCTTTAGGTATTTTTTTACTTTGGTTTACTTCCTCCTGTAATTTTTTTATGTTTTCTTCTTTTATTTTTTGTGCTTTTTTTAATTCTCTTTTAGATTTTTCTGCCACTTTTATTCCTCCAACTCATATAATATATTACTTGCCATAACTATTGGAGCTGTTTCTGTTCTAAGAATTCTTTTTCCTAATGTTACTGTTTTATATTGTTTTAACTTTTCTATTTCACTCTCATCTATTCCACCTTCTGGCCCAATTATAATAGCAATCTTTATTTTTTTACACTTTTTTATGTTTTTTAGAACACTTTTTAGAGTAGTATCTTTTTCATTTTCATATGCAATTAATACTATATCATATTCTTTCATTTTTTCAATAATATTATCAAAATTAATTATATTATTTACTTTTAATATTTGGTCTCTTTGAGATTGTTTTGCTGCAACTTCAGCAATCTTTTGCCATCTAGTTATTTTCTTTATTTTATCCTTATTATCTAACTTTACAATTGTTCTTTTCATTATTACAGGAGTTATTTCTTTTACTCCAATTTCTGTGGATTTTTCAATTATAAATTCCATTTTATCTGATTTGGGTAACCCTTGAAAAATATGAATATATATGTCTGATTCATTACTATCTATTACATTTTTAATTATTTGGCACTCTACAAATTCTTTATTAATTTGTTTTATTTCACATTCGTAGTTTTCTGTTGTTTCTTTACTACATATTTTTAAACTGTCTCCTATTTCTAATCTTAATACATTTTTTATATGATTTACATCTTCGCCTATTATTTTTATTTCATTATTTAATATTTGTTCTTGGTTTACAAAAAATTTTGGCATATTATCTCCTTTATTTAAAAAGGGCACAGATTTTATTCTGTCCCCTGTATTTTTATTTTTTTACATTATGCTCTAGGATGTGCTTTTCTATAAATATTCTTTATACTATCATCTTGGAATTGCATATATACTTGTGTAGATGATATATCTGAATGACCTAGCATTGTTTGAATAGATTTTAAATCTGCTCCATTTTGTAATAAATGAGTAGCAAAAGAATGTCTTAAAACATGTGGTGTTATATCTTTTGTAATATGTGCTTGGTCTTTATAGTATTTTACTATTTTCCAAAATCCTTGTCTTGTTAATCTTCTTCCATTTATATTAACAAATAATGCTTTTTCTTCTTCATCTCTAACTAAAATTGGTCTAGCATCTTCTATATATTCTTTTAATGCTTTTAATGACATAGAACCTAAAGGAATAACCCTTTGCTTGTTTGCTGTTTTGCAAACTACTGTAGAATTTTCAACATCTACATCTTCTATATTTAAAGATATCATTTCTGTTACTCTCATTCCTGTTGCATAAGCGAATTCAAGCATTGCTTTATCTCTAGTTCCTTTTAAATCAACATCTTTTGGTTGATCTAATAATAATTCTACTTCTTGAGATGATAATATGTTTGGTGCATGTTTTTCTACTTTTGGAGCTTGAACTCCTTCTGTAGGATTATTTTTTATTTTTTTAACTCTTGATTCATATTGGTAAAAAGATCTAATAGAAGCTAAACTTCTAGATATACTAGATGTTTTTTTACCTATTTCTTGTAAATGGTTTAAATATTCTTTTATATCTTCTTGATTAATTTTAGAATAATTCATTTTTTTATCGCTTAAGTATTTATCAAATTGTAAAATATCTCTTTCGTATGATTGAAGTGTATTTTTTGATACTTTTTTATCTATCTCTAAAAATTCTAAAAAGTTTTTAATTTGTTTTTCCATGTTAAGTTCCTCCACTCTATAATTAATAAGTTTATAAAAGAATTTACATAAACCATATAAGTTATATCAAATAAAATTAAAATTGTAAATAGATTTTTTGATTTTTTTAGATTTTTATATAATTGACTATAAATTTAGATAAATTTGTAGAAATATATACTTCTATAAGTGATGCTATAAGTAGCACAGTTGCCATAACTGTGCAGAATACTGTATGTCTTATAAACTCTATTTTAACATTTTCTCTTTCTCTATTTTTTACAATAGATTTGTATAATTTCATTCCACTAACAGATGTTGCTAATATAACTGGTATAAATATTATGTTATGTAAAAATAAACCTGAAATAATAAAAAAAGTTCCATTTCCAATACCTAACACAGATATAATACTACTTAATGTATATCCAAGCACAAATCCTCTAAAAATTAAATTTCCATATACAATTGGAATTCCTATTATAGTAGATGATGCTATCCATATTACAAGTATAACAATTAAATTGGTTATAATAGATTCTTTTAATAAATCCGTATAATTTATTTTTTCTATTACTTTTAAATTATTTACTATTTTTTTAATATAAGTATCTATTTCTGAATATTGCGTTTCATTTAAATTATTAACAAACATTATTCCTATTACTAGTCCAATTAAAAATAATATAATTACTATTAAGTATTCTTTTTTATGATTTATAATATGATTATTTATAATTATACCTAATTTGGATTTTCTATTTCTATGCAAAATTTTACTCATTTTTTCCTCCAGTTTTATACATAATGTCTATGCAATAAAATTATTATTAGAACCTATTAATTATATAAAAGAAAAAAACGACAATTATATGCCGCTTTTAATTTTTTTTATTTATTTGCTATTTTTCCATACACTCCGCCGCCACCAGCTTGTATTATAACATTTCCTTCCCTCGAATTAATTATATTGTTAGCTAATTTTTCTCCAATTACAGCTTCTAAATCATCCTTTGATAATTTATGTAATATATTCATTTCTGTTTCAAAATTATCTAAAAGTTTATCTATTGTTTTTCCACCTAGACCAGGAATAAATGTTAATGGTATTTGATAAATATATGGTGGTCTGTTTTTTGGACTTTGTGTTGTTGGTTTATCTTTTATTTCTTCTATTCTATCAAACACTCCCATTGTTACTTTTTTTGTATCTCTAGTTGCTCCACAATAAGGGCATATAGTAACTGGTGCTTTTCCTACCAATGGCTTATCACATTGTTCACAATATGTTCTATGATATTTGCCAAGTTTTGGATCCAACCCATAATTTGCTACTATTTTTCTTCCCTCTTCATTTTTTAATGCCCTTACTAGTTCTTTAAAACTTATATCATTTACTAAAATTTTATTATATTCTCTAGCAATTTTAGGTAAAGAATGAGCATCTGAGTTTGTTAAGAATGTTTTAGTTTCCAATTCTGAAATTTCATCTGCTAAAAATGTATCTGAAGAAAGCCCTAATTCAATAGCAAAAATTTTATCAAATTTCTCCTTAAATATTTTTCCCATTCTATCTGTGCAATTGCCATAAAAGCTTTTATATGGGGTAAACGCATGAGCTGGTATTAATATTCCATTATATTTTTCTACTATATCTAATAGTTCATATGCTGAAATATCTGCTCTTTGTGAACTTAAAGTTATATTTTTTATATGATGACTCATTTCGTTTGAGAAACCTTTTATATCTTTTAAATGAGGAAAATAGCATAAATTATGTGCACTACCTGTTTTTCCCTTATCATTTATCTCTGATGTTTCTATTTCACTTCCTAGAATAATACAAACTTTATCCTTATATATTATTCCTCCATCTTTTATTTCATAAGCATCTCCCTGTTTTAAAAAGTTTTCTATATCTTCTATTACATATGGTGATGCACAATCTATAATTCCTACTACATTTATACCTTTTCTATCTACGCATTCTTTTGCTATGTTTGCAAAATTTAGTGATCTTGCAGCAGTTATCTTTATTGGTTTATTATTTTCGCTTCTTCCTATGTGTACATGTAAATCTGCAAATATTTGGTACATTTAATTTCTCCTTTTTTTAATATTCTCCTATTCCAAAATCACTTGCTCTTTGAGCTCTATTTGCTTCTTCTTCCATAGCTTTTTGAGTTTCTGATTTTCCTTGATAATTGTTTATTTCTTCTAATACTTGTTTTTTATCTGGTCTTCTTAAAACATTTATTACATCTTTTACTTCTTTACCATTTCTTGAATATGCATTTGTTATTTTTATTAGGTCTGCAACTGGTCCATTAAAATCATTATTATTTTTTAATCCATAATCACTTATACTCATACTTTTACACCTTCTTCTATAAATATAAACTCTTTGAATTTATCTAAAAATCTATTTTCTACTCCTTTTAAGTTTCGGTACTCTGTTAAAACTAATGCTTCATCTATTGGAAATCCTTTTCTTTCTGGTCTATCTAAAACTAATCCTCCAAAATTATCTACAAGTTCTAGTATATCGCTTTCTGGTTCTCTTGGACTACTTCCACTATATCTATTAACCTCTTCACATATTTTACAAAATCTTTTATCAAAACCTAATGTAGCTAGATAATTAGCCCCGTTTTTAGCGTAACTTCTTATTGTTTCTATATCTGTTGCATCTTTTTTCTTTTTACATCCACAAAGTATACACGCAGTTATAACAAGATTCTTATCTACTCCTAGGTTCATATCATCCATAAACATTCTTGCTAATTCTGTTTTAAAAATAACTGTATTATCAAAATATATTCCTGTTCTTTTTTGTAGGTAATATGCTATTTCTAACTTTTTTATATAATCTTGCTCTTGTAGTATATAATCAGCAAAAGTCTCCATAATTGCCTCCTAATATCTTTTGTATAAATATACATAATTTTACAAATTAATTATATTTCATGAAAAAAAATAATACAATATATGTTACACAAATGTCATATTAATGTAACAGAATTGTATTATATCTTTTAAATACTATTTATAGCATTTCTTGCTAGTTCATCACATCTATTATTATATTCATTATCACTGTGGCCTTTAACTTTTATAAATTCCACATCATGTATTTTAGTTAGATTATATAGTTCTTGCCATAGTTCCTTATTTTTTACTGGTTCCTTACTTGAATTTTTCCAACCATTTTTTAACCAGCCAAAAATCCACTTTTGTACAAAAGCATTTACTACATATGCACTATCACTATATAATTTTACTTTACATGGAAATTTTAATAATTTTAGTCCCTCTATTACTGCTGTTAATTCCATTATGTTATTAGTTGTATTATCTTTTCCTCCTGAAATTTCTTTTTTAGTATCTTTATACATTAATATTGTGCCCCATCCACCAGGTCCTGGATTTCCTGAGCATGCGCCATCTGTATATATTGTAACTTCTTCCATTGTATTTTCCTTTTCTATTTTAATTTTCTTGTTTATTGTAATTAAATCAATTTTATGATATTATATCAATAAATATTTTTAATTGCAATAAGGAGAGCTTATTTATGGCAAATGTTCTTGGAATAGTAGGTGAATATAACCCATTTCATAATGGACATAAATATCACTTAGAAAAGTCAAAACAACTTATAGATGCCGATTATACAATTGCTATTATTTCTGGCAATTTTGTTCAGCGTGGAAATGTATCTATTGTAGACAAATGGACTAAAGCCCAAATGGCTCTTTGTAATGGTGTAGACTTAGTTATTGAGCTTCCAACTATATACAGTATATCTAGTGCCGAAAATTTTGCTTATGGAGCTGTTAAAATATTAGATTCTTTAAATATTGTAGATTATATTTCTTTTGGTAGTGAATTTGGTGATTTATCTGTATTAGATAAATTCGCTGATATTTTTTATTATCAACCATCTGAATATGTTTCTCTTTTAAATCATGAATTAGCCAAAGGATTGGCTTTCCCAAAGGCTAGAGAAAATGCTGTTTTAATGTATTTAAATGATATTAGAAAATACTCTAACATTTTATCTAATCCAAACAATATATTAGCAATTGAATATTTAAAAGCATTAAAAAGAACCAAAAGCTTTATAAAACCAATTACTATAAAAAGAGAAAATGTTGGTTACAATGATCTTGGTGTTTCTAATTCATTTGCAAGCGCTACATCTATTCGAGATATGATTATTAATAATAGTTTTACTAGATTACCATATGTAATGCCTAGTCAAACATACAAAATTTTATATCATTCTTTTCAAAAAGGTCATTATGTTAAAGATTTATCTAAATTTGAAAAAGAAATTATTTATACATTAAGAAAAATGAATTTGGCTGAAATTGCTAATCTTCCTGATGTTTGTGAAGGGTTAGAACATGCAATAAAAAATGCCGCTAATTCTTGTAATACTCTTGCTGAATTTATGAATATAATTCAAACCAAAAGATACACTTCTACTAGAATTCAAAGAATTTTGCTTTATGCTCTTTTAGGTATTACTAAATCAGATATGAAGATGTCATACAAAACATCTCCTTATATTAGAGTTTTAGGCTTTAACCAAAAAGGCAGAGATTTACTTTCTGTTATTTCGCACTCTAAAAAAAATACAGAAGTTATTACCTCTGTAAAAAAATTTTTAGATTCTAATCCAAATAAAAACCTAAAGCATTTATTAAGTATAGACATTACAGCAACAAACATTTATACTTTAGGCTATGTAAAAGATTCTTGGTCTAATTTGGACTTTACTAATAATATGATTATTTTATAATGCTATTTAGACTTTATTCATTATGTGAATATTTTCTATTTTAGCATTCATTTCTCTTGCAATAATACTTTGTATTTGTGCTGTATCTTCCTTACTTAGCTTTTCTTTTTTTATTACTACATTTATGCTATCATCATTTGAATATACAAGACAATCCTCAAACCCCTTAGTTTTTATTAGTTTCTCAGATATCATTATAGCATTCTTAGTATTATTTATATTGGTTATTTCTTTTTGCGCTTCTTCTTTTTGTTTACTTGAAGTTGTAGTACTGTCTAAAATTCTTTGATAAGATTCTAGCATTTGTGAATACATTGTATCTCTTTCTAATCTAGAAGCTGAATAATAATTTTCATTATTTTTTACTTCCGAATTTGTATTAACTGTATTTACTTTATCTATATTTTCTGTACTAGTACTATTACTATTTTCTGTTTTGTTTTCTATAATATTTGAATTTACATTATTACTTAAATTATTAGTTTCTACTATATTGCTACTTACTAGTGTAGCATCTCCAATACTTGCTATCTTTCCTTCTGTTGTTACTGTTTGATTTGAATTATAATTTAAATACCCCGCTGTTACCAACATTAATGCTAATACTAATATTGTTAATTGATTCTTTTTTATAATTTTCATAATTCCTCCTCATATAACAAAGCGATATATAGTCGCTCTCATTTAGTTATTTTTCTTTTCAAATACTTGAATTTTATGAGTTGCAAGACCTGTTGCCGCTTCCACTGCCTGAATAATATTTGCTTTTATATTAGAGTTATTTGCACCATCTGCTGTAATAATTGCCCCTTCGATTTTAGGACTTATTGTTTTTTGGGTAATTATATTATTTTTTCCATTCTTATCTTGATATACTACTTCTTGAGTTACATCACTTTCTTCTACTTGTCTTGTACCTCCACCAGAATCAGACTCATTAGTATTGCTTGTTTTTTCTGTTTTGTTATAAACTGGTATAATTTGAGTGCTTTCTGTATATGTTAGCATAACATTTACATTTCCAACTCCATTTATACTTGATAATATTTTCTCTAACTTTTTTTCTAAATCCTCATCACTATTTGTATTTTTTTCTTCGCTGGCTAATTCTTTATTAGTAGTAGTTTGTTTGCTTTCTTGTTTGTCATCTTTCCAAATAAAGTTTATTGCTACTATTGTTATAATTAAGATAATTAGTAAAAATATTAAATTTTCTACCTTCTTTTTATTATCTCCATCTCCATTTAAAAACTTATTGAGTCTTTCTTTAAGCAAATTTATCACTCCTTTATCTTTGGTTTACATTAATTTTTGATTTGTCCAAACTATATTCTTCGCTTAATATCTTTTTTATCTCCTCTACTTCTTTTTTACTAATTTCTTGCTTTTCTTCTTTTCTTCCTATATTTATTTTTTCTATTTCATTTATTGAATTAGAAGAGCTTTTGTTTTCTTTATCATCTTTTTGTACTTCGATATCAATTGATTTTATTTGCATATTATTTTCATCATTATTATATATATATATGCTTAGGCTTGTTGTTTTATAACCTTTTAATGCTAATTTATTTTTAATATCATCTTTAATTGTTTTTTCAAAAGTATTTTGTATTATCTCTTTAGAATCCAAATTACTATTTACTTCTATTGCATTTTCTTGTTTAAAATACTTTTTTAATATTTCTCCTGAAAATTGGTTGTCACTTAAATTAATAAATTTAGACACAATAGGATTAACTAATACAAATAGCACATATAAATTAATAATCATCTTTATATACTTTTTATTTTTTCCATTTGGAAGAATCAACTCAAAAATAACAGCTATTATTATTGCTACTATAACTTGATTAACCCAACCTTTTAACCATCCTAGCATCTTTTCTCCTATCTATACAATAATGTAGCATTTGATACTTTAATTACAATTGCCAAACCTATAATTAGAGTTACCGTAACACAAAATACAATCGCCAATAATATCTTAAATGTTTCAGATATTTTTTCTAAGAGATTAACTATTCTCGTATCTGCAATAGGTTCACATATAGCCGACATAAAACTATACATTGCAGTTAATATTGTTAGTTTTATAATTGGTGTTAAACAGATTCCAATTATTACTATAATGCCAATAAGTCCAACAGCGTTTTTTAATATTCCTGCGCAACCTATTACTGCATCAGTTGCATCTCCAAGTATCTTGCCTACAACAGGTATAACAGTTGAAACTGCTGCTTTCGCTGTTTTAGCTGTTACTCCATCTACAGTTTGTGTTAAGCTACCCTCTAATGATAATACTGTAACAAATAATGTCATTATTACTCCTAAAATCCATATTGTAGATGAGTTTAAAAATTTAGATATTTTAGATACTTTTATTTCATTTGAAATTTGAGAAATTATATTTAAACTAGTTGAAATTAAAATAATTGGTAATATAAAATTAATAATTGTATTTCCTATAAAGCTTATTAGGAGTAATAATATTGGTTGTATAACACTTGCTGATGTTATGGCTCCTGTTGTTAGCATTAATGTAATTAATATTGGTAGTATACTATTTGTAAAACCAACTAAATCTTGTATGGTATCTTTTACTATAGTAAGACAATTTGAAAAACTTGCTAAAATTACAACTGAAATCATTATAAATTCCACAAAGTACGCTATTTGTGAAACACTTTTATTTTCCAAAGTATCTGTTATTGCTATTAAAATGCTATGTATAATAATTATTATTAAAACTATTCCGAATACCACTTATACAGTCTTTAAATTCTTTTCCTAACAATCTAAAAATAATTTTAAATATATTTATATTCTCTATTTTTCCTGTCAATGCAGAATTGAATATTTCATTTATGTTTATCTCTTCTAATGAATCCTTTGTATATTTATTAGATAAATCAATAAATTCTGAAATTCCTAAATCTTTTTGTTGTTCTTCAATAATTTGTGTATTGTCTATGTTATTGTCTGATGCTTGTACAACATTGTAGTTTATTAAGAAGATAAATAGTATAAGTATTAATACCTTTTTTATCTTTTGCATTTTTTCCCTCTCTACTATTGTATAATTTTTAGGATAGTTTCTAATAAAGCTGTGATAATTGGAATAGAAATTGAAATTATTATTACTTTTCCTCCCAAGTCCATCTTATGTGCAATTGCTGTTTCTCCACAATCATTTGAAACACTTACTGCAAATTCTGTTAAAAATGCTATTCCTGTTATTTTTAATAATAAAGATAAATATTGACTATTAATATTCGCTTTACTAGATATATTTTTAAGTAAATCTAATACTCCTGATAATTGTGTTAAAGATATAAATAAAATTGCTATTCCTGCTATTAATGAGACATAAATTGCAAATTCTGGCTTATACTGCTTTAGTATTAAAATAGTTACCACCGCTATTAGTCCTATACCAATAATTTTAACAATATCCATGTTTTTCCTTTCCTATACTCAAGAAATATCTATAAGTTAAATAATGTTCTTACTGTTTCAAACAAAGTACTTATTTCTTTTATAACCATTGTTAGTACAATTACTAACCCAGCAAGTGTAGTCATCATAGCTTGATCTTCTCTTCCGGCTCTTACTAATACTTGATGCAACACAGCAACTAAAATTCCAATTGCAGCTATTTTAAATAATAAATTAATATCCATTTTATCCTCCATAAATTATATTAGTATAATTACTAAAGCTAGCCCTACTGTTGCTCCTAGAGTTTTATACAATTTGACATTTTTTTCTTCATTATTCTCTGCTTTTTTTATTTGAGTTGTTATAAATGTTTGAGCTAGCTCTATTTGACTAACTTGTCCTTCTTTATCAGTTTTTCCTAACATTTTAAATAAATTTTCAAGTATTTGTATATCTTCCTGTTCTAAATTATTTTTTGAATTCTTTATTGCTTTTTCCCAGGCTATTTCAGCATTATCAGTTTCTAATTTATTTTCTATTTCATGTAGTAAGTTTCCAATATTTCCTTTTACTAAATTATTCATCTGTAAAAAAATTTCTTTAAGAGGTTCATATGTAAATTTAATTTTATTTTCTAATATATCTAAAAACATCTGAATTTCTTTTAATTCCATTACCCTATTAGAATATTTTTTAGATATTAAGTAACCTATTAGAAATGTAACTATAAAAACCAAAAAAATACTTGTGTATTTTATTAATATCATTTCATTCCTCCATATATTATATATATTCATAAAATATATTTTTTAGAACATAATATTTATTTTAAGTCTTCTATAATAATTTTATTTCTATTATATTTATCTAAAAATATGATTCTATCTATTAATTTTATTTCTATTAATTCTTTTAATATTGGACTATTTTTTATGCTTTCTATATTATTTCCATGTGCTGTAAATATTCCTTTTACTCCAGAAGTAACAGCATACTTAATTGCTTCCACATCATTTTTAGTTCCAATTTCATCTGCACATATAATATCTGGTGCCATACTTCTTACTAACATTCTTATTCCTATATCTTTACTTACATTGCTTAAAATATCCACTTTTAATCCCATATCATTTTGCGGCTCATTTTTATACATTGCTGCAATTTCACCTCTTTCATCTACCACTCCTATAGTTTTATTCTTACTTATTTGCCTTATTAAATCTCTTAATATAGTAGTTTTACCAGCTCCTGGTGGCGATACTATTAAAGTGTTATATATATTATTATTTTCAATAACTTTTTCTTTAATATAATCTGCTGCTCCTAAAACTTGTTTTGCTATTCTAAAATTCAAGCTATATATATAATTAATATTTATAACTTTTTTGTCCTCCATTACTACATTTCCTGTTATTCCAACTCTATGCCCACCTTTTAATGATATGTATCCAGAACATATTTGTTTTTGATATGAATACAATGAGTTTTCTGTTATATTTTCTAATATTTTCAAAATATCTTGTGTACTTACTTTATAATTTATTATTTTTTCTCTATTAGCTAATTTTAGAATTATTGGTTTTGATACTCTAATTCTTATTTCTTCCAATTCATTCATTTCAAATTGTTCTATATTATTTTGTATAAGTTGTCCTATTTCTATAGGAAAATATTCTAATATTTTCACTTTTACTCCTTTTATAATTTTCTAGTGGACATGGTGCTAAAAATAAAAAACATATACTTATATAAATAAGTATATGCTTTTTATTTTTTATTTAGAACCAATTTTTTATTCAGCCCAATTATGATAAACTTCTACTACATCATCTAAATCTTCTAGTCTATCTATTAATCTTTGCATTTTTTCGCCTTGTTCTTCACTTAATTCAACATAAGTTGTTGGAATTAGTTTAACATCAGCTTCTAGGAACTCTAAATTTTCTTTTTCTAACGCTTCTCTAACTTCTGAGAAATTAGATGGTTCTGTTGTTATTTCATAAACTTCTTCTGAAGCTTCAAAATCTTCTGCTCCGCTATCTAATGCAAGCATCATCATACTATCTTCGTCTAAATCTGTTGTGCTTCTATCTATTACTATTATTCCTTTTTTATTAAATAAGTATGATACACATCCTGTTGTTCCTAAGTTTCCTCCAGATTTATCAAAAGCATGTCTAACATCTGCCGCTGTTCTATTTCTATTGTCTGTTGCTGCACTTACAATAACTGCGACTCCATTTGTTCCATATCCTTCATATGTAACTTCTTCATAACTTTCATTACTTCCTGAAGCTTTTTTTATTGCATTGTTTATTGTATCATTTGGCATATTAGCTGCCTTACATTTAGCTATTACATTTTTTAGTTTAGAATTACCAGCTGGGTCAGGTCCACCTTCTTTAACCGCTATTAATAATTCTCTTCCTAGTTTTGTAAAAACTTTTCCTCTTGCTGCATCTGCTTTACCTTTTTTTGCTTGAATATTATGCCATTTTGAATGTCCTGACATGACCTTTCCTCCTCACTTTTCTTTTTTCTTATTAATATAAAATGGACGACATTTGGCCGTCCTATAGATTACAACCACAAATATTTTATCATATATTTTAATATTTGTGTAGTGTTTAAGAAAATTTTTTGTATTTTAAGCATTATTACTCGACATTTACTCCTTTTTCTAGCTGATTTCTTCCTATAAAATAGAAAATTACACTGTATATTGAATATATTAATATTGCTATATACAATAATATTTTTATAGTATTTACATCAACATTCTCTGTCGTATTTACTAAATTCATTACATCCGGATTTATTAAACCTATTACATATATAATTGCTAATGTTATTACTTGAACTAGCATATAAAATGCAAAACCAATAATTACTGATTTAACCATTCTATTGTTATTAAATTTATGTCCTAATATGATACCTACATATCCAATTAATACAATAAAGAATAATTCTATAAACATAAGTATACTTATAATTAAAATTAAATTTATCACTGTTGTATTATATGTGTTCGCTGCTAATTCTAGAATATTTTTCAAACTTTCAATATTTGATTTTGTACCATAACATATCAAAAGACATAACAAAATTACCGCTACTGTAGTAAATACCGTAATTATTGTAGTAAGTACTTTTGACAAATATATTGTTTTTTTATTTACTGGCAATGTATGTGTTAAGTATGATTCATCTTTATATAAATTTCTTACAAATCTTACCCATGCCCTCATTAGGCAATTAATTAAGCTACTCACTGCCATACTTATTGATATACCTATAGAAATTTGTCCTAGAATATTAAAAACTATTGAATTTTCTATGCTTATTAAGCCTCTACCAATAATTGCAAAAATTAAAGCTAATATATAAAATATTATAATTAATTTATAAACCCATTTTAAATCATGTTTTAATAATTTTCCTAGCACTTAAAACACCTCCTAAATATTTCATCTATTGATGATTTTTCTTTATTTCTTAGTTCGTCTGCAGGAGATATTAATTTTACTTCACCTTTATCGATAAAAATTACCTCGTCTAATATTTTTTCTATATCTGCAATTAAATGAGTAGAAATCATAACACTTGCTCCATCATTAAAGTTTGAAAGTATTGTATTTAAGATATATTCTCTTGTTGCTGGATCGACTCCCCCTAAAGGTTCATCTAATATATATAATTGAGCTTTTCTGCTCATTACTAATATCAACTGTACTTTTTCTTGCATACCTTTAGACATTTGATTTAATTTTTGATTAATATCCAAATTCAAGTCTTTTAATAGTTTCTCAGCCTTATTAGAATCAAAATCTTCATAAAATTCCTCAAAGTATTTAATTACTTGTTTTATTGTCATACTTTTATCTAAGTATGTTCTTTCTGGAAGATATGATATTACTTTTTTTGAATCAATTCCTGGATGTTTACCATTTATTAGTACTTCTCCTTTAGTTGGTGTTAATAAATCATTAGCTAATTTTATCAATGTAGTTTTTCCACTTCCATTTTTTCCTAAGAGCCCAATTATTTTTCCGCGTGATATTTTTATATTAATATCTTTTAAAACTTCCTTTTCACCATAGTTCTTAAAAAGATGTTTATATTCTAATAATTCCATCTTTTTTCCCTCCCATTATTTTTGTTCTTTTAAATAATCAATTGCTTTTTCCTTTTGTATTCCTAGTTTTTCCATTGCTACAAAATATTCTTTAACAGCTTTTTGTGCAAATTTTTCTTGTAATTTTTCAATTAGTTTTACATCTGTTGTAACAAATTTTCCATTTGTTCTTTCTGTATATATTAAACCTTCTGATTCTAATTCTGTTAATGCTTTTTGCATTGTATTTGGATTAACTTTAGCTTGCAAAGCAAAATCTCTAACAGAAGGAATTCTTGTTCCAACCTTTAATTCTCCAGTAATTATATACAGTTTAAGTTGTTCAACTAATTGAATATAGATAGGCCTATCCATTTCAAATATAAAATTCATTTTATTTCCTTTCTTATTGTATTACTAGCATAGTACAATAATACATTATTATTTTTAAAAAGTCAATATGTTTTTTATATAATATTATTTTTTTGAGATGCGTTCACACCCCTACATATAATTTGATTAATAATTATTTAAAAAAATAAAGTGAATATTTTTCATTCACTTCATTTTTTAATGCTTTATTTTTGATTTATTAAGCTTCTATTTCATCAAATTGGCTATTATATAATTTTTCATAAAATCCACCTTGAGCTAATAATTCCTCATGTGTTCCTTGCTCTATAATATCACCATGGTCCATAACTAATATTAAATCTGCATTTTTTATTGTAGATAATCTATGTGCTATTATGAAGCTTGTTCTTCCTTTCATTAGTTCATCCATTGCTTTTTGTACCAACTCTTCTGTTCTTGTATCTACATTTGATGTTGCTTCATCTAATATTAAAAATGGTGAATTTTTTATCATACCTCTTGCTATTGTAAGTAATTGTCTTTGTCCTGCAGAAACCTCATCATTTTCTGATATTTCAGAATTATAAGAATGTGGTAATGTTTTTATAAAATGGTCTAAACCTACCTTTTTACAAACAGCTTCTATTTCTTCATCTGTAACATTTTCTTTATTATATTTTATATTTTCTTTTACAGTTCCACTAAATAGCCATGTATCTTGCAATACCATTGTAAATAAATCATGTATGTTTTCTCTCGTTAAATCTTTAGTTGAAATTCCATCTATCTTTATATCGCCAGAATTAATTTCATAAAATTTCATAAGTAAGTTAACCATTGTAGTTTTTCCTGCACCAGTTGGTCCAACAATTGCTATTTTTTGTCCTGACTTAGCTGATGCTGTAAAATTATTTATTGTTGGTTTATCACTATCTTCATACTGAAACACTACATTTTCAAATTTAATATTTCCTTTTGCGTTTTCTTTTTCTAATTTTTTAGTTATATTAGTTTCATCTTTCATTTCTGGTTCATCAACAAATTCAAAAACTCTTTCACTGGCTGCTGCTGCAGATTGTAATGAAGTCATTGCTTGTGCTATTTGTGCTAGAGGTGATGTAAATAATCTTACATATGTAATAAATGCTACTATTACACCAAATGAAATTATATTATTCATTGTTAATAAAGCTCCAACTATACATACAGCAACATATCCAAAATTACCAATGAAATTCATAATAGGATGCATTAAACCAGATAAAAACTGACTCTTTTGGTTACTTTGGCATACTTTTTTATTTAACTCTTTAAATTTTATATCTGATACATTTTTACCATTATATGCTTTTACAACATTTAATCCAGAGTAGATCTCTTCAATATGACCATTTAAATCTCCTAAACTTTCTTGCTTAGCAATAAAGTATTTTTGTGAATTTTTTAATATGGCTGCCATTCCACCAAAACCAATTAAACTTGCACATATTGCTGTAATCGCCATAATCCAGTTAGTATAAAACATCATAATTATTGTTCCTATGAACAAAGTAATATTGCTTACTAAAGTGCCTAAAGATTGATTCATTGTTTGAGCAACAGTATCTATATCATTTGTTACTCTAGACAATGTATCACCTGCTTGGTGTTTATCAAAATATTTAAGAGGTAATTTATTTATTTTTAGAGAAATTCTTGTTCTTAAATTTTTAGCAAAATAATTTGCAACATTAGTCATACAAATTGATTGAATAAATATACATATAGCGCTACATAAATACATAATTATTAATACAGTTGCTATATCCTTGATTTTTTCTATATTCATTTTAGGTCTTACAAGCTTTTGTATACTCTCTGGCATTTCGTCTATTTTTTTGTATATTTCTGTTACATCTGCATCTTTATTAACACTACTAAATGCTTTTACAAATTCATATTGATCCTGAGGAGTTACTGTAACATCATCTATTGTAAATTCTTTAAAAATTTGATCAACCATACTTTCTGGTATTTCTATATTTTTTGTTTCTTCTCCCATTTGTTCATATGCAAAATTTGTATTTCCAAACATTTTTTCCTGTAGTTTATTCAAATTATCTTTATTAATTACTAATCCTGCTGAAACTTCATCTGTTAAGTTTGCTAATTTATCAGGAGCTAAAATAGATATTACTGCTCCTGTAATAGACAATATTAAAGCTATTATAATTAAAACTTTATATACTTTTATTTCTTTTACTAGTCTTGTAATAGCCCCTTTAAAATCTTTGGCTTTTTCTCCTGTTCCACTATTACCTTTCATTCCTGGCATGCGTGGTTCTCTTCTAGGAGTTTGTTTTCTATTAGTTTGATTATTCATTTTCTAACTCCTCCTTTGATAATTGAGATAAAGCTATTTGCTTATATATTTCGCAATTATTTAATAATTCTTTATGTGTTCCTTGACCTACCACTTTTCCTTCATTTAAAACAAGTATTTTGTCTGCATTCATAATTGTTCCTATTCTTTGTGCTACAATTAGGTTAGTAGTATCTTTTATATGTTTTTTCAATGCTTTTCTTAAGGCTGCATCTGTTTTATAATCTAGTGCAGAAAAACTATCATCGAAGATAAGTATTTCTGGATCTCTTGCTATTGCTCTTGCTATTGCTAGTCTTTGTTTTTGTCCTCCAGATATGTTTGTTCCTCCTTGTGCAATATGAGTATTATATTTATCTTCCATTTTCTCTACAAAATCTTTTCCTTGTGCTATATCAATTGCTTGCTCTATTTTTTCTTCGCTAATTTCTCCTTTGCCATTTTCTCCATATGAAACATTTGATGAAACTGTACCATTAAACATTACTGCTTTTTGTGGTATATATCCTATTTTATTATGTAATAATTCTTGACTATATTCTTTTACATTTATTCCATCAACTAATACTTCACCTTCTGTTGCATCATAAAATCTTGGGATTAAATTTATTAAAGTTGATTTTCCACTACCGGTTGAACCTATAAAAGCAACTGTTTCACCTTTATTTGCTTTAAACGAAATGTTCTTTAATAAATATTCATCTGCATCTGGATATTTAAACGAAACATTTTTAAACTCTACTGTTCCTTTTTCTTTTGTTATATCCTCTTTCATTTTTCCATCTTTAATACTAATTTCGCTATCTAATACCTCATTTATACGATTAGCAGAAACCTGTGCACGAGGTAACATCATAAAAATCATAGCCAACATTAAAAAAGACATAATTATTTGCATTGCATATGATGTAAACACAACCATATCTCCAAATAATGCTATTTTATCTGCCATTAATGCATTATCTATTAAAAAAGTACCTACAAAATAAATAGCAAGTGTTAAATAATATAAAACTAAATACATTACTGGTTGTAATATTGCAAATGTTTTTTGATTAAATAGTTGTTGATTTGTTAATTTTTTATTTGCTTCTTCAAATTTATCTTCTTGATATTTCTCAGCATTAAAAGCTCTTACTACTCTTATTCCTGTTAAGTTTTCTCTTGTTAATTCATTTATTTTATCTATTAATTTTTGTACTATTTTAAATCTTGGCATTACAATTATCATAATAGTTCCAATAGTTGCTAATAGTATAGTTACTGCTACTGCTGTTATTGCACTCCATTGCCAACTCTTATTTAATATTTTAGTAATAGCCCAAATTGCCATTATAGGAGATTTTATTAATAGTTGCAATCCCATTGAAATCAACATTTCCATTTGAGTAACATCATTTGTTGTTCTTGTGATTAAACTACTAGTAGAAAAAGTTTTTACTTCTTGCATTGATAAACTTTCTACTTTATGAAATATCTTTTCTCTTATATTCATAGAAAAAGTGGATGATATTATTGAAGTAATATATCCTGTTATAATTGCTGCTATAAAGCTTCCAAAAGCACATGCTAACATATACCCACCATTTTTTAGTATTGCTGACATTTTGCTTCCTTCTGTTTGAACAAGTTTTGTTATTTCTGTCATATAATCAGGCATTTTTAATTCTAGCCAAACTTGAACAAATATTAATATCAAGCAAACAACAGCTAGAAGCCATTCTTTCTTTTTAAAGTTTTTTAATAATTTTAACATATATTATCTTCTTCCTTTCTTTCCAATTTTTTAATCATATTTTCTAATACCTCAGAAAATACTGCTATTTTTTCTGGTTGAATATTTGATATTAATTTTTTCTCTAATTCTTCCATTTTCTTTTGTTTAATTAAGAAAATTTTTTTTGCTCTTTCTTCTAATATTATTTCCTTTACTCTTGTATCGTTAGTGTTTACAGTTCTTTTTATTAATTTATTTTTTTCCATTGTTTTTAATACTCCTGATACCGTAGCTCTTCTTAAACTCAGCACATTTTCTAAGTCTTTTTGATAAACTTTTTGTCCATTATGATCTATAATGTATCCTATAATTTGCATCTGAGTTGGCGTTGGAACAAACCCAATCTTTTTTCTGGTACAATCTATATCTTTTATAAATTCTCTAGTAATCATTTTTTCTAGTGTTTTAACTTCATACAATATATTTTTACTATCCATTTTACACCTCCAGAACAATTGGTTTTAATTTACCATTTGTCCTAACTGATTTAAAATCAACATACATATTTTAACATGATAGCAAAAATTGTCAAGTGCCTTACAAGTTTTTTCACATAAAAATCACATTCACAAAAAGAATAAAGCGGAATAAATTCCGCTCGGGCGGACAGAGGCGTCCGCCCCTACAAATGAAAAAAGCAAAGTACAAATGTAACTTTGCTTTTTTTATTATAAATTACTAGTTTTAAATAGTAAATAACCTCCTAGCTTAAAGGTTTCATTGATTATCTTTCCACTCTAGCTAAGAACTCCAAAACAGCTATATTTTTATGCTTTTTTTAAAATTCAAAAAGTGCTTTTTCAATGCTACCCCACAAAATTTATTAAATCTCATTAAATTTTATTAAACAATAAATATTTAAATCATCTAGTCTTTTTGCTCTTCATACTATACCATATTTTTTAAAAAATTTCAATTATTTACAAGTATCTTATCAAAATTTTAAATTTCATTTAAAAAATAGAATTTATTTTTTCAATTTCTTTTTCTTTAAATTCGTTAAAAACGCTTGTATATGTGTTCAATGTTACTTGAATATCTTTATGACCTAATATTTTCTGTAACACTACTGGATTTACTCCATTTTCTATGCAACGAGTTGCAAAAGTATGCCTTAGCATGTGTGTATTAACTTTGCTTTTGGTTGCATTACATTCATATATTTTCTTTACTTTTCTGCCTCCTTTCACACTTATTTTACTTTTATATACTCTAATATTTGCATTTTTACATAATTTTTTAAATCTCGTATTAAAGCTATTACAGTGAATAAATTTTCCATCTTTTAAAAATAGGTGACCTCTTTTTTTATCAATTTTATATTCAAGCAATTTTTCATATAATTTATTTAAAATTGGCACATCTCTCATCCCTGCATAGGTTTTTGTAGTTTTCTCCAACAAGATTTTTCCATTATCAACATGACTTAAAGTTTTTCTTACATATATCTTCCTATTGTCGAAATCAACATCTTCTCTCTTTAATGCTAATATCTCACTTATTCTCATTCCTGTATAAATAGCAATATAAAACACAATTGAATACTTATCATATCCTTTGTCTAATTCTTTAATAAATCTTTCTTCTTCATCTAATGTTAGTGCATCAATTGCTTTTGTTTGTTTTTCAGATTTGGGTTTTATTAAATAGCCTTTTAGTTCAAAAGGGTTCTTGTTTACAATATCTCTAATTCGTGCTTCATTAAATGCTCCCTGAAGCAATTGCCAAACTTTTGTTATTACAGACTGAGAATATGTAGTAAGATTCTGGCTTTGTGTGTTTATAACACTTCTAGTCACATTTTGAATAGGAATATTTGCGTATGGCAACATATTTTTCATTACTACTATTGTTTCTCCCAATCTTACATAAGTAGATCTCTTTATTGTATTTGTCTTATATTTTAAATTTCTTATTTCTTCAGCTATATCTACTATTGATAATTTGTTGTTTAAATCATTGCCAGATTTCATTTCTCTTTGTAAAAGCTCTAGCTTCTCTTTTACTTCTTTTCGTGTATCTCCATATTGACTTTTTCTTATTTGTTTTCCCTTACTATCTCTTCCTATTGTGATTTGTCCAATCCATTTTTTCATCGTATTAGAATAGTAAATAGTTCCTTCTCCATTTCCTCTTTTCTTCATTGTTCTTGCCATAAAATACCACCTTTCTAAAAGAAGATTAATCAAACATTTTAGCTGCAATTTTTTCTAAAATCATTTTTTTAGTATCTTCATCAACACAAAATTCATATATAAAAACTGCTCTTTTATCTGCAATTAAGTTTGCACCACAGTCTTTAATTAATGGAAAACCATAGCTATGAAATCTTTCTCTTGCTTTTGCAACTCCTATTCCTCTCCAATCAGAATAAATTTCTGGAGTTATTGTGTCTGGTAAATCTTCAAATTTTATTTTTGATTTTTTTACTTTCATTAAAGCCTCCTAACAAAAATGTTAGTCTTTGTTTTAAATAAAGACTAACATTTTTTAAAATTTTATTTTAGTATGCGATTTTTCCAAACGCACATTTTTTAATTTTCTTCTATTTTATCTAGTAATTTTTCTGCTTTATCAATTATATTTCTTGAAGAATATAATCTCATCTCTGTTTCAGTTTGTGATATTATATCTGACTCAGTAATATGCTTATTTGAATGTAACAAGTTATAGAATACAATTAATCCATAACACATTATTTCTTCATTGTTTAACATATGAGCAAATGGAAATTCTGCAATTTTACTCACATCTATTTCTGTTAATATATATTTTTTGTCTATACTTTCTATTGCTATTACCAGTTGTCTAATATATTCTTTTAAAGTTAATTCTTGTTTTTCTTGAACTTTTTTATTTGCTACTAAAAAATAGCCTAACATTTCTTTTGTTGTATATTCAATATTTTTAAAAATTTTATTTATATTCATTATAATTACCTCCAAATAAAAAATGAGCAAACTTTTTAAATAAGTTCGCTCTTATAATTTTTCTTGTATTTATTCCAACAGCAATTGCTAACGCAGTATCAAGTTTTTCTGTTATTCTGTTTGATAAAGTACCTACTTTTCTAGTAAGTCTTACTTTATCTATCGTTTTAATTTGTTCTGTAAGAATAATTGATTTATATTTAATAAAATTTGATGGCTCTAAAATAATATGTGTGGGTAATGCTGACTTTTTATGGTCTGCTTTGGTTATAGGTACAACAATTATTGTATTTGAAAATTTATTTCCACTATTATTTTGAACAATAATAACTGGTCTTGTTCCTTTTTGTTCACTTCCATAAGTATCGCCATCTAAATTAGCATAAAAAACATCTCCTCTTTTAATTATCTCCTCCACTATTCTTGCCTCCGTTTTTCATATTTCCTTAAAAACTTTATTTGTTCTTCATCTTCTAATTTTCGTTCATAATCTGTTTTGCTTTTATCTGCACCTAGTATAAGTAAATATGTAAAAATGCCTATAATAATCATAAAAATTAATATTACTATCATTGATTCTCCTTTTATATTGAGGACTACTGTAATAGAAAACAGTAGTCCTTTGTATTCTTTACTTTTTTCAACAATTTGCTAAACGGTAATTAGTTAAATTACTCCACAGGAATTTCACCTAACTGTCTGCGACAGATTTGCCCTCAATGCGTGGGACGGTCTTTTCACGCTCGTGCTATGACTAGACAAGAGTATCATTATTTCTACCATTTATCATCGCCTTATTGGTTACTATCCAATATTTAAGTTATACAGGTTGTGAGGCTATATATTAACTAGCTCCAAATAGTAGGAATGTATTCAGCAAATTCATATTTAATTTTCAATGTTCTGGTAGGGAAATTTTTTTAGAAAAAAATGCCCCTACTTCTCCTGTGAAAAAGTAGGGGGCTTGTACGAAAAAATTTTTAATTTTTTAGAATATTTTTTAATTTTTTAATTATTTTATCTTTTCTTCCTTGTACAGTAGTAAAAGGAATGCCATTTATTCTTGCATATTCTCTTAAAGGTATTTCTTTATAAAATAATTCTTTAATCAGCTTATATTCTTCAGCATCTAACTGTAGCAGTGCCTTTTTAAGTCTTTCTATTTCTAGTTTTCTTTCAACTTCACTTTCAATATCATAATTCACATCTTTAATAGAATTTATAAGTACAGTACCATTTTCATCTTTATTGTCATAAGAGATTACTTTCTTTTTTTCAATCCTTTTAACATACTTTCTTCTTTGATCTTCTGATTCTATTATTTCATATTCCTTTTTAGATACTTCTAATAAACTATCTTCTATTTTGATAAATTTCTTATTCTTATATGTTATAAATCTTTTTCTTTTTTCTTTTAAATCTTTATATTGAATTTCTTCATATATACCTTTCTTAATTTTAATAAAGCATTTAGCATTATCTTTCATTTTAATTTACCTCCAATCATTTCAGAAATTTGAAATGATTGAGGGTGGACTTCTGCATCTAATTAAGTAATAACTACTAAAAAAAACAAGACACAGACAGTCACAAAAACTTGTCCATATCTTGTTTTTATTATTCATTTCGTTATTTACATATCTCAAAACCACTTGCATAAATTTTCGCTCCTTTTTATGCGTAGCTTTGAGGAACGAAAATAAAGAGCCGTAATGTACTACGCCAATAAATTTTCTAACTTCCTTATCATTAGAACTTTACAGCTAGTATCATTTGCTCTTTATACCAATCAAAAAATACATTGCTTCTTGAAGTATTTTTATATTTTTTTCTTTTTGTTTTATGCGAATATAATATAACATTCAACCTGCACTTTTTGTCAAAAATTGTGTTAAAGAGTAAAAAAGTGCATAAAAGAGTGTAAAAGTGTGTTTTTTTGTCTACACTTTTACATTTTTTGTAAGTATAGTTTAGTAAAACCATTGATAAATGGCACTTTTTATGCTATAATATTTAAAGTTATATACAGTTAAGTATCTTTGGCAAATTTATAATGGAGGTAGATTATGACTAGAATTATGGTTGCTGAGGATAACACTCATATTTTTTCGTGTTATCAAAATTTTTTATCAAAAGATAAAACGATAGAAATTGTTGGACACGCTTTAGATGGAGAATCTGCTGTTGATATGTATATAGAAACAAAACCAGACATATTGATTTTAGATTTAAAATTACCAAAGAAAAACGGATTAGAAATATTAAACGATCTAACCATTTATGAACGAGGAGACATCAAATGTAATGTAATTGTAGTTTCTGGGGATTTATTATTAAGACATAAATTATTTAATACTAGAAAGGTATTTAGAGTAATACCAAAACCTATTTCTTATGATTTGTTACAAGATTCTATTTTAGAATGTCAAAGAGAGCAAATTGCAAATACTTTTTCAGTATCTAAATGTCAAGATTTATTATTGCAGCTACGAGTTAATCCAATCTCTAAAAATGGTAGACTTCTTACAGAAGCTATTAAATTATGTTATTGTAATGCAGAATTATTAGACAGTATGCAAAATCTGTACTCTATACTTGCAATAAGGAAGTCTTGCTCACCAGATAAAATAAAGTATAGTATTAGAAGCATTATTGAAACGGCAAACAAGTTTGCTAACAGTACAACTTTTAATTCCATTTTTTATATAGAAGTGGAAGATATAAACAAAGGTGTATCTCCCAAACATTTTTTTAATGGCATAGTAATATTCCTAAAAAATAATAAGAAAGCTAGTTAATTTAGCTTTCTTTTTGATTTATATTTTTTGATACTATTATATTTATACTTTTATTGAAAAAATTTCTTTTATTCTATCTTTGATTTTTTCTAAAGTATTTTTAGAAACCACAGTATCTTTATTTGCTTTTTTATCTGAATGTTCTTCAGGCATATTTTCTATTGTAGTAACAGCTTTTTCTAATTCAGTTATTATTATATTCCAATCAAAAAATGGTTTTTTCAGATAGCCTATAATATTACTTGGTATTTTATAATTTGTTAAATATTCCAATTCTTTTTCAGAACTAGCTGTTAGTAGAATAAACCTTTCTTTTCTTTTTTCTTTTTCAGCTTGTTTTATAATATCTAGCCCAGATATAGATTCTCCTTTTCTCATAATATCTGTAATTATTAAATCTATTCTATCATTATTCATCATTTCAATTTCTTCTTTTGAACTTGTTACCGTTCTGTAAATTTTTAAATTACTTCTTTCTTCAATAAATTCTTTCATAAATTCTACCATTGGCTTATTATCATCTGCTATTGCAATTCTTATTTCTTTCATTTTTAATATTTTCCTTTCTTTTGGCAAACTCAGTTTGCCATATTATTACTCTTTCTATATTAAAATAATATGGAAAAGGAGTTTTTTAATTATGAGTCAAATTCGTAAATTAAACGATTCTGTAAACATCATCGGTACTAATTTGAAAAAATATAGGAAATTAAAAGATTATTCTCAAGAAGATTTATGTAGAGAATTAGACTTACTTGGATTGCCTATGCACAAAGCTGATATATATGAAATAGAAAATAATAAACGACTTGTTAAAGATTTTGAATTAAAGGCATTCTGTATGGCATTAAAAATATCTGCTGATGATTTGTTAGATGATACAGAAAAGTTTTTTGGGTAAACACTAATTTAATTAGTGTTTTTATTTTCTATTTGAATAATTTTCTACTGTCATTTTTTTAATTACTATATTTTTTTAATAATTTTTCTATTTGTTTTTCTCTTTTTACTTCTTTATATAAATTCCGTTTATTACTTCTTTTTTTATAAACTATTATTTCTTTTGAATTATTTAAACACTTCTTTTATATCACTTCCATTTTCAATATTATATTATTGGCAAACTGAGTTTGCCGAGAATAGTAAAAAAAATTATATTATATTAAGTTCTTTCTCAAACTTAATAATTTCTTTTTCCCATTTATCTAAATCTGCTACTCCTTTTATCGCTTCACAAGAATATTTAAAAACATCTTCTCTTGCTTGGGCATACTTATTCATTTGTTTTTTGCTTAACTCTAATAATTTGAGTGTTCTTTCTTCTAATAATTTCACTCTTTCTTCCCTTCTCATAGCTATGCCCTCCTTTCAAATATTCTTATTTCGATTATACTACTTTTTGGCACTTTTTTCAATTACTTAAGTAGTATAAATATTGATTTTGTTCAACTTTTTCTCGACAAAAGCTGACATTTTTTTACATTTTTAAAGCATAAAAAAACGAAGATCTTTCTTCGTTTCTAAATTTAACTATTTAAAGCATTATATATTGCTATATTTACCAGCTTATATATTGATAAGCCATATTTATCTCTTAATTCTTCTAATTTTCTATATGATGTTTCTCTAATTAAAAAATTATGTCCTTCTGTTATTTCATTAGGTGCCTTCTCATACACATTCACATTTTCATCTTCTATAAGCTGTATTATAGCAAGATTAACTAACTTATTAACAGAAGCATCATATTTTTTCGTTAGTTCTACTAATCTATTATACAAAGAAACATCTATTTCAAATCTTCTTCTTAAACCATTATCTTTTGGTAACAAATATTTATCAAAAACACTCATACTTCACACCTCGCTATACATTATTATAGTTTGCATTTTGGTGTTTTTTAATTCCTATGCAATGTATGTTTTTGACTACTTTAAGGTTATGCATTAAAAGAAAATAATAAAAAAGCTATGTTTATGAATACCTATACTATTTTAAGCATATTTCTTTTTATTTAATTTTTTCGATTCTATAAAGTGTTTTTAAGTGCTAATCCTAATAGCTGTAACTCTATATTTATTTCATTTATCTCGTTTTGTAGAAAGCCTAATTTTTTTAATTCTTTTTTACTTTTCTTGCATAAATCTTCTATTTTAATTATATTATTTTGTTTTAGTCCTTCGAGTATAGATACTGATATATTTAGCCTATCAATACTTTGCTTTTTGATTTTGTCTTCCATCTAATCAACCTCACTATTATTTTTTTCTATTACTTTTTTAGCATAAGAACAAGTTGCCTCAATTGTTTTATTTAGTCTTTTGGCATTTTCCATAATATTTTCCACAAGTTTTTTAGCAATCCCTTGTCCTTGGTATTTTTCATTTACTTCTGTGTGAGTTATATTCCATATATCTTCTGTTTCCTCAAAATTACATTCTCCTATTTCTGTATTAAAATCATAAGCTATTGCCCTTTTTTCCTGATATCTAAATACTAATCTAATCATAATATTTACTCCGTTCTTTTTTCTCTCGACATAATTATATCATTGAATATCCTTTTTGTCAGCAAAATATTGACATTATTGGCTTTTTTTGATAAATTGTGTATAACAAATTACAAAAGATTTTATTTTTTGGGAAAGGAGGATTTTTTGTATGAATAAAGCAGAATTAATAGAAGCAATGGTTTCTAGAACAGGTCATTCAAAGAAAGCTACAGCAGAATCTTTAAATGCTTTCATTTCTGTTGTTTCTGAAGCACTAAAAGCAAATGATAAAGTTCAATTAGTTGGTTTTGGAACTTTTGATGTAAGAAAAAGAAGTGCTAGAAAAGGAAGAAACCCTCAAACTAAAGAAGAAATAAAAATACCTGCTTCTAAAGCTCCAGCATTCAAAGCTGGTAAAGCTTTAAAAGAGCTAGTTAATAAATAAATCATAAATCTCCTTAAAGGAAATGGTATATTAGCATTTTTGCTAGTATACCATTTCTTATTTATATGTTCAGTTTATTATTCATCATTTCAAATATACTCACGATTAAAGAATTTGACTCTATTTTTCTTTGTCAGCTAGTTCGAATACAGCTTTTGTGTATTTTAGTAATTCCTTTTTGTTTTTAAATCCACAAGTTTTTGCAAAATAGTCTGCATAACTTGTATCTTCTTTTACTACTCCTGTTTGTATTGCTTTATTTATGTTATAGCTTTCTTTTGAAGATATATCTCCTAATCTTAAATATTCTGTTACAGTTAGATTGTAGATATTATCATTATTTTTTAACTTTTCATAGATTTCGGTTGTTATTATTCCATTATCTATTAACTCATAGCCATTTTTAAATTCTACAATTTTTTTGTCTGGATATTTTGTTACATTTGCAACTCGTTCTATATATTCCGCTTTACCTTCTTTGTTTATTTTTCCTACATTTACAGGTTTGAATATCATTATAATTGCAAATACAAAGGCTATTATCAATATTAGAACACCTATGGTACTTAACTGCTTTTTATTTAGCTTTACTCTCTTTTTAGTTTTAGCTCTTTTTCCTGCCATATAATCGCTCCCTTTATTTTTAAAAGAGAACTAGAAAGTTCTAGTCCTCTCTTATGTAGTATTTTAGTTCATTTTT
>OIZL01000370.1_pt1 | contig 34853 bp, 56 predicted proteins | sample 1588541 | NCBI WGS metagenome assembly OIZL01 (sample SAMN03283285) | human gut metagenome | biome: human-associated habitat; material: feces | host: Homo sapiens | place: Peru | collected 2012 | reverse complement strand
AAAAAGCCTAGTATACACTAGACTTTTCAAGAGCTGCTGACGGGAATCGGACCCGAAAAATATATGTTTTCGAGAATACCGCAAAATACATCCTTTTCGTTCAGCCCGCATAAACACTGGTGTTTTGAGGTTTCTTATAATAGTTTATATTCTCTCGTACTACACTCAAAAATGCAACATGAGAGTAAAATGCAACACGAAATGCAACACGGATACTACCGCTAATATTATTGTAGTTATACATCTACTTTTGTTATAATATCACAAATGGGAGGAATAATAAATGACCGCAGAAGATCTCGAGAAACTACTAACCGGACCGGAATGGGTGCTGCCACTTATGCAGGATATTGCCGCCGAAAAAGTCACCCGCGAACAGCTCAACGCCATTTTTGACTACATGGACAACCGGAAGTTTGAGGATAAGTTGGCCAGAGCAATTCATGACGGGATAATATAATAGTAAGTTTCGGCATTACACCAGCCTATCGGCAAAAAAGAAGGTCTAATACCCCTTCTTTTTTTAAAATTTTTGCAATCCACATCCTTTTATCAAATAAGACATCAGTAAACTCAACAAGCACATATAGTAAATGAGGCAGACACATATGGGATATAAAACAGTTGCAATTTACATAAGGGTCAGCACATTAGATCAAGCGCGTGAAGGCTACTCTCTCGATGCCCAAGAACGAATTTTGCGCAAATGGTGTGATGATCGTAAATATAATGTATATGATTTATATGCCGATAGAGGCATCTCCGCAAAGGACATCGAACACCGTCCAGACATGACCAGATTATTACAGGATGCGACACATCACAAGTTTGATTTAGTATTATTTTGGGCGTTGAGTAGATTTACCAGATCGGTATCGGATTTATATATAACGTTGGAAAAATTTACTAAATGGAATATTGCGATAGCATCTTACAACGAATCGTTTGATACATCCACTCCGATGGGACGTGCAATGATAGGTATTGTGGGTGTATTTGCCCAGCTTGAGCGGGAACTTACGAGCGAAAGAGTATCTGCCGCAATGCAAGAAAGAGCCGTCCAAGGCAAAAGAACTTGCTCCGAGGTATTAGGTTATGACCGATTTGGTAAAGATACGCTTAAAATAAATGACGAGGAAGCCAAGTACGTGAAATTTTGTTTTGAGCAATATTTGAATTGCAAGAATTTAACAGAGGTTGCCGCTATTGCGAATAAACTGAATTACAAGGGAAAGCGCGGCAAATCTCCGACAGCATGGAGCATACAAAAGATATTGACTCGTCCTATATATTGCGGGTATAACTCATTTGACGGCAAAATATACGTTGGTACTCACCCCGCCATTATCGATCTCAAAACATATAATAAAGTACAAAAATTATTAGGTCGACCAACACTTTCACCGCCATAATCAGTCCAATGACCATTCATAAAAACCAGCGTGATGCCGGGGCATAAGTAAAGAAAGAAGGGATAAAATCCCCTCTTTCTTCTTTTTTATGAAATTATTTCAATCCACATTCGTTTGTGCGAATGACATCTTTATTGTATTGTAATATGCTTACCTACCGCTTGTCAACTCATATACTGTCACATACTCTCTATCGCATCTATAATAAATCGAGCAAGACTCTTCCCGGCTGAAGCTGCCTTTGCTTTATACTCGTCCTTTTTACCGTGCGGCACGCGCACGGTAATGGTATCGTAGTTTGCTTTGATGTATTTTTGAGTGGCTTTGTTTTGTGCCTGGGTATATTTACGTGTTGACATTATATCACCTCGTTATCATCTGCAAATGCTTTAGAGCAAAAACCTATCATAAATTCCGCTGCCGACATCTTATCGATCTCGACATCAGCGTGCTCCCGGAGCCAGTCAAACGTTTTGCAAAAATAGCGTGCGGCTTCCGGCGATCGCTGCAGCATTTTTAAATGATAACGCCAGCTCTCAACGATGGGAACCATCTCACCGCATGTCATAGTCCCGAAACCGTCAGATATTGCATTTAGTTTGTTGAGCAGCTTGTTATACTCCAGCTTCGGCCTGTTATTACGATTGTTATTGATGTGGCACACCCTATAAGATACAGCTCCAAGGAGCACCATTACATCGCTGGTAGTCCACTCGTCCGGATTTTTAAATTTAAAGCAATCTGCTTCCATATATATACCTCCTACGTGTAATCTATAATTATAGATTACACGCAAATACTATTGCATGCAATATACAAATTAACCAAACAATTAGTATAATCTTTGTGTATTCTCACTATTGTATATAGTATGCAATAGACATATAATAAGAGCATAAGGAACACACAACATACCAAATCAAACAGGAGGACAACAACATGATTACATTAACACAGGAACAGAACAATAAAGTAAAGGAAGCGATCAAACAATTCAATAAATGGCAGGGGAAAGCAAAGATTATGTTCGACATGGCCGACAATGAATGTTGGACAGATGTTTTTGCTAATGACAACGATAATGAAATATATCAGTCGTCCACAATCGTCTGCATATACAGCAAGAGCAACTTTGCAGGAAGAAATGAAAAAATCACTTTTGGCAAACTGATGGAGAGAATCGAGGAAATAGACGCGTAAAATTTGAAGTACTTAGTAGGATGTAGATTGAAATAATTTTATAAAAAATGCCCCGGTTACTCGCCGGGGCATTGCTATGTCTACTTATTGTTAAGTGCGCTCCAGGTCTTTGGTCCGACCACACAATCCACCCGCAGGTTATGATCTGCCTGGTATGCCTTGACCGCCTCCAGTGTCTCATCGCCAAAGATGCCATCTACAGCCACCGTATACCCCTTATCACACAACCGTGTCTGCAAGATCTTTACAGCGTCGCCGCGATCACCCCTGCGGAGCGTCGGTTGCGATGTCGCAACACCATCATATTTGGTCAAATCATACCTGTTGATGATGCTCATAATGGTTGTAATGTATTCCGGTGCCGTGGCATAGCCGCCGTTTTTGATTGCCGTAATGCACTTGCGCGGATCTCTCTCACTGATACACGCCTTGTACCGCTTGCAGGCTGCCAGCATATCAAAGTAGTCCTCTACAGCGTCCTCTATGCTGTCATACGCCCGGAACATATCCGTAATAGCCACATAAGTCTTGCCATCGTAACACTCTTTGGTGCGGGTGCTGTATGCCTTATCATGCCAGGCGTTACCAAAATGCGCCTTTGACTTTCCGACCTTGATACCAAATACAGCATTTGCCCGGATCATCTTTGGACTTGTCCCATATGCAGACTCACAGCAGGCCTGTGCGATACATACGGACGGCAACGCCCTACCCTTTGATTTTGCCTGTGCGATCGGTGCGATCTGCTTGATAAATGCTTTTACTTGTGCCTGTGTTGCCATAGTCTAACCCTCCATATACTGACCTGCGCGGCAAATCGCCACGCAAGCCAGCAGAAATAACGTTATCATGCCCGCTCCCGGATCTGTGTCAGTGCCTGCATTACTTTGTCATATCCAAGCATAGCACACAGCCAAGACAGTCCAATTAGGGCAATCAAATATACCACCCAAGCCGTATCAAATGCCAAACTGTTTAAGACGGTGTAGCCAACGTCTACAGATACAGCAAGCAGGATAGCCACAACTCCGGCAATCGTATTGCTGTAATACTGCTTTTTGTGCTCCTCCAGTATCTGTTTGATGGCCTGTGTAGCCAGCCCTGTTAAAATACTCACCAATAATAAACCTGTTAAAAAAATCTGTAATGTCATAATTCCTTTTCCTCCTTATTTTGTCTCTGTTTTTTGTTATGTTTGTCAATGACACCCACCGACACGCAACCCGGCATCACTACGACCGCGATCATAACCAACAGGATGATAAGATCTGTTCCTGTCATATGCTGTCCTCGCCTTCCATTTGGCTAAAGTCCTTGTTCTTCCGGCAGTTCTCGGTCTTTGCTTTCCAGATAATAAAACCTGTGTGTATGCCTAATTCCCCCCATACCACGGGCAATCCTGCGCTCACGATGGACATATCTCCAATGTTAAGCCATTTCTCGCCGCTAAACGCTGTGAGGATAAAGCACGCCACCGTAAAAAGCCATGCAAACCGTAAATTATAAAAATACAGCTTGTCCGTAAACCCGCGCCGGAATAATAATCGTTTCATGGCTGTCCCCCTAACTGATCGCATGCACGGCCTGACGGTTTAAAAAGTCTTTTTGCTCATGTTTTACCGATCGTGCATACTCAAGCGCGGCGTGCATGTCACCGTTACAGTTTGCATCAGGTATTCGGGCCACAGCTTCGGCTGTCGCTTCGCCGAGTGCGATTGACGCATTGATGCTCTTGAGGATCAATACCTCATGATCTTCTCTCGCCTTGTCCTTTTCATCCATTTTCTGTTCCATGCGGCGGACATATGCCGCAAACACTGCTGACGGTATACTCGCTGCAGCAAGTACCCCCGCAATAATAGCAATAACTGTATCCAAGTCTTATCCCTCCTACTCCGGTTGTTTATCCGGTAATGGTGTTATACGCAAGTCACCGTGTGTATATTGGCTCAAGTATCTGTGTGTAAATCTGCTCAGTACCCTGTGGGTGTTGTATAAGAGATCGATGTCCAGAATAATATTTAAGGGAATGACCTCTGTAAGCCATTCCCTCATCTCTTTATACCGTTGCTTATGATGCAGAAGTACCCTCACCTGCAGAGTCCATATCTCTGCAATGTACTCCATCGTAAAGCCGGTCTCTCCCTGGCACATCTGCTTTAAGTGCTCATATACCCGTCGGTATGTATAATCGACATTGGAGTTAAGGCGATTGATGATCCGAAAACGTCTATCCTCCAAGGTATCCGCTGCATAAGGCGTAATCTCCAGCATCTTTTCCCAACGTTCTATACCGTACTGCCCCATCGAGTACAAAAACTGCTCATCCCATACCTGCTTGATGCTCTCCCACAAATTTGTGAGCTCAGGGTTTACACCCTCCGCATACCCCATCATCTCCCTTACCTGTCTTAAAAACTCAGGAAGATAATCCAAAATATTAGGTTCCCGCATTGGTGATCTCCCCCTTTACCGCAATGGCATCTTTATCTAAATACAGATTAGATGTCTGTCCGTTAAGCGATGTGTCCTCAATATCCAATACTCCGGGTACATCAAGGATTCTCGTCTCGATCTGGGATATCCTTACTATGATCTGCTGTAACTTTTCCCACTCTTTGTTAAGCTCCTCATAATAGTCCTCTATGGTCTTGTTTATATAAGGCTCTACATCTGCCCACTCATAACCCTGCATGAGCGTGATTTTCGCGGCGATGTTTATTGTCGTCTCCGTCACGCCTGCTACTGTTACCGTATGCCCGATCGGTGCGATACCGTACCCGGCCCCGCGATTTACCATAGGGTCAATCATGGTCTGGATTTGGTCTACAAACGCCGCTGTAGGCACCGTATAGGATGAGGTCTGGATAACCAGTTTAACCGTACCGCCGCCCATCCACTCAGCCGCCGAATAGCACTTCACACCACCCACACCGGGGATCGCATGCACCTTATTCATGTAGTCGGCCCTGTTCCCACCAAACGCGGTGGAGTTAAGGGTTGCATAAAATGCCTGATCGATCTCCTCAATGCTTGCCTCGTCCTCTCCATAAACATCTATGGATATAATCTGCGCTGAGGACAGATTTGGGATAAAATCGATCGGAGTAATCGCCCCGGTTACGTTGCCCGCTTCGCCCAAAGTCTCGCATTTCATCCGATATATTCCGGCATCAATCTTTTCTATGACAACAAAATTGATCATGTCATAGTTAAATCTTGCCCCAACTGGTACCTCGATCGTCGGTGGCTCTGTCTGTGCTGTGACAACAGAGTGCGTGGCATCAAAACGTGTAAGGTCAATCCCCCGCTCTCTACAGCGTTCCAGCTTTCCGCCTCGATCTGCAGTGTCAAAAAATGTAAGCTTTAAAATATTATCCAGCGCGATAAACATATTTTGCAGTTCCACAGCCACCGGAGCGGAGGAGCTATATAAAAACGATGACTCCCTTTTATCTAAATGATCCGGTGCTCTCTCCAGTGTCCGCTGCAATATCACATCATAGGTCTGTGTCTCATACATTAAATACTCACCACCTTTACAACCTCCAGATTACCTATATTTGTATGCACCACAAAAGTAACCCTCAGCTTTGATTTATTTTGCTCAAACTCAAAATCATCAACCGTGTCTATACGGTCGTCCTGTAGCAGAGCCTCTGTTATCCGGCGTTCAACTTCCGGTATCACATATTCTGGCTGTTTGCCGATCAGATCCCGCAATTCCACGCCGTAGCTCCACGGATAGATCAAATACTGGTACCGCTCGGTATTGAGGATAAAATAGACCGCCTGACGTATCTCAAGCAGTCCCTCTCGTATTCCATTCACGGTATTTTTCTCATATTCAAGTGCAAAGTCTTTTGACGGGAACTTTTCTTCGACAAAATCAAAGGCGGCCTCGTCTATATATACAGGGATCATTCTTCCTCACCCTCTTCCACGATTTTATCTAAGACAACATACTCCTGTCCGCCCTGTACCTGTAGCAAAATCACTTTATCTCCCGCCTCTAACTCATTGTGCACTGTTACCTCTATTTCTTCTGCAGCGAGTTCTCTGAGTCCGGTTTGTTGGACATTCTCAATTTTGATTTTCCCGATGCCCTCATACTGCACATCAACCTTAATCTTGTGCTTTTTGACGTTCCGGGTTAAAAGCAAAAACTCTTCCGGCACGGTCAGCTTAGTGCTGATCTGTACCGCCAAAGGCTCCACCGATACCACCGTACCGTAAATCACAGATGCGGGATTTGTCTCTCGATATGCGTCTATCGCATTTTGTTTTAGTGCCTCTAACAATCTGTTATTCATGGCGCCTCCTATGTAAAACTATTTCCACGTAGGGTTAAATCCATCGTATGATAATCGTTTTTAAAAGTATGCTTTACCTTTTCGCAAATCATCAGACTCCTTACCGATATATCTCCGAGATCGAGCATAACTCCAACACTGCTCCCTGCTCTGACTCGCAAGTCCCCTATGGCACTTGATATCTTGAGTGACCGGGTCTTTTGGTTATACAACTGCAATAGTGCATCCACCTTTTGCGCAAGCCCAATGTCCGAGTTAGCTTTTTCATAATATTGTAGTACGCCCCATTTATTGATGTTCCCGCTATCCTTAGCCATATAGACTTCCCGCTTTCCGGTTTTTTCGTTGTCATACACAATTTTTATCTGGTCGTATGTCTGCTCATCAATCGAGGACTCATAGGTAAAATTCTCACCGGTTTCGGAGTCGATCAGCAAATCGGTTGCCATTGACTCGATATTTTTAAGAGTAAGTTTACCAAAATCATCATAAAGTACATATAGTCTTTTTACATTGGTCAAGGTCTCGTCCAGTGCGTTGAGTGCAATATCAAAGAGTGTCTTGTCGTCCTCTATCCGCTGCTTAATCACATATCCTGTATTTTCCAACGTGCCTACATTGAGGTTAAAATCGGCGGCCATCATCTGGATCACCTGATCCGCTGTCTTATTTTTGTAGACATAGGTCTCTTTGTTTTTAAAGTACCGGAGTTGGTCGTAAGCAGTAACCTCTATTTGACGTTGTTTGTCTCTTTTCTTCTTGAAAACAAAACCGAAAAACACCGGAGTATTATCCACAACCAGTCGGACAACGTTCCCTTCCTCAAACTCTGGGTTTTCCGCATTTACAACCGTAAATCTCAGGGCTCCAGGAGCACCCTTGCGCTCTGTCTCCCATGTAATACCATCTAACACGGACGGAAAATATATATTTTCTCCATTAACAATCGCCAGTTCTACCATTTATGTCCTCCTACGGCAACACAAGTTCTGTGCCTGGATATATCCACCAACCATTGCTTGATGATGGCTTTCCATATTCTCCGGCGGTCGACTCTATTGTATCTTTGTTTGCCTCATAGATTTTATCCCAATCTGCCCCCGTCCCATACTCCTGCTTAGCAATATTCCAAAGTGTATCCCCCTTGACAACCGTATAATTGCCACCGCCATCTTTGACGTCCCTTACAGATTCTTTTCGGATTGTTGCCGTTCCCGCCGCGCTTTTGATTATTGCGCTCTTAGTACCAAAATAACGGTATTGCTTTAGCTCTATCGCCACTGTGTAATCAAAGTCGCCACCAGTTTCTGTAATATCATAATTTTCCAGTGACGCTGTCATATTGGTATAGGGCAAAATCTTTCCGTTTGGCATCCTCCGGGAAACGATAAATTGGAACGGTTTTTTTGCTTTCTTAAGACTTTCCAGTTTACCGAGATAATAAGACGCACTCTGGTACCCATCCGGATATCTCGCAAAGGGATAATTTACATTTGGCAGGAGTGCCTTAAAAGATATCTCTGTCAATCCTGCATCCTTAAGGATATTAACCTCTGATTCGTTAATCAGCTCTATGGTCTTGTTCCTATTTTTTATTTTTGTGGTAAGTTCGGATGGGGCTACTGGCAACAGCACCCCATCCAGAAAGAAAAAATACGCCACTACTCATGTACTCCTTCCGCTGCGGCCGACATTGACTCGTACAGTTTGTCTGTCAGGACATCCATAAAACCATCGATATCATCTCCGGCTCCGAGATTATTAGTCACGCCACCCATTGCAACAGTGATCTCGGCCGTTGTAAACCGGTTGATAGTCTCCTGTTCCGCCAGATCTCTCAGATATTTTAAATCCTCCTCGGATACATCCACGGAGTTTTTAATATCTTTGGTGTTGTCTCCAATATCTCCAACCTGTGACAGCAGCGCATCATAATCCAATCCGCTACCCTCACCGCCTATACCAGTCAGCCCATCAATTTTAAACTTGTCGCCTAATCCCTCGCCCCAGTTATAACCTGCGTCATACGCATCGGTTAAATCCTTACGCTCCAGCCCCAACGTGCTACTTGACAAGTCAACCTTTTCGGCGATCTCCTTATATGATCCATTCCCAAGTTTGTCTGCCAAATCGGATACTTTTGTATCAAGTCCGCTACGCCACCCAGATACTGCATCTGCAAGATTTGACCCAAAGACCTTATCAATTGCACTCGCTATGCCCTGTAAAATGCCAAGTATTGCGTCGGCCATATCCCCGAATAAGTGGATAATGGATGCAATCGGATCATTAAAAATATTTGCAAAAAAGTTTGCAAAGGCTGTCCAGATGTTTATCATAAAGCTGATCGAGGACAGGGCTCCGTCGACAATACCAAGCAAGCTATTGTAAATAAATGCGCCTAACCATGCAAAGCACCCGGCAATTACTCCGGTTGCGGAAGTGGAACTCCCCGTAGCCTTATTTATTGCCGCCACAATCAGATATATAGCTGCTATTACAGCAATAATAGCTACAATTATCCATGTGAGTGGGCAAGCATATAGCGCGGCATTTAAAGCGAGCTGTGATGCCGTCATTCCGGTTGTTGCTGCCGCCTCTGTCGCTGTGGCAGTTCCGTGCGCTACAGCTTGCACTGCGGCAACTGTCTTGAGTACATTAGATATCGCCTGTATCCCGTTATTTACTATCAGTGCACCATTGTACAATGCCATTATTGTCAATACAGCGCCCATTACAGGTGCAATCATAGACCAATTATCCACTATGGCCTGCCCTAACTGCCCAACTTTGTCAAACACGGCAATCAAAATATTTGCGATTGTTCCGACTGATCTCCCGACATTTTGCGCAAAACTCATAAGCTCTCCGCTGTCGCTAAGCTGTCGAAGTCTCTGCCATACCGGTTCCAAGGCATAAACAGCCTCATTTTCAAACACATTCCAAAGTTTGGAAAATGTTACAGTCATGCTATTAAACTTAGCGTCTGTTTCCTCTGCCGCACCAATCAGCGCGGCTTTTACAATTTCGGCAGTTACCTCGCCTTCTCCGGCCATCTCCTTCAGTTTTCCGGTTGACACGCCCATATAGTCTGCAATAGTCTGTATTACAGTCGGCGCCTGCTCCAAAACGGAGTTAAATTCCTCTCCGCGCAACACTCCTGATGCCATTGCTTGTGTAAGCTGCAGCATAGCCGCCTGTATACCGGATGTCTCTGTTCCCGATATACTAAAGTTTTTGTTAAGCTGCTCAGCAAACATGATAACCTCGTCTGTACTGCCAAAAGCATCACCCGCAAGCACGCCCAATTTTGCGACCATATCTGCGGTATCTTTATAGGAGCTGTACGTCCGGTTCGCGGAGGCGTATATTTTTTCATTGATTTCAGATACGTTTTCGCCCTCACGTGCCATAAGACCGAGCCGGGCTGTTGTATTTGCAAGCTCATCCGAGTAGTCAAGGGCTGCTTTGGCGGTCTGCATTGATGCGTAAGTTGCTATCAGTGTTCCGACCTTACCTGCTAAACTGCCTACGGCTCCTTCCGATCTGCGCACGGTCTCAGAGTACCGATCCTGCTCATCCTGAGCCTGCCGGATACTTCCTGTGACCTCTTCCATAGCAACCTCTACTTCCGACAAACTGTCGCGCGCGGCGTTTATCCCTGCGATATCAATCGGGTCTGCGGTTACACTGTTTAGTTTTTCCATCGTATTGATAACAACCATCAGTGCTCGATTCATGCGCTGCACATTTGCTGTTACCTGATCCTGTATCCGTATAGATGCACTTACCGCTGACATGCTTTATCCCTCTCTTTCTTCTCGGACTCGATTCGCATATCAATAGATGCAATTACAAAAGCCCTCTCCCGACGGGACAGGGCCATATAATCGCTTGGTTTCCAGTGTAATTTTTGGAGGACATAGTGCATATAACTCGCATCACCATCTCCTCCGTCAATTAGTTTTTTGCCTCGGCCACCAAATCGTTGATATCTTCGGCCGTCGACATGTTTGTCAGCTTTTCTGCCAGCGCATCAAACTCGTCCTTGTAGAGCATCGTCACAATAAGCTGCTCCGCTCCCATAGCCCGATAGCTGTTCTGCAGCTCCGCATTGTTGAGGTCAGGGAATTTTACGCTCTTAACAGCAAGTTTTACCAGATAAGCGTTGCTGTCAAAGGAATTTGTATACTGACCCTTCTTACCGGGCACCTGCACACGTCTCGTACAGTCTTTACGGAGGGATTCGTCATCCTCCGCACTGATCGACTGTAATACCCAAGGGATAGGCTTTCCATCCTTGTCCTTAAACCGTGTACTCACTACAAACGACACATCTTCTTTTCTTTCCGCGTTTTCCGCAAAAAATGCACTTAATGCTTCCATATTTTAAGCCCTCTCTCTTCCTTATATTATGCCATTCCCTGTAACAGGGAAAATTTTTCCGGGATCTCGAAATCCTCAAACGTAAAGCTCATATCCTCGTCCAGATAATCTGCACTCGCATCAGCTTTCGCAAGGATCATCTCATCAAAGTTACAGCCCTTAAGAATGACTGTCTGTCTGCCGATAGTTGAACCCGGATCTTCGTTGGTGAGCTGGATATCAAAATAGACATCTTCGCCGGTTGTTTTGTACTGATACATCATTTCCCGGAACACCGAAGTGTTATAATGCACCGTGCAAGTACCGGTACCGCTCCACCCGGCGGCTTTATGACCTTTGCCGGGCTGTCCCATGATTGGAATTTCCGATTTCTTTTTTGTCATTTTGGCTTCCAGCTTAATCAACTGCATAATATGGTATCTCTGCCCGTTGATAGTTGCGAAGCACTCAGCAAGGGATGCACTCACCGCATCTCTCGACTGCATCAAAGTCGTATTGCCCATAATTTACCTCTCCTTCCTACGCCACGATCACAGTCATGTACAATTTTTCCATCGCATTGACGATCGTCACGGCATCCTGTACTACAACAGATCTCTTTGTCTCACCTGCACTCACCACAACTCCCGCCGGATCAAAATTCTCAATAGCGCCGATTGTCTCAAGCTGCTGATGATGACTTACGATGTCATTCCAGAGTGATACTCTCCCCGATGTATTGTTAGGGATTTTACCGATGTATTTTGTGTTAAAAATACCGGCCATGTCCATTGCAATCTGATCGATCACGCGGATTGTCTGATTAGCCTTAAAATCCTCACCTTTATCCGGTGTAGTAGTTACAAGGCTGTTGATATCACAGAGCACTCTTATTTCCAGTCCTACACGGTGAAATGCAAACTCTCCCGACTTAATAGCACTCTCAAGCTGTGCCTGTGTATAATTCGTAGGGATATCAAACTCCCCATCATACACCCTGTTTGTATTAGACTGGTTGACCGGACATCCTGCGATAACACCAAGTGTCCAATATACTGCGTCCTTGCAGTTTTTGACATTGACAACTGTCTCATGGTCGGCAGCATTGCCATAAAGGACTACCTGATAATGCAATCCCTTATTATTGCGCATATCCTTGACCTCCTGTACATACAGCGTCTGGACTGCCGCGTCCTCTGACATACATCCCATTGCATTAAAAGAGTAGCTCTCCGCCTCATCGAGGAACGCACTGTGCTCTGCTGCTGTCACTGCATCTCCGTTGGATCCCCCGGTCATCGTACTTTTTTCAGCGGCCGCAAGAGCTTCCATTGTCCATTCTACAAAGCCGTTATCGACAGCCTGCAGATCTGCAAGCGTCTTTACATTCGCCGAATACACAATATCATTGCCAAAATAGATATTGACATCATATGTACCGGACATTGTACCGGTCAGGATCTCAGTACTGATGGTGTTACCGGCTGCCCCCTTATATTTTGCCTTTGCAATGTCATTGCTTGCCTGTACACCGTTTTTCATCAGCTTGTAGCAGTACAGCGTCTGGATATTCCGGAACAGGTCCCTAAGACCTTTCGCCTCGTCGGAATCGTAAGCAAAGCCAAACAATCTTTTGCAGTAAGACCGGAAGTCCTCTGATGTTACTGTAAAGATTGCGCCGTCAATGCCCCAGGGCAAGGGCAATGCAAGTGCTGCATATCCTCTCTCTCCCATAGTGGCCGCCGCGTTTTTGGCACTGACGAAATTGATATATGATCCCGGAAGTACCTTATTCTGGTTAACAAATGTTCCACCACCTAACATGTTACATCCTCCTTTTTCATAAATTCTTCGATGAGTCTGTCTGCATCCGCATAGGTATATCTCTCATCATCGTGTAAAACTATCCTTGCTACCCGGTTGTTATACTTCTCCGTCGCAAGGAGCTGTTTTCCTGTAAATGTGGGCTGATCCGTTTTAGTGTTTCTTCCCATCGTGCACCCCCACTGTTAATCCGTATTTGTCCATAGACTCCTCCTGTTTTACCTCCATCATGATCACGCTGCAGGTCACAAAAAAATGTAACACTCCATCCACGATCTCATAACTCATATCATTACCGTGTATCATATTGCCATTTTGGAGCGTAATATATGCAAGGCACTCTTCCAGAGCATCCCCTACGTCCATCATTTCCTCGTTGTCGCCGTCGCGCTCAGGAAAATACTGTATATCAAAGGGATAATCTCGGATGTGACGCTTTCCTATTAGCGGTCGCTTACTCGCCTTGAGTAATTGCACAAAAAAACAGGGCGTTTCAATCCCCTGCTCCACATCCTTTGTATATATATCATACCCCTCATACGCACTCCCGAGTGCCATTGTAATGCCGTTGACGATATCAGCTACCATTTAGCATCTCCTCCATCTTTGCATCCAGCCTCTTTTGTATGAGTGTCGGTGCTATCTTTTGGATATCCTGCTCTGCTTTTGTTGCAACATGATGCCCAGGTACCCATGCTTGTTTTAACCGCTTACCGATATGCGGCACAAATCTTCCGGGCTCCTGTCGGTGTCCATACTCATAATAGGATGCGTACTCCACATTATTGGTGAGCGTCCTAATATACTCGCTCCCTTTATACTGCACACTGCTCTCATTAAGCGCAACACTCCATCCTCGCTTGAGTGTACCGCCATGCCGCCCCTCGTTATATGTTTTGGTTGAGCCATCTTTCCGGGCGTAAACAATAACCTCGTATTGCCCAGTTGGTGTATTTTTGATTATCTTACGATACAACCGCATCGTGAGCTCGTTTGTACAATCCCTGCACAACTCGTCTGCCCCGTGGTTAATAAAGTCCTGCATACGCTGCTGTAGTGCCTGCAGTTCACGGTAATCTACACTCATTATGCCCACCTCTCAAATAACTCCAAGCTAACCTCCTGATGGCTCGGATACACAGCCGGAACACCACTTGCCGCATACTCTGTTACAATGTCGTCTCTGCAATCATAATGTTGCGTTACGATCACTTTTGACCCCGCTTTTACATCGACTTCCGGCGGCAGGAACACTTTGACTTGCTGGTCCGTACTTGCAACATTCCCGCCCGCTGTCGTCGGTACCTGCTTATAGGACAGTCTGCATGGCTGATCCTCAACTACCGTAACGTCCTCAAAGCCTGTCTTTTTCGTTGCCGGGTCTGTGATTTTCCTATGCTCCACAACAGAGCATGTGTCCTTGTACATTGTAGCTAAAATGGATTGTATATCGATCATTACCACACCATCTTTCTGTATCGGATAAAATCCTCATCATGCGACAGCAAGCGGTTAATCAGTATGTCAAAATACTGTTCCGGTGTTGAGCCCTCTTTCAGGGAGACTGTGACATCTCCCATCTTGATAGACTCAACCGCCTTTGATTGCTCAATATCATTTAACTGGCCAGCCGCTTTTTTCTGCTGTAGGAACTCGCCGCATACCATATCAACATAGACGCTATCGAGACCCTCTGGTATCTCTGTGTCATTGATACGATTTTTGATGTGCTCCCCAACACTGGCGATAAGGATGCCGATGAGCATCCCATCTTTATCCTTATCGTAAGCATATCCAAGGGTATCCAGTCTCTCGATAACCTTATCTTCCATACAACTATCCTCTTGACTTGATCTGTGCAATCGGGATAGCCTTGTGATCCCAGTACTGTCTTGCTGCACCAGTACCTCCATCATTGACAAGGGCCCAGTTTGCACCGTTTGCAAGTTCTGCGTCGGTCGGTGACAGTGTAGCCTGAGATTCCTTTTCGTAGGAGATTCCGGCCGGAGCAAATACTTTACGCTGGCGGGAATACAAGGTATCTTCCCCGCCGTTTTTTGCAGGATCACGGTCCATCTCATACGGCACTTTTGCCCCGATGTCCTCATAATCAAACGCGCCCTCTCCAAGCACATAAGTGATATACTGAGTGTCGTTTACAACATAATCGCCCGCTGCAAGTGTCTTTGTACCAAAATAAGATGCCTTTGCATCCTTGAGTTTGATCTCTCCGTCGGCAGGAGATGCGGTGTCGGCAACAATCTTGATAGCCCCGCTATCACCTGCGGACGCATCAAAGTATCCGTCAACAGCAGGCATGCTGTCGTCGATCAATACTGCTCTGCCATTCCATGATGCAAGCGTCAGTTCCCTTTCGATACCCTGTGCATCTGTCTGGGTCAAGTGCTTTAAGAGCTTGAGGTTTTCAAGATTAGTGGAAATTACCGAGTGCATAAGTGCAAGTGTAAATACCGACTTATTGTCACCGGATGCCTTCTGCAGTGCGGAGTTGAGGGTTGTCTCTCCGACAGTATTCTTGCCCTCTGCCATATTGCTGATATCGTATGTGTGTCCCTCGGTAAAAGCCTTGTTGCCTGCTCCGGACATAGCAAAAATACCCTTTAAGATGCAAAGCAATGTATCCTGATCTACCTCTGTCCAATACGCTGCGATCTGCTGCGCTACATTATCCATAAAGTCCACACCGGATGTGATATCCCATGAAAAATCCTTTTCTGTCCACGCATCTGCACGACCGATCACAACAACACCTCTCTCAAAGGTTGTACTTCCCTGTGCTGTGATGTCCGTCTGGCCATCATAATTCTGCGTACCCTTTTTGAGATTTCCAAAATAGGGCAATCTCGCATAAGCCGTTGTGGTCTGCGCGGAAAATGTCTCTTTGATCTGCTTGTTACCTCTCAGAGCTCTCGATCTGATAAGTTCATTCTTTTTTGTGTTGGGTACTCTGCTCACATAAGCCCCAAACGCCTGCGGGTTAAATGATTTTGAATCAAATTTTGCCATTATAATTTACCTTTCCTTTCTTTAAATGGTCGCATTAGGGTTCTTTTCCATGAACTCTGCAAGCTGCGAGTATGTCATTTTGGAGGTGTCTGCTCCACCCCCGGGTGGCACATCTGCTCCAGGTATCGGCTGTACACCTCTTACCGTGGGCTGAGTCGGAGCCGTAAACAGGTAGTCATTGTCCTTCTTGATGGTGTCCACCTGCTTCTGCCGGGCGGCTCTATAAGCATCATCATCAAGATTGTCATCAAGTGCATCAAACAGCGCCGCGACCGTCTTTGCATTCTTTGCTCCGGCCGCTATAATCAGCTGCGTATCAATACCATCTCTGCGCAGCTGCTTCATTTCAGCTTCATGCTGCTTGATTGTGGCGGCATTGGTTTTCTGCAGTTCTGCAATCTGATTTTTCAGATCCTCATTGTCTCCAGCGGATTTTTTAAGCTTGTCCAACTGTCCATCCCGCTCGCCGAGCATTTCTTCCGCCTTTTTCTTGGCTTCGTTCACCTCGTCAAAACGTGCTTTCGGCACATATCCCTTGAGCTCCTCTGCTGACGCGTCAGCCACCTTCTGGGCCAGTTCAGCATCGATTCCTAATGCAATGATCTCTTCTTTTTTCATATTTTTGTCCTTTCAAATTCATTTTTTACCCGGTTCAGTCCGGTACTATTTGTCTCTCAGTTTCCGCCCGAGATACCAAAGTGGCGGCAATAAAAAAGCACTTCCGATATCGTATCAATTTCGGAAATGCTTATTCTGTCTTTAATGCTTCCTGCACTTTTTTACGCCACAGCTTCGGGACATCTTCGGCTGTCCACGCTTTGCCAGTCTTGTAATTGATCTCGTGATTCTTGATTTTGGCTACATAAAAAGCTACCATATTGCACACCTCCTATTCCGCTGACATATCACTAACCGTTTCGGCCACGTCAGCAATTGCATCATCCTGTAAAATCTGACCATCCGCAATATCGCTAATCATACCCGCCATATCTGCGATTGCTCCGTCCTGTATCGTCTGCGTTTCTTTGAGTTTTTCCAGCTCGGATTCCACCTGTGACGGTTTACGCAAGGTAATTGTCGTGATATTATGACTCTCCTCTGTAAAACCGCTCTGCGTACTATCATCCTGTGTCTCATAGTCGATATTGGTTACTACTCCATACCTGGTAAGCATCTGATCGAGATTTACATATCCCGAATATGCCTTTAATAATGTCTCATCCTGTGTTTCCGTATCCTTTTGCAGATACTTGATAATACTAAGGTTGTCCTTACCTGTCAGTACTGACTCTAGTACGTTTTTATCCACATCGTACAGTTCAAAACTGAGCATATCGTTAGTGGATTGCATATTGTACGCATCATAAAATACATTGTTTGCAAATCTTATAAATTCTCTTTTCATTTATTTCCTCCCAGCAATGTTTTTGTCAATGAAAAAATTACCCGTATGTATTGAAATGGTTATAAATACTTAATTCTTATTACTTGATTTTAGCAACAGCAATAACAACGACACTCCAAGCACTTGCATGAGAAGCAGAACCTGTTATGACATCTCCAACATTAAGCGACTGTACTATTGTGGTATTCCCCTGTATAACCTTAGTTCCATTAACTTTCAGCGCGTTGTTAAAACTTGTTCCGTGCCCTCCAACACACAGAATATATTGACCAGCTTGAGTAATTGTTAATTTATTACTGGTTGCATCCATATCCATTCCATAAGCCACTAAAGGTTTGGCGGTAATTGTCTTTGCCTCGCCCGTTGCTGTCATAAATCCGAATACACAACTGCTAAAAGGGATAAGGCTGCCATCAGCCCCATAGTAACCATAGTTACCATCTCCATCAGTACCAAAACTTAAACCACCCAAACTGACATTTATGTTTTCCCGCAATGAATTAACCGCCTTGCTGGTAGCCAACTTTGTGCTGTCATTCAATTCGGTGGAGTCTGACACTCCGGTTATTCCGTCCAGTGTCTCGGCAGTACCTGCAATTTTTTGCTGTACTGTCTCTCCATCGGCACAAAATACCAATCCAGCTTCCGTGTGCGGGTATATGGTATTTCCAAGATTATCCTGCAACTCTCCTCTATAAAGTTTGCTCATCGTCTGTCTCCTTTACCAAGTATAATTTTCCGCGTATTCGCGCTGATGTGTCTCCCTGATCGAGCACAGTCAGATTTTTAACGTTAAAAGCATACCGGTTATCGTCTACTGCATTGCTCGTTTTTGTGGTTGTCTCTTTTACAAGCATCGTGTAAGGTGTTACCCCTGTACAGCCATTAACGACCGTTAATCTCGGGTCAAACTGTACACCTGTACTGCTTTCCCACGCATTTGGTATCTTTACATAGACCGATACTTTTATTTCCGCTGTCGGCGTGTAAGATGCACCTGTACCAGTATCTTTAGCAAGCACCGTACTGCCATTTCTGAGTTCTACGGACGCTCCCCTGGATGATGCCGGGCATCCCCTGAGCTCATACGAAGTATTCTTGTACAGGGTCAAATCTCCGGCCTTTATTTCGGCGGCCGCTGTTGCGGTTCCTGCGGCTGTCAAAATCCCCTTGACAACGCTAAAAGCAACGCCATTTACAACCTGTGTTGCTGCTGTGATCTGCATCATATTATGGTAAAACTCCCGAAACACCTTAACGATCAATCGTCTGGAATTACCAATCTGCAGGTATAGGCTACCGTTGTGTCTCTCCGCTACCGGTATGTATTGCTCCATGACAACTAGAGCCTCCGCTCCATACGGCATCCAACTGAACTCCGACAGGGGATTGTCAGCTACCAAAATATAAATGATGTCATGGATTGCCACGGTGTCACCAAGTTTATATCCAGCCGCTTTTCCCGATCTGATAAACTCCGTCAGATTTTTATATGACGTCAGCACCGGTTTTGCCGCGAAATATTTGCTGATTTTATCTACATTGCCATTAAAATCATCAACCTGATACGCATCATCCTGATCAGGCATCTTTAACTCCATCCTCTCTGTAAATCTCATTGTTTTTTTTCACCTCCTTTTTTGCATCAAAAAAGCACCCTGCGGATGCAAAGTGCTTTATAACAACCCATCTTCTTTCAATTCTTTTTCAAAATTCCTTTTCAAAGAATTTATCAAAAATTCATTCAGGTGCTTTTCATCATATTTCTGCTCATGAAAAAAAGCAATCAGGCTTTCTTTTTCGTTCCTGTACTTTTCCATGCGAAACCGCTTCTGTTCTTTTGGGGTCATATTTCTTTTTATAGGAATCATACAAATCACCGTCCTAACGCCTTATCAATAATTTCACCAAAGATTTTCGCTGCTTCCCTTGGGTTATCACTAGTTACATATTCTGAAAAACATTCGGCAAAAAATTCTTCGTTATCTTCTGCCGCATATTTACTGACATGTTTTGCTATGAACTCTTTTTCTTTTTTATCCATCATATCATGCCGTTGGGATAGCGTCAAACCTTGGCTTTTTAATTCAATAGCAATTTCTTGTCTATCAAATCCCAAAAACTTTAACGTCATATCCTTGGCCGATTGGCTTGCGCTGCGTAAAACTCCATATTGATTATAATCTGCACTTAATAACTTCTTTTTTGTCATATAGCCATCCAAAGCGTGACCAAGTTCATGCACGATAATACTATTATGGTCTGTACCTACTGGATGAAATCCGGCTGCAACATCATGCGCATAATTTTTAGCTAATTTGTCATAATTAGCAAATATTCCATGTGCTTGAATTTCACCTGTAAGTGTTCTACAACTTGCATAAGCATCACCTTTCGCGCCATCATATTTAAATGCCGCAAGCTGTCCTTTCAGTTCTGGGTACTTACCTAAAACAGCCTTATATGATGAATATATCATATCGGCAGTATCATACTGTAAGCCTGTCATTTCTACTTTATCAAGCGGTATTCCTGTTTTTACTGCAAGATTTTTTTCCACCTGTCTAACCGCTTTTGCTTCCTTTCCTGACAACTCTGCCTTTAAATCCTTAATTGCCTGTCTCAGGCTTTCAGCTTTTTGAAACTTATCATTAAACGCAGCTTCATACTTTGATGCCTGCGGTGTGTCCATAACATCCATATAGGCATCTTGTGCATCATCAACATCTCTTTCCGATTTAGCTAATTCCTGAACCTGTGCATTGTATTCTTTTCGTGACATGACATATTCGGCAATGGCATCATCTGCCTCGGGTTTCTTTAAATCTGATTTATTCCCCTCCACAAATGACTCTTTCCACTCTTTATAGGTCATGTCCCCCGGTACCCGTATTGTCTTACCAGTATCGTCTCTCGCTGTCCGCGTCTCATCAACCGTAAACTCATCGTTAAAATATGGCACCGTCGTGCTACGACACCAACAGTGGAAAGGTGGAGCGGTCACGCCTGGCTTAAACTCACTTATAGGTCTGTGCGTACCGTCGAGGTCTTGACATATCTTAGAGGTTTTTGTGTCCAACACAGCGCAAATCTCATACTCAGCCACGCCCATTTCTTTATACATGTCCAACTGGCCCGCCGAATGGAAGTATACCGTCTCTGTCATGACCAGCCGTCCTGCCTGCCCTGCTGATACGCGAAATCTGTCCTGTATATGCTTAATCGCCTCTTCCGGCGTGCCACCTCTTATCAAGGACTGAGTCATGCCGTTCTGCAGCTCCGATATCAGCTGTGCCTTTTGCCGCCATATCCGGTCAGAAAAATTACTACCATCCGCTGCCCACGGCTTTGCTACAATCTGCCCGACACGCTTTTTGTCTATCGCCCCAAGGTTTATCCCCACGCCGATACCCTTTTGTAACTCATAGGCCGTGTGGTAATAGCTGTCCTTGTAGATACTTCCCAGAAAAGACATCATATCCGGCACCTCTGCCGCGTAAAGCTCCTCGATCTGCTGTCTCATCTGCACCTGCATAGCCTCCAGCCTTGATATGTGCCATCTGGAGGACGCATTTTCAAGCTGTTTCGCCCACTTTTGGGTGTAATTCAGAGTTGTTCCTTTGGCAATATACTCATCCACGCTCCACCGGAACTCCTCAAGCTCATTTGCCTTTAACAGCTTCTTGGCCTCGTCCATTGTTATCTCATTGTTGGCAGCTATACGTGCAAGCCACTTCGTAGTCTCTTTTTCCACGCGCTCCGCCGCCATCTGGTACTGCTTTTTCAGGTCATCATAGTATTTTGCCCCCTTATTGATCTGACTCTTTTCGAGGTCTGTGAAGCGGTTTATCCAATAATCTCTATTGCTCATCGTCACCCTCTATCGGTGCAGTAAAGGACTCGCCATAGACATCCATAGCGTCCTCCTGCTCCTGTTTGACAGACGCCAGTTCGGCGTCAACATCATCTATCCACGGCACTTGTTTAAGCAACGTCTTTTGGCTGATCTTTACGCCGAGGTCTTTAAGCGTATTGAGTATCTCTGACTCGTTAATCAGCATGTCCCGATTAAAAATAAATGTAACCGGCTCAGACCGAAAATCGCCTTTCCCGGTAAGCTGTAAGTATGTATCGATAAAATACATCAGTTCTTCCATTGCTGCCTGATATTCTGTCTCGATCTCGTTTGTATCAATGTCTATCTCATTGTACACAGACAGGATATTCATCTGATTAGGCTGTCCGCTTTTCAGCACTTTTCCGTCGAAGGAACGGGCATTTTCGATCAGTGCCATCTTAAGCAGTTCCAAGACTTTTTCGTAATTTTCGGCATTTATCTCAATCCGCAGCGAATCTACACCACCATCTTTCCCGTCTACGCTCCTGACTTTGACAGCACCATAAGTGGCAAGATTATGCCGGAACTCACCCAAATTCTGGCCGTCATAGTTTTTTATGACCAGTATTGTATTACGGTTATCCTCGAGCATATTGTTATGAAACATCGATAGCATCTCATTTATGGCATCCTGTAGGGCCTTAGTACGCCGGATCACAGGCGTCTCACTGTCATTGTACTTAAAGCCAACCATCGGCACCCGATCCCACTGATATGCCTTGCCACCAATCATGAGATAGGGAGAATACTCTCCATGCAAGACATCCGGTATAAGCCTACCTGCATCATTAAATACATATCTGTAAACACCATCCTGTCGATACACCTCAACATACTCTGTCATACGTGGCTCACAGCCTCTATACTCAAGTACCGGATAACACCGGATCAGGAAATCAAGCGTCTCATGCTCTTTGTCAGCCCACTCAGGCAAAACCTCGTATGCTGGAAAGACAGAAAATACGATATTGCCATCCTTGTCTACAGAAGGGTACAGCCAGCCGATCCCCCCGTTGAAAGAATGGTGACAAAGTTTTTTTAATTTTTTCATGAATTTTCGATTCATGATATCCCGCAGTCTCTGGCAGTATGTCTTGTTGTCGGATTCGATTGCCACCGGCTTGCCCAGAAAGTAATTTGTCTTTTTATCGATTGCTACGGCATACTGGTTATCTATGTCATGCCTGTTCGGGAGATTTTTTATCTCTTCCAATTCGCCACTTGGCCCGATGGCCATGCGCTTATAATGCAGGATGTCATGATCTCCGGCATAATACCTCTCACCGTTTATCTGCTCTATCCGCTCTTTGGACAGTTTCCAGCGCCTGATTTCCTCCTCGATAAATTGTATATCATCCATCGAGGACGCCGCTCCCTCTTTTATGATATTGTTGATTATCTCTGTCTGAGTTGGTAGTCCAAACATATCTGCTCCTTAATCAAAGCTAAAAGTATCACCTACCAGCAAATTTGCCACTCCGTATCGCATGGAGTCCATCCCGTGGGAAAACTCATGCTCCGGTTTATCTATAGGTTTACCCGCCTTATCGTGCTGCCACGCATAGTTTTGTATCTCTATCCAAAAATTAGGACACTTCCTTGCGTGCACAACGATTTTGTAATTTTGTATCTGCTGTATTCCGTGATTTACACTGTCCGCACCCTTTCTGGACGGCTCCGCTCTTAATCCACATTCTCTTAATTCCGCAATGCCCTTTGGATCTGCGCAATCGCATATAATGACCTGCCCGCCGTACCCCATTGCCTTGATCTGCTCTGCAATCTTTTGGTTGGTGGTACCTGTTTTGTACCACTCATCAAACACATATATGATCTTTGCGTCATTGTCCACCATCTCACACACAAAGGCATTAGGATCAGTAAAACCGAAATCCAAATTAAAAGCTGACTTGATACCAGGGATTTTTCTAATTTCCTCGATATCAAAGTCAGCCTGTTCTACGTTTGTATAAATAAGCCCCTCAGCGATTCCCCAATCACCGTCACCCTCGATTTTAAACCGCTTGGGGTTCTTTTCTTTCATTTCTTCAAATATCCTGCGATCTGCATCATCCAGCCACTCATTACACCGATACGTGGTTGTCATTGCGAGCACAAGATCATTTACCGTGTCAAAAAATCTTGCCTTAATCCATGTAGTCGCGCTCCAGGGGTTAAATGTAAGCCGGATCTGTTTCCAGTATCCGTCCGGCCCCTCACCACGGATGGACATGTCAAGTTTATTAAAATCATCCTCGGATGCAATCTCATAAGCCTCCTCTACCCATACCCAGCAAAGTACTCCCTCCGGTACGGATATTGATGTAATCTTAAGACCATCATCCATCCCTCGGAATAGTATCTTTTGTCCTGTAGGTTTGTAAGTGATCTCCAACATGGATTTCGGGAAATCCCATAAATGGTCTACTCCTAGTCTCTTTGCCGCCCACTGCAGGTCAGAAAAACAACTATTACGCAATGTATTGGCAAACCGCCGGACACATAATGTATTTGCTTTGGGGTACTTCATCATGTGATAAATAATCCAAAGCGCCGTTGTTTTTGATTTTTTAGACGCTCTGGAACCCTTACACACTACATATCTCTTTTTGCTCTCCCAGTATGCTTTATACCCCTTACCGATAACATCCGGCAGAAATATCTCTTTTACCTCTTGTGACTTCACAGGCAATCAACTCGCTTGAAGGCCTCTACGATCTTTGGAAACTGTATGGCAATCCAATCAACCATTTCTTCGTTCCGTGACCACGCGCCGCTATAAGTATTTGAATTATCAGATAAGCCGCTCTCATTAAAAAAGGCATGAATGATTTCATGCCTCAGAGTTTTCTTCCGGTACTGTTCCTGCGCTTCTGCAGGCTCAATATTTACATACTCTTTTTCCGTCATATCTGCAACAACGATCAACTTATTTTCCTCATCACAGTACCCGCTCCACTGATTCTTTTTCATAGTTTCGTCTTCTGAAATCTTATGAGTTTCAATGGTGTATTCTGTACCAAGTATATTTACCCGCTGCATATTATTCCTCCAACTGATCCTCCCCGGAAAACATGACCGGAACATTCACATCCATATCTAACTTGTCCGTATATATTCCATATGCCTTACCGAGCAACTCGGCGGCCTTATTTGCATCTGATAATCTTGCAGGTATCTCAACGACCTGTGGTATATCCTCTTTTACAGTCTGTTTCCTCATGGTTCCGTTGGCATCAGGAGCATATACCGATTTTTCTTTGCTCAGTGTTACAACTACAGACTCTGTCTTTTCCCTACGCATTACTGCAGATAAGTATTTCATGACCTCGTTCTGGTCGGCAATCAGTTCTTTTTCCTTTTCTGCCATCCGCTCTTGTAGATATTTTTGGACTTCAACATTCTTCAACAGCCGCTGTCCTTGACTGTAAGCCGTTTTCTCTGAATATCCCGCTCGGATGGCTGCCTGTGTGGCATTAAAGTCAATCAGGTATTCGTCGCAAAATCTTTTCTGTTTGGCTGTCAATGCCATACGGCCACCTCCTTCCGGTACATAAAAAGGAGCTACCGTCATATTGACAGCGCTCCCTTTGTCATGGCATTGTAAGCAATCGGCTCTTTGGCTCTCTTGGATCGCTTTACATGTATACACTGTAGCACAGATATAGTGTGTACTTCTATGTACTCTTTCAAATTTTAAAATTATCAAGAGCCCTCGCATGTAACTTATGCACCCATTTCCAGCTGTAATTCATTTTGACCGCAATGCCCTCCCACTTCATCAGCCGGATATACCGATAGGTCAGCACATCTTTTTCGTCCTCGTTGTCCATGCGCTCTATCCTGTCTGTGATCTCTTTGCAAATTTTAAGCCTTTGATACCGATCCGCCATATATTGTCTCTCTGCCGCATCCAACAGCGCGGCATATCCGGATAGATCCGTAGCATTATGTGCATGGGGCATACCATCGTTATCCGCCGCCGGTATGATCTGCCCCAACCGCATTTCCTTTATTTTCTCTGCGCTCCGCTCCATCTGGCGTACTGCCTTTTCGTAACTTCTCAAATACTCTTTTTTATCCTCAATTTCACTCAAACACTACACTTCCTTTCTAAAGTTCCCGAAGCGGACACCAATCCGGCTTTCCAACATTTGCTGTCTCTCTCAAAGTAGCTGCAAGCACAATCTGCGCAGCATTCCGGCATATCCATAACCAATACTGCTTTAGCCATTCGTTACTCCTCTCCTTCATTCAATTCATCAAGGCTCTCCTGCAAATCCTTATAATAGTTAATTTGGTCGGTGCAGTGATTGTCCAATATACCGATCATTTCTTTTTTTGCATCCTCTAAGGATTCTGCTCGCATAAAATCTATCTTGCCATCAATTACTGACTGCCATCCTATCTCTTCGCCACAATAAACAATGCTTCCTACGGTGATACTGCCATAATAGGCAACGATGTCTATTTGCTTTTCCCAGTCATCTTGTTCTGGGGCAACTTCTTTCCACTCCATTGTACACATACCATCACACTCCCTCCGGCTTCTCGCACTGCTCAAATTCTATCACGAATACATAAGGATTAGCATCCCAGCCGTAACGGTCAAGGTCGGACTTCTTGATGGTGCTGTTCCAAATATTAACAAAAGTGGTTTTATTTCCTGCGCAATCTGGTACAGGATTCAGGCAAGAGCATCTCGCACCCTCTTTCCGCGCTCCTTGTGGTGTGATTTCCTGCAACCGCTCCACTCTCACATCCGTAACCTTGAGCCAGATACGTGCTGCTTCTTTTGGCATGTGGATTGATGGGTGCCAAGATGTGTTGTTGTAATCAATCAACCGCTTCTCTTCTCTTGGTGTATTCTTGTCTGCTTTGTAGAAATATTTTTCGCCATCGTATCTCAAGCACCATGTTTCCCGGACATACAGGATATCTCCCAGCTCATACGGTGCTTTATATGCCGTCATTATCAATTCCGCATCCGTCATGTCGCAATATGGCTTAAACATCATCCTCTTGCCTTTTAAAAATTCATCAGGCACAGCTTTTTTACACTTGTCTGGCAACATTCCCAGAAACTGCCGAGAACTTACCGAGCTCCGAGTGCAAGTCTTCCGTCCGTCCAGAATCGCCCGTACCATTTCTGTGTTGAATAAAATTGGCTTAATTGCCATCCATTTCACCCACTTTCTCAAAATATAATTTCACCTACTTTCTCAAAATAGAACTTAATCGGTTCTCTGTTTTCCTGCACCATACCGAATCTGACTGCGATATTGTATGTACAAACATCTCTTTTCAGTCTGTCAGGTATCTTCTGTAACTGCTTTCTGAATGTTTCTAAATCCATTGTTGCCTTATAACGATTGCATGAACCGCAGGACGGCATCAGATTACTTATATCGTGTACATCAATCCCGGTAAATTCTTCTGTGTACTCATAATGTTTAAGGCAATGCAAATGGTCTACATTAAAACCTTTCTCCGGTATTTCACAGCCACAATAAGCGCAATGCCCATTGTATTTCGCATACACCTGTTTCCTTACGGATTTAGGAATCGGTTTTCGCATCTACTCCACCGCCTTTCACAATCTCGATTGCTTTACAAATAAGGCATACCGTGCAGTCCGATGCTCTACACTCTTCTCCAAAACAATCCTTGTTCACTGGTGATGTCATTATTTTTTCAACTTCTTCCAACTGTTCCACAACCTTGTCCGGGTCGTAGGCGGTCGGAACTTCGTCAATAGCAATCAATTTGATAACGCCACTTCCTGTATGACTGGCTATCACTTTCCCCTTGAATTTATCCGCATCAATCAATCTTCCCATCGTTCACCCTCCTTTTTCAGTATCCGCCTTGTGTCCTTCCTGGTCTTACGTTTCCACCAACTCCATCCACTCGGATGATTCCTCGAAGAGCAGCACCAACGCTTGATGAAATTGTCTTGAAAGACCATCTTTTTGTGATTGTTGTTTTTCATGTTTCCTCGTTCCAATCTAATAACTGTCCACATTCAATACATACTTTAAATCCAAGATAACTATTATTTTTATCACAGCATGGACAATGCTCAGACCCATCATTCCAAATTTCAACTTTCTTCGCTGTCTGCTTCTCCACAGCCGCCCGGCATTCTTCTGGCGTGCCGATCTTGCGGTACTGCTGTACCTCTTCCAGTGCCTTGATTGCCATTGCATAAGCATTTTCAAATGATTTTCCCCATGATGTATCACACGGAATCGCTTTTCCAAGTTCGTTACAATCATATTTTAATTCTTCAATTGCTTCATTCTCCGTCATGGCTACTCCTTTCAATTATTTCCATTTTGGAAACAACTCATTTCTTTCAGCTTGGCTTCGGCTTCCTCTTTTGTGAGAAAGACGATTTCTCCAATTTTCGTACTTTCCTGCCCGACATACATTCCATGCTTCATTATTCTTCCATCATCGTAAAAGCAATCATATAAGTCGTAAGAAATTTCTCCACAAAGATTAAATGAACCATCTTTTGAGGTTTGAACAAGGGACACCCGTTCCCATTTTCCCTCGTATACTTTGAACTTATTATTTTCATCCCTATCAATCAGATAAACCGTATCTCCCACCTTGCATGGCGGCTGCAGGATCTGTCCCTGTTCTTCGGCATCCTCGTAGTCCTTGAGTTTTGCATATGCCGCCTCTTTTTTCCCGATTTTTCTTGTCTCGTCATTATCGGTGATCCAGATTTCTCCTTTTGCTCCAATGTTGGTTAATCTCTCCGTCATGGCTACCCTATCTTTCATCTCTGCCAATTCCTCCTGGCTGAATTTCGTGTAACTGATTCCATAGTTTGTAAATCCTCCTGCTCTATATGCTACGGTTCTCGGCATGGTTACCCTCCATTTCTGCCAGCTTGGCTTCGGCTTCCTCTTTGGTTAAAAACCAAGTATCATTAAATTCTTCTAGTGCAATGATTTCATGGTAATCTGGGTCGATATACACTTCAAAGCAAAAGCAATCAATATCATCCGCTTTCGAAATTCCTGTTATACTTGCTTCCTCAATTCCATAAGGTTCTATGATATAGATGTTGTCTCCCACCTTGCACGGCAACCGCAGTAGCAATCCCTGTTCTTCGGCATCCTCGTATGCAGCAAGTTTTGCAATCGCCATACGGCTGTGATGTGATGACATTTCACATGGTTCAAGGTGTGCATTACCATTCTCTGCATCCTTAAACCAAACCATATCACTGTTTTTTGAACGTATTGTTAATCTCTCCATGCTATCCCTCACTTTCTGTCTTAAGCCATTGTTCCACATCTGCAACAGAACACATTGCTACGCCGCCCTCAATGGTCTTTACACTACCCTGCTCATATGTTTCGATTGAGCAAAGGAAATCTAAAAGTTCCTCATCCGTCATGCTCCGGATCCGGTCGGCGTTGGTCTGCTTTATGGGGCTGAACAATGTTTTTAACTCGTCATACCGTACTATCAAGTCAACAGGACCATCCTCTTGCTTTAAGTGATACTTTACCTCTTTCTTTAAAAAATGTTTCTCCACCTTATTGATAATATAATGCTGCTCTGTCTGTATTCTGATAATCCTTGCCCCTAACTTGGGTATCCATCTCTGTTCCATGTTCTACCTCCAAATTCCTAATTTACGTAAACCGGAGCTGCCCGGTCTGCTCACTTCGATTCTTCCCTCAAATAATCCATGTACCCACTAGACTGTTTCAAAACATAGATAGATATAACGTTTGTGAGACGGTCAACGAAATTAGGATCATCCTTATAATCATCAAAGGCTTTCTTGACTACTTCTCCTATCTGCGTGTACTGTGCCTTTCCCTGACTGTTAATCCATTCAGTCAGATCCTTTACCGTCTTGCGCTTTATCTTGGACACCAGAAAGTCCGTAAGCTCTAATTGCCCCTCGCACTGGATCATGGCATCACCCCCGGATAATCAGATATCTCCATCTGCCCCTCGATATTGTCGACTCTATGCTCGTCCTCTTCGCAAGCCGCGACCATTTCCGCATCCATGTCTCTTTCCTCGCCCACGTCGATGCAAAATATCGGTTGACCCTGATCTGTGACATACAGGATATTTTCAACTTCGTATAGTTTTCTCTTTCTCGGATTCGCCAGTATAAGGCTTACTGGTGCATTGTCCGGGAATCGCTTGAGATATTCCTTTAATTCACTATTCTTCATTTTTTTACAGGAACCCGATATATCGTTACCCCGGCCGGAGGTTCGGCTCCTTTCTTTTATTTACTAACACGGTCCGCCTTCTGCACCATGAAATGCTCCGGCTGGATATTTCCATTCGTCTTTTACATACACATCATCCACAGTAAACTCACCTGTGATTAAACTATGTATTGCTTTTTCGTCTCCGTGATACACGCATGATTTTGCATTCCCCACAAATGTATCAAGGTCGCATTTATTATCCAGAGTAAAACCCAGAATGATTTCATCCTGCTTCAACTTTGCATACTCTTCCGGGTATATCTCCCTGATCCCTGCAAATAACGGTGGCGTTGAAAAAATACACTGGGCACAGGAACATCTATTCCATCCTGCCCGGTAGCAAGGATGAGGATTGACATTGTGCCTTTTTAATACTTCCCACACATCTTTCTCGGAGTAGTCAATTACTGGCCGCCACTGATGAACAATGCGGTGTGCTTTCTTCTCTGCATTTGTCCGATGGATTTCCATCTCGTTGTAATTCGCCCGTCCTGCGCTTTCTCCTCGCCGTTCTCCCGATACAATCAATATCTTGGTGTTCTCTTTGGTCTTATCCAGATTTGAGGTAACGCTGTCCTGCACTGCTGCTTTCAGGTTTCCGCTGCACCACCGTCCCTGATGTGTGCCGCCTTTCGCCGGGAATTTAAGCCGCTTCCCTCCCAGTTTGGCAAGCTGATCTAATCTATCCAAATTGCTCACAACCGAATCCGCCACTGCAATCTTTAAGTAAGCACTGCACCATCTCCGGCTCAAATCTCCGCTTTTGGCAGGAAATTTCATCCGATAACCGTATTCTTTTAACTGCTCCTCCATATCCTCAGTGCATTTTTCTTTCAGTTCCTCGCATTTGAGGTAATTCTGGGACGGTTTACACCGCATTATTTCCCCGGTTTCCGGGTCAATCCACTCAATCGGTTCGGATGCCCCTATGCGGTACAACTCGCCGAAGAACCCGTTTACCCGGTAGGATAACCGCAGGGGTACTTCTTCCGCATCCGCGAAGGATTTAACGTAGTTGTGCGTACATCTCCAGTCCATCTGTCTTGTTGGATGCCCACCGTCTATGTCGTGATGCCAGAGTTCTATTTTCTCTTTAGGTACTCCCAACTCCAGCAATTTGTAGTAGCACGCCGTGCTGTCCTTTCCACCAGAAAAGAGAACCACAATTAAGTCGTATTCCTCTAGCGGTAGTAGCTCCGGTAGGTATATCTGTTCAAAGTGCTGGCTTCCTGTTCTGCCCGGAAGTCTGGGCTTAATTCTCTTACCCTGCCCATATACAGGACTGTCCTTGACTCCCCTGATAACCGGTGTTCTCACGGTGCAATCTGCATCCTTGATGAAATCCGGCTCTATAAAGCTAAGCTGTCCGGGGCAGTCATAATTAAATACTTCAAGACCCATTTTCTTTTTGGAGTAAAGAGCTCTTTCACGCTGGCCAGCAAACCTCTCACTCCTTTCTCAAATTTACCCTTTCGCGAACACTCTGTTGTTGTCCCACTTCCAAGTCCTTATAACGTGTTGCTCCTCCGGCAGATTAGCAATGCTCTGCCTCCTGCACTCCTGGCACAGCTTTTCTCCCGGCGAAATTGCCTGTCCGCACCGGTAACACATACCGTATGCCGGGCGCTCCGATCTTGCTATGCCACACTTCCGGGCATCGTTCCTCCGCTGGTTCTTGATCCGGCAGTCAGCGCAAAACACTCTGCTGTAACTGCTCCGCGGCCTACCGCACCAGATACATAGTCCCTGCTCCTTCCGGCTCTCGCGCAGCTTCCGACTCCGATCTGCCTGTGACACGCTCTGCATTTTTGCCCTGTGCCTTTTCGCACCCTCCGCGTTGGTCAAAAGACAGACCTCGCATCTTACACGCCCCGGTGCCGCATCATACTGCATACATTGCACACAGATGCCGTGTGACTTATACCACGCATAATCAGTCAGCATAACCTTTGTCCTCCTCCCTGTTAATTGCTCAACAGCTCCTTCTCCAACGCGTCGAAATCATAGTCGTTTTGCTGGAACTGGTTGAATTTATTGCCCCCAGCCTTTCCGGCCGGCTTTTTATATGCCCCTGGTAGATACTCCAAAAAGGTGTTGTCAGATAAAAACCTGTCCGGATTTTTTATGTACCGATCCTGTATCTCCAGTATCTTGACATACTCCGCGTAATTGACAGCTGCCGCAACAATATCCTCTTCCGGCACATTTGCCAGCACCGCATCCACATACGCCTTTTCCGTCAAGGCTCGGTTCTTTCTCTTTGGATACACGCTCCAGTATTTTTTAAATTGCTCCACGGGGGATATAGGGGGTGTATTTCTTCCCTTCTTTCCTTCTTTCTTTTCTTCTATTGTTGGGAATAGCTTGGGAATAGAATGGGAATTGCTTGTGCTGTTGCTTGGTACATTTTGATACATAGCATAGTTTTTTATTGTAAATACGGTGTATTTGCTATAACTCTGCTTGGTAAGTTCGTGCGTCTTAATTAAGTGTTTTATTGCTGTCCTAACCTCGTCCGGTGTTAGTTGTGTCTCTTCTGCCAATTTCGCAATAGACGAGACAAAGGAACCACGCGGCACCGTTGTACCTCGGAAATTACCCTCTTTCCAGTTTGCTTTTAACAGCATATGGATAAACAAGCGGCAGGTGTTTATATCCGTATACCATTCCCACTCCAAGATATTGCGACTCAATTTTATGTAGTCCATCAGCTCACCTTACCCCATTGTGATCTGTGCGTTGCAGTCCCTGATCTCGTCCTGCAGGACAAACGGAATATCATAGTTGCTGATAAATGAAACCGCCCGGTCACACTGATTGCGGCGTATTGCCTTGTAGGTACTCACTCCAAACTGGCGTTTTACCTCCCGGTGGATATCCGAGTAGGTACGCTGCCGCAGAGATTTGTCATGGTAAGCATTACTGTTTAAGCCGCCAAGAAAATGCGTCCCTCTTGCCTTTACCGCATTGGTGATACGGTCACAATCGACTGCCAGGAGGGGTAACTCCGTTTCAAACGTATCAATGCGCTTCTCTACATCCTCTACCCGCTGCCCCAGTTCCGTGTTGCCCTGTGCAAGCAGCTTAATCTGTTCCGCCGTAGTCAGCGGCTTATTATAGCTGCCAGTCTTACGTATGGACGGGAGCACCTCCGATGTCACCCAGTCCGTAAAGCGTTCTGCCGATTCCTTCCGGCTCTGGAAGATTGTCTTGTAAAGGTTAGCCTCGCTGATAAACGTCATTTTCTGCATACCGCCATTTGTAAGGGTATCGGTAATAACGACCCCCTTTTCATTAAGCCTATTTTTACAATCCGACACATTTTTAATCTCTAACGCTCTGCACACATCTGTCAGGCAAAACATAGGCTCATTCTCAACCATCACTGTTCTTACTTCCCCAAATTCGCTATTTTCGTATACTTTTAAAATGCCCATTCCGGCTCCTTTCTGCCCTCCGCCGGAGCAGAGGGCGTATTCCGTGATATACTAAGCATGATGTTTCTTTCGCCAGTTATCTGGCAGGTGTTGCAACCTCTTCTATTTCCACGCGGATAAATGGTTCGCCGTCCGTGTAGATAAAATCGTGAGTAAAGTTTTTTACATAATGCGGGTTATCATCCGGTATCACCCGGCAATCCCTAAGAGCGTCCTCAATAAACTTATCTGCAAGTGCAAAGATGTTACCGTAGTCCCTCTTTGCCCCTTTCCGTGGCTCTGCAAAGGTATAATGCAGAATAACCGGCTTATCTGTCTGAAATCGTCCTAAATCACGCCTTATTGCATTTGTAGCTATCATCACATACTGCTTTTTATACTTCGCACCACAACGAGGATTCCGTCCAAGCTCCGCTATGTACTGGTTAAGGCTTGGAAAGCACTTATCTCCGCAAAAGGCACCCCGGATAGTAAATGTCCTACAGGTACGATTTTCCATATCTTTTTCTAAAAGTTTCTCTTGCATCTTCTTTACTCATTCCCTCCGCACATCTATCTCTTTCATAAGAAACCTGTGCAAGCATTTGCAAAAGCACTCTCACTTCTTTACATTGATGTGCGCTTATCTTTCCGGCCGTATGATGTTCCTTTGTCAATGGCACCCACAGACCATCTTCATCTGCCTTTGCCCTGTCCGGCCCCATCAAGCAGTGATGCCGTTCTACGTTGGGTGTCCCGTCAATCAGGTCATAGTCTGCATACTTCATGTTTACGATGATGGAGTCTTTCATAAATTCACCAACAATTCATCAGACCATATAGAGTGTGTCAGGACTTTTGTAAATTTACAGTAATTGCAGTCTCTCCTTTCACATCTAACCGGCTCATAATCACCACGTTTCAGCGCAAGAATACCAGGTACATTCTTTTCTACCTCTGCCAGCGCCGCATCTAACAGGCTCTGCTCCACCTGGATAATATCAATATCTGGATATTCTTCCTTGGATGCCGCTGCAATCTTAAATGGCAGCTTCTTTCCTGTGTTAATTTCAACAATTTTCTGATAAATGGCGCCCTGGATGTCATACCCCCAATTACGGATAAAATCCATGTTGCCAAAATCAGCAGAATAGAAGCGTTCTCCTAAAGATTTCATGGTTTTCAGATCCACGATCAGCTGATCCGGGAAATAAGAGTCCATTTTGATCTTCCACTTTGCTCCGAACAGCTCCCCCGTCATAATGACTTGCTTTTGTCCGGCCATGTGGGACATAAAGTACGGATCACGCTCAATGCGGTTAATGACTTCTTCTGCTCTTCGGTACTCTGCCTTTAAGGCTCCCTGTTTGGTAAAGATATCCGGGTTCTGCGCCTTGAAGAGATCAAGCGTACCTTCAAAGTGAGCATCAACATAAGAGCCAACCATCAGTGCCGTGCTCTTTTCATCTTCCCATTCGCCGTTAAGCTCTGCCATTGCCTTGGCTTCGCAGCCTAACCGCCCAAGGCATCCGGCAAACTTTTTGTACTGGGAAACGGACAGATATTCCATGTCCGCTTCCCTTGTATAATAACTTTCTGCTGTTAATATCATTTAAAAATTTCCTCCGCTTCCTGTTTGACGTTATCAGGCATATTCTGTAAAGGTTCGTCTGTAGTTTCCCTTTTTTCCGGTTCAAAGTAATCTTCTGCCTTGGCCTGTCCATTTTTTAAAGCG
>OIZL01000369.1_pt1 | contig 34906 bp, 20 predicted proteins | sample 1588541 | NCBI WGS metagenome assembly OIZL01 (sample SAMN03283285) | human gut metagenome | biome: human-associated habitat; material: feces | host: Homo sapiens | place: Peru | collected 2012 | reverse complement strand
AGAGGATGTGCAACGTCTTCGTCAGGTCAAGGAGGAGACCGGTGCCTGCATCCTCTGCGGCGTTATGCCACTCATCAGCCGCAAGAATGCGCTTTTCATGAAAAACGAGATATCCGGTGTCAACATCCCGGATGAGGTGATCGCCCGCTATCCTGAAAATGGCGGCCGCGAAGCCGGTGAAGCCGTTGGTGTATCCATCGCCAGAGATATTATCCGGCTGACAGAGGATTTTGTGGACGGTTACTACTTCTCCTTCCCCTTCAACCGGACATATCTTCTACGCCAGATTATGACTGACTAAAGCTTTTGATGAATTTCCATGATCTTATCGGTGTACTCCCGAATCAGCTTCGTAGATTCCTTGAAGCGGGAAAGTTCACCGGGTGTCATATGAATTTCCAGTACGTCGGCTGCCCCGTAGCGGTTCAAAACGGTAGGCACGCCGGCGTACACATTTTTCTCCCCATATTCTCCCTCAAGCAAAGTCGATACCGGAACAATTCTGTTCTCATCGTTCAGGATCGCCTTAATGATCCCTGCACAGGCTGTCGCGATTCCATAGTAAGTCGTTCCCTTACGGTTCAGGATTTCCCAGCCTTCCTGTGTTGTCTTATACACGAGATCATCCAGATCCACATCGCCAACCATTTCTTTATTGTCAGCTATTACATCATAGAACGGCTTGCCCGCAACTGTAACGGTCGACCACGGTACCATCTGGGAGTCTCCGTGTTCTCCCATGGAATACGCGTGAACGCTTCGCGGATCGACCTTTGCGATCTGCGCGATCATATTCTGCAATCTGGCTGAATCAATAGCTGTACCGGTTCCAATGACCTGATTCTTGGGGAGTCCCGACAAGAACTGTACATAATGCGTTATAATATCTACCGGATTGGAAATGACCAGAAAGATGCCGTCAAATCCACTTTCCATAATCGGATCAACAATCGATTTACAGATCTTGGCACTGAGTTCCAGCGTATCCAGTCTGGTCTGTCCCGGCTTAGGCGGTGCACCGGCTGTGATCACAATAATGTCTACGTCGCCGCAGTCCTTATAATCCCCTGTTTTCACCTTGACATTTTTATTCAGATACTCAATGGTATCCTGAAGATCCAGCATCTCTCCGTATGCTCTCTCCTTGTTGATATCGATCATGATCACTTCATCGCAGATACCCTGCGTGATCAAACTGAAGGCGGTAGTCGACCCTACCAGTCCACATCCTACGATTGCTACTTTTCTCTTCGAAATTTTCATATTTATGCCTCCCATCCGTCGCTGTTGCAGACCATTTCATAACGCAAAAAAGCGAAAGCACCTTTTGGGCACCTTCGCTCTTTTCACTCATTATAGGAAAAACGGTGTCATTCGTCAAGAATATTCTTTCCGCTATCTCCTATAAATATTCCTTCCTGTTATGTTAAAGCTCATCTTCAGGCTTCCACCGTACAGCGGACCAGCTCCACTGACCGTCACCGTTCCCTTATTCTTTCCGGCTGTCATGTTCACGCCATAAACCAGACGATAGTCCCTATCCTGCGTCAGCTTCGTGAATCGGTAGTCTCCATCTGCTTTTGTCAGTTCCTCTTCACTGAGAACGGTCTTGCTCTTCTTTGCCTTCTTTATCGCGTTCTTGTCCGCGCTGTAGTAGACCACCATCGCTGGCTTCACCTGTTTTCCGGTATAGACTGTCTGCTGTTCATCCACTACGATATACAGATTGGCGGCAGAAAGCACGGTCTTTCCGATTTGCAGAGGCAGTATGATCTTCTCTCCGCTGTAGCTTCCCTTGGGCGTGAGCACTATTCGAGGAGTTTCCTCGATCGGGATCGTTTCACGGCTTCCGGTTTCTTCCACCTTCTTCAGATACGCCTCAAAAGACGCCTGATCGTTACTCATGTACTCGATCGTGTAGTCGGTATTGTTCTTGAGTGCCGCCTTTCCTTCCTTCACCGTTACTTTCGGTTTGTAGAGATACTCCTGTTTCTTCTTGGCGTCGTAGGCGACTCCTGCGATCCCGATCTCTACCAGTCCGTTTTCGTACTTCTGTTTCAGATCAGACTGCGTAATGCGGTAATTCAGGATCATCGTTCCTTCAAAGTTTCCTTTTCCTTTCACGGTTACCTTTGGAATCTTTGCCTTGCTGTCCGGCTCTGTCGCCGTTACCGTCTTGTTATTCGCATAGGCGATGGTATAATCGACTCCTTCTGTCAGGGTCTTTCCCTGATAGGTGAACGCGATCTGGCCATCCGGCTTAGCGCCGCTCTTGCAGTATGCCGTCGTCAGACTCTCTGCCGTTATCGCCTCCGATTTCTGCACATTTTCATCGTTCAGATCTACTTTCGTGATCTTAAAGGTCTTGACTACCTTTCCGGTCAGTCCTGCCTCCGGACGCATGGTGAAAGTCATCTCTGCCTTACCTGCTTTGCTATTATTCCGGTAGGTGATCCGGTAATCGACTCCGTAGACCAGTTCTCTTTCGTCTGCTTTCCCGTTATTGTAGATCAGCACCGCCTTATTCTGCGTGATCGGGCTTCCCGTGTAGGTCATGCTCTCCTGCAGCGTTCCCTCCTTCACCATCACATTCTTGGCAGAAACAGCCGTTCCTGTGATCGTGAAGGTCATGCTCTTCGTGCCTGCATATGCGCCGATTCCGCTGATCGTCAGTGTTGCCTTTCCTGTCCGGTCGTTGCCGTTGTAAGATGCGGTATAGTCCTGTCCATACACAAGGCTGCGTCCGCCTGCGCTGACAGTATAGCAGTCTTTTGCATCGACCGGCGTGGTTCCTCTTGTTCCATATTTATCCACGATCGGATAATATACGGTGTTCTTTTCTTCCTTAACTATCTCCGCAGGCTGCAAAACCACGCCGCCCGCTGTATAACTCACCTTGCTCTGATTCTTTCCAAGGGAGATCTTCGCGTTCTTGATAAGATAGCTGGAATTCTCCTTCACCTCAATATCCTGGGTTAATGTTCCACAGTAATTGCCTGTTCCCTTGACTTCCAGCACGTAGCTGCCGCTCTCTCCCTTAGGGATGATGGGATTTCCGCTCTTATCCTCTAAAGCCGCCGATTCTCCCTTTCTCGTCAGAGTGACTGTAAAGTCTGTCTTTGCCTTCAATCCTTTCTTGCGGTATTTCACCGATCCAAAAGGTTTCTGGTCGCTCTTCTTATTTACGACATTCTGATCTTTGCAGGTGAGAACCGTATTCTCCGGCGTCAGCTCCGCCGGAAGGATCACGAAGTTTACAAACAGATTTCCACTGTAATTTCCCTTTCCGGTAATCTTCGCATAGGGAAGGTCTGCCCTGAAAGTGGAACCCTCCGCCTGTTCTGCCTCGGCGGGCGTCGCTCCGCTTCCGCTTCCTCCGACGCTGTCCTCCTCTGTTTTCCTGGAGGCGTTCTTATTATTCTGATAGGAAACCGTATAATCTTTTCCTGCCTTGAGCTGTACATCCCCATCATAGACGGTCATTACCGGTTTCAGAGGACTTCCCGTATAGGTGAGCGTCGGGATCGCCCGGACATACATGGTTTCCTGATCTCCCTGCGCTGATCCCGTCTTTTCAAGCCATCCGGCATACAACGTCATGTCGCTGCTCACAGCATCCTGTGCAAAATTCCAGGTCTTCGTACGCTCTTTGTCTGTATACCAGCCTTCAAAGCGGTATCCACTTTCTTCCGGCGTCTTCGGTTCCTCGATCAGACTTCCTGCCTTGATATCCGTATAAGGATTGATGAAACTTCCGTGCCCCATCAGATCAAAGGAAACCGTATAGCGCAGCAGTTCTTCCGTGATACGCAGAACACCTGGCTGATAGTAGATCAAATAGTTCCTGTCTGCCTCGGCGCTGGATGGTATGATCTGGTATTCCCCTTCGTTCGTTGTTGTTACGGCACTGCAATATAAAAATGGCTCTTTAATCAGTTTATCTTCCCCGATCAGACCGGTTACCGTATATGTATATTTTTGTGGAAGCTCATCTCCCGGAGCAAGCTGTACATCGTTGGCACGGATCAGCACGCGCGCTTTCTCAATCTCAAATGGAAGCTCCAGACTTCCCTCATAGTCCACGCCGACAGCCGTCACAGTCAGCTTATATCTTCCTGCCTGAGTCGGTGCTTCCTTTGTCTGCCCGTAAGAAGTTCCATCCATCAGGGTTCCACTGTAGGAAATATCTATCTCCAGCTTGTCGGTGATGTCTTCTTTCCATGTGTTTTCCACCCGGACATCTCCCCGGTAAGCGTAGGCTGCGCCGTTATATACCTGATTCGGCGCGCTGATGTCAAGAATCTTCGTCTCTCCCTTTTCCGTGAGATCCGGAACCGCCTTCTTCTTTGCCTTCTCTGTCCGGTTTCCGGCGCGATCCTGCGCGGCATACCACAAGCTATAGCTTCGGTTTGGCTTTAGTCCGCTTACGGTAAAGTGCGATACCCCCGCGCTTAATTCAGCCGTTCCGACGCCTTCCCCTGCGGCAAACAGCACTTCTGCCTTGTCCGCATCATTATCCGGCAGTTCTCCGTTGTTGAGCACTACCTGGTAGTAGAGCGTACAGTCCTCCGGCACATCGACTACATATTCGATACTGCTCTCTGTGCAGACGCCCCCGGTCTTCCATGCGTTCTCCGGATCGATCTCCGGCGCTTTCCGGTCGATCACCACGCCTTCGGTACAGATATATCCGCTGGCATTTTGGGCGTTATCATATGCGATCGCATAGATCACATATCTCTTCTCATCACTCAGCCCGGTCAGCCGCACCTTATCCTTTTCCGTCGCCGAAACCTTTGTAAAGTCCAGCTTATCCAGCTCGCTGTCTGTCTTTACACGATAATTTTCCATCGATTCCGGAATTTCTTCGATGTAATAATAGTAGGTTCCCACACCACTGGTAACATCGTCTGCCTTGATATAAACATCCACGGTGTCATCCCGGAAGAATGCACCGAAAGTAAAGTCGCTGAGCAGTGTCTTCCACCAGCTTCCTTTGATCTCAATACCACCCTTTTCAAAGGACGGCTGATCCGCATCGACCTTTACCCTCACCTGCTTCCTTGCAGAGACGCCGCCGGTAGCCTGATCCTTCAGATAGTAGGAGATGATCGTTCCTTCCTGGCTCTCACTGCTCTTATTATATGTAAAATAGTCCTCATAGCTGCCATCTGCTGTCTCACAGATCTGATAACCCTCCGGCGCATAGAGCATAACCCCTTTTGTCCAGAGGTTTATATCTGTCAAAAGAGAACCGCTCATTCTTTTCAGCACCGCCTCTGCTGTGATCTCCTGATTCACGATACGATACCGGATCACAAGCTCTCCGCCGTAATTTCCGATTCCTTTTATCGTGACGCACGCTTCTTTTCCATCCTCCGTCACTCCATCGTTATTCTGATAGCTCTCCTCGAGGATCTGAAAATCTTCTCCGGGGTTCAGATATGTGGACGCCTCTGCTCCCTTCGGATATACAAGGATGTCCTTTGCCTGTAATCTGGCAGGCTCCCCCGTATAGAGCTGATCCGCTACCGGCTTATAAAGACAATCTGCAAGATCGCATCTAAAGGATACCGTTGCCTTCTCACTCTCGACGGTGTAGCCGTCACAGGTAACTTCACAATAGTAGACGGCTTCTGTTCCGATCTCCTGTCCCGGTACTTTCAAAGCTGCCTTTATCGCCCCTTCGACAGCCTCGCTGTTCTCTTCTCCCTTGCGATACCACTGATAGGATACGCCTTCCTGCGTATCGGTACCTACTGTAAGCTCTACCGGCTTTCCGCTAAATGCCTCTATGCTCTGCGGCTGCTCTGTGATCGCAACCGGGATCTTCTGCACCTTTACGTTGTAGATAGACGTCGCATCCAGTCTGTCATCCCGGATCCAGCTATTATCCTCGATGGAACGGAACGCAAATCCCTCCTGGAGCAGATCCCCCACCCGGTTTCCTCCCCGGGCAATGCAGATACTGCCTCCTTCTCCCGTTCCTGTATAAGTCCCTCCACAGAGCTTCACTTCCCCCGAATAGATTGCCAACCGCTGCGAGAAGGTTCCATTCAGGATGGTCAGCTTACCGCCATCGACCCCAACCGATCCCTTCGGCACCTGCGTGCCGTCTATCTCGGTGTCGCCACCGATCGCCCGAAGACCATAGCCATAAAAAGTTTTGTCATCACATGATAAAATCACGCTCTTCTCGACCTTGAGCCGTCCTCCTGATACCGTTATCAGATCAGGTTTATCAGATCCAAGCGCCGTTCCGTTTTGCAACGTAATATCTGCCGTTCCGGATACTTTCAGCAAGGATCCATTTCCGTTATGGTAACTGTGTCCACCCAGATCCAGTACAACCGTTCCCGCAGCGAGCTCCAGTGCCGGCGCCTCCTGCAGTTCCTGATCCTGATATAACCAGATCACTACCGTATCGTCAGCCGTCAGCGTTTTCACCCTGTCACACAGTTCTTCCCATGTCGGGAAATAGGTCTGCTGCTTTCCTGCCGTGATCTCCGCACAGAACTGCATTCCACATTTCTTACATTTACCGTTTTTATCTGCCGATTTGTGTTCGCAGACAGTCTTTGTATTACAGTATTTACAGAACCCGCTGTCGTTCGCATGCTTGGAGCACTTGACCGGCGTCATCCTTCCTGTAAAGTTCTCCGCATCGATCTGCGCTCTGGTGTAGAGCTTCCCGTTCTGTGGATTTTTAACTGCGTAGCCATCCGGAAAAGCCTCGGTGCGTTTTCCACCCTCATGGCTGATCAACGAACCAATCGTACCACCCGTGATCACCGGAGCTATACCTTTCCAACTTATCTCCTCGACAGATCCCGAAGAGATAAAAATCTGCCCACTATAATAATTCTTGGTCAAACACTGGATAGCAGCTCCTTCTATCCATAATTGACTGGTACCGTCTCCCGCATGAACCGTCCCCTGCACAGAGACATCCTTACACAGCGTCAGCTCATTGTCCCTCTGCTGCACTATATTACCCTTCACCTGGCCGCCTTTCGCGGAGGACATTACTTTTCCCTTACCGATTATCTGTAAGTATGATTTTTCCACGGTCAATGTCTTGCCATTTAAGTCAAAGGTGACTTCTGTGCCGTCAAATGAAATATCCTCTTTCTGTGCGCAATCCTTCAACAATGTCAGCGTAACGCTGCCGTCTACAGCCTGAGCCGCATCCTCCAAGGTAAAGTAATTTGTCACCTCACCATCCTTCGTAAGGCTTACTACACATTTTGTTACATCCGTCACAGCCTTCGCCGTGATGACCATATCGTCTGTGATATGCTCCCTCGGAATCGTCAGCATACCGCTCTCTGCGTTATAAATATAATCTGCCGGCGCAAGCGTATCTCCGCCTACTTCAACCGTAATATCGCTCTTGGTGAGCAGATAATCTTTCTCCGGTGTCAGCGTGCAGATATAGTCCTCCGATCCGTCTTCACTGAGCTTAAAAGCCGTTTCCCCATCGGTTGTCACGTGTTCCATATGAAAAGTAACCGCCCGCATCTCATACGTATAACGGTTAAACGTCACGTTTCCTGTAATTTCTGCCTTGTCAGTCTGTGTATACCGTGTTCCGCTCTCCGACTCAATCCAGGTGTAAGGAGTTTCTTCCTCCAGATAGGGAAACCCGCTGGCCGCATCCCACTCTGTCCCGGCATAAGCCGTTCCCGATGCGATATCCTCTGGCAGTACATAGCGCGCTGCCACCTCCTTGTCATCCACCTTCATCGTGATCTTGTACGCTGCATTGCCTTGACTGTTAACCTCTCTCGCATCACAGAGATAATACACGGTCTTACTGGGATATCCGCTAGAAGTTGAAAACGCACTTCCTCCTATATACGTTACCGTAGGAGGTATGACAATCGACTCAATCCGGCTGGTCCTGAACGCATTATCTCCTATCTTCACCAGTCCCATGGGAAGCTGTACACTGGGTATTTCCGAAGCCGTGAAAGCTCCCTCCCCGATGCTCTTTAATCCCTCGGGAAAATTCATCTGCGTAACCGATGACCCATAAAACGCTCTGTCTCCGATCCATTCAAGTTTTGATTTCCCGTCTCTCGTCTCAACCTCAACCGTCGTGAGATTCCCATTAAACAGTGATCCATTATTAAAATTATAAAAGGCACTTCCTCCGATCCCGGTAACGCCATACTTAATCAGCAGCTTTCTGATGGATACGTTCGTTCCGTCTATCCAGGGTCTGCTTTCATCTCTTTGTGCATAACCAGCCATTGCACCTTCGCCGCTGATGACCAGCAGATCGCCGGTTCCATCCGCGTCGGTATCATAGATGGTATAGATACAGTCACCCGTCTCGCCCGTGGAGATCTGCGTGCCGTACTCGTCGGAGAGTGCTGTCCGCTCCCCCTCTGTCGTTTCTTTTCCGTCCGTTTCTTCTCCGGGCGCCTTATCGGGATTTTCTTCTGTCTCGCCTGCTTCTTCGTCCGGTATCTCTTCCGGGGCATCTTCATCCGGATTGTCGGGATTTTCCGCCCCTGCGGATTCCTCTTTTCCGTCCGCATCCCCGGCTTCCGGCTGTTCTTCGTCCTTTCCCGGCTGTTCGTTCTCCGGCTCCTCGATTTCCGTATCGATCTCCTGCTGCTCCGGCACATCCATGATCGTACGCACAGACACTTCATCCGGCGTGTTCACGGTAAGATTCTCTGTCTCTTCCTGCTGCTTCGTCTGCGCTGCTGCCTGCAATGTCGTTACGTCCACCGTACCTGTAAGCATAGAGGCTGTCAGTGCAACTACTAACAGCCTCTTTCCAAACATTCCCCTTGTTCTCTTCATTCCCGGTCTCCTTTTACTTGTCTGATATCATGGGGCATAATTTACCTGCCCGATATCATCCCCTGCAATTCCACATGGCTATAGATATATTAAGTGTACAATAGATCGTTGTAGGAAACAAGCGCATTTTCTATTTCCACATGCTATTTCAAAGACCAGTCTTTTACAAAACGGCTTCCGGACACTTTTGCAGATTACAGAAAACTACTCTTCCGGAATCCACACGCGCATCTGGTTCAGCCCGCGGTTGCCCCAGGTATAGTATGGAACGAGAGTCACCGTGCAGGCTTCCCGCGCCGGCTCCTCGAAGCTGTACAGATCTTCCTGGACTGCTTCGCGGTATCCTTCCGCATACAGCTCGCGGATTCCACAGAGCTTGTCGGGAAGATAATTGCTCACTTCCACCTTTCCATCCCGCTTCAGGCTGACAGACAGTACGTCGTTCTCATTATCCACGCCCTCTGCACAGTAGATCAGCGGACCTCTCTGCAATGCAACCTTTCTGGTATCGGCTGCCACTTTATTGCTCGCATAGACTCTCCGGACATCCATCTCAAACTCTACCGTAAGTTTGTCATCCGCCGTGAAATCCTCATGCAGATACGCATAACCGTCTTTGATCCTGCACTCCAGCTCCTGTCCGTTCAGGCAGATCTTCACCTGTCTCGTCCAACCAGGAATACGGATCGCGAGCGGCACAGACATACTCTCTTTTACAGGCTCAAACCGGTAAGTCAGGACATTGTCATACGGATAGTCCGTTTCCAGCGTGATCTTTCCGTCCAGGTTCTCCGTCAGGTCCAGCGTACCGTCTATATACAGATTCGAGAAGATCGTTCCCGGTATCATATGCCACGCATATTCTGCGACAGAGGACAAAAGCCTTGCCACGTTGGGCGGGCAGCAGGCACAGGTAAACCACTTAGGTCTTACCGGAAGCGCGTGCTTATGGGTCTGCGCTTCCCCGGAGATACCCGGAAGCACCTCCAGCGGATTTACATAGAAGAAACGCTTTCCATCGAGCTGCATACCCGCAAGTACGCAGTTGTAAAGAGCGCGCTCCATCACATCAGCGTACTTGCCGCTGCGCTCCAGATAGAGCATCTTATTGGAAAAGAAGATCAGTCCGATCGCCGCACAGGTTTCCGCATACGCGGTATCGTTGGGAAGATGGTAATCCTTTGTGAAAGCCTCCCCTTCATACGCCGAACCGATCGCTCCGGTCACATACATTCTCGCCTGCGTGATATTATTCCACAGTGTCTTGCACGCTTCTGTCAGCGTCGTGTCGCCTGTCTCCATCGCCGCATCTGCCATACCGGTATAGAGATACACGGCGCGCACCGCATGTCCGACCGCCTTATCCTGCTGCCGCACCGGCGCATAATTCTGTTCGTACTCCTTGTTGGTCGGGTCATTTCCCCAGAGCGTCCACTTCGCTCTCTCTTTTTCTTTGATAAAGTAATCGCTGTCGACACCCCGCACATTGATGAAATGCAGCGCCAGCTCCTTGTATTTTTCTTCCTTCGTGCAGCGGAACAGACGCATCAGCGCCAGCTCGATCTCCGGATGCCCGGAATACCCTTCTGCTCCCTCCTCAATGAAGCGCTTATAAATATGGTCAGCCATTCCGCACATGATGTCCAGAAGTCTCGATTTCCCGGTACATTCCGCATAGGCAACCGCCGCCTCGATCATATGTCCCGCACAGTACAGCTCATGTGCCTCCTGCAGATTTGTCCAACGCTTCTCCGGTGACTTCACGGTAAAATACGTGTTCAGGTATCCATCCTCCTGCTGGGCTTCCCCAATCAGTTCGATGATAGCGTCACACCGTTTTTCCAGTTCTTCATCCGGATGCTGTGCCAGCGAGTACGCAGCGCCCTCCAGCCACTTAGCTACGTCGCTGTCCTGAAATACCATCCCATAAAATTCTCCGTCGCACTTTCCGGTCTTGATCTTCTCTGCCGCCATGCGGAAATTTTCGATACAATGACTTTTCTCTGCACCTTCGATCTGGTCGTTCAGCGCCTTCTCCTGATAAGGAAGCACCACATCCCTTACCAATGTCTCATAGCGTTCCCAGAATCCGTTGTTGACTTCAAATTTCTTTACTAACTTCACATCGCCCATCTGCTTACCCTCCATTACCGCACCCCGCATTTCTCCCACCGGGATTTGCTGTTTCATTGCTTTATATATGTATTATAATCTTGTGTCATTTGGCTGCAAATGGATAAATTTCTCATTTTTTTGTAGTATTTTCCGATCAGAAAATTTATAACTAAAAAACAGGTTCGCCCGAAAGCGAACCTGCCTTACTGGATGATCTCGAAGGATTCGAGCTCTTCCATCTTTGTGAACATTTCTACAATATCCTCTTTGCTATACTTTGCCGGGACAAGTACCTGACAGCGGAGCTGGAAAACATTTTTTCCCTTGCGCTCCCACTTGAACTGGTTGATACTCACGTTGTACTCGTTCAGCTCTCTGGTAATCTTTTCAAATCCCTTTTTCTCATTCGTGATCTGGAACACAACTCTTGCCCTGGTCGCCTGCTTTACCACCCAGAGATTCTTGTGGAAAAGCGCCTGAACAGACACAACCAAAATCGTTGTTGCGATCCCGACCGGGTACATCCCGGCGCCGATCGCCATCCCGACTGCAACCGTCACCCACACGCCTGCTGCCGTTGTGATACCGCTGACATATCCCTGCTTTCCGATAAAGACAAGGCCCCCACCCAGGATACCGATTCCGGTGATGATGCCGGCTGCCACACGGGACACATCCACGGACGCGCCCGCTACGTTCAGCACATCGAAAAATCCGTATTTGGAAATCAGCATCATCAGCGCTGAGGCGAGCGCGATCATCACGTGGGTTCTCGTCCCTGCCACCTTTGTGCGGAGCTGGCGTTCAATGCCGATCACCCCTCCGCACAGACAGGCCAGCAGAATCCGAATCAAAAAGGGTATCTGTTCCATCAAATACGCGTTCATAGAACCCCCTCTTTCTGCTTAATCAGTTATCTCAAGCATCTTCTGTTATCCCCAAACCTTACTCTAAATGACATGTACATCGCAGGCGTCAAACTTCACGTATGCCTTATCGCCTACCTGATAAATCTTCTTATGCTTCGGGTTAAAGTCTGTGATCTTGACAAGCGTATCGCCAACCATCACATGATAATTCTGATACTCTCCCATGAAGCAGCTCATAACGACTTTGCAGGGAAGCTGTCCCTGATCTGCCAGCACAGCAGCCTCCGGACGGAGCACGATCGTGCACTCTTTGCCAACGGGGAAATCCCCGATATCTTCCACTTCAACTTCGCTGCCCTGGATCGACAGAACACCTTTTCCCTGATTCTTGCTGGTGAGCGGTCCTCTCAGGAAATTCGCCTCGCCGATAAAGTCTGCCACGAACTCATCCGCCGGGTGATAATAGATTTCCTGCGGCGTTCCGATCTGGGAAACCACGCCCTTGTTCATGATAATGATCTGATCGGAAAGCGCCATCGCCTCACTCTGGTCATGGGTAACATACACTGCAGTGATACCTACCCGCTGCTGGATGTTCCGGATCTCTGTACGCATCGACACACGGAGCTTTGCATCCAGGTTGGAGAGCGGCTCGTCGAAAAGAAGGACACTCGGCTCTACCACCAGCGCTCTTGCAAGGGCTACTCTCTGCTGCTGACCACCGGAAAGCTGGTTTGTCATACGTCCCTCCATGCCGCTGAGCTCGACCAGATCCAGGATCTCCATAACCTTGTCATGGATCTGCGCTTTGTCCATCTTGCGCAGCTTGAGTCCATATGCCACGTTGTCAAACACATTGTAGTGAGGAAACAGCGCATAGCTCTGGAACACCATCGCTGTATCTCTCTTGTTCGGCGTCAGTTCGTTGATCGCCTCGTCCCCCAAATAGATTTCACCCTCATCCGGGCTTTCAAATCCCGCTATCATTCGAAGTGTAGTTGTCTTTCCACACCCGGAAGGTCCCAGCAGTGTGACAAAACTGCCCGGCTTGATCTCCAGATTCGCGTTGTCGACCGCCTTGAAGTCCTTTCCTGTCTTTGGATCCTGATATATTTTTGAGATATGCTCTAAACGGATTCCCTTGGATTCTTTCAGCATATTATTTGTCCTCCTTTATCTTTTTGCTTGTACCGAAGAACCGGATAAACAGGTTCATCAGCAGAACCGACAGATACACGATCGCGATCAGGATCGTCGCATATGCGCAGGCTACACCGTAATAGCCCTTCTCCGCAAATTCGTTGATCTGACAGGTAATGAGAAGAAATTGCGGCGTAACCAGAAGGATGATCGCACTGATCGCCGTAATGCTTCGCACGAAGGAAGTAACCAGACCACTGAAGAAGGAATCCTTGATCAGCGGAAGCGTCACTGTCGTAAATACACGGCCGCTTCCCGCACCGAGATCATAGGCGGATTCTTCAATGGACTTATCGATCTGACGCAGTGCAGAGATACCGCTTCGCGTTCCCACTGGAAGACTTCTCACGATAAATACGATCACGAGGATCAGCCCTGTACCGTAAATGCCGCTGAGCACGCCGCTGTGGAAGATTCCGTTTGCATAGCCGCGGATATAACCGATACCAAGTACCGTACCCGGAACAGCCATCGCAAGCATGGATACAAACTCGATAAAGCCCTTGGACTTAAATTTCTTCTTTACTACCAGATAGGAGATCACCATCGACAACAGCGCTGTGATCGGAGCTGCGACGATGGACAACAGGAACGAATCCTTAAACGCCTTGAGACCGCTGTACTTAAACAGGTAGTCAAACCACTTGAACGTCAGTGAGTAGTCACGTCCCCACAACTTAAACAGAGCGCCAAAAGGGATCATAATGTACATAATGATAACGAACAGAGCTACCAGACAGCAGATTACCGTCAGCGGGATCGTCACACTCTTATCCTCGATCAACATTCTGGCTCTGGACGCTTTACCGGTAAGGGTTGCCGCCGTCTTGCGCTCCAGATAATACTTCTGGATAAAGAACAGCACCAGCGTCAGGGACAGGAGCACTACGGACATGGCTGCCGCGCCTGTGGAATCGTAGGATCCGGTTACCTGTAAGTAGATCGTGGTCGCCAGCGTATCGTAATCGCCGCCGATCAGCATCGGGTTTGCAAAGTCTGCTACCGACTCAATAAAGGTTACCAGAAAGGCATTACCAAGACCGGGCAGAAGGAGCGGAAGCGTCACCGTAGTGAACACCTTCATTCTCGAAGCGCCGATGTCGCGGGCTGCCTCCTCCAGCGAAGGATCGATATTCTTCAGAAGTCCTTTTAACATCAAATAGCATACCGGGAAGAAGGTCAGCGTCTGTACGACCACGATTCCCTTTAAGCCATATACATTCGAATCATAGATATGCAGCAGGGAGCGGGTAATGATACCGCTGCGCCCGAACAGCATAATGGTTGATAATGATAAAACAAACGGCGGAGACACGACCGGAAGCAGAGATACGATATTAAAAAGCCGTCCGACCGCTTTATTTTTTACCTTAACATAAACATCCACATACGCGAACAGAAGTCCAATCGCCGTGGAGAGGATTCCTGTCAGGAACCCGAGCACCAGCGTGTTGGAAAATGCGGTCCGAAACCGCTTCATGCTGAGAACTCTCTGAAATACGGAAAGCGTCAGCTTTCCCTCTGTGTAAACACTGTCGATCAAAAGAACAAATAATGGATATACAATAAACAGCACCAGAAAGATAAGCAATACCCCGATCATGCCTACCATCACCGGATCCGAAAACAGTTTTTTCCGGTCCAGCTGTGCACTTTTACTTTTGCCAGCCATCTGTGTTCCCCCTTTCTCACCCCATAAAAGTGTAAAAGGGAGATGGTGTCTGCACCATCTCCCCTGCTTCTTGTCATTACTCGGTCAGGAATCTGCTGCTGTCGGCATCATCAGAAGATCCGTTTGTTACTGCGTTAAAGAAGTCTTCAACGTAGGTTGCCGTATTCTGCTTAGCATCTTCAAAATCATAGTCGATTACGTTGTCGGGATCAAGACCGAACTGGATAGCCTCCTGCGGCTGCTCTGCATTGTCCAGTACCAGGAACTGATAGGACTCGTTCTCTTTTGCGATATTTACACAATCCGGAGAAAGTGCGTACTCGATCCAGAGCTTTGCAGCGTTCTCGTTCTTGCAGCCCTTAAAGATAGCGGTTGCACCGATCTCGAAACTTGTTCCGGATGCCGGAATGATCAGCTCGATGTTGTCATAACCGGACAGGATCTGTGTGATACCATCGTGAAGGAAACCAATTGCGATAACACACTCGCCAGGTCCTACCATCTTGGACGGACCGGAACCACTCTTGGTATACTGATATACGTTCTTATCCAGCTCTTTGAAATACTCCATTGCCTCGTCATGGCCTTTCATCTGTACCATGGTGTTGATAATCAGCTTCGCTGTTCCTGCGGTAGACGGGTTGGACATTCCGATCAGGCCTTTGTATTCCGGTTTGAGAAGGTCATCCCAATCCTTGGGAGCTTCCAGTCCCAGTCTGTCAAGTTCTTCGGTATTTACCATGAATCCGAGGATTCCTTTGTAGATACCATACCAGTTTCCATCTGCATCCTTGTAGGTGTCAGAGATCAGATGGGAAGCGTTCTGTGCCTGATAAGGCTCCAGCAGCCCTGCTGCAACAGCCTCATTGTAAGGATCGGTTGTACCGCCGAACCATACATCTGCTGACGGGCTTCCTGCCTCCTCCTCAATCTTTGTATAAACCTCACCGGTAGAAAGTCTCTGATAATCTACCTGAATACCATAAAGCTCTTCGAACTTCTGACAAGCTGCGGATAAGTAAGCCTCCTCGCAGGAGCCATATACGGTAAGTTTTCCATCAGCCTTTGCTGCCTCGATCAGCGCGTCCATATCGGAACCGCCTGCAGTATCTGCTGCCGCATCCTCTGTGCTCTCCTGTGCTGCGTCTGCGGTCTCCTCTGCGGGAGCTTCCACTGTCTCTTCCGGCGTTGCTGCCGGTTCTGTCTCAGCCTTTGTGTCTGATCCGCCACAGCCCATCATCGATAAAGCCATTGCCGCAGTCAGGATGACTGCCATCACTTTCTTTCCCTTAATCCGTTTCATAAAAATCCTCCTTTTCTTGAGTAAAATCTACATTCCACTCCAATTTGTACATAAGTTACAAAAAATCTTATGAACGTATACTTATTATATAAATAATATACAACCATGTATACTGGACAAAACAAATATCCTTTTAATAATTCTGACATTTCTACCCATTATTCCCGATATCGGTCCTGATATTCCGACGGAGACACCCCGACCTGCTTTTTAAAGGTGACGCTGAAATAGGTAATGTCCTTGTAGCCGACCATCTCTGCGACCTCATATACCTTCCGTCTGTGGTCCTTCAGAAGATTCTTTGCTGCCCGCATCCGGCACTGCATCAGATAAGACAGAAAGGTGAAATCTGTCTCCTTGCGGAAAAGGTGGCTTAAATGCCCCTCGCTGATCGAAAGCTGTTCCGCCGCAGAGCGCACAGAAATATTTGGATCCGCATAGTTTTCTTCTATGTAAGCGATCGCACCCATGATATATTTGCTCTTATCGCCCTTCTTGAGCGTACACTCCGGATTCTTCTCTTCCTCCTGCGCCTTCTTCCGGTTCTTTTCCAGAATCCGCTCTACCGCCGCCTCCAGGTCGCCGTCCTCAAACGGCTTGAGAAGATAGTCTGCCGCGTCCAGCCGGACCGCCTTCTGGGCATAAGAAAAATCCTCATACGCCGTCAAAAATATGACAACCGCGTCATTCCCTTCCTCCCGCAGCGCCTCGACCATCTCGATGCCACTCATATGCGGCATACAAATATCTGTTATGATCACGTCCGGGTGGTATTTTCTGGCCGTCTCCAGCCCTTTTTCACCGTCCTCCGCCTCTCCGACCACCATACAGTTGATGCGCGTCCAGTCGGTGCCCCGCACGATTCCCTGTCTTACCAGCTTTTCATCCTCTACCACTACTACCTTATACATTCTATCCCTCGCTTTTTATCCTACTGTACCCTGCTGACCGGGTCCTTGTCTGTTCTGACCGGCAGTATCACATAGACGCTGGTTCCTTCCCCCTGCCGGGAAACGGCATGCAGCCCGTATGCCGGTCCGTAATTCAGACGGATGATCTCATTGACGTTAAAAAATCCGATGCTGTGTTTATCCTCCCGGTTCACCTGCGTCTCCTCACAGTGATTGAGCCGTTCGACCTCCTCCTGTGTCATTCCTACTCCGTCGTCGCGGACAAGGATCTGTAATAGCGTCTCTTCCTGCCCCTCGATCTGAGACGCCTGTATCATAACTCTTCCATTTTCCCGCCCTTCCAGACCGTGTATGATCGAATTCTCGATCAGCGGCTGAAGGATCTGCTTGGGCACCAGACATTCTTTCAGTTCGTCCGGCAGATCCACGATGAACTCAAACCGATCCGCAAACCGGATCTCCTGTATCTGCACATATGCCTCCGCCAGCTCGATCTCCTTTTCCAGCGTGATCTCCGCTCTGGCAGATATGCTCATCCGCAGGATCTTGGCAAGCCCCGCCGAGATCGTCGCGATCTCCGGTATCTCATTCGCCTTTCCAAGCCACTTGATCGTATCCAGTGAATTATACAGAAAATGCGGGTTGAGCTGCGCCTGCATCATCTTGATCTGCGCCTCGGAAAGCTCTCTCTCCCGCGTCAGCAGACATTCCATATTTTCTTCCAGGTGCTCCGACATCACATTGAAGCTCTCCGAGAGCTGGCCCAGCTCATCCTGACTCTCCACCTTGACGCGCGCCTCATAATTTCCATTCCGGATCTGGGAAAATCCGTCCTGCATCCGCTTGATCGGCCGGTAGATAAAGTTGCTGATATAGCCGGAGAGCAAAATGCAGATAAAAAGCCCCGCCACCCCGGACAGGATCGCGATCGTCCTTGAGGCATTTTTCATGTGATCCAGCGCGGCGACCGGCTGCTGATAAAAAAGATACAGCCGGCACGTATCGTCATAGTGCGTATAAAAGAAGTATTTTTTGTCCATGCTCAGACAGGAATTCTGCTCCCGCTTCCCTTCCGACGTCTCCAACAGCTCCTGCCTTGCATGCCGCAGCTCCTCCTCGTCGTAGGAATCCGCAGAAGAGTACACCAGCTCGTTGAAGTTATCCACGCCGTAGATCATTCCCTGCTCTTCTTCCACCAGATCGTTCAGCATATTGTCAAACAGACCGTTGTTGATCGTCGCAACGATATACCCCGTGATCTCGCCGTCCTCCCCGCAGACCGCCGTGGCGATCCGTAGAAATTCCACGCGCTGCTCACCCTGATACAGTCTGGCATTTCTGACCACAACCTCTCCGGGCTTCTGCGTCGCCTCGTACAGCACGCTCCAGTCTAACGGCAGCTTTTCCTTAATATAGGCGTTCTCTGCCACCGACACGACCTTGTGTCCCTGCGCGTCATAGATCGAAAAATACGCGTAATCGGTGTATCTTGAGCTGACCGCGTACAGTTCCCGGTATACCGCAGTCTCCGTTCCCTCGCCGTTCTTTAGCTTTTCCCGGATCGCCGGCGCCTCCGAAAGCTCCCTGAGCGCATCGTATATATTGGAAAAAGCCGAGTCAAAGGACCCGGCTACCGCATTTAATATCGTCTCCGCCTCCTGGTTCAGATTGTTTTCATACGTGATGTTAAACATCTGAAGCATCACCAGATACCCGATCAGCATCGGCACGCCCGCCGCCATCAACATTCCGGCGAAAATCTTCCTGCGGAAAGAATAATTGTTCAGTATTTTCATCTGTCCCCCCACGGGCAACGGCTTTTCCGTCCCCTCTTCAGTATAAGACCGATTGGCAGATCTGTAAACCGCGCCATCCTAGATCCCCGGAATATAGCTGTGCCGATACTGGCTGGGAGAACAGCCTCTCTCCCGGTGAAAAATCCTGCTGAAATAAAAGACGTCGGAAAATCCCGTGAGCAGCGCGATCTCACTGATCTGACGGTCTGTCTCGCGCAGAAGCCGCTCCGCCTGATCCAGCCGCAGCATATACTGGTACTCCTTGATCGTCCTTCCGGTCGCCTCCTTAAAAAGCGTCCCCGCATACTTGTAAGACAGCCCGCTCACCCTCTCGATATCCTGCGCCGTAAAGTTCTCCGCGTAATGCCTTCCCACGTATTCGACCAGATTCTTCGCATAAGCATTGTCCGTCTCCGGCTCTCTCGCCGTCCGGGCGCTCCCCATAAAAATATTCCAAAGGTGGATCGACGTCTCCGGAATGTTCCCGCACCGGTGCGCCCCCACAAGTTTCTGAAATTCCCGCTCCACCTTGCCCTCCTGCGCGCAGTCCGTCAGCTTCGGCAGCGTGATGTAGCATGTTTCGTTCTCTCTCTCTGTATAAACCAGCTTCTCCTGCCGGTTGTCTGTCAGAAACTCGCCTGCTGCCCTCAGCGTCAGCTCCCTGCCTCCCGGCTGCGGTCCGTCACAATAGAAGTGCGCATAGTACCACGCCGAACCCGGCTCAAAGGAGCGTTCTCCCCAGTGCCGGACTCCGCTTTTCAGGAAAAAGAGCTGATGCGGTGCAATCTCATGCGCCGTTCCATCCTCGATAATCTCCATCCATCCCTTCAGAAGATAGATCGCAACGTGAAAGGGCGCCGTCCTGTCCACATGGATCATCGGCGCCATCGCTACGCTGTAATCCGCCTCACATATAAAGGGCATTGCGCTGCATGGAATCTGTAATAAATGCTTTTTCATTCTTCTCTCCCATCGACGATCAGGGTCGTTTGATTTTTTATGTGAAAAAATGTATTTTATCATTGACAACCAACGGTGATATGTTGTAATATACTAGTTGTTCGCAATATCGGGGTGTGGCTCAGCTTGGTAGAGCGCTACGTTCGGGACGTAGAGGTCGCAAGTTCGAATCTTGTCACCCCGACGATCAGAAACAGTGGAAAAGAAGTTTTCCGCTGTTTTTTTGTTGTGGAAACGGGGTACTGCGCGTATTTTGGCAGATGCTTTTGGCGACCTGCGATCAGAGGGGACGCTGTCTCTGTGGTGTAATTATCTCATTTTTGAGGGAGAGAGGCAATGAATTTTTAGGGGCGTATCCGCCAAATAGAACCGCAAAGACAGCCTCACATGTGCAAGCACCTGTCGGCTGTCTTTGTGGTTCTGCTTGCCTCTGAACAGAAAAAAATAAGGAACAGATCACCAGTTGACAGCTTTCCGCTCCTTATTTCCCCTTTTACAAGTAAAGCCTATGCCCTTGTGTGCTACCAAAGTGCTACTACTTCGCAAAAATACGAAATTCTTTACGATTTCTTAACACCAGAAGTTGACACGATCACTTTTTGCGCTATACTTATTTAAGAAAAAATTGATAAAATAAAAATGAGGGGGAACGGCTCTGCGGCCGTTCCGGAATGGAGATTACCATGGAAGCATATGAAGTATTGAAGGATCTAGCGATCATATTATTCTTCGCAAAAGTATTTGGCATACTTGCCAGAAAGTGCAAAGCGCCTCAGGTCGTTGGACAGATCGTTGCCGGTCTGCTGATCGGTCCGTGCCTGCTTGGCTGGGTCGGACAGACGGACTTTATCGCCCAGATGGCAGAGATCGGCGTTATTATCCTGATGTTCGCCGTCGGACTGGAGACGGATCTGAAGGAGCTGATCAAGACGGGGCCTGTCGCCTTTCTGATCGCCTGCGCGGGCGTCTTTATTCCTCTGGCTCTCGGCACCTTATTATATATGGCGTTTTACGGCGTGGCTCCCTGGGGCAGCGAGGAATTCTATAAGGCAGTCTTTATCGGTACGATCATGACCGCCACCAGCGTCAGCATCACCGTAGCCTCCCTGCAGGAGCTTGGCAAGATCAAGACAAAGGTCGGGACCGCGATCGTCAGCGCGGCGATCATCGACGACGTCATCGGTATCGTGGTGCTCACGTTTGTCATTGGCTTTAAGACGCCAGATTCCCACCCCGGAACCGTGATCCTCAAAACATTGATCTTCTTCGTGATCGCGATCGTGGGCGGCTTTATTGTATATAAGGTTTTCCTTGCGCTGGATCACCGCTACCCGCACACGCGGCGTATCCCGATCGTCAGCCTTGCGTTCTGCTTCGGACTTTCTTATATCGCGGAAAAATATTTTGGCATCGCCGACATCACCGGCGCCTATATTGCCGGTATCGTGCTCTGCAACCTGAGCGATAACGAATACATTGAAAGCAAGATCGACGTCAGCTCCTACATGATCTTTGGCCCGATCTTCTTTACCAGCATCGGTTTAAAGACCTCCTTCGACGATATGAATCCCAAGCTGTTTGCCTTCTGTATCTGTTTCGTGATCGTCGCGCTGCTTGGAAAGATCATCGGCTGCGGTTTGACGAGTAAGCTGTGCCGGTACAGCTTTTCGGATTCGCTCAAGATCGGCGTGGGCATGATGACCAGAGGCGAGGTCGCGCTGATCGTCGCCCAGAAGGGACTTGCCGCGGGGCTGCTCACCGCAGACTATTTCACCGCTGTTATCCTTCTGATCCTGGTATCCTCGATCTCAACACCTATTGCTCTCAAACTGCTTTACAGTAAAGAAAAGGTATCGGCTGCGTCTTAGCCGATACCTTTCGTTTTCTTAGCCTAATACCTTTGCGATCTCGCCTTCCAGCTCTGCCTGATCGACCAGTCCGACTACCGTTGCGACTGCCTCTCCTTTTACAAAGATCTTGATCGTCGGGATCGACATCACACGGTAGGTTCTGGCAAGCTCCGCTTCTTCATCCACGTTGCATTTCCCAACCTTCACCTTGCCGTCGTATTTCTCTGCAAGCTGCGCCACCACCGGAGCCATCATCTTGCAGGGTCCGCACCAGTCTGCATAAAAGTCCACCAGCACCGGCACATCCGATGTAAGCACTTCTTTTTCAAATCCTTCTGTTGTAAATTTGTGTTCCATAAAGATCTCCTTTCTGAAATGTTCCGTACATTCCTCTAACGCGATATCACATATTTGTAAATCGGGTTTCCCTTCGAAGAAAAGCGTTCCTCATACTCCGTCATAATGTTTCCCTGCATCATCTTTTCATCGTGGTGCAGATCCTCCGTCATCTGATCCAGACGCCATCCCGCCGGTTCGATCTCCTCCAGCGCAAACCGGAAAAGCTCCTTGTTGTCCGTCTTAAACTCGATCCACCCTTTCTGATCTAGTATGGCATCATACCGCTGTAAAAATTCACGGGACGGCAATCTTCTCTTGGCATGCCTGTCCTTCGGCCACGGATCGGAAAAGTTGAGATAGATCCTGGCAACCTCTTCTTTTCCAAAAACATCTGCGATCTCTTCCGCCTCCATACGGATAAAATACAGGTTCGGCAGCGGATCCTGCTCCATCTTCTGGATCCCGCGGATCAGCACGCTGGAATATTTCTCGATCCCCACATAATTGATCTCCGGGTGAAGCCTCGCCAGATCCATGATAAATCTGCCTTTCCCCATCCCGATCTCAATATGGATCGGATTGTCATTTCCAAAAAGCTCTTTCCACCTGCCCTTATATTCCTTCGGCTCATGCACGACAAAATCGCTGTCTGCGATCACTTCCCTTGAACCTGTGACATTGCGTAATCTCATATAATTGTATTCCTTTCCTTTGGTATCGCCTCTGGCAGTTACCATTATATCTCTTTTTTCTGAGAAGTCTCTACATCTTTTTGAAAAAATAGTGTATGATGTTATACAGAACGCTTTACAGCCGTTTCTCCCGCAAACGGGATTCTTCACTATTCTGATACGAGGTTTACAGACAATGATCTTTTTCCATAGAAAAAAAACAAAAAGGAGCTTCTGCCTGCTGCTTGCCGCCTGCATCTGTGTGAGCAGCTTTCTGTGTGATTCGTTCACATCCTGCGCCACCCTGGCAGAGCTGGAGGCCGCCGCCGAAGAGCGCAAGTCCCTCCCGATCCAGTCCAACGAAATCGAAGGATGGCCTACCGGTCCCGAGATCTCGGCACAGTCCGCGATCCTTATGGACGTCAATACCGGCGTCATCTTATATGCAAAAAATATCCACGAAAAAGCCTATCCCGCCAGCACTACGAAACTGCTGACCTGCCTTCTCGCCATGGAGAACGGCAACCTTGACGATATGGTCACTTTTTCAAGGGACGCCGTGTACAGCGTTCCGGCAGACGGCTCCAACATGGGTATGGACGCCGGGCAGGCGATCACACTGGAGGAATGTCTCTACGGTATCCTGGTCGGCTCGGCAAACGAGGTCGCCAACGCCGTAGCAGAGCATATCAGCGGTTCCATCGACGGGTTTGTTTCCCTGATGAACGAGTACGCCGCTTCGATCGGATGCACGGACAGCCATTTTATGAATACCAACGGGCTGCAGGATGACAACCACTATACCACAGCCTATGACCTTGCACAGATCTCACGCCGCTTTTTCCAGAATGAGATGCTCTGCAAGATCGGCAACACCGCAAGGTATCACTTCGAGCCGACTTCTACACAGCCGGACGACTTCTATCTGAACAACAAGCATAAGCTCATCAGCGGTGAGATCCCCTACGACGGGATTCTCGGCGGCAAGACCGGATATACGGATGAAGCGCGCCAGACGCTGGTAACCTGCGCCGAACAAAATGGCATGAAACTGGTATGCGTCGTCTTTAAAGAAGAATCGCCGGCGCAGTTCACCGATACCGTTGAACTGTTTGACTATGGTTTCAACAATTTTCAGACGATGAACATCTCTGAAAAAGAGGAAAAATACAATATCGAACCGTCCGGCTTCTTCCAGACCGGCAACGATATCTTCGGAAGCTCCAAGCCGATCCTGTCCGTTGACAGCGACAGCTATGTGATCCTTCCGAATACCGCTTCCTTCGATGAGCTGGACTCGGAGATCGTCTACGGTGAAGAGGATGAGGACTATCTGGCGCAGATCAATTACACCTACCAGAATACCTTCGTAGGAAGCGCCTATGTGGAGCTTGTCACCGATGCAGCCTCCAGCTACGAATTTGACACCGTGCAGGAGCCTGTGGAATCCGGCGACGCCGCTTTGCAGGAACCGGTCGAAGATACCAAGGGACCGATCTTTATCAATGTAAAAAAGCTCCTTCTCTTTGTCATCGCCCTGGCGGCGGTCACGATCGTGCTTTTTATCATCCGTGCGCTTATTCTGAACAACGGCGCTGCCAAGAGGCGCAGCAACCGTGTCAAGCGCAAGAAAAAGCGCAGAGATTACATTCGTTCCGATTTTAACGATTTTGATTTTTAGACATAAAATACCGACCTCCAATCGTTAGATTTTTCGATCTGACTTTTGTGGGTCGATATAATTTCCGGTCGTTTCAGACTCTTTTTTAGAGTCGTTTTCACTTTTTCTTCTTTTTATAGATCCGCCTTTCGCGGCGCTGTTCTCTGGCCTTCTCCTGTTTTCCGCGGATATCCTGCACTTCCTCCGGCGTGATGAACTTTTCAGTCTTTACCACGTATACCCTGTCATCCTCCGTTTTGCGGATCCTTATCTTCGCCTTCATCAGGCCGTGCTTATCACAGCAGGAAACGCTGTAATAATGCTTGCCGTTCGGGCTGAACCACCGGATCTTTTTCCGCAGGTTCCTGTGGCAGAGATAGCACTTCGTAGCGATTACCGTCTTATCCTGCATCGCCTCCGTCTTGTCGGCAAAGCTCCTGGAAATATACTTTGCATAGGTGTCAAATACAATGTGTACCTCCTCTTCCCTCGTCCGGGGAAGATGAAATACGTCAAAGGAAACATTGGCAAGCACGCTCTCCTCCATGCGCGCCAGCACCTTTGCAGTGTAATAGGCGTCGCTGAACGCCCGGTGAAAAGGGATGTCCTTTTCAATGTGCAGAAAATCGATGGCATACTCCAGCGTCCTGCGCGATTTGCGATCCTCGTAGGCGATGCTGAACAGCTTCTGCACATCCAGGTAGGCGATCGGTCCGTCCCCCAGCGGCTCCAGTCCGTAATATCGGATATTTCGTTGCAGCTCCACCAGATCGAGCGGCCCCCAGGTGCAGAACAGGTAATCTTCTCCACACCACTGCCGGAATTTCTCCTCGATATTCACAAAAGGCTGCCCTTTTTCCAGTTCGTCCATCTCCAGATGGATCAGCTTCCCCGTAATGTGGTGCATCTCATGGTAGACCTGCGGCTTGATCAGCTCGGAAAACTCACCGACCATCTTTCTTTCGCTATTTAATTTTATGGCACCGATCTCTATGATCTCAAAGGGAAGTACCTTGCAGACCTCCTCCGAGCCATCGCTGCTCTGGTTCCACTCCAGATCCATTACTATATAATTCATGCGGTATTTCGGACTTCCTTTTTGTCTGAGTAAATACAATAAGATTACCTACATTATATGTAATCGGAATGGAAATAGCAAATATAAATAAAAGCGCGTCAGCGGTCACCCTTTCTCCTCCACTTGAGCAGCAGCGCCGAATTGACAATGACAAGGACGGACCCTGATATCCGCCGGTTTCGCTCTGCAGCATCTTTGCAATGCGTTCCGTATTTCCATTTGACCATGAATAATATACGATCACTATCTTTTTCATTGCTGATACCTCCTGTCGTAGTAACCATAGCACATGGAGTTGACTCTAAGTCAAGAGGTGGGGTGGAAAACCGTGTGAAAAACATATCCTTTAAGCAAAAACTCCTTTTCCCTACAAAATCAAAGAAAAGACCCCCGCCAGAATGGCTGAGAGAATAGCCATGCCTACCGTTCCTCCTAACCATTTCCGGCATCTGTCATGGCCGTTTATGTAGGGCTTTAAATCTTCCGTGCCGGGAATCGTCCAGGCTTTCGTGTAACCTACCCACACCTCATCGATAAAGATCCTGTCAATTATATTCAGCACGGACAAGATTAAAAACATCTGCCAGAATCCCTGTACAAATCCCCGTGCACCGTTTACCGCATATACACACACCAGTGTGTAAACAAGATACAGTATGATACCGCCAATTTTGAATACTTTGCCGTCCTTCTTTATCTTGTCATGGGTTGTCAGTCCCATTGACACGCAGCGCTCCTGGACATCCTTATGATAGAGATATACCATTTCGACAGCTCCTTTTCGAATACCAAACGCGCATATAAGCAGCAATATCACGCTCAATACGATTCCTTCCAGCAACACCATTCCCAACATGACTTTCTCTCCTTCTCTTTCCGTTCTTTTTACGCAGGGATATTACGCCCTTTTCTTTTCCACTGCATAATATCTGCTACCATTTATGTTAGTTCAGACTAACCTGCGTGTCAATAGATTTCCCGCCACCTGTGTCCTGCGCCTTGTTTCCTGGATAACAAAACAGACTGCAGCCCTGATTTTTCATCCTTGCTGTCTTTTGCCCTGTTATCGCATCCCGATTTCAGGAATACATACTCAGCCACGCCGCATTTGACATGATGCCCTGAAGCGACGATACAGAAAAATGCACACATCACAAACATGATCGCGCCCAGTATTGGCGACTGTTCATAGGTATAGATCGAAAGACCGCAGGGAAACGTCCCGGATCCGGGTTGTTCCCTGCGGTTTCTCTTTTTCTCATCTTATTTGTTGTAGACCACCTTCACCGTCACATAAGAAGGTTTTGCATCCACTGCACTGTCTTCGAAAGTAACCTCCAGCTTCAGCGTGTAGGTCTTGCCTGCAACCATAGAAGCCTTCTCCTTCACGTACAGGATGCCCTCTCCGCCTGCATAGTATGTATAACCAAAGGTATCCGAGTCGTCTGCCAGTCTGATTTTTTCGATGTCAGCCCATGTATCTTTTGCCGTTATCGCGGTGACCGTCAGTTTCTGACCATATACTTCTCCTTTGGCTGTCTCATACAGCGTCACTGTCTTGACATTGGAAGCCAGCTTGGAAATCTTCTGTCTGGGCGTGGTCTTCACCTGCGTCTTTAATTCCACGCCGGAATCCAGAGTAACCTTGATTCCCAGAGTATAGGCAACATTGGCTTTTAATTTTGCATCGTCCGCCGCGTAAATATGGAGCATTTCAACTCCATCTACGATACCCAATTTAAACTTGCCTGCATTTGCTCCATACAGTTCCGCAGATACGATTTTTCCTGTATAATTCTTGAGCTTCGGTCTTAATTCCAGGTGGGTGCCCCGACGGTTCAAAAGGTTGATCTCGCCCTTCGTCGAAAAGGTCAAAACAGGCGCATTCTTTTGCAGCACCACATTGATCTTAAGGACGCCCTTCGCCGATTTGCCTTCCGCCGTAGACGCTGTTACCTCATAGCTGTAGCTTCCTGCCTTTTTGAAGAAATCCGGATCAGCAAGTCCTGCCTTGATCTCTCCATCTTTCATATACAGTACAATGGCGCCACTGTCCAGCGCTTGCCGGGCCTGTGCATTTTTGCCGGTAAACTGTGCGCTTTTATCCACAAAGTTCGTTCTCTCAAAATTCTTTATATAAGCATACACACCTACCGGATCAAACTCCGGAACGGTATATGCCGTATTCAGGACGACCGTCGATGATTCGAAGGACAGGGTCGGCGCTTTTCCGGTCTTCATCTTACAGGTTACCTGCGGGCTAACGGTATCGAACCAGTTGTCATCCGTTGCCGTCAAAACGACGTTCCCGGCCTTGGCGCCGCGTAATGCCTGCAAAGTTATCCAATTTATACTCTTGACCGTTACATTATAATTGTCCGGTGTTTTCACAGTAACGTGTCCACTATCTCTATTGATACCTCTTATGACAATACTCGTGGTATCTGCCGCTGTTTCCGGATACAATATGGAAGATTCCGCACCAGCCACGATCTTTGGCGCCTTGTTTACTGCCAGCGTGATCTTTGACTCATACGCAACGTTACTCCGGTATCCCTCAAATGTTACTCTCAGCGTTCCTTTATTTGCCGCCTTCGCAAAATTATCAGCCTGCGCATTTTCTGCCTTTACCGTAATGCTGTTGCCAGTTACATCTGATGTATCCTGAACCAGACGGACAGTCCCGATTCCGGCAGTCGGTGTGTAGGTGATACTCTCGACGTCTGCGTCTGTATTTACATATACCACGCCTCTTCCATCTTTTTCATATAAATTGATGGGCTGCTGCTGCAATGTTACCTTGGGCTTCTGCTCGATCACCTTGACCGTGATCGGAAGCGCGTAGCTCTCCTGCTCTCCGGCATCGGTCTTGACAAGGATCTTCACGGCATAGCTTCCCTTTTTGGGTGCGTCTGTACCCTCCGTCGTGATCTTATAGGTATCTCTATCTTCCTTCCGGATCTTAAAAATAGACGACCTACCATTTTTTGCATTGACTACCGATAAGCTGCTCTCATCAATCGCAAATCCATCCGATGGAAGTATGGTAACCTCCGCAGACGGCTCGGAACGTAAAGCGTTCATCGTCACCGTCTTCTGCACCAGCCGGGGCTTGCTGTCTTTGACCACGACTCGGAAGGAATAGGTGTAACCACCATTCTTCGATGCCGTGACCGTGATCAGCGCTGCTCCTGTTCCCGAAATCTTCAAAGATGTAGTCCCTGTTTTTTTATCGGTCTTAACAGAAGCAACCTTGGTATTGTTCGATTTCCAGGTCAGTGCTGCGTCTTTAATCGGTTGTTCTTCTGCATATGCCTGCGCTTCCAATATATAAGTCTGATTGGAGGGAACCTGATATAATCTCTCCAGCGCCTCTAACTCTATCTCACTTTCATCCTGCTTTGCAGTTACCTTTATGTCGTCTACAAGACTGTAATTACATACCGTAACCTTCGTCGTCGCTGTAAACCAGGTCTTTCCGAGATTATTCTTATCTACGGAAACGGCTTTTCCATCCCGCTTCAGAACAATTTTTACGGTGACCGCTGTATTTTTGCTGACCTTATTTCCAGTAACTACTACCTCTAACGGATTTTCCTGTGCTGTTACCGATACATTGGCATTGGCGGTGCTCCACTCCAGCTGATAATCCAGAGCCACATCCTGCGCCCCTTCCGTCAGAAGCTTCACCGATACCGGTTTCTGTTTCCCTGTCTCCACAGAGATTGCTTTTTCCATCTGAACGCCGGTAACGGTAATGCCGCGGATCGTAAATCCGTCAAAGTCTGTCGTCTTATATCCGTCCTTCTGCAAACGGAGCATATACGAATTCTCTCCCGTCTGCACCTCTTCCTCCGGCTCTTTCCATTCCACGGTCACGCCATCCGGCGCATTGAGCTTGATGTCGCTGACGCTGCCATACACATTGGTCAGCAGGTCATGTCCATTATTTTCAGAAAGATATTCCCGGACAGCGTCTATCTCTTCCTCTGTAAACACCTTTAAAACGCTTACCTCACAGTAAGCCTTGATCGACTCATTCTCTGCAGAAGCCGCACAGATCCGTGTCTGTCCATATCCGGTGATGGTAACCGTTCCTTCCTCGTCTACCTTTGCCACCTGCTCATTCTCAGAGGAATAAACTACGCCCTTATTGAGCGCCGTGCCCGGCAATATCGTTGCCTGTAAAAAGAACTCGTCGCCTATGGAGTCCTCGCCCGCCACCGAGATGGTCTTCCGGTTTAAACGGATGGAATTTACGTAAATATCTAGCTCCTGTTTCTGCTTAAACGGAATGTTATGGCTTTTTGCAAAACGCTCGGCTTCCGTGTCCGGATCGCCATAAATGGTCAGATTCTTTTTGTCACAGTCTTTTAAAAATCCATCGTCAATGCTCTGTACACTGGCAGGGATATATAGTTTTTCCAGCTTCGGGCAACGGGTAATGACATACTGCGGAATCGTCTTAAAACGATCCGGTAAATATACCCGCTTCAGATTCTCACAATTATAAAATATTTCGTTACCGCTAAATTCCAGTGTTTCCGTAGTTCCATTTGCAAAGAAAACCTCTTCCAGATCGGTACAACCATTGAACACCGTACTGCCCATCTTATAGACTGTACTGGGGATCGTGACTTTTCCAGAAGTCAGTTTCTGATTATCATCCTTGCCACCTAAAGGAGTCGACGCAAACGCTCTGTCGCCGATCACCTGAAGCCCCTCATTCAGATAAAGCTCCCGCAGCGCGGTACAAGAAGCAAATGCCTCTGTATTGATCACTTTCACGCTGCCCGGAATCTCTATCTTCCGCAACGCTTTACAGTAAGAGAAAGCATATTCTCCGATTTCCGTCAGGTTGTTGGCAAACTCCACCTCTTCTAAGGCGCTGCACTCCCAAAATGCGTTTCTCGGAATTACCTTTATTGCATCTGACAAAGTAACCTTTTTCAGACTGGGACATTGCCGGAAAATCTCCAACCCTAATGTCATTTCTTCGATAACGCCATTGGCAAAGGTCACTTCTCCAAGGTACGGACTTTTCTCGAAAGCCCTCTCTCCGATCGTCGTCACCGTGCTCGGTATGGTAAGCGTTCCATATTCGATTGCCTGCGTCTGGGTTCTTCCTCCGAAACCTGCTCCCGAAAAGGCTTCCATTCCAATGCTTAACAAGCCTTCCGGCAACTGTGCCTTACGTAATTCTGTACAGCCAGAAAAAGCTTTTTCTCCAATGGTAGTCAGGCTTGCCGGACATGTTATCTCCTTTAAGGCGCTGCAATTCATAAAAGCATACTGGGAAATGGTCTTAACTGCATTTCCAAATATCACTTCTTCCAGTGACGCATCACTGGAAAAAGCAGATGCCGAAATCACCTGAATAGAGTCTGATAAGGTAACTTTTTTCAGACCAGAACACTCCTGGAAAACAGACTTCCCTAATTGCAGTTCGCTCACGGATCCACTGGCAAAGGTCACTTCTCCAAGATACGGACTTTTCTCGAAAGCCCTCTCTCCGATCGTCGTCACTGTGCTCGGTATGGTAAGCGTTCCATATTCGGTTGCCTGCGTCTGGGTTTTTCCTCCAAAACCTGCTCCCGAAAAGGCTTCCATTCCAATGCTTAACAGGCCTTCGGGTAACTGTGCCGTCCGCAGCTCTGTACAGCCGGAAAAGGCTCTGTCTCCAATGGTAGTCAGGCTTGCCGGACATGTTATCTCCTTTAAAGCGCTGCACTTCAAAAAAGCATTCTGAGAAATGCTTGTGATTGCATTTCCAAATACCACTTCTTCCAGTGACTCATTCTCGCAAAATGCTTCTTTTGGAATCACTTTTACAGAATCTGACAGGGTTACTTTTTCCAAATCAACACAAAATCTAAATGCGTATTCTCCAATAGCTAACTTTCCTTCTGATCCGTTTGCAAACGTTACCTCTTCCAACTGTGTGCAGGATTCGAAGGCGCTGTCTCCTATTTCTATAACAGAACCAGGAATCGTCAGCGGATCACGTAAGCCTGCATTATTAAATGCCTCTGCCTTAATCTCGGAAAGACCTTCGTTCATTTCCACTCTTTCCAAACGGGAACAGCCCTCAAATGCTCTGCTTTTCACCGTCCTCAGACTGCTCGGAAATTTCACATACTCAATATTTTGATTTCTGCTAAAGGCATCATTATCGATTATCACAATGCCGTCCGGTATCACCACTTCGGAATCTGTCCCGTTGTATTGAACCAGGGTAGTTCCATCAATGACAAAATCTTCCGCTGCATTCGCTGTTCTGTCTGCCTCCTGTGCCTGAAGATCTTCTGTGGATTCTTCCGTTCCGTTTTCCTCTGCTTCGTCCCCGATATCATTACCGGACACGCCATCCTCTGATGCGCCGGGCTGTGCGGGTTCCGGATCTTCCTCCGGCTCCTCACCCTGTTCCGGTTCCCCGGCGTCTGCATCCTCCTCCGGATTCGAAGTTTCTGAATCCTCTTCTGAATCCGACGGCTCCGAAACCTCCTCCGGGTCTGTGGTCTGCCCGGTTTCCAGAACTGTTTCCCCCTCTCCGGTCAGACCGGGAACCTCAGCCGCTCTGCTGACCGTAGATGGCTCTAGCAGCATGACCGCAATTAACAGCAGGGAAAGAACTCTGTTCATCCACTTCTTCCTGTGTTCTCTTGACATAATTCCTACCTTCCTCTCATATGTACTTTGGCTTCTGACAGCTGTCGATAAAATAAAATCTGTGTAAAAAAAGTCTTGCCATCATTATAGCAGAATACGAATCTTTTTTCATCAATGCAAACAGACAATTCCGCTTTCTTCGTTTGCTGCTGTATATCGCCTTACCAGTAATAGTTTATCCGAGCAGCCGCTCGTAAATCGTCTCATCCTCTTCTTTGAACACGTTGAAAACAACCTTTATGTTTGAGTTTGCTTTCTCTTTATATTGCTTCACTGTCCCGACGGCAAGCTCAGCCGCCCTTTCATTTGGAAACATAAACACGCCGGTGGAAATGCAACAGAACGCAATGCTCTCCACTTGCCGTGATCAGTGTGTAAATAGGTCCGTAAAAGTGTACTGCCATGACCTCATAGTCTGCCTCTATAAAATTCCCTTTTTCCGCCAGCATTCCAAACAGCTTTTTCTGATAGGCGATCGCCCCGTCGTAATACTGCCTTGAAAACTCTGCCGCAAGCGCCGGGTTATGAAATTGCTCAATGGTCAGCATCTTGCGGTACATTTTTGTATAATCATCATGTGCAAAAAACAAAAAAAGCTGCTCCCCGATGGCGTATAACTGCTCCGTGGAACAATTTTCATATACCGCAACGTCTGCGCTCGGATTATTTCCATCAAAATGCGCATAGAGGGAAGCAGACGTTCACAGCATAGCATTCCCCATAGAGTAAAAAATGGGAGCATTTGCCCCCATCTGCTTTATCGCATAATTTTTAGCCTTCACTGGCTGTTTTTTTCCCTGCAATAATAGCCTTTATCTCTTCTATTGTTTTATCCGTAGCAGATGCAATCTGTTCTGCCGAGAAACCGTTCTTATACAATTTTGCGATAATTTCTGCATGCCCAATCTCAATGCCTTCCTCTTTAATTCCCTGACTCAAATTACACATGGTACTCACATCCTTTCTGAAATTTTCTTCCATAGGAATATCATATTCGTCTCCGATAATCTGCAGCTTTTCGTCTATCGTAAGATTCCTGGATAACAAAGCCCCTAATAGACGATGCAATTCATAGGTTTCATCATGTTCCGGCAATTCTCTTGCAAGACCTATCATAACGATATTAAACAGTTCCAGATTGCCCTTCCACTCATAAGTGCCAACCAGATCATCCTTGGTAAGATGAATATGGCTCATAGTATTTTCCTCCATATTCATACACACCCAAATTGAATATACCTGTTTGATGTCATTATATCCGGAATTTTTGAAATCTCGCTCTCTATTCGTGAATTTCCAAGGCAAGATTGTCTGGATCATAAAAGGAAATCATTTTACAGCCTTCCTTGAATACTCTTCAAATACCCTGTCGATCTCCTGCCAACCCCCGCATCTTACAAAGTTGTCATTTGGAAGCTCGACCTGCCTATTCCAGGGACGGTCAAATACTGCCACCTTACATTTTTCAAAATGCAAAACATGTTCAAAAGCCGCCGGTGAGTCCTCTACTGCAAAATCAAATGTCATGCTGTAAAGCTGCTCTAACGTCATATTGTATATAAAATCCTGCCCGAATGTTTCACGACCATATTTGTCTACGCAAAACAATGGAACTCTTTCCAACTGATGCTCGTCAAGCCATGTTCTGGATGGTTCATAGGAATTAAAAGGTCTTCCGGTAATGATAAAAACCTCATGCCCTTCATCAACCCACTTGTTGATCGTCCTTGAAGCTCCCCCCGTTTCCTCATAATTTAACAGATTCTCCGGGGTATGCCCTGCTTCCATCAGTTCATCGTACTGCGCATCACTCAGATCAAAGGACTTTTGGAGATTAAAAAACTGAACCTGACGGTAAGGCACATCAATTCCAAACAATTCTTTCGCTATTTTCGTAAAATATTCTGCAGTTTCACAGATTACATCATCGAAATCGATATAAATTTTCATTACTCCTCCTGTTATGAAATAAATATTTCTTTTTCTACATATTAACACATAACATTCTTAAAATGAAACTTTTCCAGCCATGCCTGCTTATTTCGGTTTCTCTTTTTGCTATTCGTCGAGGTATGTCAAAAAGCGGCAATGAAACCTATTTCATTACCGCAAAATAAAATGTTGCCCGTGCTAATTAAACCTACAATTACAGCTTAGAAGGTTAACATACATTCTGTCAGAACAAACCAGTGTAAGTACAGGAAATCATCTTTTTCAAACTTTTCTGTCATTTTCTATCAAAATAAAAAACAGATTTTATCTTTAATTCCATAAAGTTCATTTACAGAATTATAATTCCTTTTTACCAGAGGTTTTAGGTAGTTTTTTCTCAATGTCCTTTCATCTCCAAAGAAAAAATCTCTGATTTGGACATAGTATGATTTTTCATTTTCAACTCGGTAAGTTTCAACGTACAAATCAAATCAGCAACCTGAAACAATCTATAATCAGCAGGTAATACCTTTCGAAATTCCACATTTTCAAGCAATGTATTAAATACTGATGATAAGATTTTTGTTACCTCTATCTGACCATTATCATAGTAAATTTTTACACAATCAAAATCACAAAAGAAGCTGCAATTATCCCGAATAAACAGCGCTAATTGCTTACTGAGTTTACCTGCCGCCTCTACAGAATCTTTAATATGCTTTTTCTCAATATATATAGATTTGAAATTGATATCTGCATGTCTAACAAAAGCCATCATTTTCATTAAAATTATTTGTCTATCTTTTAACGGATAACCGCGATATTCATCTTCTGAACGTATGACCGGACCCGCATGAATACAATGATTATCCCAGCCAATATTATTAAGTTCATTTTCCAACGCCTTTAAATTTGTCGAAATATCAATATCTTGCTTATGTATTACCATCGAAATAATATAATACGGCGCATGATAATCATATTCTCCAAAATCACCCGATTCATCTACAAATATGCTTAATTCTTTCATTTTATCCCCATAATAACAAAAATGGCGGGTGTCT
>OIZL01000366.1_pt1 | contig 35214 bp, 33 predicted proteins | sample 1588541 | NCBI WGS metagenome assembly OIZL01 (sample SAMN03283285) | human gut metagenome | biome: human-associated habitat; material: feces | host: Homo sapiens | place: Peru | collected 2012 | reverse complement strand
CGGCGGGGCGTCATGTTCAGCTTGCGGGAGGCCTCCTGCTGTAAGCTGGAGGTGGTAAAGGGCGGCGTGGGGCTGCGCTGCTTGTCGGTGCGCTTGACGGTCTTGACGGAGAAGGTCTGCGCCTGCAGCTCCGCCACGATGCGCTGGGTGTCGGCCTCGTCCTTGGGCTCGTACTTCTTCCCGTTCACGCCGTAGTAGTGGGCGGTGAAGGGCGCGGCGGCCTTGTTCTGCAGGTGGACGTCCAACGACCAGTATTCCTGCGGGACGAACTCCGCGATCTCCTTCTCCCGCTGCGCCACCAGCCGGATGGCCACGGACTGCACACGTCCGGCGGACAGGCCGCGGCGGATCTTCTTCCACAGCAGCGGGGAGAGCTGATAGCCCACGATGCGATCCAGCACGCGGCGCGCCTGCTGCGCGTCCACCAGATCCTGATCGATGGCGCGGGGGTGCTGGATGGAATCCTGCACCACCTTTTTGGTGATCTCGTTGAAGGTGACGCGCTGCGCCTTGTCCTCCGGCAGCTCCAGCAGGTGCTGCAGATGCCAGCTGATGGCCTCGCCCTCGCGATCCGGGTCGGTGGCCAGGAACACGGTCTTGCTCTTGCCGGCGGTGGTTTTGAGATCCTTGATGATGTCCTCTTTGCCCTTGATGGGGCGGTAATCGGGTTCAAAGTCGTTGTCCACGTCCACGCCCAGCTTGCTCTTGGGCAGGTCGCGCAGATGTCCCATGCTGGCCTTGACCACATAATCGGGTCCCAGATATTTGCCGATGGTCTTGGCCTTGGCCGGGGACTCCACAATGACCAGATTCTTCTTTGATGCCATAGTTACTATTTACTCCTTTTTCAGCTCCACCGTGCGCAGGAAGCTGCGCGTACCCTGACGGCTCACATAGCCGTCGATCTCCAGCACCGTCAGCGCCGAGAGAACACGGCGGACGGGCAGATCGGTCAGGAGCGCCGCGTCATCGGTAAGGGTGGGAACGTCGGTTTGCAGAACGGACAGCACGGCGATCTGGTCGTCGGTGAGTCCGGCGGGGTCGTGGGAAATGTCCAGCACCGGCAGCGCCGGGGCGGATGGGGCGGCGGGTGCCGCAGGTTGGGCGGGAGCGGCTTCGTCCTCCGGCGGGGTCGAGCCCTTGGGCAGGGGCGGCAGCTTGGCGCGGAGAGGCCGCAGCTTGTGGGGATAGCGGCTCTCGTAGAAGCTCAGCACGTCCCACGCCTCGCACACAAGGCCGGCGCCCTCGCGGATGAGAGCGTTGGTGCCGCGGCTCATAGGCGCGTCGAAGGGGCCGGGGACGGCGAACACCTCCCTGCCCTGCTCCAGCGCGGTGGTGGCGAAGGTATGGCGCAGGTCGTAGAAGCGGATGTCCTTGCACTGCGCCCGCACCAATACTTTTTTCATCTTTCGATAGACGCTCTGCGGATCCAGCGGAGCGTCTTCTTTTACCGGCGAGGGAAACATCCAGCGGGAATCCGTCCGCTCCTTCAGCTCCCGCAGCACGGCCAGCACCGCCGGAGGCAGGATCACAACCCGATCCGAGCTTTTCGTTTTCGGCGCCGACTCGTGCAGAGCGCCCGCCACGTGGATCACCTGCCGCTGAATATGGAGTTCGCCTGTGCGCTGATTCAGATCGTCCCACTGCAGTGCACAGATCTCACCTCGCCGCATGCCTGTCGCCAGCTCCAGGAGCATCATCTCGTAAAAGCCGTCCTCCTTCGCCTGGATCAGAAACCGCTGCATTTCTTCGTGGGAGAGCACCTGCATCTCCTGTGCTTTCTTCGGCGGCAGCTTGCAGCTAATGGCGGGGTTGACACGAATCAGCCCCTCGGTCTTCGCCTTTTCCAGCGCGATCCGGCAGGTGGTATGACAGGAGCGCACCATCCGATCCGACAGGCCAGGGCCGTAAAGATCACGTCGGATGCGCCGCCCGTTCCGTTTCAGCTCCGCGTAGAACTGCTGGAGGTCGCTCTGCGTCAGCTTGTTCAGCGGGATCTCGCCGATGTGCGGGATGATGTGATGGTAGATCCGATCCGCGTAGCACTGCTGTGTCGTAATCCGCAGGCCGGGCTTGGACCAGGTCTGATACCACAGGTCGATCCACTCGCCGAAGGGCATGTCCGGCTTCGCCCTGCCTCTGACGACGCCGCACTTCACTTTGAGTTCTTCCAGCTTCTCCTGGCAGACCACCTTGGACACGGCGGTGACGCTTTTCGTAACGGGCGCGCCCTTCTCGTCGTAGCCGACGACGATGCGCCCTTCCCAGCGTCCGTCCTTGCGGAGCCTTAAGGTTCCCTCGCCTTGTTTTCGCTTTCTTGCCACGGTTTCAACTCCTTTCCGAATAATTCTTCCATGAAGTCGCCGACGATGTTGGCGGCGTTCTTCTGCATGTCCGTGGTGACGTGAGTGTAGGTGTCCAGCGTGAAGCTGGCGTTGGTGTGACCGAGGATGCCGGAGAGCGTCTTGGCGTCCACGCCGCTGCGCATGGCGTGGGTGGCGAAGGTGTGACGCAGATCGTGAAAGCGAATGTCCGGCAGGCCTGCGTCTTTGAGGATCACCTTCAGCCGATGATACGCCGCGCTGGGCGCCGTCGGTTTCTCCGGCTCCAGCAGACTGGGGAAGATCCATTCGGTCAACGCCGTCTTGCGCCGCTCCTTCAGCACGTGGAGAGTACTAGCTGGCAGCAGGATCGTGCGCGTTCCTTTTTCGGTTTTCGGATTGCCCACCTCCAGCGCGCCACCGGGAGCCGAATGTATGGAGCGGCATATTTTCAGCGTTCCGTTCGTCTCGTCGAGGTCGCACCACTTGAGCCCGCAGATCTCACCGCGTCGCAGGCCGGTGGTGATCTCCGTGTAGAAGAAATCGTACCACAGCGGCTCGGCGCGGATCGCTTCCATGAATCGGTCGAGCTGCTCTTCGTCGAGGATTTTCATGGGCGGACGGTTGAGCTTGGGGATCACCGTTCCATCCGTCGGGTTCTGCACAATCAGCCGGGAGCGCACCGCCGCCTCCATGATCTCATGGAGCAGCATGTGAACGCCGCGCACCGTGGCGTCGGCAAGTTGACGCTCGCTTCCGTCGCTGGCTTTGTATTTCTTTCGACCCAGCGCGTTATAGAATTTCTGCACGTCCCGCTGCGTGATGGAGCGCAGCATTTTATTGCCCAGCGCCGGATCGATATGCCGCCGGATGTCGCTGCGATACCCGCGGACGGTGCTCTCGCGCAGCGTCGGCTCCGCGTAGGACGCAAGCCACTGCTCGATCCAATCGCTCAGCGTCATGTTGCCCTGCTCGCTCAGATCCGCGTCCCGGTAGCAATCGATGGCGCCGTGGAGCTTCGGCATCAATTCTTTTTGCGTTTTGGCAAAGACGGATTTATAGATCGGCGTCCCGTCCTCCTTGTGTCCGATGACGATGCGGCCCTCCCATCGCCCGTCCTTGCGCTTGCGGACGAGCCCGTCTCCATCTGGCCTCTTTCTTGCCATAGTGTTTCACCTCTTTTCGCAACACAAACACATACCACAACACGTTCGGAATATCCAGCGAGAATCGATTTGTCTTCGAAAAAGATGGTAAGCGTCGGTATATGGCACCGTGTTTTTCCTTGATTCACGGGCGATTCCGGTGTTTACGGCACCGTACTGCGGCGTCATCCCCGCAAATACGGCACCGTAGATACTTCGTGTCCGGAAGTGCCAAAAAGCCTTGTGCGGTCGGCGTTGCCGTCCGCTGTGAACCGAGGCCGGTGCCGGTTTACGGCACCGCCTCTTTCACCTGCTTGATTTTCGACCCTAGCCTGCTCGCTCCCGTTTGCGGTCAAGCTGAGCGAGCTTTTTTCGGATCTTTTCTTGCTCTTTGATTGTTTCGAGCTGCTGCATCTGCTGCTCGTGGAAGTGCCGCAGCGCTTCCTCCACCGAGCGAATCGTATAGAGGAGTGTGCCGTTTCGCTTCTCGCCGCGTCTGGTGACGATCTCGGTATTCTCCGTGATGATCAGGCGCTTCTCCCGCAGACCGTTCACGTGCTTCGCCACCGTGTTCGGTGAGAGGTGGACGGCCCTGCCGATAGTTCTGTAGCTGGGGTGGCACTGGTGCGTCCTGCGATCCTCACAGCGCATCAGGTAACTGTACACCGCCAGCTCGCCCGGCGTGAGGCCCAGCAGAAAGATTTCGTTGGGCAGCGGGAAATAGTTCTTGATCGGATCGCGCTTGGGGTAAGGATAGTAGTTGCTCATGCCGCACCTCCGAAGTCCCGCTCGAACTGTATGTCCGTCAGCGTATCGCCGTGGATCACGCAGGCGAAGATCAGTTCTGCCAGATGCTCCACCGTGGTCAGCTCCTGCGAGAGAACGAAGAAGTTGACTGCCTCGTCGAGATGCTCCGGCATCATCCGGAGGATCATCGTGCGTCGGATCTGTTTTCTACCGTAGCTCTTTCCGAAGAGAAAGATCACGTCCTTCTCCCACAGCAGAAGCATCGCTGTATGCGCCATGCGCTTCATTTCGGGCGACGGGAACGCCGCGTCACGGGACGGATGGAAGTAGCACTCCCGCAACAGCCGTAGGAAGGTGAGATCGGTTCGGTAACAATTCATCTCCGACGCCTCACTTTCCCACGTTCTGTTCCACCCACTCGCGGAACTTTTCTCTGGGCACCACGAGCCGCGTCCCGATTTTCAAAACCGGAAAACCCTTCTCGTGCATCAGCTCGTACATGCCGGAGATGGAGATCCCCAGCAGTTTTGCCGTTGTTTCCGCGTTGAGGAACAGCGGCAGCTCATCGTAAGATTTGTAGGATGAATTCTTCATGTTTTGTCCTCCTTGTTTTTTGGATTTTCATACCTGCATCAGGTATGTATGGCGCTGCCGCTGTCTGTGCGGACTGTCTACGATGAATCAAGAAACCCTTTTCGGTGTTTCACGTTATCACGTTCCTTTGTTTTTGAAATGTATTTGTATGTAGCCGTGCGCTCGCACTCGATTGAGATGAGAAACAAAAAACACCGGAGGAATTGAGTGCTCAACTGGACGCAGTACATCCACGAGTTCTCAACTTCTTACGGTGCTTGGCAGTCTGATCTTTCGATCTCCTCCGCTTGCGCGATTGAAAGTCGATGATATTCAGTTGGAAATAGTAACGCCGGATTCCTCCGTCCAGTTACAGAATGATTATAGCAAACCATTCTGCGTTTTGCAAGAGCCGCGATCTGAGGTGATAGCATTTGGCGTCACCTCGAGCGTATGTTTATTATAACGGCAGATCGTTTTTTGTCAAGGCCTTACAGAACAGTTGTGAAAAGGTGGGCGAATTGGCGCCCACCTTTTACGTTTTTGATAGAGGTTACGTATCACCTCAGCCTATTTCTTTGTCTATTGCAAGGCAGTTTTTTGAATAGCACGAGAGAGCCAACTTGCTTTTTCGTGCAGATTCTCGGTTTGCGAACTTGATTTTTCGTGATTTTGCCTTGGCGGCACAGTTTGATGGAAAACCAATAACGGATTAGATTGTCTTGCGGATATAGTAAGTAGATCGTCCACCGCCGCGCTTTTCGATTTCGCCGCCAGCGCAGAGCGTCCGGAGATGGCGTTCAACCGATGTGGCGCTCATTGAAGTGACAAGCTCGGCAATTTCAGCTTTCGTAAACTTGCCAATTCTCGTTTTCACGGCGTTGCGCACGGTATCCAGCGGAGAAACAGTAACGAGCTCCATCCGTTCCTCAAAATCACGATATGCCGCGATGATCGTTCCCAGAAGGTATTTTATAAACGCGGTCGGATCGTCCTTGCCCTCGTGCCAGCCGGCCTGCGAAGCCTCCAGCGCGTCGTAATAGCTCTCTTTCGTCCGAGCGATCTTGGCTTCCAGAGAGATATACTTGCCGATCTCATAACCGCAGCGATAGAGAAGAAGCGTTGTCATCAGACGCGACATTCTGCCGTTTCCGTCGATGAACGGATGAATGCAGAGGAAGTCGTGGATAAAGCACGGGATGATCAGCAGTGGGTCCACCTTGCCTTCACCGACAGCAAAGTTGTACGCATCGCACAGCTCGCGCATCGCCTCCGGCGTTTCATACGGTGCCAGAGGCGTAAACAGCGCATAGGTCCTTCCGTCCGCCGTGGTCGCACTGATATAGTTCTGTACGTTCTTGAAGGAACCGCCGAAGGCGCTGTCGGTATGGCTGAACATGATCTTGTGAAGCTGAAGGATATAGTTGGGCGTCAGCGGGATATACTCGAAATTCTCATGCACCGTGTTCAGCGCGTCGCGGTAGCCTGCGATTTCCTTTTCATCGCGGGTTCGCGGTGTTGTCTTCTCACTCATGAGCTGCCGCAGGCGCGTGTCCGTCGTGCGGATTCCCTCGATCTCGTTGGAGGATTCTGTGCTCTGGATCTTTGCAATCTCAACCAGCTTCTCAACATCGGCAGGTTTTTGACGCAGGTATAACATCTGCTTTCCCTTCTGCTCATGGATCTGGGAAAGGTATCCAACAATCTCATTGTCCCAGGCCTTGTCCTTCAAAAAACTATAATCAAATCTCCGCAATTTACTCACCTCGCTTTTATTCTCGTCAATTGTATCATATCTGGTGAGAATAATCAAGCCGTTGAGGTAATTATTCTTTCGACTGCCTTTGAAGTATTTCACCGATTTCCGCCTCGAAACTGCGCTTTCTACAGAATTCAAGACGGAAAACGGTGCTTCTGTTCTTGTTTTCCCGGCTGTAAAGAAACGCAAAAAACACACTGGCGTTTTCTGCTGCTGGATATGAAAAAACGGGCTCCGAAGGAGCCGATTGACCGCTCCGAAGTCCGATTTTAAAGATGTGATGCAGAAAGTCGGCGTTTGGCATCTGTCGCTTTACATGGCGTTGTTTCTTTGATACAACAAGAAAGATCAGCATACCGCCTGCAGTCATCTGCACCGCAGGCGGTATTTTCATCTTTGGCTTGAAGCCGCGCTCCTGTGTTTTCCGAGGTTTGCCCTACATTTTGGGGCAAACCTCTTTTCTGTCGGTCGATAGATTTGCTTTGATGGCGGATTTGTACGGAGTCGAACTCTTGGGACGAGATCTATTCTTCGAACTCTCCCCACTTGTCGCTGCCGTCCAGCACCTCCAGCATAATCCTGGCGCCGAGCCGGAACCCGCAGACGAACACCTCGCACTCGTTGAGATCGTTCAGCTCTGACTGATTGTCCCGCAGCTTTTCCAGCACCTCCTTCGCTTTCTCCGAGAGCAGCGGCGCCAGCTCCTCTTCGTTTTGCAGGATCAGCCTGCCCAGGTTCCACAGGTGGCCGCCCTTCTCCACGCTCCGCTCACCGGGCGTCACGTTCCCATACCACAGTTCTTCCAGGATTTTCATCTCATACCTCCTCATAGCAAGAGGGCGGCTCCGCGTCGGTCATCCCCGACACAAAGTCGCCCTCGGTTTTCATTTGCTCCGCTGCTTTCAGCGTGTGCTTGACGATCAGCAGCTCAAGATACGTCCGCTCGTCGTATTTCTTCGGAACGCCGTGGATCATGACCTCCTGCATAACGGCGCCCATGATCCCGCCGACGCCGTACTTCGCACCGCCGCCCTCGCCGCGGTACAGTTCCTCAATGCTTATCCGTGCCATTTCCGCACCTCCTTTGCAGCACAAACACATACCACAATAGGGGTGAGAAGTCCAGAGGGAATAGCCTGCGATTACAGATAAAGCCCCTCAGACTATCCGAGGAACTTTGTCTGCTCTTCCACCAATTTGAGGCTCACACCGGAAAAGGTAATATGATGATAAAACTATTCCGTTAGGAAAACCTCTTGTTCAATTGTTACTCCGTATTTTAGTATTTGTTCGATTGCATCTGAAAACAGCGGATGCTTATTCTCGTTAAGACAGGCCCTAAGCTGCACAAGGTAGTCTCCATTGCGCTCTTTTCCTGCTGAATGGAACTTTACCACTTCTTCGGCACCCATTCTTTTAGGGACAAGCTTTGGAAAAATAGTGTGAAGCTTTTCAAACATCCTAAAGCCGCCCAAATCAATGTCTGCCCAGAAACTGACCTCAATACCATCGTGAACAGCCAGAGAAAGCTTCTCATACATCTTTTTCTTTTGCGGGCTTAAGAAACCACCGTGGTAAAGGACAAGCTCATCCAAGGCTTTTTCTGACAGCAGGTATTCGTCATAGTTTGTCTTGTTTTCAATAAAAGTAATTCTGCTTATGCTAACAAGATTAAACTCAACGATGGTGTCAACCATCGAGCTCGGGAGACCCAGCCCAAATCTACCTGCTGCCGCTATGTCTATGAACCCATCAGAGGTATTGATTATGCACTTTCCCGACAATTCATATAGTTCTGGCCTTGAGTAGATACCAAGAAAAGCAAGTTCATCTCTCTGGCTTAATTCCTCTTGGAGGCTAGTTTCATGGAGTTCATAATTATACTTTTTAGCTATTCTCAAGAATTCATCACGGCACTCATGCTCAAAGATTTTACTGTCCTTAAAGCATTCAATACTGAATGCGCGCATAGAAATCGGGGTCCCATTCAGCCTGTCGTATACATCCAACGCGGTAACGAGTTTTTCGAGGAATGACAGGCTGTCTTTACAGTAGGCAGGTATTTTATATATTTGACAGGCTGTTTCACAGACTTCCTGCTTCCAGCAACGTATCCAATCGCAAGATACATCTGGTAAGGCTTTCTCAAGTACAGCGATGACAGTTTCCGCTTTTTCACGCGGGTGCTGCCGCCCGCACCGGCGATACGCTTCGTCAAGAGCATGAAGATTGAGCGCGATGACCGACATTCGACCCGGCCTCGCCCATTCCACGGACACAAGGCCGTCCTTCTCCAGCGAGATAGCCGCGTTATTGTAGGCATCCCGTATAACAGAACCCTCATCGTACTTATATTCCGGCAGTTCTTTCCGGTCGATACGCAGCATGACCCGTCGCGCGGAAACACCTGGCTGAAGCAGATGCTTGCTGCTTTCATACTTATCCAGAAGCCGGAAAAGGATTACACGCCGTTCCATCTGTCCGCACTCTCCTTGGCAAACGGGAGCACCCGCATTGTATTCTTTTCCTTGTGCACAAGCAGCGTCTTATCCGCGATCGGCATGATATCACTGATTTTATCCGGCGGCGTACATACGATGGCCTGGAGGTTCATTTTCCTCAGGAGACGGACGCTTTCCACAATTCTGTCGCTGTCCATCTTGTTGAAAGCCTCGTCAAAAATCACAAGCCGCACGGTATTGCTCATGCTGGGGGTACGGTTATTGACCTGATAGAGCTGCGCAAAGGATGCCAAAACCGCGATGTAAAACGGCATCTGCGTTTCACCGCCCGACTTTTTGTTCAAGGTTTGGGAGAGGAGCTGTTTGTTGCCTTCACGGTCCGTGGTCTCCAGATCAAATTTGAGATATGTACGGAAGTCTGTGTATCGCTCGATGTTCTTCTGAAGCTCACTCTGCCGGCGGGCATTCATCTGCGTGTCATCGGAATCGGCGATTTTCCCGAACAGATCCTCAATCACAGCGCTGTATTTGTTTTGAAACTCCAGCATGAACAGGCCTCCCTCACCGTTCTTGAGCTCCGGCGCCATGATCATATCGTAGTATTCGGCGTAGTCAGGGTCGCGGTCGACGCGGAACTGATACTGCTCCGTTCCAAACTGGGCATATTTCAGCGCCTTGTTTAGATTTCTGACCTGATCCTGCACCTGCTCGATGCTCGACTGAAGCTTATATAGGAAGTCATTTTGAAACTGCTCCAGGGCACTCTCCCGCGCCTCTTTGATTTTCTCCCGGTATTTTGGCAGCTCGCTTTCTTCCAGGATGCTCAGTTCGCCCGCAAATTCATCGTTCAGCGGGGAATCCACGGCAAACGAGCAAGGCTGATAGGCTTGGATATACGCCGAGCGGGCACGAAACAGGGAATCTCTGGCAGCCCGCTGCTCGTTTTCGGTCTGAACCAACCTGTCGCCGAAGTTTTTCGCCACAACGGCCGATTTTTTAAGACGCTTTAGCTCTGCCTGATAGCGCGGGATTCCTGTTGCCTGAACAAACTGATCAGTAAACTGTTCGGAAATCTTATCCTCTTTTGCGATCATAGTCTGGTATAAATCCGGCAGTTTTTCATATTCGATCTCATGAATTCTGTCCTTTAGTACAGCGATATCGGACGTACAGCCAGTTTCCTGCTTTCGGAGACCGGTCAGCTCTTTTTCGAGCGTTTTTATCTCCTCACGCTTGCTGTCAAGCCAAAACAGGTCCAGATGCGATAGCTCATCTTCTACTTTGTCCAGATCCCGGACGATCTCGAGTCCGCGGAGATAATCGCGCTGCCGTTGTGTGATCTCGTCGCTCACAAATCTCATCGAAAACAGAAATTCCCGATTTTTGCTTTTGTCAATTTCTTCGTACAAGGGAGAAAGTGCATGCAGGTTCTCTCTGAGGCTATTCAGTTCGTTCTCCAAACGTGCCGCACGAATGCCGATGGCTGCCCTGCCGATAAACGCATCGTCCATCAGCGTCTTGCGGATGGGGCGGGCGACATAGCCCTGATATAGCATGCCCTCCTCCGTGATGGAGGTTCTGTGCTTTCTGAGCTGACTGACATGTGCGCAGCAGACGACGCGCCCCAAAAGATAGTCGACATAGTCCCTGGCCAAAGGATTGTCGGTGACGATCTTCTTCGCGAGGCTGTCATCCCACGGCTCGTTATGTTCCCGTTCCCGGAGCTTGCCGACGTCGACAAGGCCAAAAGACTGCTGAGGGTTCTCTGACTTGATCCGGTTGAAAATGCTTAAAGCCGTATCATAAACGAAAGGATCAACCAGAAGATAGAACTTTTGTGTATTCAGATAACCTTCAACGGCGCCTCTCCAGGAGCTCTGCCCATCTGCTATTTCGAGTAAGTCTGCGAGGATAAAGATACTGACAGGTCTTTTCGTCTTTTTTGCAACTTCATCTGACAGGCGCCGTTTGAGCGACAGCAGTCCCGCCGGATAGTCTTTTACATTCTTTCTCAAGTTGGACAGGGCAGCTTCTTTTTCGACGATTTCTCTTTTTATTCCTGCCACGAGATTTCCAAGCTTGTACGAGGCATCCCGAAGTGCCTGCGAAAACAAGTTCGTCTTTTCATAAGCATTTGAAAATACCTCTGTAGGCATGGAAAAAGAGCTGTCTCCGCAATCCAACAGGGGAAGAAACGCGGTGCTGATACCGTTGGAGATTGCGCTCATTTCCGGAAGCTGTTCTTCGGCCCCAAGCTCCTCGAACCTCTGACACAGGGACGAAATTGCCTGTGCCTCTCTCCGAATATCAACCGCTGTTTTTTGAAGATTGCCCGCCAACCTGTTCCGCTCGGCGATCAGCTGTTGCTTTTCGGTTTTCAACCGGTTCTCGGCCTGAAATACCTCGCTCTTAGCGCACTCCGCGTGAAGCGCGTCTTTTTTATTCTCCTTCACATTGATATCGGAGCGTATGGACTCGGTTTCTGCTTCCAATAGAGCAATTTTGTCCTGATTGGCCTCTCTGTCGTTCTCGAGCTTCGTGATTTGTTCCTGCAAGTCTTCTTTTTGTGCCCAAAGGCTCAGAAACGAATGCTGCTGATAAGTATCAACAGCCCGCTGCAAATCAGAATACAAACTCCCAATGTCCCTCAGTTTCTCAATCTGTTCCTCCTGCCGCCGGGCAATTTCCTCATGCCGCTTGTATTCGCGGATGTTTTGCTGCATTGCTTCTATGTTCGGCCGCTCTGCCGTATCGCAGATGTTTTCTGTGAGGAAGCTCTGAATATCGACTATTGGTTTGAAGGAGACAGCCCTTTTCAACATTCTGAAGACAGCCTCCGTGTGAACGTTCCACCTCGAGAGGACGTCCGCCTTGTAGTCCTTATGGCTGTCGTACATTTTTCCGTAAAGCTTGTACTCGCTGGTAATGTAGGCGCGAAGTGCAGGAATATCCATCGGCAGTTTGTTGATGATAAAACAGTTATCCGGAATCTTCCCGGGATAGATAAAAAACCGCTCCTGCCGAGAGCCGTCGTTTCGACAGTCGAAGATGATCCCGATCGTAAAAGAATTGCCTTGCCAATCGTCATAGAACTCACAAGCGATGTAGCTTGAAAAATCCTTGCCGCGGCGCGTGCCCTCCCCAGTTCCGTCGATATCGGCGCGCAGATATCCATCCAGCGTTCTCTGCGAGCTTTCGTTGGCGGCTTTGTTGAAATTCCGGGCATTCAACTCGCCGAGAAGGACGATCTGAAGCGCGTCAATAATGGTCGATTTTCCGGCTCCCGTCTTGCCGGTGAGAAAGTTGATATCCCCGATGTCGATCAGCTGCCTACTGTAGTAGAGCCAGTTAATCAGCAGAATCTTCTTCAGCTTCTTCAAATCCGTCCTCCTCCTTTCGCATTTGAGATACAACGGCATTTAGCTTTTCGCTTGAGACAACCGTCAAGATAGTCGGCAAAATCACAAACCTACAGTCCTTTTGGCTGTACTTCTTATCAATCTTCTGTATTACATTGTGGTCATCCAGGATGGCGAGAGCTTTTCTCACTTCATCCATATTCGGTCGCGAAGGAAGGATCGCGTAATCGGTGACCACCTTTTCGAGAACGTCGCGGACTGTACACAGCACGTCGTGCTCTAGACCCATGCGGTCCTTGTTCTCGTCGTATATCATGCGAAGTGCCAGAAGGATGCCCGTCGCAGTCTTGCCTAGAGAAAGCCTGTTGGCATCTTCGGTGTTCAGAACATAGAAATACCCGTTGAAATCATCCTTATGCAGATCCCAGTCTATCATCAGGAGATAGTCCCTCACATCTTCAAAATGCTGAGAGAGGAACAGATAGTCCGGATTATTGATATTTCCTTTATCGGGGCGGTAAATTGTTTTTACAACGAAAGTCTTGCCAAGCAACTGATTGCAGACAGACTTGAATTGCTCGAGTTCTTTCTGCGTATAGTTTTGCAGGTCTGCAAGGCTCATTTTTTGCCCCCCTTTCGGGAAAACTTCAGCTGTGGAATCGTATAGTCGCCTTCCCTGTATTCTGCATCAAAGCTTTGCACAGAGTAGAAAGAGTCTTCGTCTTCTCCTCTCAGGAAGGACAGAATGCTCATAATGTACGAGTTGTCGTCATGGAGCGCGAGATCTTTGGAATACAGCTCATCCTTGCCTGAAAACCGTTCACGCATAAAACCTGTGACCGCGGCTCTGCCGTATTTTGCGTGCAGCAGATCTTCAGCATCCGAAATCAAATCGGCGTCAGGCTCATGATACTCGACAAAAACCGGTTCAGACACCGTACGTTTTCTCGGTCGCCGGCTGTGCCAAAGACTCTTTTCCGATATGTACGACTGCTCAAAGAGCTGAAAAGCAGGCTGTATTTTTTCGATGAATTCAGAGGACGGTCTGTTCTGAGAGAGCCGGGTGAGAAGGTAATTGAGATTGCCCTTGACATTTTGATCCCGATTCGTTAGGTTTTCGATTTTCTGCGTGGTAGCGCGGGTATAGCGCCTTACCTGTGAGTCTATTTCATCCAGATAATCATGCTCAATACTCTCATAACGTTCCTTGACCCAGAATATTTTGGTCAGCAAATCATTCCTGCAGGCTTCAACTGAATCCCCGCGCTTATCCTGATAAGCTGTGTTTGAAATCGCGTACAGAATGCCATCGTCTTCCATCCATTTGTTCAGAATGATAAGAATAGGGACTTTATACTTAGGCACAGAGTCCTTTATTTTCAGCGGGCGAATATAGGTTTCAACCACTTTCTGGCCAAAGTCATCAAAGTGCGAGGCAAGGACCTTGTTAATGTTTCGCATCTCGACCTGAATCTTAAAATAATGCTTTACATTGTGATAGACCATTTGCAACATTTTTATCAGTTCCTGCGTGTTATCATAAGCGTTGTAAATGGCGGTCATTCTGTCATATGCGTTATTTCCTTCATCTGCAACCTTTAGTGTCGAGTAGGTGCTGAGAACAAAAGAATACCCTCGAAGAGGACTGTCATCAGTCAGTTGGTGAAACAACTCCAGAAGTCGGCTGCTATATCCTGGAACGGTTATATATTCCTCAAAATCTTCGCTGCGTTCTTTTTCAAACCATCCTTTGCTGCACAGCTTTCGAATAAAGAAACGTGCTCTACCCGAAATGTCCCTGAGTTCCTCTTCATCAATGTCCTCACCATCAAAGTTCGCCTCGGCAAGTTGCCGCTCCAGGCGGGAACGAAGCATGGAATAAAGTGTTTGCTCAGGTATTTTGAGGTTATCCCTGTAAGCTGCATACAGTACGTCGAGGGCATCGGCATAAAGCAAACGATTTGGCGAAGCAAGAATGGAAAAAAGCTCACTTGGTAACGCGTTAAATAAGTTCATCATCTCACCATCCTGGGAGGAATTATGAAAGGTATCCTTGTATTCAACAACGGTAGGCCTGATATCGCGTATAAAAACGGGACTATGTATGGTGGACTTCATTGTGGTGACTGCGTAAATTGTCTTGTTGACGGGACATGGAAAGTTGCACGAATAGAGTATTGTGATGATTGGCTTTTTATCTGCGAGGGGAAAGTGCGACCAATACCATATGGTAGCGATGTTGAAAACTAGATACCTCGGTGATAATTGCAATAAATCGCTATAAATTGTTTCTCAATCCCGTTTCTCAATCCAATTTGTATCATAATACAAGTCCCAAAAAACGGCCTGCAACGCTAAGCCTAAGTGGACCTAGGTTTCTCCCAGTCTCTTATGATCCGAAACTATGTGTGCCTTTATATCGACTGCTTACCAGGTTGAAGCCCAAACCTATTATTCCTTACGCTCTATCCCAATACCAATTTATTTGTCTTCTTCAAAAACTTCGCCGGGATTGGTGCATCCAACTTCCAGGTGATATTCATGGGCTTCCCGCCCTCGTGCTTCACGTAGTTGGCTGTGCCGAGATAGGTGTAGGCCTCGGCGCCGTTGGTGATCCGGTCGGCCTTGAACTCGCGGACGAACAGCAGCACACGGCTGCCCTGCTCCTTGTGATGAATGTACCGCTGGCCGGTGGAGGAATGCTCCGCTGTGGTGCTCTGGCTCTGCCAATGGAACAGCCATTCGTTGATCGAATAGTCGTTGTACATGGTCGTAGGCGAATAGTCCTTGTCCGCCTTATTCAGCGTCACAAAGAATACGTCCAGTTTCTGATCCGGCAGCCACTTCACACCCTCACGCACAGTTGCCGGCTTCAGGAAGTCCAGCGCCACCAGCAACTGGTCACGGGTATAGGTGCAATGCAGGTCCAGCGGGCAGTCAAAGCCCACATTCACCGGAGCGTCAATAAAGTCGATACGATCGTATTGATATTTCAACAGATCGACCATCTCACCCAGCAGCACCGGACTATCTGCCAAGGCATAGAGATTATCCCAAACCTCATCGCTGCTCCAGTCTTCAGCAGCCTTGCCCCAGGCGGTGATATAGAACATCTGCAGCATCCGCTTCTCGACATCGGGGAGCTTGTCGAAATCAACGTCCTCCAGCCGCGGCAGCAAATCCAGCAGAAACGAGATCCAGCGCCGGGAGTCGATCACTGCCAGCTTTGCCATCGCCTTGGTCATCGTCTCTTCCAGCGGTTCGTTGAAATCGTCGATCACGTCGGCACGGGCACACAGCCAAGAGAAGGTAGCAAACTTATAGATGCTTCGCGGATCGAGATGATAATAATCCAGGAAGTTGGCAAGACTGAGTTTCATGCCGGTATCTTCCTCGAAGGAAGCTACTCTCGTCACCAAACCCGCAGTATTGCCATAGGAGGCGCGGATATTGTCGAGTATGTATTTCGCTGCCTTTTTCTCCAGCTGGATATAGCAGCCCTTGGGCGCGGACACAAAGCCGTCCTTGATCTCACGGGTCACGCCGCGAGTGGTGTTGGAGAGAAGCGCGGCGAACTTGTCCTCAAAGTTATACTTTCTATTTGACTGGCCGATGAAGTCGAGAACGGTCAGGCACTCTTTATCTTCCGCCAGTCGCAGGCCACGCCCCAACTGCTGCAGGAAGATGGTCAGCGATTCCGTCGGGCGAAGGAACAGCACTGTATTTACCTCTGGAATGTCCACGCCTTCGTTATAGATATCCACAACGAAGATAAACCGTACCTTGCCGGAAACAAGGCTATCTTTCGCACTGCGCCGTTCTTCATCCGGGGATTTTCCGGTCAGGAACATGGAAGGAATGCCGTGTTCATTGAAATACCTACACATGAACTCCGCATGATCCACCGTCACACAGAAGCCCAAGCCCTTGACATCGTCAATGTCTGTCACGTATTTCAGGAGCAAAGATACGACCAGATCCGCACGACGTTCCGCAATCATGCCGCTGAGCGTGTAAATCTTGGACAGCTCAGATTTATCGTAGCCACCGGCCGACCATTTCAACTTGTCCAGATCTACCGTATCGGTGACGCCAAAGTACTGGAACGGGCAAAGGAGCTTGCGGTCAATGGCCTCCGGCAAGCGAATCTCCGCAGCAATACGATTGTTGAAGTAGCCGAGAACGCTCTTGCCGTCCATTCGTTCCGGCGTGGCGGTCAGGCCCAGCAGGATCTTCGGCTGGTAGTATTCCAGCAGCTTCTGGTAAGTGGGTGCCGCCGCATGGTGGAACTCGTCCACGATAATGTAATCATAGAAATTTGGTGAGGTCTTCGCCGTAAAGTCCTGGCTGTTAAAGGTCTGGATGGACATGAACAGATGATCGATGCTGTCCGGCCGATAGCCCCCAACGAACATATCTCCAAAATTGGCATCTTTCAGCACAGCCCGGAAGGTATACAGGCTCTGCTTTAAGATTTCTTCCCTGTGGGCCACAAACAGCAACCGGCAGGGGCTGCCGGGATTCTTTTTCCGGAAAGCCTTGTAATCCAGCGCAGAGATCACAGTCTTTCCGGTACCGGTGGCGGCAACCACCAGATTGCGGGTGTACCCTCGGACAGTGCGCTCGGCCTCCAGTTTATCCAGAAGCTCCTGCTGGTAGGAGTAGGGCTGGATATCCATGGTATAAATCTCTGCGCTGTTGCTGTCAAAGTATTTCTCCGCCTGCAGCGCACGGGCCAGTCGCTCCCGCTGCCCTTCGTCGTAGTATTCAAACTCTTTGTCGTTCCAGTAGCTCTCAAATGTGGCGGTGATCTTCTGGATCGTTTCCGGCAGGTCCTTTATGGTGACCTTGGTATTCCACTCCAAACCGCTTGTCAGGGCTGCGTTGGAGAGGTTGGAGGAACCAACATAGGCCGTCGTAAAGCCGGTGTCCCGATAGAAGATATACGCCTTCGCATGGAGGCGGGTGATCTTGATATTGTAGCTGACTTTGATCGTCGTATTGGGAAGCTTGCGCAGTTCCTCGATGGCTTTCACATCGGTTGCGCCCATGTAAGAGGTTGTGATGATACGCAGCTCGCCGCCGTTTTGAGTAAAGGCAGTCAGCTCGTCCATGATGAGACGCAGCCCGCTCCACTTGATGAAGGAAACCAGCATATCGATCCGATTGCAGGACACGATTTCCTTTTTGAGTTCTGTATACATCTGCGGCTCATGAACAGCACCGGTGAACAAGCTGGATTGTGCAATGGAAGTTTCCGGGCGGACAACCTGTGCCTTCTCATCCAACGCCCAGATGCTGTTTTGCCGGTCAAAAAGCGCAAGAAGCTGCTCCGCCCGCTCTGCAACCGAGAGCGAGTCGAAGTCAGCTTCTTTTGTTTCTGCCTGGATCGTGGTAATTATCTGATTAGCCAGCGCGACCTGGGCATTTATATCTCCGCCATTATCTCGGAGATTGTCCAGCCCGCGCTCCACCACTTCGGCCACATACTTTGCCAGCACTTTGGACGCTTCGGCAGTATCAATGGGCGCAGTTTGACTGAGCTTGTCCGCACTGACAAGCTCGCTGTCCAGTCCTTTATTGATTACCTGCTCATATAATCCGTCGTGAAGCATGTTGGCCCTCCGTTCATTTCTTTGGAAAACAGGCCCGACTCATCGGTTATAGTATTCTTCTATCTTTTTGTCGCAAATCTTTTCAATTTGCACCTTCTCCTCGGAGCTTAACTTTTTCTACACAGCGCCGTCTACTGCAATGATGCCAAGCGTTTTGGTGTGGCGCATCATGTTCATATCCTCGAAGCGCCTGAAGGGATTGGAGAGGATGTTCCGCTCGGCTTCTTTGTCGGTGTAGCCGCCTTTAGCGAAGATGCTGTTGGCCTTTTCAACTTTCAGTCCGGTAGCACGCCGGGCCTCATAGAAGCTGCGGAAATAGGAGACGATATCGCCGATCTTCACACGCCCTGCAGCGTCCGCATAGGTCAGTATCGCTTTCAGCAGCACCGGCTTATAGGAATAGCTCATGTCCATCTGCTCGACCATTTCCATGAACAACTGCTTGCGGTTGCTGTCGTCGATGAGCTTCCAGCCGAACTGCTCGGCATAGGCCTGCAGGGTTTCCTCTTTGAAATATTTGAAGGTGCGGTGCTCGCTCATGGGCACGATCAGATCCGGCACCAGCTTGCCTTCGCGCACATAACGCTCAATGGTCTCGGTCTGCACATCCACCCGGCGCACAAACTCCATCTGTGAGATCATCCCAGCAGCCTCTTCCTGCCAGTTGAAGATATCCACCAGCTCGTAATCGGTAGCATCCACGGGATAGTCAATGATCGCTTCCGGCTTCTCGCCCTTGCGGTACAGATCGTCCTCGACCTCGCGCTGGCCCTTCTTGCCGACAACCGTGCCGCCCGCGTGATACTCGTTCAGTTTAAACAGGCGGTGGAGCGAATAGGGCATATTGTACTGGCTGGCATTGTCTACGAAGTCAAAGACCATCAAATGCTCCTTGCCGTCTGCGGTGCGCATGCCGCGGCCAAGCTGCTGCGTGTACAGCACCTTTGACATGGTAGGACGCGCCATGAACAGCACTTCGGTCTGCGGGCAGTCCCAGCCCTCATTCAGCAGATCGCAGGCGCAGAGCGCCTTGATCTCACCGCTGGCAAACTTGGCAAGCTGCTCGTTACGCTCGGAAGTTTTCATGCTGCCCGAAACCGCAACCGCAGCGACACCGGCCGCCCGGAACAGTTCCGCAATCTGCTCGGCGTGCTTCACGGAGGCGCAGAACACGACGGTGCGCTTGTCCTTCACATAGTCCAGCCAGGTATCCACAATAAGCTGGTTGCGCTCGGTCACGCAGATCTTCACATCCAGGTCGCGGATGTTATACTGGACGCTGTTGAAGCGCACCTTGGTCATGTCGATGTTCGTATGGATGCGGATGCATCGAACCGGCACCAGGGCGCCGATCTCCACGGCGGTCTGGATGTCCAGCTTGTGGGCCGTATTCTTGAAAATGTCCAGGATGTTGATATCGTCCGCCCGCTCCGGCGTGGCTGTAAGACCCAGCGTGAACTGCGGCTTGAAATAGGAAAGAACCTTCTGATATGTATCTGCCGAGGCGTGGTGGGCCTCGTCGATGATCAGGTAATCAAACTCATCCTCCCGGAATTGGTCCAGATTCAGCGCCACACTTTGAATGCTGCCGCATACCACGTGGGCGTCCGGCTCCTTGAGATTGTCTGCGAACTTGCCGACAGTTACTTCCGGCCATAAGTCGCGGAAGGTGTTGTAAGCCTGGTTGATCAGCTCCATCGTGTGCGCCACGAACAACACCCGGCCGCCGCAGCGTTTGGCGTCCATGACTGCGGTCACGGTTTTGCCTGTACCGGTAGCATGGTAGAGCAAAGCGATGGTCTCCCGGTTCTGCCGCATGGCTTCCAACGAATCCAGCGCCTCCTGCTGATACTCCCGCAGCTCCAGTTGATCGGCTTTCAGCGCACGGCCCTGTTGAGTGGGCAGATAGTCCTCGATCTCCTTAAAACGGGGATCGCTGCCAAGGAACACGCGCAGCTCGTCCTTCACGGTCTCCGGCTGCTTCTGCATCTGGCGGACCGCCCAGCGGTATACGTCCCAGCCCAGGTGGATCATGCTGTTTTGTTTCAGCAGATCATCATAGAACTTGTCCTGTGACACCAGGCGCGGGTTATGGGAAGCCTCGTCGTCGATCTCAATGGCGACGCGGGTCGCACCGTTTTCCAGCACGAAGTCAGCGAAGCGAGCATCCTGATAAATGTCGTAAAACGGGTACTGTGAATATAAATACCCGGCTTTTTCTGCCCCGAAGGTATCCGCAAAAAGGTCTATGAACAGATCCTCGGCTGCGCTGCCGGAAGCTGATCTGTATTCAGGCATGGAATGTCACCTCAGTCCTCGTATACTTCTTTCAAGAGTATGCGCTTCTCAAAGCCGCCGCGTTTGGCGGCCTTTTCTGCACGGACCCGCTCCAGATCCTCCAGGAAATAGCCGCGCGCTATTGCAACTGCACGGATTACCTCTAAAAGATCCGCCAGTTCTTCAATGTTCTGATCCTTGCGGTACTCCGCGAGTTCTTCATCCAGCTTGGCGTCAAGCATACGGAGATACTCTTCCGGAGAAAGGATCTCCGTTGAACATGTTTTCCCGGAAGATTCTATGATCTCCGGAATCCGATCTCGGACAAGCTTGTTGTATGCTATTGATCTCATTTTCTTCACCGCTTATTTGGTATCGAATTAGCTGTGTTTTCTGAAGTAGTCAAGCAAAATGGAGCAAAATTCCGCACTTGCTGCTTGCTGATAGTTGGGCTCGATTTTGTCAATACCGTCAAGAAAATCATGTAAAGCTTTCGCACATTTTTGAACCTCCAACACTTGGCTGATGTGGTGCTGCTGTGCCTGCTGTTGGATATACTGATAGTTAAACATGTCGATATAATGGTTCATACAGCTACTCCTTTTTTCATTTCATAAACCAAACCCGGACGATCTGTGCCATCCTCGCACTGTTGCTCAGAACACCAGCACAACCACCCGGCATTTCTTGATTGCTTCATCTCCGTAAACGCTCTGCCAATCGTGGATCTGCCACTGCACATGCTCCAGGATCTCTTTGAAGTGTACGAACCAGCCCATGGGATCGTCCCACTCGTAGTACTGATAGAGCTGTTTGCCCACATCGTCCAACTTTGCATATTCATCCGGCGTGATCGATTCATAGAGATCCTCAATATCGCCGGATTCATAGGCAAACACTGCGTCTTTTAGCACGATCCCATGATACTCGTGGGCTTGTCCGGACGGTAAACAGCCTCGCATGGCGTCGACCTCGGCGGACAGGATTCTTACGAACTCATCGTTCCGGCAACGCTCATAGCGCCCTTGCAATTCAGCCGACAGACCTTCAAATCGCAGCCTCCCGCCGATTTCCTCGATCTTGTCTGCGGTCTGGCCGAAATAGCTCCTTGAACCGCTCTCATACGTCATCGCAAGGCGCCGTTCCCCTTCCTTATCAAAGCCGGGATTGATGCAAACCCATTTATCGTCGATATAGGCTTCGGTATATAAGAAATAGCTTGTTGACATGGCCTCATGTCCTTTCTGCTTTTTGCTGCCCCGTTGTCAAACTTGGTGATCCGGGACGATTTCGACGATGTCGTCCATCGTGCAACCCAGTGCGGTGCAGATCTTGACCAGCACTTCACTGGAAACGACGGCGCCGTCTTTGCCCATTTTCGTGATGGTGGCTATGCTTACGCCCGCCGCTTCTGCCAATTCCTTCTTTTTCATTTCCCGGTCGATCAGCAGTTTGAAGAGCTTTTTATAACTTGCGGCCATTGGCTTCACCCCCGCAATAGATATGATTTTATATTATACCACATCTTTCCTGATTTCTCAACTGTTTTCAGCAATAATCCTGCGATTTCATCATTTTTCGTTTTGCCGACTATAATTGTCTCTTTGGCAAAAAAGAACCCAAGCAGAGGTCAAGCCCGCACGCCGTATTTCTTTGTCTACTGCGACGCAGAAACTGTGTGCAGAAAGACTCTCAAGTGACTTGACTTTCCGGTGGAAGAGAGCTACAATCCAAACGCTCCCGGGGAGCGGCGAATCTGCCGCATTCCACGGGAGCGTTTCCATACGACCACATGTTTGACCACAACCGCCTTTGGAGGACGTGGAGGCAGCGGAGAAAAGAGCGCCGGAGAGCAAGTTTTCCGGAGCGGAAAGCGTCAAATGTAGTTCATGCACATGTAACACCAGGTTCGAGCCCCTTTGGGACCAAGAGACCGTGGGTTCAAGTCCCGCAGCCCGGACCAAAAAGTGGACACCCCTACGTTGGGGTGTCCATTTTTTTTGATTTGAGCTGCGCAGACTTGAATCGTTGCAATCAGCCGTCGATACAACAGTAGCATCCAAAAGCTACCCCCGCAGTCCGGCAAGCTGATATCGCGACAGCGATATATCATCAGAAATGTGCCTCTGTCATTAAATCCCCGAGGGAACCCGTATGTTCCGATTTCCTCGGGGATTATTCATGTTGAGCAGGCTACATTCAGCTCACTCCGCCTGCCGCAGGAGCTTTCTCTGTTTGTTTCTACGGCCGGCCTCACGCAGAGCATCTGCATTCGTCGAAATGAGCATGAACACGATAACAAACACCGCAATAACGATCTGGCTGTACTGCGTGGGGATCCTGAAAACCATCAACGCCATCTGAATCATCTGCATGATGACCGCGCCGAAGTAAATGGAAACGAAAACATTTCCCTTTGCAGTAATGGATAGGCCAATGAACACGCACATCATAGCGTTGAAGCAGGTACCCATGGTCCCCATGGCGCTGACGGTTCGCGTGACGCCGGATGAGCCGATGTTGATTGCCGCATAGAGGCCGGAGAACAGGCCCGCGATCGCCAGCGCGACTGCCTTGGTCCGGACAACGTCGATACCGTTGTCCTCCGCGACCTTCATGTTGCTGCCGACCGCCTTGATCTGAAAGCCGAGCTTGGTCTTGAAGAAGAGGAGGTACGCCCCGGCAAAGGCCAGCACCAGCATGATGACGTTGCCCGGGAAGTATCCGAGTACGACATGAGAAAGATCGATGGACACGCCCGTGCCGCCGAAAATCATGCCGCAGACGCTCTCGTAAATCAGCATCATGGCAATGGAAATGATAATCGTTGGAATCTTCAGCAGGCGATAGCACAGTCCGCTGATTGCGCCGGCGGTGAAACCGGCCAGTGTGCAGCACAGAACGATACCGACAATTCCGAAGCCCATGAGCTTGGCCAGATTGCCGCCTACAATGGCCGCAATGAGCACCTCGGCGCCAACGCCGAAATCCCAGTTGCCGACCTTGATGTTGAACAGCACACCCCAGCCAAGCACCGCCGGAGCAATCCCCTGCTTCAGAAGCGACAGCACCGTGGAAAACGACCGCGTTGACGGCGCGAACAGCATCAGCAGTCCTGCCATGACGACCGTCACGCTGACCATCAAAAGATATTGTCCGGCATATTTTTTTACAGTTTTCATAGCTTTCTACCTCTGCCGTGAGAAATTCGCGCCGACGGCTGCGAGAATCTTAGCTGTTTTCTTTGACCCAGTCGAGGCTGAAGGCTTCCATAATGCTGTGGAAGTCCTCGACGGTGACATCGGGGTTGTAGCGGCCGACAAGGCTCTTGAGAATCTCATCGGAATAGATCTGATAGTTGGGATTATCGATATAGGCTTCATAATCCGCGCATTCCTCGGCGCTGGTGATGATAACCTCGCGCTGAGAAAGGTTGATGAAGCTGTCGGAAAGCGGTGTGCCGTCCACAGAGTTGAACAGCGCGAGGAACACGAACAGCGCATCCGGGGAGTTGCCCGCAGCTGCGGCAGCGACCCAGCCGTCAGCGAAGTCCTGTGCAATGCCGTCATAGAGGTCGAACATGGCGAGCTTCACCTGGCCGGCCGTGGTGTTTTGCTTGACGGTGTTGACAATGGCTTCGGCTGCCCCCTGGCTGGAGGTGGTCATGAGGATGCCGTCCATATCGGGATAGAGGTTAAGGAAATTGGTAATGCCGTTGATGTGCGTCTGGGTATTGCCGTCATTAGGAACCTCATATTCTGCAACGACCTTGCCGCCGGTAGCGTTTGCGCCGTCGATGAAGCCGTCGTTACGAATGGCAAGCGCGATGGAGGGGTTGAGCTTTTCCAAGCCGTAAATGCTGCGGCCGTCGGCTGCAAGTACGGCCACAAGATCCTCGGCTGCGCCCTTATCGTCCTCCCAGCAGCTTCCGACGTAATACTTGCAGGACTCGACATAGGCCTTCATGTCGGCATCGAGGATGTCGCGGAAGCAGATGGCGTAGTAGACGCCGGCCTCCTCACAGGCTTGACCGACCTTATAGGCACTGGCATCCTCGATTGGCATGAACATAATGCCCTCGCAGCCTGCGGAAATGAGGTTTTCCACGGAGGTGAGCTGGTCTTCGGTGGTATAGTCGTTGAGTGCCCACTCAACCTCTGCGCCGATGACCTCGGCAGCATGGTTGACCTCGGCATAGACACACTGGCCGAGCGCGTCGTCCTTGCCGTAGAAGATCACGCCGAGCTTGCGGGTCGCTGCGGGCGTTTCTTCGGTGGGGGCGTTGTCCGAAGCATCCGTGGGCTGGTCGGAAGCGGGCGCGGAGGGTTCATTCTGCGTAGCGCAGGCGCAAAGAGCAAACAGCAGGCTCAATGCAAGCAGGAAAGCGAGGAACTTTTTCATTTTTTCTTCTCCTTATAATTTATTTGCAGTACGGATGTACTTACAGAACGTACTTTTGGCCCTTTCTGTCCATGGTCAGGTAGACCGTGGCAAGGAAGATCAACGCCTTGACAATATAGACCGCGTTGGCATCCAGGCCCCACAGCGTCAGGCCGTTGCCAAGCACATAATAGGTCAGACTGCCGATCACGGCAGAGCGGATCCGGGTGGACGCGCCGCCGGTGAGTGGGATGCCGCCGAGCGTGAGTGCGATGAGCACGTCGGTTTCCAGCCCGCTGCCGATGGTCTTGGTGACGCTTCCGATGCGGATCATGGTCAAAAAGGCCGCGATACCGAGCGTTACACCACTGATCAAAAAGGCCAGCGTCTTATACAGTGCGACGTTAATCCCGCTCAGCTCAGCCGCCTTGGGGTTAGAGCCGATGAGCTTCTGCGCCTTGCCGAGCTTGGTGTAGTTGAACAGCACAAGCGTAACGGCAAAGACGACCGCGACGAAGATAAAATAGAACGTATTGTTTGCATAGTTCAATGCAGCGGCGGAAAGGTTCATCACATGGTTCATGGAAAGTCCTTCGACCAGCCCGCGTCCGACAAACATGATGCACATACCGGACATGAAGGCCGGGATTTTACCCTTGATATGGATCGCCGCCGTAACAAGGCCGCAGCAGACGCCGAACAGGATGCAGGCCGCCAACGTCAGCCAGATGCTCTGCCCCTTGGTGACAAGGAAGCCGAGCGCCGCAACCAAAGCGCAGCCGCCGCCGAGCGAAAAGTCTAGATTATTGTGCGCCATGACGAACACGCAGCCGCAGGCCGCGATCATCGTGACCATAGACTGGCCGATGATATTTGTCAGATTGCGGGGCTTAACAAAGCGCCCGCCGGTTGTGAGCGAGAAAACCAAGATCAGGACAAGCAGTCCGGCGTAGGGCGCAACCCGTTTCACGAGATCGGAATTCAGTTTTTTCATAGCTCCTCCCCCGTTCCTAAAGCATATTGCGAATAATATGCTGCTCGGTCGGCTTCTCCTGCCGCAGGTATTCGCCATTCAGCGTGCCGTCCTTGAGGATCAGAATCCGATCGGACATACCGATCAGCTCCGTCAGCTCCTCTGAGACCATCAGAATCGACTTTCCCTCTGCCTTGAGCCGTTCCATCAGGCGGTAGATGTTCGCCTTGACGCCGATGTCGATGCCGCGCGTCGGACAATCCATCAGAAAAATCTCTGATTCGTTTGCGAGCCATTTGGCAATGGCGACCTTCTGCTTGTTGCCGCCGCTCAGCTCGCTGACATACTGCGAAATGTCGCGCATCTTGACCTGGAGAAGCTCTGCGTTGCTCTGCGCCAGACGGTTTTCGCTCCGCCGCAGGATCAGGCCGCCCTTTTCCAGCCGGTCATAGGAGGATGCGACGATATTGTCGCGAATGTCCGCCGCGATGAACAGCGATTCCGTATCCCGATCCTTCGGGATGTAGGCGATCTTATTCTCCAGCGCGACGCGCGGAGAGGTGATTTCCCTGCCGTCAGCGGTGCAGACCGTTCCGCTGTCCGGTCGGAGCACGCCGAATATGGCCTTGCACAGCTCGTGCATACCGCTTTCGGTCAGGCCGCCGATGCCGAGGATTTCTCCCTTATGCAGCTCCAGACTGACGTCCTTCAGAATATTTTTGTAATAGATATGCGAAGCGCGAAGCACCACGGCATCTTCATAGCTGCACTGCCAGTCACTGCGGTAATATGCACCGTTGAACTCGCGGCCGATCATGAGCGAACGAATGGTGTCCTTATCCATGCGATCCTGCTCGAGCGTGTCGATGTACCGCCCGTCGCGCAGGACGGTGACGGTATCGCAGACGGACATGATCTCGTCCAGATCATGCGAAATGAAAATCACGCTGTTGTTCGATTCCTTCATCCGGCGGATGATCTCATAAATTTTCTGTCGTCCGTGATGCGTAAGCGCGGTCGTAGTTTCATCAACAATCAGGATTTTCGGTGCGCGGTGCACCGCTCTGGCGACCTCGATCATCTTGCGGTCCTCAAAGGAATACCGTTCGACGGGCCGCTCCGGATCAATGTGCGAAAGCTCGCTGCGATCGAGAATCTCATGCGCCGTTTTCCGCATTTTTCCCGCACTGACCACGCCGAACCGACCAGGGAGGTTTTCCTCTCCGAGGAACAGATTCTCCGCGACCGTCATGCCGGTGATTGTGCCGGTTTCCTGTGCCAGCAGTGCAACGCCCTGCTTTGAGGAATCCATGACGCTTTCCGGATGATACGCCGCGCCGAGGAATTCCATGGAGCCGGCCGTCGGCCGATAGATTCCGGCAATCAGGTTGGAAAGCGTGGATTTTCCGCTTCCGTTCTCCCCGATCAGGCCGCGCACCTCGCCCGCACGCAGCTCCATGGAAACGTCACACAGCGCCTTTGTCGCACCGAAGTCCTTGCTGATGTGTTCAATTTTCAGGATCACTTCCATAAAAGCACCTGCTTTCTGTCGTTGCGGAGGTCAGCCTCCCTGAGATTCCGGCTCCGTGAAGGTCACCCACGCCGGTGTCTCCCAGAGATAGAAGGCGTTGCCCTCCGGGTCCTCGGCAATGGCGTAGTCGTTACCGGCAACGGTATAGCGCGGCTTGAGGCACTTGCCGCCGTGAGCCGTGATCTTCTCGATCTTTTCCTCGATGCAGTCCACCTCAATCATAAAGAGGGGGGCTCGACCGGTTTCCTCGGCTTCGCGGGATTGGAAGAAGCCGTACATAAAGGACGGGACGCTCGGCTCCCAGTTCGCATTGCCCGGCCCGGTGGCGCAGTAATAAAGCGGTGCGGAGGGGTTGCTGTTTTCTATCTCGATCATGTCCCAGTCGAAGAGCGTTTCATAATTCTCCTTCGCCTTCTTTGCGTCGGAGTATTCAAAGACGAAGCGGCGCACGCGGCCGTCACGGCTGTTGGCAGGGAACTTTTTGGCAACATGATAGGAAATGTCCATCGGGTCGTGATCGGTATCCTCCGGCTCGGGCGGATCAACGTGGATCCTGCGCTTCTCCTCCGGATTGTACGGCTCGGAGAGAAACCACTCCGGCGTGCAGTTGCAGGCGGGGCAGCGCGGCGGGACATCGTTCTCATCCGCCTTGAACGGGAAACAGCATTTATAACAGGTGTAGAGTTTCAGCATTTTTCTTCCTCCCGCTCAATCCTTGTCGTAGCCAGCCTCCGGCTCCTCCCATGTACGGGAGTCCGGACATTTCCACAAAAGCTCACGGTTGCCGTCTGGGTCCTCTACAACGATGAAGTCCGCCCAGTCGCCGTCGATGGCCGTGCGGTCGATGACGCGCCAGCCCTTGTCTGTCAGGGTCTTTACGGTCTGCTCAAGCGGCACGTCCATACTGACCTCCATAAAGACTTGGGGCTTCGGCACGCGCTCCTTGGCGCACAGCTGCACCCACACATGGCCCGGGGTCGCAGCCTCCCACGAGGGCTGGGACGGCCCCGTCGCGCACATGACGTGCGGACGCTCGTCGGAATCCTCGATGAAGATGCCCTGCGGAACACGGATGGCGTCCCAGCCGAACACGTTGTAATAGAACATCCGCGCACGGCCATAGTCCTCATAGGGGATCATCAGGCCGCGCACTCTGCCGTGCAGGGACTTTTTCGGGTACTTTTTCGGCGGCCGGCTTGGGTAGTTACCGGCATGGGGTTCGTTCATAGTGCTTCCTCCCTTGGAATTCATGGATTTCTGATGTAAAAATTGCTTGCCGCACCCACGAGATTGCACTCGTCAAGGTAGGCGCTGCGCACGACCTCGGCCCTCAGCTCCGGGCCGAAGCCCGTGCCCGCATAGTATTCGTCCAGCACCCTTTGCAAAGCCTCCGGCATACTCGGAATCCGGCTCAGGCCGCCGCCGATGACGATTTTCTCCGGTGCAAAGGTGATCTGGATATTTGCAATCATAAAGGCCAGCGCTTGAAGAAAATCGGAATAGACCTTCTCCGCCGCCGCATCGCCTTCTTCAAGCCACACAGCAAGCTGCCTGCCGTCGGCGCGGACGTTCTGCAGCACACCGGACGGCGCCGGAAACTGTGCACCGAAGGCTGCGTCCACTCCAAAAAGCTCCTGCGCAAGATCCTGACAGTCGAATGCCAGATTTTTTGCCTTGCACAGCCGATAGGTCAGCCCGAAGGCTGCGCAGTGCATCACCGCAAGTCCGAGAAAGGACGGACACTTCGGATCAACAAGATAATTGGAAAACTCTCCAGCCGCAAAATCCCGTCCGGCGTGAATCCGGCCGTCCTTGATAATGCCGCCCGCGATACCGGAGCCGAGGATCAGGACAACGCCGTCGCGGCAGCCGCGCAGCGCACCGAAAGTGGCCTCAGCCAGCGCACCGCATTTTCCGTCGTTCTCCACGGCGACGGGAAGCCCAAGCCGCGACTGCAACAGCTTGATGATATTGCAGCCATACAGCGCACGGTAGGCACCGGAGCCGGTGAGCATCCCCGAACCGGCATCGACATAGCCCGGCAGGCTGATTGCCACGCCCTGCGCATTCTCAAGCTGCCGGACAACGGCACAAACGCAGTCAACAAAGGCCGCTTTGTCCTCCAGCGGAGCGGGGCAGCGTCCGGTGTGCCGCAGCACGCCGTCGCGGTCAACGAGCGCATACTTGACAGAGCTTCCTCCGAAATCCAGACTGGCAACGTGCAAGGGAATCTCCTCCTGTGCAAAAAATACTGTTTTCAAGCTGCGAATTTTCTGATATAATATCGGCAAAATGATTCTCGAGGCAGGAGGAAATGTCATGAAAGTTCAATCTCCCTCACAGCAGAAAATTGTCAGCGCAACTAAGGAGCTGCTCTTCAAGCGGAGCCTTTCCTCTCTTAAGGCGACGGATATCATTGCGGCCAGCGGCGTGTCGCATCAGACATTTTATCGACTGTTTCTGGATAAATATGATGCCGTCGAGCAGGCCTGCTTTGAAATGCTGGGCATTGTGTCCATGATCGTCGGTGACAATTCCACGGTCATCGAGCACACCGGCTGCCTCCTGCGGGTGGTCAAATCCAACGGCGCGTTCTTCAAACACGTGCTTTCCTGTCCCGAGGGCGCAGAGATCATTAAAAAGACCTTCATCCGCCTTTCGGAAAAAACAATCGACTTCAAAAGCTCCGAGCAGATCACAAGCACATGGGTCTTTTGCCTTCAGCAGTGGTGCAGCAATAACTTTGCCGACAGCATCGACGATATGTTCTATAAAATCATCAGCTGCTATCCAGTCGGGCAGGTCGTCTTTGCCGAGGACCGGCGCCGTCTGCTGGAAAAGTACAGCCGCTACACCATGAAGGAATTGAATGCTTTGTGCAATTCTGCAAAATGATATTTGCATTTTATGTGCAATTCGCACAACACCGTCCTCATGTCCCTATGATAAATGAACAAATTGAAGAATTCAAGTTCGCAAAATTTGCCGTGCTCACAAAAAGGTGACAAGCAGGTCATTTTGTCACTTTTCCCCGTGACTTGCCGAAAAATATCAAAGAGGCTGCTCCAGCGCAGCCTCTTTTCATTATAATTCTTCGCCGTTTGTTTCGATGACGTGCTTGTACCAAAAGAACGAATCCTTTTTCATCCGCGCAAGATCTCCCGTGCCGTCATCGTATTTCCTGACATAGACAAGGCCGTAGCGCTTGGCCATCTCGCCTGTAGAGGCGCTGACAAGGTCGAGCCAGCCCCACGGCGTATAGCCCATCAGATCGACTCCGTCTTTGACGGCCTCGCGCATTTGCTCGATATGCCTGCGCAGATAGTCGATGCGATAGCCGTCGCGGATACGACCGTCCGCATCCGGCGTGTCCCGCGCCCCAAGTCCGTTTTCGACCAGCATGATGGGGATACCGTAGCGATCGTAAATTTCGTTCAGGCTGTAGCGCAGCCCCTGCGGGTCGATCTGCCAGCCCCATTCGCTCTCCTGCAAATAGGGATTCCGAATGCCGCCGGAGAGATTCCCCTCCGTTTTCTCCAGCACTGCCGGGTCGGCGGATTCGCAGGCGCTCATGTAATAGCTGAAGGAGTAAAAATCAACCTTCCCCCGCCGCAGCAGAGCCTCGTCATCGGGCTGCAAACAGAGCTGAATTCCATGCTCTGCAAAGAAGCGCCGACTGTAGCTCGGATAACTGCCGCGCACCTGCACGTCGGAGCAAAACCAGTTCATCGTGCGCATTTCCCGCTGCGTCAGAAGAAGATCGTCCGGATTGCAGGTGTAGGGATATTTTACCGCAAACACACACATACAGCCGACCTTGAACTGAGGGTACTGCGTATGTGCCAGTGCAACCGCCCGTGCGCTTGCCAGAAACTGATGATGCAGCGCCTGATACCGCAGAGAAATGTCATCCTTCGCGCTGTACATCGCGCCGCTGTAGCCCCTGACGCAGCCGAGCGACAGCACTGCTCCTACCGGAAGCGTTCCGGCGTTAATTTCGTTAAACGTCAGCCAATATTTGACCTTGGCCTGAAAGCGTGCAAACAGCACCTCGCAAAAGCGTAGATAGCAGTCAATCGTCCGTCGGTCGGCCCAGCCGTTGTAAGCCGCAACCAAGCCGTAGGGCATTTCGTAATGGGAAATCGTCACAAGCGGCTCGATGCCGCAGCGCGTCAGCTCATCAAAAACGCGGTCGTAGAAGGCAAGCCCTGCTTCATTCGGCTCCTTTTCCAAACCGGTCGGAAAGATTCGGCTCCAGCTCACGGACATCCGGAACACACGGAAGCCCATTTCATGCGCAAGCGCAACATCCTCCCGATAGTGATGGTAAAAATCCACCGCCTCATGACTCGGATAAAAGGCCCCCGGCTCAAGTTGCGGTGTCAGCCTGCGTGGGCAGTCCTTCGTCCCTCCGGTCAGCAGATCGGGAATCGACGGTCCCTTGCCGTCCAGATCCCATGCACCCTCGCACTGATTCGCGGCCGTCGCGCCACCCCATAAAAAATCCGCTCTGAATGTACCCATGTTTGCCTCCGCATCATTTTTCTTTATCATACAATATCAGGCCGTTCTTGGCGAATGAGAGTGTCGCGCCTTATGCCCAAAAATGTTAATTTGTGGTTGAATTATCTCACGCAGGTCACCAGCAGCCCGGACCATGGCACCAATCCGAACTGGGCTGTTTCCGCTTTGCCCTAGCCCCAATCTTACAAAAGTCCACCGTAATCTTGATAGAATTACGGCGGACTTTTTCCTTGCTCTGCACATCATAGAATGGTATAATGGCAGCGAATTATGATTTGGGAGGGTTGTGTATGGATATTTCATTCCTTCGGGAGAACCAAAAGTTTAATTACAGAGTATGCGCAATGATGATTTCAAAGAATCGAATTCTGGCGATGCATGATGAGCGCTCCCCATACTTTTACCTTCCCGGCGGCAGGGTTACAATGGGTGAAACGGCGGAGCAGGCTGTTGTGCGTGAGGTTCAGGAGGAACTCGGTGTGACGTCAAAAATCATCCGCCCATTGTGGCTGAATCAGGCCTTTTTCACCGAAGACGTGGACGGCGTTCGTTATCACGAACTGTGCATCTATTTTCTGATGGATATTTCAAATACCAGCCTGCCGGAGCATGGGAACAGCTTCACTTTGAAAGAGGGCAAGCATATCCACACATTTGAATGGTTAACATTTGATCGATTACAGAAGGAATACTTTTACCCGGTATTTTTAAAAAACGAAATCTTTGCGCTGCCAGACGGATTTACAATTCGCACGGAGATCGAGTAACAAATTTCCGTTGCCACAAGGCACCAACGCAAAAGCAGTCCTCTCTTGAGCCGCTCTAGCATCATGGGGTATAGAAAATGGCATTCGCTTTGAATTCAATGAGGACGAGATTTTTGTATGCGTTAAGATAACATATAAATAAAACTCCTCAATACAGCATCTCGTTTATCTCCTCTCGATTTTCCCCAGCCGTACCAAACGGGATTCGATCGCGCCGGGAGTGCGGGCGAAGTGGGCGCAGAGGTCTTTCTTTTTCATGCCGATGTCGAACAGAGTGCAAAGCTCGCGGTCCAAATCGTCGGTCCACGGCTTTCCGTTGTTTTCCGGCAGTGACTTTTCCCGTTTGCGGCCCAGTGCGCCGACGGCGCAGTTCAGCGCCCGGACGATCTCGCCCTTGTTGCATACGTGGTCGTCCGGCAGCACCTCACCCGTCAGCGGGTCCACGCCGTCCGCCAAAACCGTTAACAGTTCTTTTGCTCGTTGCATATCCATTGCTTTTCCTTCTTTCTCTATTTTCTTGCCCCGGCGGGCGAATCGTGCTATAATATCCGGAGATCGACATTCGGAGGATTGCGGGATGGAAAAAACAGAGGTGGTTGAGCTTACCAATATGTGTATGATTTGTGACGCGGCCGGAAACGTTCTTGTACAGGACAAGAAAAGTTCCTCATCATGGCACGGATGGAACTTCCCCGGCGGCCATGTAGAGCCGGGTGAGTATGTTACGCCGTCGGTCATCCGCGAGGTGCGGGAGGAAACCGGATTGACGATCAAAAATCCGAAGCTGTGCGGAATCAAGGAATTCCACCGCGAGGACGGGAAGCGATTTATTGTCTTTTTGTATACGGCAGATCAGTTTTCCGGCGAGCTGAAGTCCTCTGACGAGGGAGAAGTGTTCTGGTATCCCCTCGCCTCGCCGCGCTGCGCCGGTCAGACAAGCTCATCGACGGCTTTGCCGAAATGCTGCCGGTCTTTACCTCCGCAGAAGTCAGCGAGGTCTACTACGCGGAGCACGGCGACTCGTGGGACACGGTATTCTGTTGACCAGTTAATATGCAGGAGGTCGCGATGCTCAACTATGTAGAAGCGCACAAGTTTTCATCCAACAACAGAGTGCAATTGATAACCGCCAAAAAATGCGGCTGCTTTTTCTGCCTGAAAATATTCGCTCCAATGGAAATCGAAAGCTGGCTCACCGGCGACCCCGGTACTGCGCTATGCCCCTACTGCGGCGTGGATGCCGTGATCGGCGAACACAGCGGCTATCGCATCACAGAAGAATTCTTACGAGAAATGCAGCAGTATTGGTTTGCATGATGTTGCTAAAACAGTTCAACAAATCGGGTTCAGTGGAGGTAGCCTCTATGTGGTTTTGGTTGTTTATGTTACTATGTGATATGTTAATACCCGTTCTTATGGTGATTGCAGGGAGAATAATGTGGAAGCATTGCCCAAAGCATATCAATGGTATGTTTGGATATCGGACAACTCGTTCGATGAAAAATATGGATACATGGAGATTCGCTCACGACTATTGTGGAAAACTTTGGTGGAAAATAGGCTGGGTAATGCTCCTGCCATCTGCTTTGATACATATTCCGTTATATCACAGTGATGCGAATACGATCGGAGTTACAGGGCTGATTCTTGTGGTGATTCAATGTCTTATTATGATCGTATCAATTTATCCGACAGAGAAGGCTTTGAAAAAGCAATTTCATGATGACGGAACGCGTAGATAAATTTCAGCTTACCTTCCAACACTTGCGCATCACAGGGCTAAAATCAGAAGATTTATTTTCACAGGAGTAATGTTGTATGCCAAAGCATGAATTTGGGATCATGCCGAACGCTCCCAAGTCCGGCAAGCGATATGACAGCTATGCGCCGGAAAAATACGGCTGCATTTCCATCGACGATCGTGATATCGGAAGCATTGCCGAACGGCTGGGCAACTTGGAGTTCTATTGGCACACACGCTCCGTCAAAGGCAAGGGGCTTGCATATTGCGGCATTACGCTTATCCCGCCCTCCTCCCTCGGTGCGTTTCTTGAGATCATCGGGGCCGAGGCAAATCTTCGCCAGTTAAAAAATCTGCTTGAATCGGCGCAAAAAGAGGACAAATGGGTTATTCACTTTGGATTATAATATGATAACAGCAAAAGGCTCCGGCCCTGGTCGGAGTCTTTTATTCTGCGTTCATACAGTGTTCCCAGTCGGTTTCCTTGAAACCGACAAGGACGAAGGTGTCGCCGACGAGAAGCGGGCGCTTGACGAGCATTCCGTCCGTCGCCAGCAGGCGCAGCATCTCCTCCTCGGTCATGCCGGGCAGCTTGTCCTTCAGCTCCATGGACTTGTACAGTAACCCGCTGGTGTTGAAGAACTTCTTCAGCGGCAGGCCGCTGCGGCGATGCCATGCCTCCAGCTCCTCATAGGTCGGGTTGTGCGTTTTGATGTCGCGCAGCTCAAATGTAATTTGATGATCCTCCAGCCAGCGCTTTGCCTTCTGGCAGGGTGAGCTTTCAAGATGTATAAGATGCAATGCCTGCCGCGATGTTTGTCCGGCATGCACATGTGAAAAATGTGTTTTTGACAATCCGGATTCGGGCGTTGAAAACAAAGCGCCTTCAACGGAATTTGAAGAAAAGATGTTCCACATCATCCGCGCATTCCACGTTGCCGGAAGATGCACCGACTGCGGAGAGTGCTCCCGCGTATGTCCCCAGCATATCCCGCTGCATCTGCTGAACAGAAAGTTCATCAAGGATATAGATTCTCTCT
>OIZL01000365.1_pt1 | contig 35249 bp, 30 predicted proteins | sample 1588541 | NCBI WGS metagenome assembly OIZL01 (sample SAMN03283285) | human gut metagenome | biome: human-associated habitat; material: feces | host: Homo sapiens | place: Peru | collected 2012 | reverse complement strand
ACACCCGTGCAATCTTGTTGGGGAATTGCCCCAAACCCCTGAACGATTTCAGAGAAATCGGCTGCGCTCCTGCGGAGCTGAACATCAATCTATCTTCGGAAAGTGAGTCATGGATTTTTGGGTTCACGGCGTTCAGGCAAATCCGGTTTTGCTGCATATCCGTCGATCGCCATTTTGCGAAGGTAAGCGCTCATATTCTCTATACCAAGCTGCGCCATCCTCGCCTTTATCAAGCCGAGTTCTCTTTCATCTACGAAAAATTTGACCTGTATCGGTCGTTGACGGATTGCGGGTTTTCGCTTTTCTATCATTATGATGAACACTCCTAAAATTATCTTCCATGTTTCGCAGCTTACGACATTTCCCAAATCATTTCGCTTAAGCGATATAGCATTTCTTGGCGCTCTTCTATAGACCGCTTATTCCAATCAGGCCAAGCAAATAGCAGAGAATTGGTTCGGTTAATTGCGGTATCGTGCCCTTGATTCACCAGTTCAGAAAGCGAAGATGTGAGATAAAATTTCGATTGCTTATATGCTTTAGATTTGTTTGCATAAACATCATTATGGATAGATTTGTTGATACTGTTTTCAAGCAAAGTGAGATTTCCAAGCCGGTTGATATAAACTGAAAAATCCTCATCGTTCATGCCATATAATTCTTTATCCGCACAGGTCTGCGGCATAATATGTTCAATTTCTACCGCAGTCTGCGTATAAGAGGTCAAATCATCTACAGTTGTTTTTCCTAATCTCAGTGCATCCACATACGCAGTAATTTTGCCAAGAATAAACTTTATTCGATACTGCTGCATACTATTCAAGCCAAGACGAAGAAAATTTGACTTGTTATCCAGTTTCCAATCGTTCACTGTAGGGATTAGAGTGTCTTTTACAAAACGATCCAAATCTTCAATCGTGACAATGTTTCGAATGTCTTTACACCATGAAGCAAAGGTTCGCTCAGTGACATTAGTAGCAATTTTGTCAATGACGGTGTAATAAACTACAGATTCAAGAATTGCCTTGAAGCTGGCAAGTGCATCCGGATTCATATTAGATGCGGCAAGCAGCAACATAAGATGCAGCTTATAAGATTTTCCCGCTAACAGCGGAATGTTTTTCAAATGCACATTTCCCTCGGACTTATCGTCGGGCATTCTGCACTTAACATACAATTCAACGTTTTGTGCCATTTTCTGAACGAATTGGAACGGAGCTTCTTCGTAGTGACATTGGGCGTTGTTATTGCTCAGCCAAGTATATATCTGATCTTCACGAAGAATCCCATCTTTCTCACTGGAAGTATCATAATTAGCCATGATAAAATAGCGGAGGAAACGAAGCGGTTTCTCATCTATTTTTTCAAGCGAGCGCGTAATGGATTTCCAGTTCATATTCAATTCTTTGAATTTGCTTCTATCAACTTGACGAAACACCATATTCTTAAGCAAATCCATAGGGTCGAGTCCCTTGCCCCGCTGGTTAATTGTCTCAAAAATTTTTAGTGCATCTGAGATGTCGTAGGTTTCGATGCGAATGAAACTTGTTTTATTCAACAGAAAAACTACAAATTTTTTCAAGCTGGCTATATCGGGGAATCGCTCGCTCAAAAAATCTTGTATCGTTTTGAAAGCGTCGAAGAGCCTTTCGCCAGATTGCGTTAGATAGTTCGGTCGTTCCAGCCCCTTTTCAATTAACTCCAAACAGTTACCAGCATCTTCATATTGGAGTTGGAGATGATATAAGTTAATCACATCGCCTTCGCTATTCATAGTTGGGCTATAAATTAAATTCTCAATAACGCTGGTTTGCTCACCACAGTTCACATAAAATTTTTTGATTGCACATAACAAAACAAAAAATGTGGTAAGGCGTTGTTGCCCATCAATCAATTCAAACTGGCTGCCGGAATCATAAGTTACTATAGTGCCAAGGAAATACGCTTTTTTATTATCAGTGTTATAGGCATCTAATAAATCTGCCATCAACTGCTCAACCTGTTCATCAGTCCAAACATATTCTCTTTGATAATCAGGAACAATGTAATGATCTTTGAATGCAGAGCTTATTGAGTGGTCGTTATACTTGATATATGTATCAGCCATCAGCCTCATCCCTTTCGTTACAATGAAGTGTGTACACATATTATAACGCAGGACTATGAACACTTTCAATAGATTTTTTGAAATATATCACGTTAGAGCATAGCTTTCCTATAAGCGCAAACTGATTTGACGGTTTTTATGATGCCAAACATACTCTGCATCGAAATACCCACCTATCGACTTTGCGGCTTTGTGGGGTATTTTGCACGACCGCAAATATACGCACTCTCAAGCGAACCGTATGCACTATACAGCGATTCACCGTTTCACAAAGGAACTGTATGAGAGCGATAACTATTTCACCCTTTTTGCTATCCTTGCTTTACAGCACTGAAAATCGGTGATTTTCAACCCTTAGATGTACAAAAACAGGCTGCACTCAACCGAAGCTGAGTGCCGCCTGTTTTGTTGTCCAATCCTGCTTAGCAGATGCCGATTTTGTAGTTTTCTCAAATTACTGTCTTATCGGCACACGGCGAATACCGCCCGCCTTTTTTGTCTCAATACACCATACCTCAATCAAGCTTCTTGTCAAGCGTGGCAGACCAGAAGGACATGCCGCACCTGTCAACATAGAATTCAAGCACGCGCCGGTAATCCTTTGTTGATGTGGTAATAAAAATATGCTCTATGCCCTCTTTTTTCGCCTTCTCTTCGGCAAGGCCGAACATCGCCCTGCCTATGGCGCGGCTTCTGAACTCAGGCAGCACATAAAGCTCCGTTATCTCGTAAAACCTGTCCCCCTCGTCCCTGAAGGAGTTTTTCTTCTTTGTCACGCCGTATTCGCACACCATGTAGCCGGCAGCCTCGCCCCTGTAATAGGCCAAAAAGCAGTCCTGCCGCTTAAGCTCGTCTATCTTGTCCGGTATTATGCCGTAGGATATATCCTCCTTTATCCAGCTATCGCACATTTTAAGTATAAGCTCAAGCTCGGCGTCGGTATCTGCAGGGCGTATTATCAGCTCAGGCTCAGTTGGCATGCCTCGCCTCTTCAACTATTGCTATGCCTGCGCTTGCCCCTATGCGGCTGGCGCCCGCGTTTATCATCTTAGCCGCGTCCGCATATGTGCGTATACCGCCCGCCGCCTTAACGCCCATAGTCTCCCCCACGGTACGGCGCATCAGCTTAACGTCGGCCTCCGTGGCTCCTGCTGTTGAAAAGCCGGTGCTGGTCTTCACAAAATCGGCTCCCGCTTCCCCGGCCATAAGGCAGGCCTTTACCTTTTCATCATCGGTGAGCAGGCAGCACTCTATTATAACCTTTACTATGGCCTTAGGGTGCGCGGCGGCGACAACGGCCGCGATGTCCTGCTTTACATAGTCCCACTCCCCAGCCTTTGCCATGCCTATGTTTATCACCATGTCCACCTCTTCGGCCCCCGCTTCAACGGCAAGCCTTGTTTCGGCAGCCTTTGCCGTGCTAAGGCATGCGCCGAGCGGAAAGCCCACCACGCAGCATACCTTTGTATCCGTGCCCTTAAGCGCCGCAGCAGCCATAGGCACATAGCAGGAATTTACGCATACCGATGCAAAATGATACGCCTTAGCCTCGGCGCACAGCTTAGCTATATCATCGGGCGCAGCGTCCGCCTTGAGCAGGGTATGGTCTATATAGCGGTTGATATCCATCGTCATCACTCTCTTTCCTGTTTTGCTTATTTCCCTATTTTTTCTGATACGGAGTGCCTTCAAGCGGCAGCGAGTATCTTTCTATATTGTCCTTCATATAATACGCTTCCGCAATGGCCGCGGCTGTGGGTATGGAGGTTATCTCGCCTATGCCTATCGCGCCGCGCGCCTTGTCTATGCCGGCTTTTTCTATAATCACCGGCTTCACCAGCGGGCAATCGTCCGCCCTGAAAAGCCCAAGCGTGCCGTATTTGGCCGTTGGGGAGCAGTTGTCAAGCGGATAGCTTTCGGTAAGCGCAAAGCCGCAGCTCATTATCACTCCGCCCTCTATCTGCCCTTCTACGGAAAGCGGGTTCACGGCCTTGCCCACATCGTGCGCCGCAACTATCTCCTTCACCCTGCCATCGTCGCCGAGTATGGCTACCTGAGTTGCGTAGCCGTAGGCAACATGGCTCACGGGATTGGGCTTATCGCTGCCGAGCGGGTCTGTTTTGGCTAAGTATTCGCCGTAATACTCCCTGCCCTCAAGCTGGTTAAGGCTGTGCGACTTAAGATCCTCCTTAAGCTTCTGACATGCGCGCAAGGCGGCCTCGCCCGTTATCAGCGTTTGCCTTGAGCCGGAGGTCGTGCCGGAATCCGGAGACAGGCTGTTTGAGCCGGAGTATACTACGTCGCTCCTGTCTATGCCCGACTGGCTAAGCTCATCCGTTACATACTGCATAAGCACCGTGCCGAGGCCCTGGCCTATGCAGCTTGCCCCGGCCTCTATATGCACCCTGCCGCCAATTATCCTGAGCCTGACCCTTCCTGTATCGGGAAGCCCTACGCCTACGCCAGCGTTCTTCATGGCGCAGGCTATGCCGGCATATTTTGCGCCCTCATAAGCGTCCTTCACGGCCTCAAGCGTTTCCACAAGGCCGGTCGAAGCGTCCGCTATCTGGCCGTTAGGCAGCACCTGGCCAGGTCTTATGGCGTTTATATAGCGTATCTGCCAGGGGCTGACGCCTATTTTATGCGCCATTCTGTTCAGCATGCTTTCCATAGCGAAGCAGGTCTGCGTTACGCCAAAGCCCCTGAACGCGCCCGCAGGAGGGTTGTTGGTATAGTACGCGTAGCCGTCTATCTCAAAATTCTGGTAATTATACGGCCCTGCGGCGTGGGTACACGCCCTTTCAAGCACAGGACCGCCAAGGCTCGCATATGCGCCGGTATCGGCTATTACTACCGCCTTTACGCCCTGTATCACGCCGTTTTCATCGCAGCCAAGCGTAAAATCCATATCCATCGGGTGACGCTTGGGGTGTATCAATATGCTTTCCGCCCTTGTAAGCTTCACCTTTACGGGCCGGTTCGTAAGATACGCCGCCAGCGCCGCGTGATGCTGCACGCTTACGTCCTCCTTGCCGCCGAAGCCGCCGCCCACAAGCTTGTTTTCAACATACACCTTTTCCATGGGCAGGCCGAGCATCGGCGCGGTCTCATGCTGGGTATCGTACACGCTCTGGTCCGACGAGTATATCTTGACCCCGCCGTTATACGGCATGGCTACCGCGCACTCCGGCTCCAGGAAGGCATGCTCCGTAAAGGGCGTGGAGTACCTGCCGTGCAGCACAAATTTGCTTTTTGCTATGGCCTCCTGCGCATTGCCCCTTGAAACATGCTTATGCGCAAGCAGGTTGCCGTCCTGATGGAGCAAGGGCGCGTCCGGGTGCATAGCCTCGTACGGGCTTGTTATGGGCGTGAGAGGCTCGTACTCCACGTCTATGAGCGCCTTGGCCTGCTCCACTATCATGGGCTCCTCCGCCACAACAAGGGCTACCGCGTCGCCAAGGTACCTTGTGCACTCACCCACGGCTATCATAGTGTCCCAATCCTTTTTAAGATGGCCCACCTTGTTTTGCCCGGGTATATCGGCGGCTGTAAGCACGGCTATGACGCCTGGCAGGGCTTTTGCCCGTGAGGTATCTATGCCGAGTATGCGCGCCCTCGGGTATTTTGAGCGCAGCGCGCTTGCATAGGCCATGCCGTCAAGATACATATCGTCGGTATATTCGCCGTAGCCGAGCACCTTTTCACGCACGTCGAGCCTTGCTACCCTGCTGCCTACGCTCCAGTCCTCGGCTTTATCCGCATCGTCAGGCAGGCGGTTTTCCCTTATGATCCCTGCCGCAAGCTTTATGGCCTCAACAATCTTAACATAGCCCGTGCAGCGGCATATGTTGCCCTTTATGGCCTTTCTTATTGCGGCCTCGTCAGGGTCGTTATCCCGGTCTATAAGCGCCTTTGCGCTCATAACCATGCCCGGGGTGCAGAAGCCGCACTGCACGGCCCCCGCCTTGCCGAAGGCATACACATAGGCCTCCTTTTCAAACCGGCTCAGCCCCTCTGTGGTCGTCACATGCTTGCCCTCCAGCCGCGAGGTCTTCTGCACGCAGGCCTTCATGGCCCGCCCGTCTATTATCACGGTGCATGTGCCGCAGGCGCCCTCGCTGCAGCCGTCCTTTACCGACGTTAATCTAAGCTCATCGCGAAGGAACCTTAAAAGCGGCATGTCGTTTTCGCACCGGACAAGGTTGCCGTTTACATAGAAGCAGCTCATACGCGCCCTCCTGAAACAAAAATACTTACAAGTCTGTCTTAATATCGCTTCCGCTCAAAGCATGTAGCCGTAATCCTTAAAAACGGCCAGCATTATACCCTCAATATCCTTATCTATGCCGTTGGGCTTAGAGAGGGATACCTCGCTCACGCTGCCGTCAAGCCTGAGCTTAACGGTCATGCTGTCCTTATCAAGCACCACAAAGCCGTTGTTCTCGCTGTCCATAAAATCGGCCTCGTTTGCGAAAAGCGTAAGCTTATCCTTATACGGCCTGCCATTATACGGGCAGAACACGGCGCAGTTGCCGCACTCGTTGCACAGCGCGTCTATATGCAGTATCTGCCTTTGCGCCTTGCCCTTTACCTTTATTGCGGCGTTAGCCCTGTTTGGGCAGCAGGATACACAGTTTTCGCACACGGTGGAGCAGCCAAGGCAGCGCTTTGCCTCAGCTTCGCTATCCATTCTCTGGCATAGCTTATGCTTTTTGGCAAGCGTTTCCCTGTAATCGCGCATGGCAGCCTTATCCACCATATAGCCCCTGTTGAAGCCTATAACGGCGTCTGCAAACCTTCTTGCGTCGGCTATCGCCTCAACCACCGTGGCAGGGCCCCTCAGCGCATCGCCCGCGGCGTATACTCCCGCGCCGCAATCAAACCTTGCCCTGCCGGACGCGTCAAGCTCAACGCCGTGTTTTGCGAACATGTCCCTGTCTATCCTTTCGCCGAGCGCGGCTATAACGGTATCGGCCTCTATCTCCGTAAGCTCGTCCGTTTCAACCACGCCGCGCCTGCCGCTTGCGTCGATATCGCCAAGCTGCATCCTCCTGCATATCAGCCTGCCGTCCCTCTGCTCGACCGGGCTCAAAAGCTCCATAAGCTCAACGCCGTCCTCAAGGGCGAGCTTAAGCTCCTCCTCGTCGGCAGGCATGTACTTTCTTGTGCGCCTGTACACTATGCTCACCTTGCCTGCGCCCATGCGCTTTGCAAGCCTTGCGGCATCCATAGCGGTGTTGCCCGCGCCTATAACGGCTACCGCCCTGCCCAGGGCCAGCTTTTCAGGCTCCGCCTTGGCGGCGCGCAGGAAGTCCATAACGTTCATCACGTTGCCGCTTATGCCAAGCTCAACATGCTTTTGTGCGCCGAAGGCAAGCAGTATATACTCATAGCCCTCGGCCTTAAGCTGATAGAGGTCCGGCGCTTCCTTGCCGCAGACGAACCTTGCGCCCATGCGCCTTGCAAGCTCAACGTCCTTTGCTATGGCGTCGGAAGCTATCCTGAACGAGGGTATTATGTTTTCAACTATGCCGCCCGGCTTTGCCTCGCGCTCAAACACGGTAACTTCATAGCCCTCCCTGGCTATGAAATAGGCTGCCGCTATGCCGGCCGGCCCTCCGCCGATTATGGCGGTCTTTTTGCCCTCCTGCCTGGGCTGCGGCTCAAGCCTGCCTATAAGGGCGTTGTAGCCCTTCTCCGCCGCTATGAGCTTCATCTGCCTTATATACACGCTGCTGTCATAAAAGTTCCTTGTGCATTTATCCATGCACCTGTGCGCGCATATCGTGCCGGTTATGAAGGGCAGCGGGTTCTTTTCAAGTATAAGCTCAAGCGCTTCGGCATAGAGCTGCTTTTCAACAAGCTCTATATACTCCGGAATATCCTGATGTATCGGGCATGAGCCCATGCAGGGAGCCGTGAAGCAATCCACCATGGGCAGCCTGTCGCCGTTCTTCCTATCCGGCAGCGGCTTTATGGGCTTTATATAGTGCGCGTCAAGCTCCGCCTGCTCGCTGAGCCTTGCCGTCCTGTCCGCATCTACGCCGGTAAACGGCTTCTTAGGCACGTCGTCAAACAGCTCCGCTATCTGCCTGAACCTTGCGTAGCCGCCAGGCTTAAGTATGGTGGTCGCTACGGTTATCGGCCATATTCCGGCCTTATAAAGCGGCTTTATGTTGAAATAATCGGCCCCGCCGGAATATGAAAGCCTCAGCCTGCCGTCGAACTCCCTTGCCATGCGCGCCGCCATCTCTATGGTCAGCGGGTACAGCGCGCGGCCGGACATGTACATCTCCTCGCTTGGCAGCTCATCAGCCTTTACGTCAACGGGGAAGGTGTTGGAAAGCTTTAAGCCGAACTCGACCCCGTTGGCCCTGGCAAGCGCCATGAGCCTGTGGAACATGGGCACGGCGTCCTTATACTGAAGGTCCTCGTTAAAGTGATGCTCGTCGAAGGCGATATAGTCATAGCCGAGCTTATCGAGCCTGTTCCTCGCAAATTCATAGCCGAGTATGGTGGGGTTGCACTTTACGAAGGTATTCAGGCGCTTTTCCGTTATAAGATAGCTTGCTATGGCCTCTATCTCGTCAGGCGGGCAGCCGTGCAGCGTGGATACGGTAACGCCCGTAGCTATGGTGGGCTTTATGGAGTCAAAATAGGCGGCGTCCTGAGGGAATTTTTCCTTCAAGCAGCTTATGCAGCTTTGCCATACGGCCGTGCCAGAAGCGTCCTTCATGCCGTCTATGAAGCTGTTCAGCTTCTCCGTCCTTATTCCGGCAAGGTCGTAGCCCACGCTCATGTTGAACTGGAAGCCGTCCGGATCGCCGAGAGAGAGCTTTTTTGCAATAAGCTTTATGGCAAGATAGGCCTTGACGTATTCTTCAAACGCCTGCGGCACGGTAAGCTCCGTGCTCCATTCGCAGTTATACCCCTCGTCATCAGCCAGTATGCACGGCCTGTTTATGCAGCTTGCAAGCTCCTCGCCATCCATCTTCTGCACCGTCTTAAGCTCAAAAAACCTTGCGCCGGCATAGTAGCCCGCTACAATGTTCTCCGCAAGCTGGGTGTTGGGTCCGGCGGCGGGGCCAAACGGGGCCTCCAGCTTTTCGCCGAACAGCGTAAGCGCCGAAGCGTCCTTTTTCTGATACGGCGAGCTTACGCCGAACACTGCGCCGTGCGCCTGATGCTCGCTGAGTATCCAATCGATAAGTTTATCGAACGGCATTGGTGTCATTCTTTCGCTCATAGCTGTATCCTCCGCAAATATTATAGCTTATGTGGTTTTTAACCGTTTAGCCTGCGCCAAAGCTCCGTAGAGACCTCAAGCGTCTTTCTGTTTACCTCTTCCTCGTCCGCGCACATTAGCTTCCTGTCCTTCATCAGCAGCCTGCCCGCGCACATGGTGGTCTCGCACTGCCTGCCGGCCATGCCGAATAGCATGTGCCCGTCTATATTGTCGCCGGAAAACGGCGTGAACGGCTTGTAGTCCATCACTATTATGTCCGCGGCGGCGCCCGGCTTTATCACGCCGAGCTGATGCGGGAAGTACCTTTGCGCTATCCTTGCATTGTTGCTGAACAGCATGGCCGTGACCTCGTTCCAGGCCACGTTGGGCATGGCTGCGTTATGTCTTTGTATGGTCAGCGCGACCTTCAGGCTTTCCAGCATATCGAAGGTATAGGCGTCCGTGCCGAGGCCAACGAGTATGCCCTTTTCAAACAGCTTAAGCACCGGCGAACAGCCCACGGCGTTGCCCATGTTGGATTCGGGGTTGTTCACGACCATTGTGCCTGTCTCCCTTATGATATCCATTTCGGCAGGGCTTACATGTATGCAGTGCCCAAGCATGGTCTTTTCGCCGAGTATGCCGTTATACAAAAGCCTGTTCACGCTGCGGCAGCCGTAGTTCCTCATCGAGTCGTAAACGTCGTTCATGCCCTCGCAGACGTGTATGTGGAAGCCGGTGCGGCCGCCGTTCGCCTTTACGCATCTTTCAAAGGTCTTATCGCTTATGGTGAACAGCGCATGGCCGCCGAACATGGCCTTGAGCATGGGGTCCTGCTCGCGCTCGCAATAGTCTATAAAGTTTTTGTTCTCCTCAATTGAGGCGTCAAGCTTCTTCTCGCCGTCCCTCTCGCTCACCTCATAGCAGAGGCAGGCCCTTATGCCAAGCTCCTTAGCTACGTCCGCTATGGCAAACAGGCTCCCCTCTATTTCAAAAAAGCTTGCGTGATGGTCGAATATGGTGGTGCAGCCGGTCTTTATGCAGTCTATCATGGTGGTGTAGGCGCTTCTTCTCGTATCCTCAAGGCTAAGGTGCCTGTCCAGCCGCCACCACATGCCGTCCAGCACCTCAAAGAAGTTTGTTGGATTATAGCCGGACATCGAAAGCCCCCTGGCAAGCGCCGAATATATGTGCGTATGCGCGTTTATGAACGCGGGCATTATAACGCCGCCCTTAGCGTCCACAAACTCGGCCTCGGGATACTTCTTCCTAAGCGCGTCAAGGCTGCCTACCTCTTTTATAAGCTCGTTTTCCGTTACCACGGCGCCGTTTTCAAGATACGGCTGCTCGCTGTCCCTCGTTATCAACCTGCCGTTGCCTATTATTATCATTGCCTGCCTCCTTAAATTAAGTATTAGCTTTTTATCGCCATATATCAAAAACGCGCCGGAAAACAAGGCTTTATGCCTATTAACTTAGCCCGCGCGCAAAGCACTCCCTTACAGCCGATATATGCTTTTCTTATATTACATTATTATAATATCAAACGCTTCATGCTTTTGGCAAGGCGTAACGGCACAATTTTTTTCAGATTGGCTAAATTTTCTTTAGTATGGCTTTGCAATACGCACGCATGTATGGTAAACTTATAATAGTTATTCCAAGCATTCACATTGGCCCGCAAAGGAGGCGCTCGTTACGGACGGCAAAACGCTTGACATGCTGAAAAGGCTGGCTGAGGCCATGGCCGCACAGTTCGGCTCAAATTGCGAGATAGTGGTGCATGACCTCTCCTCGCACGATCCTGAAAACACTATAGTGGCAATAGAGAACGGCCACGTTTCAAACAGGAGCCTTGGCGGCGGGAGCTCTCCCGTTGTGCTCGAGACCATGCACAACCGCGGCGAACACATAGACGACAGGCTGAGCTACCATACAAGGACTGCCGACGGGCGTACCCTGCGTTCAAGCACGATATATATAAACGATGCAGACGGAGCGCCGGAGGGTATATTTTCAATCAACTACGACATAACGCCGCTTATGATGGCGCGCAGCGCCGTGGATTCGCTCGTCAGCCCTGACAAGGACGATAACGAGGCGAGCAGGATTCCCACAAGCGTCAACGAGCTGCTGGACGAGCTTATAGAAAGCTCCGTAAAGCTGATAGGCAAGCCTGTAGCCATGATGAACAAGGATGACAAGATAAGGGCGATACGCTACCTTAACGAGAAAGGGGCCATGCTTATAACCAAAAGCGGGGACAGGATATCCAACTACTTCGGCATAAGCAAATACACGCTGTATTCCTACCTTGATTCCGGCTCAGGCGGATTGAACCGCGGGAATTGAAGCTTGTATTTGACTGCATACTCACACGGCAACAATAACCATACAACTATTATTAAGAAAGGACACTAAAAGAATGGACGTTTGCGCTGTAAAAAAGGCTGCACAGGGCTACGAAAAAGAGATGACCCGCTTTTTGAGGGACCTTATAAGGATTCCCGGCGAAAGCTCTGGCGAAAAGGGAGTTATACACAGGATAGCCGAGGAGATGAGGGCCGTTGGCTTCGATAAGGTGGAGATAGACGGCCTCGGCAACGTGCTCGGCTACATGGGTACCGGCGAAAGGCTTATTGCGTTTGACGCGCATATAGACACCGTTGGCCTTGGCGAGATGAGCAACTGGAAATTCGACCCGTACGAGGGCTACGAGACCGATACGGAGATCGGCGGCCGCGGCGCGAGCGACCAGCTCGGCGGCATAGTAAGCTCCGTTTACGGCGCTAAAATAATGAAGGAGCTTGGCCTTATACCCGAAGGCACCGCCATACTCGTCACCGGCACCGTGCAGGAGGAGGACTGCGACGGCATGTGCTGGCAGTACATACACAATATCGACGGCATAACCCCCGAATTTGTAGTCATAACCGAGCCTACGGACGGCGGCGTTTACCGCGGACATCGCGGCCGCATGGAGATACGCGTTGACGTTAAAGGCATAAGCTGCCACGGCTCCGCACCTGAGAGGGGCGACAACGCCATATACAAGATGGCGGATATACTTAAGGAGGTCGAGCAGCTCAACGAGAACGGCTGCACCGATGAGTACGAAATAAAGGGCCTTGTCAAGATGCTTGAGCCCGAGTTCAATCCCGAGCACTACATGGACGCAAGGTTTCTGGGCAGGGGCACAATCACCACCTCGCAGATATTCTACACCTCCCCCAGCCGCTGCGCCGTTGCGGACAGCTGCTCCGTATCGCTTGACAGGCGCATGACCGCCGGCGAAACCTGGGATAGCTGCATAAGGGAGATAGAGGCGCTGCCAAGCTGCAAAAAGCACAACGCCAAGGTGAGCATGTACATGTACGACAGGCCGAGCTGGACGGGCGAGGTTTACGAGACGGAGTGCTACTTCCCCACATGGATAAACAGGGAATCGGCACCGCACGTTCAGGCCGTGGCTGAGGCGCACACGCTGCTTTACGGCGAAAAGAGGGTGGGCGACCCCACCGCCATGCCCAAGCGCGAAAGGCCGCTTATTGACAAGTGGACCTTCTCCACAAACGGCGTGAGCATACAGGGCCGCTACGGCATACCCTGCGTAGGCTTCGGCCCGGGAGCCGAGAGTCAGGCCCACGCGCCCAACGAGATGACCTGGAAGGAGGACCTTGTACACTGCGCGGCTATATACGCGCTCGTTCCCTCGCTCTACAAGGGCAATGACGGCGCGGACGTCACCGAATTCAGGGCTTCGCTGACCGACAACAACATCAAATAAGCTAAAACATCAAAACCATTAAAGGAGGCCATAAATGAGCAACGTTAAGCAGTATACCGACATAATAAGCTCCCTTGAGCTTAAAAACATGTACGAGGGCGACTTCTTCCTCACCTGGGAGAAGAGCTTTGACGAGATAAAGGGCGTATTCGCCGTGGCGGACGCGCTTAGGCACCTGAGGGAGAACAACATATCCGCCAAGATATTTGACAGCGGCCTCGGCATAAGCCTTTTCAGGGATAATTCCACAAGGACGCGTTTCTCCTTTGCCTCGGCATGCAACCTGCTTGGCCTTGAGGTGCAGGACCTTGACGAGGGCAAGAGCCAGATAGCCCACGGCGAGACCGTGCGCGAGACCGCCAACATGATATCCTTCATGGCGGACGTTATAGGCATACGCGACGATATGTACATAGGCAAGGGCAACACCTACATGCACAGCGTTGTAAACGCCGTGACGGAGGGTCATCGCGACGGCGTGCTTGAGCAGAAGCCCACGCTGGTCAATTTGCAGTGCGACATAGACCACCCCACCCAGGTTATGGCGGACACTCTGCACCTTATACACGAGTTCGGCGGCATAGAGAACCTGAGGGGCAAGAAGGTCGCCATGACATGGGCCTACAGCCCAAGCTACGGCAAGCCGCTTAGCGTGCCTCAGGGCGTTATAGGCCTTATGAGCCGCTTCGGCATGAACGTATCCCTTGCTTATCCCGAGGGCTATGAGATAATGGACGATGTTGTGGACATAGCCAGGCGGCAGTCCGAGCAGTCCGGCGGCAGCCTGACCATATCCCATGATATGAAGGAAGCCTTTAGGGATGCGGATATAGTGTATCCCAAGAGCTGGGCTCCGTTCAAGGCCATGGAGGAGCGCACCGAGCTTTACGGCAACGGTGATCTTGATGGCATAAAGGCGCTTGAAAAGCGTCTGCTCGCGCAGAACGCCTCCCACAAGGACTGGGAATGCACGGAGGAGATGATGAAGCTTACGAGGAACGGCAAGGCGCTGTACCTGCACTGCCTCCCCGCCGACATAACCGGCGTATCCTGCGAGGCAGGAGAGGTGGCCGCCAGCGTGTTCGACCGCTACCGCGACCCGCTGTACAAGCAGGCCAGCTTCAAGCCCTACATAATCGCGGCCATGATATTCCTTGCCAAGGTGAAGGACCCCGCCGCCAAGCTTATAGAGCTTGAAAAGCGCGCCATGCCCAGGCACAGCAACTGAGACCGACTAAACCGCGTATTTCAACGGGGATTCCGGTAAAGCCGGAGTCCCCGGTAAGTGTCGAAAAAGTGGCTATTCGCCACCTTTTTGAGTTTTCGCAGGATTTGCCTCCCCCTCACGCTCCCGGACGGCAAAAGTCGCAAGGTACGAAAACCTACATGAAAACTCTTAACGCGACTTGTCAAGTAGTTATCGCGAAAAAACGCAAAAATATTTTATGCAGCCCTTAAAATGACCTCCAGATGCCGCTCAAAAAGAGCGGCAGAGGTCTCGAAGTCAAAGATCTCGCGGGGGTAGTTGTTGAGCCACGCCTCGATCCGGGCGACCTCCTTCGCGTCGACGCTGGCGAAGCTGGTGCCCTTCGGCAGCCATCGCCGGATCATTCTGTTTTGTTTCTCGTTGCTGCCTCGCTCGTAGGAGCTGTACGGGTGGCAGTAGTAGATCTTGCTGCGCTTGCCTTTGCCGCGGCGCTTCTTCTCGAGGCCATAGCAGTCAGAGAACTCGACGCCGTTGTCGCAGGTGATGGTCTTGAAGATCTCCGGGAGGTGCTTGCCGAACTTCCACTCGATGCGGTTGAGTGCCTTCACGACGCTGGCCGCCGTCCGATCCCGGCATGAGGATCATGAGCTCGTGGCGGGTGAGGCGCTCGGTCAGCACCAGCAGCGTCTCTTTTGCGTGGCCGGCACTGACGACGGTGTCCATCTCCCAGTGACCGAAGGTGTCGCGATCGTCGACTTCGGCCGGACGGTTTTCGATGCTCTCGCCCGCGGGCGGCCGGGAGACTCTGACCTTGCGCTTGGTCTGCTTCTTCTTGGACTTCTCCGGGAGGTCTGCGTTGGTAATCCGGCCGAACACTCCGAGCTCGATGTAGCGGTAGAGGGTCGTCTTGCTGATCGTGACAGAGAACTCGAGGCCGAGGCGCTTGATCTCTCCGAGGACGGCGCCGGGGCTGTACTTCTCGTCGGCGATCTTCGTCTCGATGTATTCCGCGAGGGCGTAGTCGTTCCCGAGCTTGATCGGGGCGTCCTTGGCCTTCAGGTTTTGCCGGTAGTTGGCGTCGGCGATATCCGGGCTGTACCTGATCTCGGTGGTGTAGTCACTGTTCAGGTGCTCATAGGTGCCGCGCTTCAGCTCCCGGTAGATGGTACTGACGTGGAAGCCGAACTCGTCGGCCGCTTCCTGCTTGGTTTTGCCGGCCTTGATTTTCTCCTCCAGTCGGATGCGATCGGTGAAGCTCATGTGCTTGAATTTTGGCTCCGCTTTTGCTTTCTTCATGGTGAAGATCCTCCTTGCCGCATAGAATAGAAAAAAGGGACGGCCACGTTGGCCGTCCCTTCGCTGTTTACCTTTCGCCATAGCTCCCGAGCTGGTCGAGTGTGTCGTTGTCCGTGATGATGTCGACCAGCCTACACTCCAGAGCGTTGCAGATCTTCAGGAGTGTCAGCAGCTTCGCGCCGTTCAGATCTCGAGCCCCTCGCTCGTACTGCTGAAGGACTTGGACGTTGATGCCGGCAGCGGCGGCGAGTTTCGACTGCGAGAGTCCGGCCTTTTTTCTGAGCCCTTGCAGGTTGCTTTTCTGGTTGTCCATCCGGATCCCTCCCTCTTGGTGTCTGGTGGCGTCTGTCTGCCTCTTATTATAGAGCAAATGCTCTATAATGTCAAGTATAAAAATAGCAGGGCCGTGGCCCCGCTGCCTTTATTCGTCGATCCCGAGCAGGTGGTGGACGGTGACGCCGAGGGCGTCGGCCAGATACCTGAGCTCATAGTCTGCGACGACTCTGTCGCCGGTCTCGATCCTGCTGACCTGTTTCTGTGTGATGTCCAGCCCCGCGAGCTGGATCTTTGCGGCGAGCTGCTCCTGAGATAGCCCTGCACACTCTCGGGCTGTTCTGACCCGCGTGCCTGCTATATTGCAGCGCCGCCAGGCCGGTGTATTTTCACAGCTTCGCCTCCTCCCTTTATCCCAAAGATGGGTAGACCACATTGACTATACTGTCATTTTCGTGAAAAAATATCTCAAAGATGACTAAAGCCGAAAAAACGCGAGCCGGTCGTCTGGAAGGAGAAGAACATGGGTATTTTTGACCTGTTTAAGAAAAAAGAGCCCGCTCCGGCGCCGATCACGGTGCGCAGCGAGCTGAAAGTCGTCGAGGTGGAGGTGAAGCAGCGCACGCCCGGCGAGATGTCGCTGGCCGACGTCGGCGGGTATGTGAGCCCCTCGGGCGGCTTTGTGAACTTCGGGCGCTTTCGTGTGTCCGGCGTGAAGGCAGTACCGGCCGGAAGAATACGAAGCGATACGAGGTGCAGGACGAGGCCGCTGCCAGAGCTGCGGCTGTGGCTGACGGGCTGGTCGAGCCTCTGACCGTTGAGATCGAGTAGCAGGTGGAGCCGACCGAGCGCCAAATGGACTACGCGCTGGAGCTTGAGGCCATGATCCCCGAGGGGGCCTGCAAGGATGACCTCAGCGCCATCATTTCCTTTTCTATTTCATAGTTTCTCATATATACCTCTCCATATTAGGTATTGTTAAGTAAAATGCTTCTTCATTAGCGCATACAAAGTCTGCCTATCATCATCAAGCAATAAACTCTCTTTTTTCAGAGCGTAGTGGTGGGCAAACTCTGTATCTTCATACGAGTGATCATTAATAACAACGGCATTTTTGTATCTCGGTCTCACGTGAATATGCAAATGAGGATTGGGTGTGGTTTTTTTATAAAAGCTATTTAACAAACAACTCCAATTACTCAGTTCAGCGCCCAATACTTCCTTATAGATGAACTCTAATCTATCTATGATTGTTTTTAATTCAATCCACTCGGAATTATTTAGTTCTGAAAGACTTCCGCAATGCCTATTGAGCACCAAAATACATCTACCGACATAGTCCTGCACGTCCGCTAAATAAACAGACCAATGTAATGATCTGTGCATTAGCCATTCGGTTTCTTTATAATCACACCATTCACACATATTCATCGTTCACACCTACAAATCCAACTTTGTCGTTTCTCAATCAGTTCGTTGCAGATGTCAAGCTCTCTGCAAGGCTTGTAATAGGGTTCTGACATTTTTAATCTTACTTGTCTATGTACTTAATTCTGCATAACTGTTCATTCTCAAATTCAAGAACAAATGCACTTGGGGTTGCGATTTTGCCATTCATCACAACAGCACCTTTGTGTGTGATTTTTCGCAATTTCTTTTGCTCGTCCACAACTTCAATGGCGCACCAATTCAAAAGAAACGAACAAATGGCGGCGGCGTGAGAAATGATAGCAACTGTATTTCCATCGTGCATCGTCGAAATGATTTCGTTGATGGTAGCGGTCATTCTTTCCTTTGTGTCGTTCATAGATTCACCATCTGCATTTTTGTAGTTGTGATCCTCATACTGACGAATCCAAAACTCTGCATTTAATGTTTCGGGGTTGCCAAGCTCACGCTCTCTGAGACGATCGTCAACAATCAAACACTTGCTCAATTTTTCTGCGGTACTATATGCTCGTCGATAGGGCGAGGTATAGACCGCTTCAACCGAATGGAAAACATCGAGCGAGAATAACTCTTGTGCTTTAATATGCCCTTGCTCGGAAAGAGGAAGATCCTCTGTTGGCATTGTCCTATCTTTAATTGGCTCGGAATGTCTAATCAGTATTATGGTTTTCATAATCATTGTCCTCGCATACTAATCCAAAGGCTTGTACTCAGTAACAGTTTTGAGATATGCCTCCGGGTCTCCGTTCAAAACGAGGTCGGCATACGCCAACGGGTCATTGTAGATAAGATAATCAAGCTCAGACCGCTGATACATATTGTCGGCAACTTCGTTTTCGACGGCGGTGCAGTTAATGGCAATCATACTGCCATCGTTAAACTTCAACTCCACGCAACCGCTATCCATATTGAACGCACAAGACAATAACTTTTTCATCTGCCTAACCTCCATCCACGCTCATTGTGTGTACACACATTATAATAACACGAAGGTGTGTCATTTTTCAATAGGCCCACCGAAATTTATCCCATTAAAGTGTAACTTTTCTATGAACCAAGGACGATTGGGCGATTTTTCGGGGTTCGATGTACTCTGCATCGAAACAACCACCTATCGACTTTGCTGTTTTGTGGGGTTATCCACGTAGCCACAAACATCCGTGCTCAGCGGCGAACGGTGTTCATTATGGCGTGATTCGCTGTTTAATAGAGTTTTACCACGCAAACGGCAACTATTTCACCCGTTTCACTATCCCTGCCATACAGGGCGAAAAAATAAGGTTTTCGCCCCAAAAACGAACAACGGCACGCAGCCGAAGCTGAATGCCGTATGTTCGTTTGTTTCCCAATCCTGTTCGCAGATGCCGTAAAATAGTAATTTTTTAGAATTACTGTCTTACGAGCACACAGCCGATCCCGGGCGGGTTTTTCTGTGTCTGTTATTTTTTCTGACCCTGCTGCTCGGCGTCAACGACGTCGACCGGCTCAGGGAGCTCGTCGTCCTCTGCATCGTAGGTCAGGTCGTTGCCCTCGGTTTCGGGCAGCCACTCGCTCAGCTCAGGATCCTCGGGCTCGGTGCTGCCTTCGGTTTCAATATCGGCAGAGCCGGGGGTCGCGCTGGTGAGCATATCCCTTGGCGGTCTTGCAGGCTCAGGTATTTGTAGGCTTTCACTTTCTCGCCTCCTTTCCGGGGTATGCCCTTGATAAACGATAAAAAATCGCGAGAACGGTCGGCCCGAGGGCTTTCGACTTATCTCGCGATAATTATATTACTGGACATGAAAACTCTTAACGCACTCCCGCACTTGCCGTCATGCTCAATGCCATGCTATAATTATGTGTTACAATCAGTTGATAAAGGGGGCCTACGCACATTGCGGCTTATGTTATGGCGCTTGACGCGGGAACAACGTCCAACCGCTGTATTATATTTGACTCTCAGGCGCACGTTATGGCGCTTGCGCAGAAGGAGTTTACGCAGCATTATCCGAAATCCGGCTGGGTGGAGCATGACGCCAACGAGATATGGGCCACGCAGCTCAGCGTGGCGGTCGAGGCTATGCAGAAGCTGGGCATTACCGCCGCGGATATCGCCGCCATAGGCATAACCAACCAGCGCGAAACAACAATAGTTTGGGACAGGCGCACCGGCGAGCCGGTTTTTAACGCCATAGTATGGCAGTGCAGGCGCACCAGCGAGTATTGCGACAGCCTTAAGGCGAAGGGATTGGGCGAGGTCATACGCCAAAAGACCGGCCTTGTGCTGGACGCTTACTTTTCCGCAACAAAGCTGAAATGGATACTGGATAACGTCCCCGGCGCAAGGGAGAGGGCCGAGCGCGGCGAGCTGTGCTTCGGCACGGTGGATACCTGGCTCATGTGGAAGCTCTCCGGCGGTCGTATATTCGCAACGGACTATTCAAACGCCTCGCGCACCATGCTTTTTAACATAAACACGCTAAAATGGGACGAGGATATACTGAGGCTTATGGATATCCCCGCCTGCATGCTGCCGGAGGTTAGGCCCTCAAGCGGCATATTCGGCTATGCGGACAGGCGCTTTCTCGGCGGGGAGATACCCATTGCCGGCGCGGCAGGAGATCAGCAGGCGGCATTGTTCGGCCAGGCCTGCTTTGACCCGGGCGAGGCCAAGAACACCTACGGCACGGGCTGCTTTTTGCTCATGAACACCGGCAAAAAGCCCGTGTTCTCAAAAAACGGCCTTGTTACCACCATAGCCTGGGGCATGGACGGCGGCGTGGATTACGCGCTGGAGGGCAGCATATTTGTTGCCGGGGCCGCCATACAGTGGCTCAGGGACGAGCTTAAGCTTATAGAAAGCGCCGCGGACTCCCAGTACATGGCCATGAAGGTAAGCGATACCAACGGCTGCTATGTTGTGCCGGCTTTCACGGGCCTCGGCGCGCCGCATTGGGACCAGTACGCGCGCGGCTGCATAGTGGGCCTCAGCCGCGGCTGCAACAAATACCATATAATCAGGGCCACGCTTGACAGCCTGTGCTATCAGGTGAACGATGTGCTAAGGGCGATGCAGGCGGATTCTGGCATACCGCTCAACGCGCTCAAGGCGGACGGCGGGGCCAGCGCTAACGACTACATAATGCAGACGCAGGCAGATATAATAAACGCGCCTGTGATAAGGCCGCGCTGCGTTGAAACAACGGCTATGGGCGCGGCGTTTCTGGCAGGCCTTGCCGTAGGGTACTGGCATGGCCGCCAAAGCGTAAGGAGCAGCATGGAAACGGAGCGCAGCTTTTATCCGCTGATAAGCGAGAAGGAGCGCAGCGTGCGCATAGCAGGCTGGGAAAGGGCCGTAAAGCGCGCATACGGCTGGGAAAACGAAGCTTAAGCATGCCGGTTTTTTAGCCAAATCAGGGAGAAAGGGCAAAGCGAATGAGACTTGAAAGCAAGGAACGTGGAAATATGACGTATGACATAATCATCATAGGCGCAGGAGTAACGGGTTCTGCGGCGGCAAGGTATCTTTCTAATTACGATGCCCGCATTGCGGTCGTGGAACGTGCGGAGGATGTTTGCGCCATGGGCGCAAGCAAGGCTAACAGCGCCATTGTACACGCCGGGTTTGACGCCGCGTACGGTTCCCTCATGGCCAGATTCAATGTTGAGGGCAGCAGGATGATGGAGCCGCTGTCAAAGCAGCTTAATTTTGACTATTCCCGAATAGGCAGCATAGTTGTCTGCATGGATAGCCGCGACATGCCCAGGCTCGAGGCTCTTTACGCCAACGGAATAAAAAACGGCGTGGAGGGGCTTGAGCTTTTGTATGGGGAAGCTATACAAAAGATAGAGCCTAAAATAAAGAGCTCGGCCTATGCGGCGCTATGGGCGCCGACGGGGGCGATAATCTGCCCCTTTGCCCTGACTGCGGCGCTTGCGGAAAACGCGGCCGCAAACGGTGCAGAGTTTATATTCAACACAACCGTTACGGCAATAGCAAAGGAGCAGGGCCTGTGGAGCGTGCAGACGGACCGCGGCCTTATGCGCGCAAGGGCTGTTATAAACGCGGCGGGAACCTATGCGGATGTACTGCACAACATGGTCAGCCGCCGGCATATACACATCACCCCGAGGCGGGGCGAATACATGCTGCTTGATAAATCCGTGGGCAGCTTCGTAAGCCGCACCGTGTTCCAGCTTCCTACCGAGCTTGGCAAGGGCGTGCTGATAAGCCCCACGGTACACGGCAACATAATAGTAGGCCCCACTGCCGAGGATATAATGGACCGCGACGGCGTAAACACCACCGCCGCAGGGCTTGAGCTTATCAGGGAAAAGGCCTGCCTGGCCGTGGACGATGCGCCGCTCAAGCAGGTGATAACAAGCTTCAGCGGGCTGAGGGCGCACGAGGTATCGCACGAATTCATCGTTGGCGAGGCTGAGGACGCGGAGTTCTTCTTTGACCTTGCGGGCATAGAGTCGCCGGGGCTTTCCAGCGCGCCCGCAATAGGCAAGTATATATCGGAAATGGTGGCCGAAAGGCTTGGCCTTGACGAAAAGCCGGACTTCATAGCCACACGCGAGGGTATACTCGACCCCAAGCGGCTCTCAAGCGAGGAGCGCAACAGGCTTATCAAAAGGGAGCCCGCCTACGGCCGCATAGTCTGCCGCTGCGAGGAGATATCCGAGGGTGAGATAATAGACGCCATACGCAGGACGCCCGGCGCAAGGAGCCTTGACGGGGTAAAGCGGCGCGTGCGCGCCGGCATGGGCCGCTGCCAGGGCGGCTTTTGCAGCACAAGGGTAATGGAGATACTTGCGCGCGAGCTTGGCGTGGACATTGCGGGCATAACAAAGAGCGGCGGCGCGTCCAGGCTGATAAGCGGCCTCGCCAAGCAGGACAAAACGGCTGAAAGGGGTTGAAACGGGCATGAAAAGCTATGATATAGCCATTATAGGCGGCGGCCCCGCCGGACTTGCGGCGGCAGCGGCGGCATATGACGCGGGCGTTAAGAGCGTGGTAATAATAGAGAGGGAGGATTCCCTCGGCGGCATACTGAACCAGTGCATACACCCGGGCTTCGGCCTGCACACCTTCAAGCAGGAGCTTACGGGTCCCGAATACGCGGCGCGCTTCATAGAAAAAATCGAGCGGCGCGGCATAGACACGCTGCTTTCGACCATGGTGCTTTCGATAGCCGCCGACAAGAGCGTGACGGCCATTAACCGCACGGACGGCGTGTTCACCATAAGGCCAAAGGCTGTTATACTGTGTATGGGCTGCCGCGAAAGGAGCCGCGGCGCGCTGAACATACCCGGTTACAGGCCCGCCGGCATATACTCGGCAGGCACGGCGCAGAAGCTTGTAAACATAATGGGCTATATGCCCGGCAGGGAGGTAGTAATACTCGGCAGCGGCGATATAGGCCTTATAATGGCAAGGCGAATGACGCTTGAGGGCGCGCACGTTAAGCTCGTTGCGGAGCTTATGCCCTATTCCGGCGGGTTAAAACGCAACATAGTGCAGTGCCTCGACGATTTTGATATCCCCTTAAAGCTCAGCCACACCGTTGTGGATATACACGGGCGCGAAAGGCTTGAGGGGGTTACGATAGCCGCAGTCGGCCCCGACCTTAAGCCCATAGCCGGCAGCGAGGAATACTATCCCTGCGATACGCTGCTTTTATCCTGCGGCCTTATACCGGAAAACGAGCTCTCTCGCGCCATGGGCGTAAGAATGAACGCCGTCACCGGCGGCCCTGTGGTGAACGAGGCGCTTGAAACGGAGGTTGAGGGCGTGTTCAGCGCGGGCAACGCGCTGCATGTGCACGACCTTGTCGATCATGTCAGCGAGGAAGCCGCCGCAGCCGGAAGGAACGCCGCACACTACGTTATAAACGGCGAAAGCGCGCATGCCGAAAGGATAGAGATTGAGCTTGCCGGCGGCGTAAGGTACGCCGTGCCTTCCATAATAGACCCATCAGCCATAGCGCAGAGCCTCACCGTGCGCATGAGAGTTGCCGGCATAATGAAAAACAAGCAGCTTTCGGTATATATAAACGGGCAAAGGGCGCTTTCAAGGCCGAGGCCGGTCATGACCCCGGGCGAGATGGAGCAGATAGTGCTTACAAAAAAGCTTATGGACAGCTATGAAAGCATAAACAGCATACTCATATGCGCTGAGGACAGGGAGGATAAATAAGTGGAAGCTAAGTTGGATACCAAAAAGCTCACCTGCATATGCTGCCCGCTCGGCTGCAGCATTGAGGCCGATATGCAGGGCGGCAGCGTAGTGGCGGTAAGGGGCAACGGCTGCCCGAACGGCGAAAAATACGCCCATACCGAGCTTACCGCTCCGGTGAGAACGCTTACAAGCACCGTCGCCCTTGTAAACAGCAAAAGCGGCATGAGGCTCGCGCCCGTAAGGTCAAGTGAGCCTATACCAAAGGATAAGCTTTTTGACTGCATGAAAGAAATAGCAAACATAAGCGTTTCGGCGCCCGTACACATCGGCGACACCGTATTGCAAAACGCCGCGGGCACGGGTATAAGCATCATAATAACGCGTGATATAAATTGATATAGCGAATATAGTACAATAATTATAGTGAATTTTCGGGCGTTTCCTCCTGCAGTTGCAGGTTTGGCGGCGCCCTTTTCGTATACTCTTTTTCCTGCCGCAGAGCATTAAAAGTGCATATCCTTTATTGTATTATTCATAATTTGTTTGACATCATGGAATATTTAGCGTATAATTCAAATATCTTCATTTGCGCCGCATCGGGGCGCATGTTTAACGCAGTGACAAAAAACAACAAAATAAGGAGGATCACAATGAAAAAGCTGCTTGCTATTCTGTTAGCCGTAGCGATGCTCGCCGGTATTCTTACCGCCTGTTCATCAGACAGCGCTACTGTAAAACAGGGCGTAAAGAACTGGGTCACCTATCTTACACTCGCAAACGAGATGGAGACCTTCAACATTCTCTACAGTCAGAACAACAAGGAACTGCAGGTTCTGACAAACTGCTTCGACGGACTTCTTTCGCAGGACAGTCGCGGAAACCTTATCCCCGCCTGCGCCGAAGAATGGGGTACTGAAGATGGCGGCAAGACTTGGACCTTCAAACTGCGTAAAGGCATCCAGTGGGTCGACATGAACGGCAATGCCATGCAGGAAGTTAAGGCGGAGGACTGGCTGGTAGGTCTTGAGTGGGTGCTCAACTTCCACAAGAACGCCGCCACCAACACCTCAATGCCCATAGAAATGATAGAGGGCGCCGGTGATTATTATACCTATACCGCCGGTTACACTCCCGCCGCCGCCGATGCTGACGACGCTGCCAAGGAAAAGGCCGCCAAGGCTAAGGAAAAGTTTGAGGCTGTGTGCGCCAAGTACAACCTTGACCCCACCCCCCTTACCGAGGAGCAGGGCAAGGCGCTCGGTCTTGATCTGTTCAAGACAATGGTCGGCATAGAAGCTCCCGACGATTATACCATCGTATATCACTGCGTAGCCGAAATACCGTATTTCGCCACCGTTTCCACCTACAACTGCCTCTACCCCGCCTGCCAGGCCCTTATAGATCAGCTTGGCGTAGACGGTTTCCTTGCCTGCACCAACGAGAATATGTGGTACAACGGCTGCTACACCATTACCCACTATGTGCAGGGCAATGAAAAGGTGCTGACCAAGAACCCGAAGTATTGGGACGATAAGTGCGCCCTGTTCGATACCGTCACCTATAAGATGGTCGAATCCGGCGACGTTGCATACCAGATGTTCCAGGCCGGCGAGCTTGACTATATCGAGCTTACCGAGTCCAACCTGCGCACCATCTACAACAATCCCGATCACGAGTTCCATAACAACCTGGTCGAAGCCCGCCCCACCAAGTACTCCTATCAGATACACCTTGTATATGATAAGCACTTTGAGGACGGTACCCCTGATACCAACTGGAACACCGCCGTTGCTAATGAGAACTTCCGTCTCGCCTGGTACTACGGCCTTGACGCCACGCCGTATCTCTCCCGTACTAACTTCATCAACCCGCAGAAGTGCGCTAACTTCTGCTACACCATGGCCAACCTCGTCTCCTTCTCCAACGGTACCGAGTACACTGCCCGCGTGCGCGAGCTGCTCGGCATAACCGAGAACAGCGAGACCTATGCCCGTGTTGACGCCGCCAAGGCCGCCGAATACAAGGAAAAGGCAATGGCCGAGCTTAGCGCGAAGGGCGTAACCTTCCCCGTGGAGGTCGATTACTACATCCAGGGCTCCAGCCAGACCGCGCTTGACACCGCCAACGTGCTCAAGCAGATGTTCTCCGATTATCTCGGCGACGATTTCGTGGTGCTCAACATAAAGACCTACATCTCCTCCCTCGCTACCGAGGTCCGCAATCCGCGTCTTGCCTCCTTCTTCATCAACGGTTGGGGCGCAGACTACGGCGATCCTCAGAACTACCTTGGCCAGGAGACCTACGGTCAGGATAACGCTTACTACTCCGTATCCTACTCCAAGATCAACGACGCTACCGATCCTGAGCTGATCGCCACCTATAAGGAATTCACCGAAATGGTAGACAAAGCCAACGCCATAGTCGGCGATATGGACGCCCGTTACGAGGCCTATGCACAGGCCGAGACGTACATGATACAGCATGCGCTCGTTATACCTTGGTACAAGAACGTCCTGTGGCAGCTCACCCGCACCAACGATTACTCCCATGTATATTCCCTCTACGGAATACAGGGCAACAAGTTCAAGAACTGGGAGACTGCTGAGGATATCTACACCACCGCCGACTATAGCAAGTTTGCGGAAGACTACAACAAATAATAATTAAACGATATGCTTAGATACACCATTAAGAGACTGTTGCATTGCGTTGTGACCGTGCTCATCGTGGTATCTATCGTATCGCTACTGCTCAGCCTTATGCCGACTGACTACTACTTCACCGAGGATCAGCTTATAAAGCTGACCGACGAGCAGAAGGAATCTCAGTTGGCAGCGGCTGGGCTGCTGGACAGCCCATTCGTTCAGCTATTCAACTTTCTAAAGCAGCTTATACTCAAAGGCGACCTTGGCACATCACGAAGGATACAGAACGGCGTGCCGGTGGTTGACGTTATAGGCGGAAAGTTTGCAATATCCATGAAGATGGGCTGTATAGCTCTTGTCATTTCGCTGTTTCTCGGAATACCGATGGGAATACTTCAGGCAAAGAATAAGGAAGGCGTGTTTGACCACGTCGGCGCTGCGTATACGATATTTGTAAACGCCGTGCCGCGTTTGATATCATATTCGCTCGTCCTTGTTCTGGGCGTAAGGCTGCTTAAGCTGCCGAGCATGTATTCAACGCGAAATGTATTTGTTTCCAGCATTTTGCCGATAGTATGCCTCTCGATGGGTTCCATCGCAAGTTATGCGCTGTGGATGCGCCGCTATATGGTAGACGAGCTTACCAAGGATTATATTAAGCTCGCGCAGGTAAAGGGCCTGTCCATGCGCACGATAATGTTCAAGCATGTGCTTAGGAACGCATTTGTTCCAATGGCGCAGAACCTGCCCACTTCGTTCCTTCTGACCATAGGGGGCTCGCTGCTGGTGGAGCGCTTCTTCTCCGTGCCTGGGCTTGGGCCTCTGCTCACGGATTCCATCACCCGTTATGATATACCCATGGTGCGCGGGCTGGTGCTTCTATATGCCTCTTTGGGCGTAATAGGCCTGTTCCTTGGCGACGTGCTCATGACCATATTCGACCCGAGGATAAGGCTTACAGGAAAGGGCGGTGACACGCGATAATGGAAAGCAGGACTGTAAATACCACAGCCGAGCTTGAAAAAGAGCTTGGCATGAAGGAAAGCGAGCTGTTCTCGTTTGTGGAATACCGCCCAAGCGAAGCCGAGCGCATCGGCTACAGCGAATATTCGTATTGGAAGAGCGTTTTCCGCAACTTCTTCAAGAATAAGGCCGCCGTAGTCATGATGATCGTGTTCTTCATGATATTCATATTCTCGTTTATAGCGCTTAGGATAGGCAAATATGATTATCAAAGCCTCAGGTCGGATACCAACCTTTGCTTTATCCTGCCAAACAGCGAATACTGGTTCGGCACGGATAACCTTGGCCGCGATTACTGGTGCCAGGTATGGTTTGCCACGCAGACTTCGATAAAGCTGGCCGCCATAGTAGCCGCCGGCGAATGCTTGGTCGGCGTTACGCTGGGCTGCATATGGGGCTACGTCCGCAAGGCGGACCGTTTTTTCACGGAGCTTTACAACATAATAAACAGCGTGCCTACCATGATATACATGACGCTTATAGCCCTTATGATAGGCCAGAGCTTCTGGGTAATGTGCGCGTCTATAATACTGTTCCATTGGCTGTATATGGCAAAAAACGTTAGAAATCTTGTGTTCATGTACCGCGACAGGGAGTATAACCTTGCCTCCCGCTGCCTCGGCACCAAGATAGGCAGGATACTTACAAGGAACATATTGCCGTATCTTATAAGCGTTATCATACTGCGCGTGGCGTTGTCCATACCGTCTACCATAGCGCTTGAGACCACGCTGAGCTATCTTGGCCTTGGCCTTGACGTCAACACGCCGTCCCTCGGCATACTGCTGCGCAACTCAAGGGCCTACTTTTTGGAATATCCGTATTTGCTGATATTCCCGGCCATTATAGTATCTCTTGTAACTATAACCTTCTACCTTGCCGGCAATGCCTTCAGCGACGCTGCGGACCCGAGAAACCATGTTTAAGCGGAGGATAGACATATGGAAGCAATAAAGAAAGATCCTATCCTCAGCGCGAGAGATGTTGAGATACAGTTCAGCCTAAGGGGAGACAAGCTAACCGCCATACGCGGCTGCTCGCTCGATCTTTATGACGGCGAAACGCTTGCCATAGTCGGCGAGTCCGGCTCCGGCAAATCGGTATTCACAAAGTCCTTTTTGGGCATGCTGGACCAGAACGGCTCCGTTACCGGCGGCAGCATAATGTATCACGGCAACGACCTTGCCAAATACACTACCGAAAAGGAATGGCGCACCATACGCGGCAAAAAGATCGCTATGGTTATGCAGGACCCGATGACCAGCCTTAACCCGCTCAAGAAGGTCGGCCTGCAAATACAGGAGGCTATCGAGCTGCATCAGGGGCTCGGCAAGGCGGAAGCCAAGCAGGAAGCCATAAGGATGCTTGACGTCGTCGGTATTCCCAATCCGCAGGTGCGCTATAATCAGTATCCGCATGAGTTTTCCGGCGGCATGAGGCAAAGGGCCGTTATAGCCATAGCCGTGGCCTGCCACCCCGAAATTCTTATATGCGACGAGCCTACAACCGCGCTTGACGTTACCATACAGGCTCAGATACTCGACCTGATAAGGAAGCTGCAAAAGAACCTGGGCATGACGATAATATACATAACCCACGACCTTGGCGTTGTTGCCAACGTTGCGGACAGGGTAGCCGTCATGTACGCGGGGCAGATAGTTGAAATAGGCACCTGCGACGAGGTGTTCTACGATCCACGTCATCCGTACTCATGGGCGCTGCTTTCCGCGCTGCCGCAGCTTGGCATAAAGGGCGAAAAGCTGCCCACGATAGACGGTACCCCGCCGAATCTTTTCAACAAGATAGTTGGCGATGCCTTTGCCCCAAGGAACAGGAAGGCGCTTGCGATAGATTTCAAGAAGGAGCCTCCCTTCTTCGATGTTTCGCCTACGCACAAGGCCAAGACCTGGTACCTTGACCCGCGCGCGCCCAAGGTGGAGCAGCCTGAATCCATACAAAGGCTCTCGCAGCGCATGAACGTGGACTATGGCTCCAGCCTGGTACATCCGCATCAGGACCCAAACAGGGAGGCCGTTATCGAGGTCAAGGACCTTCAGGTAACGTTCGGTACCGGCAGGAAGAAGTTCGTTGCGGTGGATCATGTCAATTTTGAGATATATCGCGGCGAAACATTTGCGTTGGTCGGCGAATCCGGCTCCGGCAAAACGACCATAGGCCGCGCCATAACCAGGATAAACCCGACCACCGCCGGCGATATATTCTACAAGGGCCGCAAGATAAACGGCAAGATATCCAAGCAGCTCGACCTTGAGGTGATAAAGGGCTGCCAGATGATATTCCAGGATCCTCTCGCCTCACTCAACGAAAGGGCTAAGGTTGACTACATAGTCAGCGAGGGTATAATAAACCATCACCTGTATAAGGACGAGGCTGACAGGGAGGAAAAGGTGCAGAAGGCGCTCAACGAGGTTGGCCTGCTGCCCGAATTTGCAAGCCGTTTCCCGCACGAGTTCTCCGGCGGCCAGCGCCAGAGGATAGGCATAGCCAGGGCGCTTATAATGCAGCCTGAGTTCATAGTGGCAGACGAGCCTATAAGCGCGCTTGACGTATCCATAAGGGCGCAGGTGCTTAACCTGCTCAACGACCTTAAGAAGAGCCGCGGGCTTACCTATCTGTTCATAGCTCATGACCTGAGCGTCGTAAGGTTCATATCGGACCGTATTGCGGTTATACACAAGGGCCGCATAGTGGAGCTTGCGGAGGCTGAGGAGCTTTTCCGCCACCCGCTGCACCCATACACAAAGAGTCTGCTTTCCGCCGTGCCGAATCCCGATCCGGCAATAGAGAAGCACAAAAAGCTCATAGTGTACGACCCGAGCATGCATGATTACAGCGTAGATAAGCCAGAATGGTGCGAGCTGCTGCCAGAACACTTTGTATATGGCAACGCAAAGGAGCTTGACGGCTACCGCAAGGAGCTGGAGCTCAACTAAGGAAGCGCTGTTCAAACGAGCACAGCAACATTCGGTGATTCCCGAAAAACAAAACCGTATCCGTGCGCCGGAGGCACTTCACCTTCGGCGCGCTTTTAACGGCGCACAGATTGTATCAGAGGCAACGATGAAAAAGATTATAAACGGCATAAAAAACAGGGATATACGCCACGCGGCGCTGCAAAAGGCCTTTCCAAGGGTGATTATAGGGCTTACGCTTGCTTACCTATGGAACACCTTTTTGAACAGCTCGCAAAGGCTCAGCATATACGGGCATTGCTTTATGGCCATAGGGCTGATATTCGTGGGCCTCGCATGGCTGTGCTATTTAAGGCTTGATGGCGTAAACGCGCCCAAGCTGTTCAAAAGCAAGCTGTTTCAAAAGCCGCCCAAGCGCAAGATGGGCGACATGATAGACTTTGTTGATGAAGAAGTGATATCCTATGAGGAGCTTGATAGCGACGGCCGCACGGTGGCAAGCCTTATATCAAACATAATAGCAGCCATACTTTTCCTTATACCGTGCATGGTGTTTTATATAATAAATTAAAGCGCGCTGCCAACGGCCTTGATAAGCCTTTTGTTTGCGGCGCGTTTTTTATGCCTATTCTTATAAACCGCCCGTCAAGGCCGCTATTGATTTGTGCAATCACTTACCAGTATGCCCATCCTCCTCACTCAAGGGGCCAAGCTCCATCGCCACGCATGCGCCGCCCTTACGTATCTCCACGGTAAATACGCTGTTTTTGCCGAATACAAGCTCCATATTATCCTTGAACTCGCCTTGTATGCCCTTTGGCACAAGCGCCTGCATGCAGCCGGCAAAGCCGCCGCCATGCACCCTTGCGGCGCCCGTGTCGCCAAGGTACATTCTTGCAAGGCTTATAGCCAGCGCAAGGCTGCGCTCCTTAGCGTCCTTAGGGCATATGTTTTGCAGCATGGTCTCGCTGGATATCCCGCTCTGCCCCATAGTCCTTCTATACAGCTCATAGTCTTTGCTTATAAGCGCTTCGCACATAAGCACCACCCTTCGCTGCTCGTCAAAAAAGTGCATAGCCCTTAGTATGGCCCTGTCCATTCCCATAGGCCTCAGCTTAGGTATGCTTTCGATAAGCCGATGCTTGTCCGTATAGCCGAGCCTGCTTTTACCCAGGGCTTCCGCAACGCTCGTCATGTCCTTTACAATAAGCGCGTATTCATCCGTAAGGTCAGCATGGCTTGAGCCTGTGTTAACCAGCATCAGCGAAAACCTGTCAGCCATGCTCCACTCAAGCTCAACGCTCTTCGGCTCGCAGGGAACGAAAAAGTCCAGCATCTGCACGCCGCCAAGCGCGCATGCTGCCTGATCCATAAGCCCGCACGGCTTGCCAAAATGCACGCTCTCCGCATACTGAGCCGCCTTCGCAAGCTCCATTTGTGGTATCCCTGCATCATTGTACAATGCGGACTGTATAAGCGTACACAGCACCGCAAACGCCGCCGAAGAGGAAAGCCCGCCGCCTGCCGGCAGCGTTGAGGCAAGCTCTGCGTCAAAGCCGCCGACCGCATATCCCTTTGAGCTTAAATAATCGGCGGTACCCAGTATAAGCGCCGCAGTAGAGCCGGCCCTTGCCTTATCCGCAGCATACGGCTCCGTTATATCAAGCTCTGTATAGCCAAAGCCTTCCGAAAACAGCCTGCATCTGCCTGAGACGTTCCTGCCAACGGCTGCCGCTATGCCCTGCTTTATTGCGGCCGCTATCACCTTGCCGCATTGATGGTCGGTATGGTTGCCGCAAAGCTCCGTCCTGCCTGGCGAAAAAAGCAGCATGCGGCAGTTTTTGCCGTAGCGTGCATGAAAGGCGCCGCCAACGCGCATGAATGTATCAGCCTCCTGAGCGCAGCCTGCCAGCTCAAGCTTTTTAAGCCCGTCTTGGCTTGATATATACTCAACACCGCACATACACAGCCTCCGTTTATATAATACCGATAGATTATACCAGAAATTCTATTATAAATCTGTTGTCGCGTGGTTTTTATTGTTTTAATACCATCAGCTTGCAGGGAGGCGCAGCTGATAAAGGGCTGATCGGGTGCGATTCTGCGTCTCGCGGCAATGAAGCGCCCTCGGGTCAGGCTTGCCTATTTCAGCTGTGCCAGCGCGTACTCCGCCGCGGCAACGGCTGGGCTCCTGTCGCACAAAAAGCAGGCCGCCGCTTTGTCATAAGAGCGTATAAGCCCGGCAGTTTTTGAGGCTATCATCGGATAATTAAGCATTATCCCGCCCATAAGCGCCACATGGCAGCCTTCAAGCTGAAGCGCGTCCATCGCGGCCCTTGCCATTATAAAAAGCTCCGTTGCGGCGGAATCGATTATGGCGTTTGCGGCTTCATCGCCCGGGCATTGCAGTATAAGCTTTGAAAGGGAGGCAATATCCGACTTTTTGCAGCCTGACGAGGTGAACTTAGCCGTTATTCTTGCTATATCGTCCGTGCCGAGATAGCTGAACAACGCCTCGCTCAATGCCGTTTTTGCAGCCCTGCCGTCATGCGCCCTTATCACGGCCTTAAGTATATCGCGGCCTATGGCGTAGCCGCTGCCGCCATCGTCAAGCACATGGCCGCGCCCGCCTGTGCGCACCGTTTGGCCGTTTTTCTTAGCATAGCATATGCTGCCCGTACCTGATATCAGCGCCAATCCGTCCCTGTTTTCAAGCGCGGTGTACAGGGCGTTTTCGCCATCTGTGCGTATTATTATTCTTCCGTTATAGATATTGCTTAAAGCGCTTTTAACAAGCTCTGCCCTTTCATTATCGGCAACGCCCGCGCATGCCGCGCATATGGCCATGCAGTCCGCATCGACTATTCTTTTAAGCTCATCCGCTGTTTTAAGCGGACTCTCCGGCTCGCTCATCGGGTTAAGCGCGCCGGTAACGCCTGTGTAGAGCAGCTCACCTGACATATCCACAAGCGCAAGCTCCGTCTTCGTCCCGCCGCCGTCAAGGCCTATAACGTATTTAGCCATCTTTTAGCCTCCGCTATCCTGTTCAAAGCCGTTTCGTGCTCCGCCATGCTGGTCTCTCCCCTTTCAAGCGCCTGGCTTATAAGCAGGGCTGCCCTTCCGGCGGCAGCGCAGTCATGGCTTATAGTGAACATGTCAACGCCAGCCTTCATGCTCAAAAGCGCGGCCTCGCTTACGCCGTAATGCGACGCTATCGCGCCCATCTGCAGGCAATCCGTTATTATCATGCCTGAATAGCTGAGCCCTTTCCTTAAAAGCTCGCCTATGACAGCGCGTGAAAGCGTGGCAGGGTAGCTTTTGTCAAGCCGGGAAAAAACTATGTGCGTAGTCATTATGCTGCCAACGCCCGCCTCGATAGCCCTTTTGAACGGCACGAGCGCCGTCGCGGCAAGCTCGTCCATGCCGGTATCTATAATTGGCAAGGACAGGTGCGTGTCAACCCCCGTGCCGCCATGCCCGGGAAAATGCTTTGCGCAGGTAAGCACGCCACCGTCGCGCATGCCCCTTATCATGGCCGTGCCGAAGCGGGACACCGTCTCAGCGTCCGTACCGAAGCTCCTGTCCCCTATCACCGTGCTGCCGTTGTTGCCGTCAATGTCCATGACCGGCGCAAGGTCATAATTCAGCCCAAGCTCGCGCAGGGTCTCAGCAATATGCCTGGCTATGGAATACGCATTTTCGATGCTGTTTGCAGCCGCTATCTCCCTTGCAGAGGGCGTGTTTATTATATCCTTGGGCAGCCGCTGCACCCTGCCTCCCTCCTGATCTGTGCTTATAAGCGGCTCCATGCCCGTCTCGCTTATAGCCATGTCCCTAAGCGCGGCGCAAAGCTGCCTGAGCTGCCTGGCTGAAGCTATGTTTTCCGCAAACAGTATGTAGTTGCCTATTTTGTATTTCTTTACGGTTTGTATAAGCTCCTTTGGCGGCGTAGTTCCGCTAAAGCCCGTCATCAGCCGCTGTCCGGACTGCAGCATAAGCTCATTCATTATTACTCTCCAGCAGTTTTATTGCCTTTCCCGTGTCCATAGCGCACTTTTCAAGCGCTTCAAGCGCCTTATGCTCGTCCGCTCCGGCTGCGCTCATAACTATCCTTACGGCTCTTTGCCTCAGCTTTTGATTGGTGGCGACCATATCCGTCATAAGCGCGCCGCGCACCCTGCCGAGCTTTACCATTACAGATGTCGATATCATGTTGAGCACAAGCTTCTGCGCCGTTGCGCACTTCATTCTTGTTGAGCCTGCCACCGCTTCCGGACCGGTTATAACGGCTATCTCAGTATCGGCCGCGGCTCCGAGCCTCGTGCCTTGATTCGATGTTAATGCCGCGGTGTACGCGCCCTTCTCCCTCGCCCTGTCAACGGCGGCAATAACGTAGGCTGCGCCTCCGCTCGCGCTTATGCCTATGACGGTATCATAAGCCGTAACGCCAAGGCCGTCTATTAGCTTTGCCCCCTCGCCGGCGTCGTCCTCCGCTCCCTCTGCGGCGCGTATCAGCGAGCCGTAGCCGCCGGCGATATGCCCCTGCACCGTTTCATGGCTCACGCCGAACGTTGGCGGACATTCGCTTGCATCAAGCACGCCTATCCTTCCGGAGGTGCCTGCGCCGACGTATATCAGCCTGCCGCCCTTAGCTATGCCGCAAGCCGCCTTTTCTGCCACTATGGCGGCATTGGGTATGGCTTTGCGTACCGCTGAGGCCACCTTGGCATCCTCATCATTTATCATGTACATTATCGATTCGGTATCGAGCGTATCCATCTGCTCAAAGCGCGGGTTTATCTGCTCGGTCAGCGGCGAAGTCCCGTCCATACCATGTCTCCTTATAGTGCTGTTGAATATCCATGCCGCGGCTGATGCGGCTTGAAGCAACCGCAGCTCCCATCACCGGCTCGGTTATAGCGTGGCTTTTAACGCTTATAGCATAGCACGAAAAGCGCGCGCGAGCAACCGGCGCACATTTATATCCATTGTCCTAAAAGCTATATATTTATCAAAAGGAAATGGACGGAACGCCAAACAGCAATTCCCGTCTTCACAAAGCTTTAATATAATATCAGCCTGTCAAAAACCCCGGGGTTGTTAAGGGGCGGCTGCCCCTTAAGCTTTATTCCGGCTCTGAC
>OIZL01000362.1_pt1 | contig 35435 bp, 36 predicted proteins | sample 1588541 | NCBI WGS metagenome assembly OIZL01 (sample SAMN03283285) | human gut metagenome | biome: human-associated habitat; material: feces | host: Homo sapiens | place: Peru | collected 2012 | reverse complement strand
ATTATCTATCGCTTTTTGTATATAGAAATGGTGTCACATCAATTGTAACACTACAAAAGATTTAATTATAATATTAAACATCTAATTTTATTAGGTGTTTTCTTATGCTATAATAAATAATATATAGAAAGGAATATAATATGAATAATTTAAATGAGATAAAAACAAAGGAAGATATAGAAAAATTTAAAAACTTTTTCTATGATGCTTGCATAAAGTCTTTAGAATATGAAACAGGCATGTATGTTGATAAAAATTCTATTATGCATCCTGTTAATGATAAGAGAAGATTAACCGTAATATTTCAAAATCAGCAAAGTATAGATAATACTATTTGTGTAATATTTGATGGGTTAATTGAACTTATATTAAATCCAAATGATGTAAAATATGATGATATAATAAATGGAGTAAATGTACACTTTGAAGAAAATTATATAGTTTGGGATAATGAAAAAGATAGAATTAAAGCAGAAAGTATTAAATATAAAGTTATTAATTTGTAGATATTTGATATAATAAATTTATTAGTTACTTATTAAGGAAGGTGACATAAAATGTTCGATTTAGTATCAAAATATAAGCCAAGTGGTGATCAGCCAGAGGCTATAAAAGAATTGGTTAGTGGTATAGAAGATGATAAAAAGTATCAGGTACTTCTTGGTGCAACAGGAACAGGTAAGACATTTACAATTGCAAATGTAATTAAAGAAGTTAATAAGCCAACGCTTGTACTTGCACATAATAAAACACTTGCAGGTCAACTTTATTCAGAATTAAAGGAACTTTTTCCTAATAATCATGTTTGCTATTTTGTATCTTATTATGACTACTATCAACCAGAAGCCTATGTTCCATCTAGTGATACATATATAGAAAAAGATTCATCAATAAATGATGAAATAGATGAATTAAGACATTATGCTACATCATCACTTATAAATAATAAAGATGTAATAGTAGTAGCTTCTGTTTCATGTATATATGGTATAGGTGATAAAGAAGAGTATGAAAATCATATGCTTACTCTAAAAGTAGGAGATGTAATTAATAGAAATGAGATTTTATCTAAATTAGTTGATATGATGTATGAAAGAAATAATATAGATTTAGCACGTGGTACATTTAGAGCTAAAGGCGATGTTATTGAAATAATACCAGTTTATGAAAAAGCTCATGGTATTAAAATAGAATTATTTGGAGATGAAATAGATAGAATATCTGAATTTGATGTTTTAACTGGTACTATTGTAGGAGATAAAAAATTTGTTTCAATACTTCCTGCGTCACACTTTGTAACGAGTGAGAATAAATTAAAAAAAGCGATAGTAAATATTAGAAAAGAGTTAGATGAAAGATTAGCTTATTTTAAAGAAAATGGTAAATTATTAGAAGCTGAACGCCTGGAAGGAAGGTGTAAGTATGACTTAGAAATGCTAGCAGAAACAGGTTTTTGTTCTGGAGTAGAAAATTATTCAAGACACCTCGCATTAAAACAGGCAGGTGAAACGCCAACTTGTCTTTTAGACTTTTTTCCAGATGATTATTTAATGGTAATTGATGAATCACATGTAACACTTCCTCAAGTTAAAGCAATGTATAATGGTGATAGAGCAAGAAAACAAATGCTTGTTGATTATGGTTTTAGACTTCCATCAGCACTAGATAATAGACCACTTAAGTATGAAGAATTTGAAGATAAGATAAATCAGGTTATATATGTTTCTGCAACACTAGGTGATGAAGAATTAGAAAAAGTAAATAATAAAGTTACCGAGCAAATTATAAGACCAACAGGATTACTTGATCCATTAATAGAGGTTAGAAAATCATCTAATCAAGTTGATGACTTAATAGAAGAAATACAAAAACAAATAGAAAAGAAAGATAGAACTTTAGTTACAACACTTACGATTAGAATGGCAGAAGAGTTAACTACTTATTTAAAAAATTTAGACATAAAAGTAGCTTATTTACATAGTGAAGTAAAAACACTAGAAAGACTAAAAATAATTCATGATTTAAGAGAAGGAAAATACGATGTATTAGTTGGTATTAACTTATTAAGAGAAGGTCTTGATATACCAGAGGTTAGTTTAGTGGCGATTTTAGATGCTGATAAACAAGGCTTTTTAAGAAGTCATAGAAGTCTTATACAAACAATTGGTAGATGTGCAAGAAATGAGCATGGTAGAGTTATAATGTATGGAGATATTATAAGTGATTCAATGAAAACAGCAATAGATGAAACAAAAAGAAGAAGAATGATTCAAATAAAATATAACGAAGAGCATAACATTGTACCAAAGACAATAAAGAAAAAAATAATGGATGTTGTAAGTGTTTCTGAAGAGACTCCAAAAACAAAGAATAAAAATAATAAAACTACAAATAATGAAAGTATTATTAAAAAGTTAGAAGAAGAGATGAAAAAAGCTGCTGATAACTTGGACTTTGAAAGAGCTATGGAATTACGTGATATTATATTTGAGATGAAAGTTAATTGACAAAATATTATCTATAATGTATTATTAAGCTAATAGTAGGAGGAGTTATGAATAACAATGAAATTGGAAATAATTTTAATGAAAAGGATATTCAAGATATAAGTGATATATCTTCAAATTCGGGCAGTGTTAGTAGTAACGAAGTTCAAAATGAATCTAATAATGTGGCCGTAGCTGGGTTCATTCTTTCTTTAATAGGACTTCATATAGTAGGTTTAATATTATCAATTGTAGGTTTAAAAAAATCAAAAGAAAAAAATAATAAAGGAAAAGGTTTGTCCATAGCAGGAATTGTTATAAGTTCTGTTGGAATAATATTTATAACAATAATTATTGCAGTATTATTAATTTCAATAAAAGATAGTGTTTATGATGCAAAAAGTAGTTCTGTAATAGATACATATAAAATGATAAAAAAATCTGCTGAGCAAAATATAATGCTATCATCTTTAGGTGATACAAACATCACTTGTACAAAAGATAATTGTTATGAGAATTATAATTATAATAAAGAATATTATGATGTTATGATTACTGATAAAGGTACATATTATGAATTAGAAATTGATGCAATTGGGGATTTTTCTAATGTTAAATTAAATGATAGATGTAATGATTTAGAAGCAACATGTATGGGTAATACTATAATAGGAAAGATAAACAAAGAATAAGAGGATATGATTTTATGAAAGAAGAAAAAAATACAATAGCATTAGTTGGAATGATTTTATCTATATGTAGTTTTATAACTTGTGGACTTACTTCTATTGTAGGACTTATTTTATCAATAATAGGAGCTGTTAAGAGTAAAAAATTAAATGGAGATGGTAAAACATATTCAATAGTAGGTATAATAGTTAGTGTATTTATGATGTTTATAATGATAATTGTTGCATTAGCACTAATTGTAGTTTATAATACCACAAAAGTTATACCTAAAGTTAGTACATATATAGATGAAATGATAAAAGAAGAAGAAAAAAATGATGATTATAATTTAGATGAGACTTTTTACTTTGATGGTTTCGAAATTAAATTATCAAGTAATTATGAAGTAATAAAAAAAGAAAATGAAGATACATATTTAATAAAGATTCCAGTATCTATAAAAAATACATTATATAATGATGCTAAGTTTAATATGGAATATTGTGATATAACAGGTCCATATAAAGAAAGATTAGAAAGTCAAGGTAGTAATTACAAAGAAGATAGTCTAGATTTAGCAGATGCTATAAAGTCTAATGAAGAAGTTAATAAATATCTTTATATTCCATATAAAGAAGACGGAGAATATGAAATAGAATTTGATAATCATTTTGATGATGTTTCTATAGAAATTTTTGTAGAAAATAAAAATATAAATTAATTATTAATATTTAGGAAGTTATGTTTTTACATAGCTTTTTTCTTTCGTATTGAAATAAGTACAAACGTTTGATATAATATATTGTATAAATTTAAGAGATTTGTGATAGAATAATTAATTGAAGGTGATTTAAGTGGATAAAATTATAGTAAAAGGTGCTAGAGAAAATAATTTAAAAAATGTTGATATAGATATTCCTAAAAATAAATTAACTGTTATGACAGGTGTATCTGGTAGTGGTAAATCATCACTTGCTTTTGATACTATATATGCAGAAGGACAAAGAAGATATGTTGAAAGTTTATCAGCCTATGCAAGACAATTTCTAGGTGGAACATCAAAGCCAGATGTAGATTCAATTGAAGGACTTTCTCCATCTATTTCGATTGATCAAAAAACTACAAATAATAATCCCAGATCAACTGTTGGTACAGTAACAGAAATATATGATTATTTAAGACTTCTTTATGCACGTATTGGAGTTCCATACTGTCCTAATCATTTAATTCCAATAACTAGTCAATCTATTCAGGAAATGACAACGCAAATTATGAATGAAGAAGATGGTACAAAACTTATTATAATGTCACCAGTAGCATATGGAGAAAAAGGTACATTTAAAGAACTATTAGATAATTTAAGAAAAGATGGGTATGCTAGAGTAAATATTGATGGTGAAGTAAGAGATTTAAGTGAAGATATAGTTTTAGAAAAAAATAAAAAGCATAATATATTAGTTATTATAGATAGAGTAATTAGAAAAGATGAAGCTGAAAGTAGAATTTATGAGGCATTAGAGCTTGCTTGCAAATTATCTAAAGGAAAGGCTGTTGTGCAAATACCAGGTGCTGAAGAAATTGTTATGAGTGAGTCTTTTGCATGTCCTAACTGTGATTTTTCTCTTGAGGAATTAGAGCCAAGAATGTTTTCTTTTAATGCTCCTTATGGCTCATGTCCTGATTGTAAGGGACTTGGGTTTAAACAAAAAATTAGTGAAAACCTAATTATTCCAGACAAAGAAAAAACACTCCTTCGTGGTGGTATAGAGCCCCTTTCGGGTATGGATGATCAAAATATATACATAAAGAAATTAGAAATAGTATGTGATAAATATAATATTGATATGAATAAAAAAATGAAAGATTTAACTAAAGAAGAATTAGATGCAATATTATATGGTACAAAAGAACCTATAGAATTTAAGTTTAAAACTAGAAGTGGAAATCAAATGAATAGTTATGAACCATATGAAGGAATTATTAATAACTTAGAAAGAAGATACTTTGAAACTAATAGTGAGTTTATAAGGGACTGGCTTGGAAGATATATGGTAGAGCTTACTTGTCCTACATGTAAGGGTAAAAGACTTAAGGAAAGTGTATTATCAGTGCTAATAAATAAAAAGAATATAATAGATTTAACTGATATGAATATTGATAAATTATATAACTTTTTTGATAAACTTAAACTTAGTGAAGAAAAAGAACAAATTGCAAGATTGCTTATTAAAGAAATTAAATCTAGATTAGAATTTTTACATAATGTAGGTCTTGGATATTTGACATTATCTCGTAGTGCATCAACATTATCGGGCGGAGAAGCTCAAAGAATAAGACTTGCAACTCAAATAGGGTCACAGTTAACAGGAGTATTATATGTTTTAGATGAGCCATCTATTGGACTTCATCAAAGAGATAATCAAAGACTTATTGATTCACTTTTAAAGATGAGAGATTTAGGTAATACACTAATAGTTGTAGAACATGATACTGATACTATGCTTCAAGCTGATTACTTAGTTGATGTTGGACCTGGAGCTGGAGAGCATGGAGGTAGGATAGTTGCATGTGGAACGCCAGAAGAAGTTATGCAAAATACTAATAGTTTAACAGGAGATTATCTAAGTGGAAGAAAGACGATAGAAGTTCCTAAAAAAAGAAGAAAAGGTAATGGTAAATACATTGAAATAAAGGGAGCTAAAGAAAATAACTTGAAAAACATAAATGTTAAATTTCCTTTGGGTAAATTAGTTTTAGTAACAGGTGTATCTGGTAGTGGTAAAAGTAGTTTAGTAAATCAAATACTATATAAATCACTTATGAAAGGGGTTTATAATTCTAAGGTTATACCTGGAAATCATAAAAGTATAAAAGGTATAGAAAACATAGATAAGGTAATTGATATTACTCAAGACCCTATAGGTAGAACACCTCGTAGTAATCCTGCAACATATGTTGGCGTATTTGACGATATAAGAGATGTTTTTACTCAGACAAAAGAAGCTAAAATAAGAGGATATGAAAAGGGAAGGTTTTCATTTAATGTAAAAGGCGGAAGATGTGAAGCTTGCTTTGGAGATGGGGTTAAGAAAATATCTATGAATTTCTTACCAGATGTATACGTACCATGCGAAGTATGTGGTGGAACTAGATTTAATAAAGAAACTCTAGAAGTAAAATATAAAGGCAAAAACATATATGATGTACTAGGAATGAGAGTAGAAGAAGCTTTAGAGTTTTTTGAAAATCATCCTAAAATTAAAAGAAAATTACAAGTTTTAATGGATGTTGGACTAGGTTATATAAAGCTTGGACAAAGTGCACCAACCTTATCAGGTGGAGAGGCATCAAGAGTTAAATTAGCTAAAGAACTACAAAAAAAACCAACTGGTAAAAGTGTATTTATATTAGATGAACCAACTACTGGTCTTCATAGTGATGATATAAAGAAATTACTTGTTATTTTAAATAGAATTGTAGATAACGGTGATACTGTAATAGTAATTGAACACAACTTAGACGTTATAAAGGTTGCTGATTATATAATTGATTTAGGACCAGAAGGTGGAGATCTTGGTGGTAGTATAGTTTGCTGTGGAACTCCAGAAGAAGTATCAAAATGCCCTGAATCATATACGGGAAAATATTTAAAAAAGATTCTAAAATAAGAGGGTTTTAATATATTAATAGATAATAATAAAGTAGAAGCATATGACTTTTACTTTATTTTTTTATGATTTATTAGTGATTTTAAAGTTAACTTTTGTATCTTTTTAAATGTTAAAATATATATAGAAGGAGAGTTGGATAAACATGTATAAAACTATAGACATATGTTGGAGTAAGACTAAAAAGAATGTTGAAAATACTATAAAACAATATATTTATTATAGTTTATCTGTTGATTTTTCTTCTCCGTCAAAAATAAATGATGATTACCTATTAGATGAAATAAAGAGCATAGAAGATAATAATGCTTATTCAAATATTACAAAAGATGAGAAAAAAGAAAGAATATCATACATAAATTATTTTAGATTTTCATTTAATAAATTAACAACAGAAGAAAGAAAAATAATATACTGGACATATTTAGATAAAGAAGATAATTATGATGATAGATATATAGCTAATTCACTAGGCTTTTCATTAGGATATTATTATTTAAAGAAAAAAGAAACATTAATTAGATTTGCATATTGTTTGGGGGTTGAAGAAAAAAATGATAGATAAGATAAGAAGATTATATCCTAATTTTTCAATATATATTAGAAAAGAAAATAAAGTTTATAATGCAGAAGGAAAAAGAATTTTAAAAAAGAGACTAAAAGAAAATATACCATATGTTTTAATAAATGGTAGTTCATATGAAGTTCATCAAAAAAGGAGCAGATAGGCATCTGCTCATTTTATTTTAATTCGTTATCATAAAAAATGTCTAAATTAAGAACTTTAAATAATATATATAAAAAGATTATATTGTGTTATAATTATTATGGTGATACATATGAAAGTAATTGTAGTAGATGATAATAAAAAAAATTATAAAAATAATACTGATACTAAGTACAGATTAAATTTATTTATAGAATGGCTTATATACATGGTAGGTTATGCCGTTGTACTTTTAATGGCCTCTGGCTTATTTAGATCAATTTATGTTAAAAATTTTTTATATGGTCTTTTAGCTGCTATTATAATATTTATACTAAATAAAACAATTAAACCTATATTAGTATCATTATCTCTCCCTCTTATAGGAATATCACTTGGATTATTTTACTTTGTAATTAATGTAATAATATTATTTATTGTTGATTTTATATTAGGAAGTGCTTTTGAGTTACATGGCTTTTTTTCTCCTATTATAATAGCAATGTTTATTAGTTTGATGAATTTAATAATGGAAAACTTAATAATTAAACCTATAATAGAAAGGTGTACAAAATAATATGAATAGTGTAGCTATAAAAATATGTAGTTTAGAAGTGACATGGTATTCACTTTTTATCTTAACTGGAGTAATAATTGGTTATATATTAATATTAAAAGAAGCTAAAAGGCATAATATAGATGAAAAATTTGTTAATGATTCTGTTTTTTGGTGTGTAATATTTGGAATACTTGGGGCTAGAGCATACTACGTATTATTTAATTTGGATTATTATTTATCTTATCCAACTGAAATAATAAAAATATGGAACGGTGGGCTTGCTATACATGGTGGTATAATATTTGGTCTTTTGGTTTTTATATATTATTGCCGTAAATATAAAATTAATTTATTAAAGTATTTAGATATAATAGTGCCATCACTTGTTTTAGCACAAGCTCTTGGAAGATGGGGAAACTTTTTTAACGGAGAAGCTCATGGACCTGTTGTAGCATTAGAATTTTTACAGAAGTTACATCTACCTAAATTTATAATAGATGGAATGCATATAAATAGTAATTATTATCATCCAACATTTTTATATGAGTCCTTCTTTTGTTTGCTATGTTTTATTATTCTTATTATTCTTAGAAGAAATAAAGACATTAAAACAGGAACTCTTACAGGAATATATTTAGTATGGTATGGTATATTAAGGTTTTTAATAGAATCACTTAGAACTGATAGTTTAATGTTAGGGAATATAAAGATGGCACAGTTAGTATCAATTATAATGAATTTAATTGGAGTTATAATTATAATAATATCTATAAAAAATAAATCTTTATATAATGAAAGGAACTCTTTAGATGAAAAAAGATAATGTTGCAATAATAGGAGCAGGTCCAGCTGGTCTTAGTTGTGCTCTTTATTTATTAAGAGCAGGAATAAATCCTACTATATTTGAAAAAAAAGCTCCTGGTGGAGTTTTAAATGAGATGGTTAAAATAGATAATTATCCAGGTTTTACAGAAAAATCACCATCAACTTTAGCATTTAGGATGTATAGTGCTATAGAAGAATTAGGTGCTAACATAGTCTCTAGTGAAGTTTTAAGTATTAAAAAAGAAAATGATGATTTTATAGTTAAAACTAATGATAAAACATATAGTTTTAAGTTTATTGTTATAGCATCTGGAAGAACTCCTAAAAAGCTTCCTGTACTTGAAAATTTAAATATAAAAAAGGGAGTTTCATACTGCGTAACTTGTGATGGGGCTTTATATAAAAATAAAGATGTTGTTATAGTAGGCTCTGGTGCATCTGCTGTCATAGCTTCTATTTACCTATCTAACATAGCACATAAAATATATATGGTTAATAGAAGTGATAAGTTTAAGTGTGAATTAAAAGATAAAGAAATAATAGAAAGTAAAGATAATATAGAAATAATTTATAATTCTAATATAGATAACGTAATAACTGAAGATGATAAAGTAGTTGGTGTTAATTTAGATAATAATAGAAAACTAGATATAGAGTGCATTTTTGTGTATATTGGTCAAATAATAAATAATATGTACTATGAGAATTTGAAACTTAATAGTGATAATCTTGGAATATTAGTAGATAATAATATGAAAACTTCTCTTGATAGAGTATATGCTATAGGAGATAGTGTAAGTAAAAGATTATATCAAGTTGTAACAGCAGCAAGTGAAGGTGCGTTAGCAGCAACCGATATAATAAGAGCAATTAATAGATAGAAAGTAGCTATCTATTTTTTAATAAATGAATAAAAAAACACCTGGATATGTTGAAAAAGAAAATCTTATTTGATATAATACTTTTGTAAAGGAAGTGATAGGGTATGACATTTTCTAGTAAGATAAAAAAAGAGATTAGTTCAGTAGAGTGTACAAGAGCAGAGTATCTATCAGAATTATCTGGAGTTATAAGAACTAGTGCACAAATTAAGATATATAATATTAAAATACAAACAGAAAATAAATTTGTTGCAAATAGAATATTTGGTTTATTTAAAATTTTATTTGATATAAACTTAAATATTTCACTTAGAAAGAATTATAATTTTAAGAAAAATGAAATATATGTTTTAGAGCTTAAAAAAGATACCCTTAAAGTACTTAGAGATTTAGGTATAGTAAATGATAAAAATGAATTACTTAAAGTACCTAGCGAGTCTCTATTATCTGATGAAGAACTTAAAAGAGCATATTTAAGAGGTGTGTTTTTAGTTAGTGGAAGTTTAAATGATCCTAAGACTTCTAGATATCACTTAGAGTTTTTAATAAATGATACAAGTTATGCTAATTTTTTAAATGATACTTTAAATGAATGTGGTTTAAATAGTAAAATACTACATAGAAGAAAAGGATACATGATATACATTAAGGAAGCAGAAAAAATAAGTGATTTTTTAAGACTTATTAGGGCATATAATGGTGTTATGTATTATGAAGAAATAAGAGTTTATAGAGAAAAAATAAATATGACTAATAGACTTAATAATTGTGAACAAGCAAATGTTGAAAAAACGGTAGCTACTTCTAATATGTTGATTAATGATATTAATTATATAAGAGAAAATGAAGCGTTTGATTTATTAGATGATAAGCTTAAAGTAAGCTGTGAATATAGAATAAAATATCCTGAATCATCACTACTTGAATTAAGTAAAATAATTAGTTTAGAAACTGGTAGTAATGTTAGTAAATCTTGCTTAAATCATAGATTTAGAAAAATAAAAGAGTTTGCAAATAAATTAAAGAGTCAAAATTAATCTAATAAAGTCTTTCAAAAATTATAATTTTTTGATAGAATATAAAATAGAACATTAAAAATAAAAATAGAAGTAGTGAGGGGAAGTGTTGTCATGGGCAAAACAATTGCGTTAGTAAATCAAAAAGGTGGTGTAGGTAAAACAACTACTAGTATAAACTTAGCGGCATCACTAGGTGTATTAGGCAAAAAAGTACTTCTTATAGACTTAGATCCTCAAGGAAATTGTTCTACAGGTGTTGGAATAAATAAAGGCGATATAGATAAAAGTATATATGACTTACTTCTTGGAAGGTGTAGTGCACAAGATGCTATTACAAGAACAAATTTTAAAAATTTAAATATAATACCAGCTACAATTAATTTAGCAGGTGCTGATATAGAATTAATAGAAAAGTCTAAATTAGATGTAAATTTTCAAAAGAGTTTACAACTTAAAATAGCTTTATTACCAATTATTGATAAATATGATTATATTATAATAGATTGTCCACCATCACTTGGACTTTTAACAACTAATGCGTTAACTGCAGCAAATTCTGTATTGATACCAGTACAGTGTGAATTTTTTGCGTTAGAGGGAATAATGCAATTATTAAATTCAATTATGCTTGCACAAAAAAAACTTAATCCAAAACTAGAAATAGAAGGTGTTCTTTTAACTATGCTTGATTCTAGAACTAATTTAGGATTAGAAGTAGTAGAAGAAATAAGGGGATTTTTTAAAGAGAGAGTATATAATACTTTAATACCAAGACTTATTAGATTAACAGAGGCACCAAGTCATGGTAAACCAATAGTTGCATATGATCCAATGAGTCGTGGAACAGAAGCTTATCTTAATTTAGCAAAGGAGGTCATAGAACATAATGAAAGACGAGACTAATAAAAGAAGAGCACTTGGAATGGGACTTGAACAATTATTTAGTACTGAGGTGCTTGACTTTGATCAAGTTGAAAAAACAATTGTTAATGAAACACCAAAAGATGAAGTTGTAATGCTTGAAATAAAGGATTTAATGAGTAATCCATACCAACCTAGAAAGGTATTTGATGATGATGCATTAAAAGAATTATCTGAATCAATAAAAGAACATGGTGTATTTCAACCAATTATAGTTAGAAAAAGTGTTAAAGGATACAATATAATAGCAGGGGAAAGAAGAGTTAGAGCATCAGGCCTTGCTGGATTAACTACTATTCCAGCTATTATTAGAGATTTTACTGATGATGAAATGATGCAAATAGCACTTTTAGAAAACTTACAAAGAGAAAACTTAACTTCTATAGAAGAAGCTAAAGCTTATAAATCAATAATAGAATCACTTAGACTAACTCAAGATGAGTTAGCTAAAAAACTAGGTAAATCAAGAAGTCATATAACTAATATGCTTGGTCTTTTAAGACTTCCTTTAAGTGTTCAAGATATGGTTTTATATGGAAAAATATCAATGGGACATGCTAGGGTACTTAGTAAATTAGAAAGTCATGATCAAATAGAAGAACTTGCTAATAAAGTAGTAAATGATAACTTAAGTGTAAGAGAGTTAGAAGAATTATCAAGTGGTGAAAAATTTGAAAAGGCTTTACCAGTTAAGAAAAAAGCAGTAAAAGAATATAAATACGTAGAAGATGCAATGAAAGAAAAGTTAGATACTAAAGTATCTATTTCTGGCAACAAAATAAAAATATCTTTTGCTACAAAAGAAGATTTAAATAGAATACTTGAAATATTAAATATAGAAGTAGAATAGAGGTTAAAATATGAAAATATTAGGCTTAACTATTGTTAAGGAAATATATCTTCCTATATTAATAATAATTATAGAAGTAATATTAGAAAGACTTCTTAAATTTACTTTAAAAAAGACTTTTAATCCTAAAAAACACAAAAGATTAGATATTAGAAAGTCTAAGACAATGAGTAGTTTAATATTTAATATAGTTAAATATATTTTAAGAATTTTAGCTATATTAATGATACTTGATGTATTTGGAATAAATACAAATGCAATATTAACTGGTCTTGGAGTAGCATCATTAGTTGTAGGTCTTGCTTTTCAAGATGTACTAAAAGATGTATTAGTTGGTATATCTATAATGCTTGAAAATCAGTTTGTTGTAGGAGATTTAGTTAAAATAGGAGATTTTGAGGGTACCGTAACTCATTTAACACTTAAAACAACTAGAATCAAGTCAAATTCTACGGGTGAAATTAAGATAATTGCTAATAGAAATATATCTGAAGTAATTAATTATAGTATGGATAAAACAGTTGCTATAGTAGATGTACCAGTTAGTTATGAGTGTAATATAGATGAAGTAGTAAGTGTGCTTTCTATTACAATAGAAAATATAAAAGAAGATATAAAAGAGTTATCTGGAGATATAAAAGTTTTAGGAGTTCAGGAATTAGCTGATTCAGCTGTTGTGATAAGAGTTGTTGCAACATGTAAGCCAGGTAAACATTATGAGGTTAAAAGAATACTTAAAAAAGAATTTAAAAATGCTTTAGATAGAAATGGTATATCAATTCCATATAATCAGATAGTGGTGCATAATGAAAAATAATTATGAATTAAATTCAGTTGTTATGATGAAAAAAACTCATCCTTGTGGAAATAATTTATTTGAAATTATTAGAACAGGTGTTGATATAAAAATTAAATGTATTAAATGTGGTAGAACCATAATGTTATCTAGAGTAGATTTTAATAAAAAAATAAAAAAGGTGTTGGAGGAGAAAAAATGATTGATAAAAAAATAAAAAGATCATCACATCCTGTTATGTTCTTTATATACTTGTCATTATTTGTAATTATAGCAAGTGGTATAGCATCACTTCTTAATTTTCAGGTTACTTATGATAAGTTAACTACAATAGCAGGAGAAGTTGAATCAACAACAATAGCTGTTAATTCTTTATTAAGTTTAGATGGACTCAAATTTATTATATCTTCGGCATATAATAATTTAATAAACTTTGAACCATTTGGTAATTTACTTATTGCATCAATAGGATTTGCAATAGCACTAAAATCAGGTTTTTTAAAAACTTTGTGTAATAAAGTAACAAAGAAAATTCCAAAGTTTTTGATAGTATTTATATACTCATTACTATGCATTATATCTAGTCTTGATGGTAATTTAGGCTATGTATTATTGTTACCATTAGGTGCAGTACTATTTATGAGTATGAATAGAAATCCACTTGGTGGATTAGCTTTGGGTTTTGCATCAATTGCATCAGGACATGGAGCTGGACTTTTTGTAACCATGTTAGATTATAATTTATCTAGTTATACTGAAGCTAGTGCAAAACTATTGAATGAAGAATATGTGGTATCACAAAGTAGTAACCTATTTTTTATAATAGTAGCAACTTTATTAATTGCTGGGGTTAGTACTTTCATAACTGAAAAAATAGTTGTTAGAAGATTAGGTAGAAATACAATCGAAGAAGAAGAGGAAGTAATAATAGATGAAAGTAAGGAAAAGAAAGGATTATCTGCAGCTTTAATTGCAACAATAATATACTTAATTCCAATAATTATAATGCTTATCCCATATGAAAAAGAAAGTTTTATTGGTATATTATTAGATAAATCACAAACAGGATATTCTAAAATGTTATTTTCATCTGATGCATTATTGATGACAAATTTAGTTGGTATAGTATCACTATTATTTGCTATTCAAGGTTTTGTCTTTGGAGTTATATCTGGAACTATAAAGAAAATAAGAGATATGATTAGTTTTTCTGCAGATTATCTAAAAAGTATAGGTAGTATATTTATATTAATATTCTTTGCATCATTTTTAATATCAGTATTAAAGGAATCAAATTTAGGCTTGGTTTTGACAGCATTTTTAGCAAACTTAATAGGAATGTCGAACTTTTCATTTGTACCTTTAGTATTATTAATTTTAATCATAACAATTGTAGCAAATATTTTAACACCTGCTTCAATATCAAAATGGTCAATATTAGCACCTAATATTATGAATGTTGTAATGAAAGCTAATATAACACCAGAGTTTTCTCAGCTTATATTTAGAGCAGGTGATTCACTTGCTAATCCAATAACACCAATATTTTCTTATTTTGTAATCTTTATTGGTTTTATAGAAATATACACTAAAAACAAGAATGATTTTAGTATAAAATCATGTTATAAATTGATTTTTCCATATTTTCTTGCAATTGCGTTAACGTGGATAGTTCTAATAATTTGTTGGTTTATAATAGGTATACCTATAGGACCAAATATATACCCAACGTTTTAAATAAACAAAAAAACATCAATAACGATGTTTTTTTGCTTGTTAATTATATTAGTTTTTTTCAAAGAAAGCTTTATATCCTAAGTAAGCCTCATATATATCAAATTTACTTGCAACTTCATATGGAGAGTGCATTGAAATTATTGGTACACCACAGTCAATAACATCCATTCCTTTATCAGCTAAAATGTATGCTATTGTGCCACCACCACCAAGGTCAACTCTTCCTAATTCAGATACCTGATATTTAATGTTATTTTCTTCAAATATTCCCCTTACTTTTGCAACAAATTCTGCATTAGCATCAGATGCTCCTGATTTACCACGAGAACCTGTATATTTGTTAAATTCAACTCCATATCCAATATAAGATGCATTGTTTTTTTCAGATGCACTTTGGAAGTTAGGGTCAACTCCTGCACCTACATCTGCTGAAAGCATCATAGAATTACAGTATGTTTTGTTTATTGCACCAGGACTATTTTCCTCTTTTTTATTTAATAATTCGTTTATAAATAAATCAAACATCTGTGAACACATCCCGGTGTTTCCAACACTGCCTATTTCTTCTTTATCTGCAAATATTGAAACAAAAGTTTTATTTCCTGCCTTAGCATTAACTAATGCTAAAAGGTTAGTATAAGAGCAGACTCTGTCATCTTGACCGTATGCTGCAACCATAGATTTATCAAAGCCTAGGTGTCTTGCTTTAAAGCTGGGTACGGCTTCAAGTTCTGAACTATAAAAATCAATTTCATTTATTTTGTATTTTTCGTTTATTATTTTCATAATGTTTTCTTTAACGGAATCATTATTTGATGGAATACTACCAACTAATATGTTTAAATCTTCACCCTTAATAGCCTTTCCAATTTTATTTTCATATTGTTCTTCTGCTAGGTGAGGTAATATATCAGTTATTGTAAATACGGGTTCATCCTCTTTTTCTCCTATATTTATTTCTATTTTTTCGCCATTTGGCTTAACTACTACGCCTTTAAGCGATAATGGAATGGTTGTCCATTGATACTTTTTAATTCCACCATAATAATGAGTTTTAAAAAGAGCAAGCTTTGCATCCTCATAAAGAGGATTAGGTTTTAAGTCTAGTCTTGGTGAATCTATATGAGAACCAACTAAGTTAAATCCATTTTCTAACTTTTCTGTACCAATAACAGCAGCATATACACTTTTATCCCTATTAAGCATATATACTTTATCCCCAGCACTTAGTTTTCTAACGTTTTTAATATCAATAAAACCATTGGATTTTAGTTTTTCCACAATATATTTTGATGTTTCTCTTTCAGTTTTACATTCATTTAAAAAGTCTATATATCCATTAGAAAAATTAAATATTTTATCTTTTTCTTCATCATTTAAATTAATCCAACCACATGTTTTTTTATTTAATATACTTTCCATAAAATTCCTCCTAATTATATAATACCACGTTAATAAATAAATATTAAACAAATTGGTAATATTATTTTTAATTTGTACATAGATTTAAGATGAACAGTTTAGTATAAGGAGGATATTTGTGAACATTAATGATATTAAAAGATTTTACAAGGAAGATACGAAAAAATATATTATAAAAAATAATAAAGATTTTATATCGTACATCTATGATATTGTACTTCATGGTTACACATCTTTTGCTAGCTTAGATGATTATCAAAGTCTTATAGATAATATTGTAAAATGGTATGAAATAAAGTACCCTGATGCACAAATTATGTGCTATGAACGTGGTTATGATGGATACAGAATAAAACCACTTGATAAATATATGAGCATAGAGCAGCTTATGTATAGATTAAAGAAAAATGAAGCTGATGTACTTAAATGTTATTATAGAGGAAAAGGTAGTGCACTTAAAAACGTATATGATAATAATGGCGTTAAAATTGGTTATGAACCTATTATATATTTACAGATAAATAAGCGTAACAAAGAAGGCGTTAGTAATAATTTCTTGATTCATGCAAATAGTATTACAGGCTTTATAGAACATACTAATGATCTTGTCAAAATAATTAACAATAATAGTGTTAGCTTAAAGCAATTATATGATATATTAAAAAGTAATTATAGTAAAAGATTAGAGTTTGATGAACTAAAAAAATGTATATATAATTATGATTGTGATGAAACTTTAAGAAAAAAACTATTAGAACTTGCTTCATTAAAGATGTTATATTCAAAAAACACTACTCCAGAAATTGGTTATGAGAGAGCTAAAAAATTTATAAGTGAATTTAATGATAAATTTAAGATAAATTTAACTACACATGAAATAGATAAGATTATGAATGTAGATTATTCTAAAAATTCATTTAATAGATATGTAGAGGACTTTAAGGATAAATGTAATTCAAAAATAAAAAATAATAAACTTTAAAGCGTTAATAAATGGTAATATAGAATTGAGTTTAAATATCAATTCTATTTTTTGTAAATAAAAATGATTAAATAAAGACTTTGATAAAGAAAAATGATACAATTATAATATCATAGGAGGAGTAAAGTGATAATAAATATAAAACAAACCATATCAGAGAGAAAAAACGAATTTGAAATATCATATAACAATAAAATGATATACAGATCGGAGCTTCCTTTTATTAATGTACTTGGAAGTTTAGATTTAGAAAAGCTTAGAGAAATAAAGGTATATGATGAAAATAATAATTTAAAATATAAAACAAGTTATAATTATATTGATAATAAATTAGAAGAGTTAATTCCGCTAAAATACTTGGTAACAAAATCACAAAAGTTTAATCAACTAAAATTTACAAACTTAAATGATAATGATGAAATATCAATATTCTTTGAGATGAGTGGAATTTGGGATGAGTGTATTATAGTTAAATATAAAGATATGATTTATAAATGCTATTCAGTAGAAGATGGATATATTAGACACATATGCATATATAATGATGATACTCAAATAGGAGAATTATTAAAACCAAATGTTGTAGTAGACGGCAAAGATGAGTATAGAATCTATTTAAAAGATGAGTATTCTTATTTAAAAGATGCTTTATCCATGCTAGCTTTATATTTAGATAGAACCGAATATAATTCTAGTTATTTAGAAAACAACGGTGCAAGAATAAGCAAAAGCTTTTCTTACTCAAAGATAAATAAATATTATGACCCAAATTGGGTAAAAAGTAACTTTGATTCTGCCGATTATTTTAATAAAGTAAATGAAGAAGTAATTGAAATAAAAAAGAAGATTATGAAAAGATTTAAGTTTCTATTAACAATTATTGGTACTATATTTGCGATATCTATAGTTATCACCATAATATTTTTGATTGTATTGTTTTAATGCTAATAGAAAATTAAAAATATAATGAACTAGTGATGTTTAACGAATTTATAAAAGGTATAAAGATTAAAAAAATGAAGTGTTATCTGAAATTATTGCTGATTTTCAAAATAAAATTAGATTAGTAAAACTTTAAGGAAGAAAAGATAAAAAATATCTTGAGATTAAATGTAATACTATCATAATGCTCTTGATATGTGCATTTATATATAAACCAAATATGTCTATTTTTTGATATTCACTACACGGCATATTGTTGATTATATGTTAACACCATTTACAAATATTAAAATAGCATATTTACGGTTGGAATATTCTTTATTTAAAACAACATTTAATGAAATGATAGCATTTTTATTAGAACATTTATGTCATTTATTCCAACTCCGTTTTGCACTATAATAAATCAAATGTGTTCATCAATATATGAATTTTCTTATTCCACTATAAAATTTGGTAAAAATTCGCATAGATACAAATAAATAAAATTAATTTTTAAATTAACAAAAAGGCTTGCTATGTTTCACGGCATAAAAAACGAACTATATAATTTGGTTCGAGTCTGGTATCAATTATGGTGTCCTTTTGGTGGAAGCCTAGCAACCGCTAGGTATAAATTTTTAGGTAGTAATAACCATCAACTAGTTAAATTATAATACATTTTTTATAAAAATATATTAAAATATAAATAATAATGTTACAATAAATGTAAAGGAGGTCTCATGAAAATAATAAATACAGAGGCATTAGTTAGCTCACTATTTGTAATTGGTTTTGATAAGGTTGATTCAATTCTTTATACTTATACATTGGGCGCATTAACTATTGATAATCAAAAAATAAATATGTTTCAGTTTGAAAACAAAGAATTAAGTAGTACATTTAATAAATATGTGGATTCTAGTAGCTGGGGTTTTAAATTAAAGAAGGGTTATACATTAGATACTAATATATCAACTATGAAGGATTATAATTGGACACTAAGAAATTTATTTAATAAAAATAAAGATTTGATTAAGTATTTAAGAAACCTTGATTTTAGTGAAATTATTACTAAAAAAATGGAATCATATTGTATAGAAAATGAGTCGCAACTTGATACGAGATTCAGCAATAAAGAAATAGAATTAATTGCACATTTAAATTTAAACCAAAGAAATAAAAAATTAGTTAAAAGTTTAAAAACATAATCTAATTATACTAGATGAACTAGGGGTGGTTACATGTGATAACAATTTATATGAATTTGATAAGAATAATTTATTATATTATTGCTGTCAAATGTATATTAGCAGAAAAATCAATGACTACCAACAAACAATTATTGATTTGACTAATAGTATAAAAATAGAAAATATATGCAGTTATTTTCATAAGTTTACAAATCTTTTTAAAGTAAGTGTGCAAACAACAAAAATAATTACTATTTTAGAATTAAAAAGAAGAAATGATGAACTATACTATAAAGATAATTATATTTTAAAGTAGTGACGATAGACTTTTATAGATTTATTTTCACTATGAAGTTTAAAAAATTTAAACATAATTTTGCTTGACTTTATAACTTGATAAAATATTTAAAATGGTTTAATTTTATCTTTGCACATCGTTATTGGCTCTGCCAATAGTGTAGTGTACTAAACTGTCAAAATAAAACTACTTTCGATTTGAGAGTAGTTTTTATATTATCTCGAAAAGTTCGAGTTACAATCAATTGTGGTGCCACTTGTAGGAATCGGACCTACAGCTAATCATTACGAGTGACTTGTTTTACCATTAAACTAAAGTGGCATATAAAGTTCTATTTAAAGAACCCGTTCTCAACAAATTTTGTTTCATTTACTACCATAAAGGCATTTTTATCAATGCTTTTTATAATGTTTTTCAAATCATCCATGTGCTTTTTTTCAGCTTCTATAAATAGCATTAATTTTTTAGTATTATTTTTACCCTTACAACTAACTTTTGTAACAGCAAATCCAGCATTTCTTATTTTATCTATTTTTTCTTCTTTAACATAATTCATTACAACTTGCATAGAAACTTTTCCTTTAATTAAAGTATTAGAAAGTGTTGTTCCTATAAAAGTTCCAAGTGCATATCCACCAGCATATGATAAAGAAATCCATATACTTTTGATGTTGGTATTTAATGCTTCTTTAACTACTAAAAACCAAATTATTACATCAATAAATCCTAATATTGTTGCAATTAATCTTTTGTTTTTAACCGTTAACACTGTTACTAATGTTGCAAGTGAGACATCTACTACTCTTGCGAAGAATATTTTAATGCAAAGATAAAATAGCATCTTTCATTCCTCCTTTATATCTTATCATAATTATTTTGTTACATCAATCTAAAATTATTATGATATAATAACTTTTGGAGGCAAAAATGAACAAAGAAATTTTTCTTAGAAAAAACACAAAACTTTTATTTATATTAAATATAGTATATTTACTTTTTATAGTAATGTTAAAAAATACATTTTTAAAATTAGGATATAATTCTTCTATTATAAGTGTATGGTTCATCTTATGCATAGTATTTTTTATAATATCTATTTTCTTCAATGCATTATTGTTATTTAAAGAATTTAATGAAAAAAAGTCACTAGTTATAATTATAATATTATTTATCATAATATCTTCTTTAAGTGTAATTATGCCAGTTACTATAAATAAAGCTTATGAAAAAGAGTTTTCTAAAATAGGAATTAAATTAAGTGATTATTGCAAAACATATGGCTGTGATACATATGAAACTTTATATAGAAAAAATAATAAAGATTTTATAATAAATAAAAAGTATTTTGATTATGATGGTAGGGAAAATGATATAAAAATAGTAACAACATATGATAAAGAAAAGGTTTTAAGTGTTAACATGACTATATATTCTGATAATGAGATGTTTTCTAGTGAAATAATCAAAAATGCATTAGATGGATATATTAATAATTTTAATTATTCTATTAGTGCTGAAATGGTTAATAAAGCATTTGAAAACAGATTCTCTGGTAAAATAAAAGATGATATAGCAACATATGAAGTTAAAGAAATATATAAAGATAATACTTTAACTAAACTTAAAACTATAATAAACTTTAATTTTAAATAATTAATTTTTTTTCTTTATATAATAAGGCGAAGACTAGGTATAAGAAAATTTGTTTTTAAAAAATCATTTTATTGTGATATAATCTTATTATAAAAGAAAATGAATATTAAGGGAAATGTTAGGAGGATATATGAGTTTAGATAATGTGCTTACAATACTAAAAGATATAATTGATGTTTGTATAGTTTGGGCAGGACTATATTTCATTTTAAAAAGTATAAAGAATAATGTTAAATTTACAATGTTATTTAAGGGAATAATAATAATAGTTTTAATTAAAATACTAAGTGATGTATTTGATTTAAAAACAATTGGACTTCTTCTTGAATACGTAGTTGTTTGGGGACCACTTGCTTTAGTAATAATATTCCAACCAGAAATAAGGTCGGTATTAGAACAGTTGGGTAGATCACAATTGCTTGGAAGACACAAGGTTCTTACTATATCAGAACGTGAAAGAATAGTGTATGAAATAGGTCTTGCTTTGGAGTACTTAAAAAAGCATAGAATAGGAGCTTTAATAGTTATTGAAAGAGACAATTCTTTATCTGAGTACATAGAACGTTCTAAAAAGTTATATGCTGAAATATCAAATGAGTTATTAGTTGCAATATTCTTCCCTGATAATCCCCTTCATGATGGTGGTGTAATTATTCAAGGAGATAAGATAACAAGTGCTGGTGCAATATTTCCAACAACAGTAGAAATGAAGTTTAGTAAAAGATTAGGTACAAGACATAGAGCTGCTATTGGAATAAGTGAAGAGACAGATGCAATTGCTATTATTGTATCAGAAGAAACTGGTAGAATATCTATTGCTATTAATGGAGAGTTGAAGTATAACTTATCACTTGATGAGGCAAAGATGACTATATTAGAAGAATTAAAGCCTAAGAAAACCGCTGAGTTCGATTATGAAATAGAAGAGGTTGGTGAAGATGATGAGTAAGTTATTTAAGGCAATTGGAAAATTTATAGATAAGAAGATAGTACTTCCTATAACCAGGGTTTTTGTTGCTATTTCAAATAAAATAAAATTAAATGGCCGTGGATTTGAAAAGTTTATTACTAGAAAACCAGGTTTAATTATAGTTTCACTATTAGTTGCTCTTTTAGCATTCTTTATAGCTGATTCTAAGTCTACATCATTAATTGAAACTTCTGCTGAGGTTTTATATGATCAGCCTATATCTGCTAAATATAATGAAGCTGCTTATGTAATTGAAGGTCTTCCTGAAACAGTAGACATTACTTTAATAGGAAGAAGATCTGATGTTTATTTAGCTAAACAGCTACCTACTAATGACATAGAAGTTGATTTAACTGATTATAAACCAGGTGTTCATAAAGTACAGTTAAAATATAAGAAAGCTTTAAGTTCTGTTGAATATAAGCTTGATCCTTCTGTTGCAACTGTTGTTATTTATGAAAAAGTATCAGAAGAAAAAGAAGTTAATTATGAAGTTATTAATAAAGGCAAGGTTGACTCTAAATTAATGGTTGATAGTGTTTCGTTAAGTGAAGAAAACGTATACGTAAAAGGAAATGAGGCAAAGTTAAAAGAAGTATCTACAGTTAAAGCTTTAGTTGATTTGAAAAATTTAACTGAACAAAAAACTGGTGAACAAGTTATTAAAGATGTTAAACTTGCTGCATATAATTCAAATGGGGACAAAGTAGATGTTGAAATAGCTCCTGCAACGGTTGATGCAACAGTTAATATTACATCTCCTCAAAAAGAAGTTCCATTAAAGGTAATACCTAAAAATTATGATAAGATAGTATTTGGTAAATCAATTAGTAGTATAACAACTGATATTACTAAGGTTACTATATATGGTGCATCAAATAAATTAGATAATATATCTTATATACCGGTTTATGTTGATGTAAGTAATTTAAAGACTGATAAAAAATATTCAATTACGCTTGAAAAACCATCTGGAGTAAAAGCTATTAGTGCAACTTCTGTTAATGTAAATGTATCTGTTGGAACAGAATCTGCTAAAGAGTTTGATGATATTTATCTAGAATATGAAAATTTAGGTGATGGATTAATTGTTCAAGCAGCAAGTGCTGAAAGTACAAAAGTATCTGTAAGTGTTAAGGGAGTATCTAGTGTGTTAAATGATATAGATCCTTCAACAATTAAAGCTTATGTTGATTTAAAAGGCTTAGATGTTGGAGAACATGAAATAGACGTATCTGTTAAAGGAACTGATTTAAGAGCTAAATATGAGTCTAAAACAACAAAAGTTAAGTTAAGAATAACAAAAAAACAATAAAAAGTAATAATATTTGTTGACAAATGTACCGATTTAAAGTAGAATTTAAATTGGTACATTTTACAACCCACATAAGTTTGTATTGGGAACACAAACTTATAAAGGAAAGGAAAAGAAATATGACAACATTTATGGCAAATGCCGGAAACATTGAACGTAAATGGTATGTTATCGATGCAAAGGGAAAACCATTAGGAAGAGTTGCTGCTAAAGCTGCAGTTATGTTAAGAGGAAAGCACAAAGCAACTTATACTCCTCATGTTGATTGCGGAGATAATATTATCATTATTAATGCTAAAGAAGTAGCGTTAACAGGAAACAAATTAAATCAAAAAGTTTATTACAATCATAGTGGTTACACAGGTGGTTTAAGAGAAAGAACAGCTAAAGAAATGCGTGAAAATTATCCAGTTGAAATGGTAGAAAGAGCAGTTAAAGGAATGCTTCCAAAGGGAAGATTAGGACGTCAAATGTACAAGAAGTTATTTGTATATGAAGGTTCTGACCATAAGCATCAAGCTCAAAAACCAGAAACTGTAGAAATTTAAGGAGGAGACTAAATGGCAAAAACATTTATTGGAACAGGTCGTCGTAAACGTTCGGTAGCACGTGTTAGAATGACTTCAGGTAAAGGAAAAATTACAATTAATGGTAGAGATGTTAATGAATATCTTCCTTTTAAAACTTTAGTTATGGATTTAACGCAACCTTTAGATGCTACAAAAACTCGTGATAAGTTTGATATTGATGTAACTGTTTATGGTGGAGGTTTTTCTGGTCAAACTGGAGCTATCCGTTTAGGAATTACAAGAGCTTTATTAAAGTATGATGAAAACACAGATCCAACATCAGATGCATCATTTAGAAAGATTTTAAAATCTGCTGGTTTTATAACTAGAGATGCAAGAATTAAAGAACGTAAGAAATACGGTCTTAAGAAAGCACGTCGTGCACCACAATTTAGTAAACGTTAATTTGAAAGTTCAAGCTTTGTGCTTGAATTTTTTTTGTTAATAAATTTTAATATAATTTAATAAAAAATTAAAGGATTATGTGCTATAATTTAATATAGGTGGTGTTTAGATGAAGCTCAAAGAGTTTAAAACTTTGGATGAGCAAATTGAGATATTAAAAGAACGTGGGTTGGTTATAAATGATGTTGATAAAGCTAAAAATTTACTTTTAAGCGAAAATTATTTCTTTATTAATGGTTACAGACATATTTTTTTAAAAAATTCAAAGTCAAGTGAATTTATACCTGGAACTACGTTTGATGAGCTTTATGCTTTGTTTCAGTTTGATAGAAGTTTTAGAAATGTATTATTTAAAAATTTACTTATTGTGGAAAATAACTTGAAATCAATATTATCATATGGATTATCTAAAAAATATGGTATTAGAGAAAAAGATTATTTAAAAATGTCTAACTTCTCTCAAGATATAAAGAAGGTAAGACAGGTTAATGATGTGTTAAACAAAATAAAAAGGCAGATTAAATTAAATGGAAGACAACATACTGCAACACTTCATTATTTAAGTAATTATGGTTATGTACCACTGTGGATATTAGTTAAGTTATTATCTTTTGGTATGATAAATGAATTATATTCCATACTAAAACCTGAAGATAAGTTAAATATTGCAAGTTATTATAACTTGGATGTTGAAACACTTGGTATATATATAGCATTATTATCTAATTATAGAAATTTATGTGCTCATGAGGATATTGTTTTTGAACATAGGACTCAAAAAGAAATACCTGATACAAGATATCATAGAGAGCTTGATATTCCTATGATGAATGATGAGTACATTTACGGGAAAAATGATATATTTGCAGTGGTAATAATGCTTAAATTTATGCTAAATGAGAGTGATTTTACTGATTTCATTAATGAAGTAAGTTATGACTTAAGCTTATTAGACGGTAGAGTTAATATTATTCCACAAGATAAGATACTAGATAGAATGGGATTTCCAGCTAATTGGGAGGAAATAGCTAAAATAAAATAAGAGAGGATGATATTATGGAAATTATTGAAACTAGTGCAAAAGAGGAAACTAAAAAAGGTAAGAAGAAACAAAATAATAATAGAAATGGATTACTTTTATTTATAATCATTTTATTTGCATTTGGACTTGGAATGGGTATTATGTATGAGTATAAAGAAAAAACTTCTAAACCGGTTACTAAAAATAGAGTTATTTCACAAAATACAGTTACAGAAGAAGCTATGGAAGATGCAATAGATAAAATATATGATGCTGTTTTGTGTATAGAAGTTTTAAATGATAGCGGTGAAGCTGCTAGTACTGGAACTGGTTTTGTTTATGAAAAAGATGACAAGTACGGTTATGTTTTAACTAATGCTCATGTAGTTTCAGGTGGAACTAACGTTCAAGGAATGTTATCTAATAACGAAAAAGTAAAATTAACTATTTTAGGTACTGATACTTATACTGATATAGCTGTTTTAAGAATGGATGCTAAGGATGTATTAAAAGTTGCAAGTATAGGAACTAGTAAAAATACAAAGATAGGAAACACTGTATTTACAGTTGGGTCTCCTCTTGGTTCTTCTTATGCTGGAACCGTAACGAAGGGAATATTATCTGGTAAGGATAGATTAATTGAGACAAGTACTTCTACAAATGGACTTTCATCAGAATCTTATACTGTTAAAGTTTTACAAACGGATGCTGCTATTAGTCCAGGTAATAGTGGTGGACCATTAGTTAATTTAGCTGGTGATGTTATAGGAATTACTTCATTAAAATTAGTTGATGAAAAAGTAGAAGGAATGGGATTTGCTATACCTATAGAAGACGCTTTAACTTATGTTGATACTCTTGAAAAGAAAGAGAAAATTAAAAGACCAGTTTTAGGCGTTCAAATACTTGATATGACCAATAAATATTTGCTTTATAGGTATAACATTCAAATTGATTCTAAAGTTACAAATGGAATTATATTAATGGGTATTGAAGATGGATATCCTGCAGCAAGTGCTGGACTTAAGAAAGGTGATATAATAACTAAAGTAAATGGTGAAGATGTTACAACTTCATCTGGATTTAAATATGAATTATATAAATATAGTGTTGGAGATGAAATAGAGCTTACATATTATAGAGATGGTAAGGAAAACAAAGTTAAAGTAAAACTTGATAAAACAAGTGAATAAAAATCAAGACTTATGTTACTAATAATTATTTTGTTAGTAATTTGAGTCTTTTTTTCTTTACATTAGTAATTATTTGCCTTTAATTAAAATAATATTAATGGTATACTATATAATGTAGAGGGGATGATAATATGCATTTCTATGAGATTTTTTTACTATTTTTTATATATTCATTTGTAGGATGGGTAGTTGAGATGGTTTCAACTTATTTTCCAGATAGAAAAATAGTAAATAGAGGTTTTTTAATGGGGCCATATTGTCCTATATATGGATTTGGATGTTTATTAATTAGTCTTTTACTTAGTAGGTATAAAAATGATCCTATAGTTCTTTTTGTTATGATAATAGTTGTTTGTTCAGCATTAGAATATTTTGTAAGCTATATTTTAGAGAAGATATTTAAAGCTAGATGGTGGGATTATACTAAGTACAAATACAATATAAATGGAAGAATATGCTTAGAAACTATGATTCCATTTGGAATATTAGGTTGTCTTTTTGTATATTATCTTCATCCATTTATACTTAATATAATCGAAAAAATTCCATCAAATGTTGTTATGGCTATTTCTTACATTCTTCTTGTTGTGTTTGTTATAGATGTTATTATTTCATTTTCTGTAATAGGTAAAATTCATATTTCAAAAAAAGTTAAAACTACTGATGATACTGAGGAAATAACTCAAAAAGTTAGGAGTTATATAGCTAATTATTCTAAGTATGGTAATAGACTAATGAGATCTTTTCCAACTCTTAAGGTATTTAAAAGAGTAGATAAGGCTAAAAAGAAAGAAAAAAACAAATAATTCAAAGAGCAGCTGTTTAATGATTTTGCTGCTTTTTATATGCCAAAATTAGACGTTTTAAGGTTTTAAGGTATGAAATTGACTTTTTTCTAATAATATGATATTATAGCGAAGCGCTTTAAAAAAGGGGTTGTAGTATGAATAAAATATTGTTAGAGGAGACTTGTGTCTTAGAATATATAAAATATTCTTTAGCGGATTGTATTTCTAATCCACTTGAAGTAATAAATTTTAGGTATCATCATAATACGGGTTATGCTAAAGCAACATCTATATTAGAACATGGGATTTTATCAATGAAGGCGCTTACAGATAATGGTATAGTTACTTATTCAAAAGAAATTTTACGAAATATGAGTAATACAGATTCACATGTTAATGGTATAGATGGTATTTCTTTATCTGTTACGGGATTAACTGATTTAAGTCCTAAGGAAGATGAATGGGATCCTTTTAATGAACATTATGTGGATTTTTTAATTGATGATGTTAATGCATATAGATCAAGTATTAATTATGGTAATGAGTTTATAGCACCAAATAGTATTTCTAATGATAAAATTAAAGCTGTAGATGTTAGAATACTAAAATATTTAAAATTGGTCGCTACTAAAAGGACTTTGTTATCTGATGAAAAGGCAATTAAGGAATTAGTTAATAAGTATAATTATTTAAATGATATATCAAGAATGTTAATAGAAAATAATTTGGATATTCCGTTAAGAGAGAATTCTGATGCTAAAAATAGTCTTTTAGATATACATAAAATTTCAAGAAGTCCTAAGATTGAGGTTAAGAGTCTAGTTAGAAGATAGTATTATTTTTAAAAGCCATTTATTTTGGCTTTTTTATATACATTAAAATATTAAATGAATATAACTTTGATTATAGAAAAGGATATACTTGGACTACAGATGCTATTTATAGAGAAACATTAGAAAAAATTAAATGCTTTAAAGATAAAGGAGTAATTTGTGTAGAAATGGAAGGCACAGTAATTGCTTCAGTGTGTCAAAGATTAGGAATAGATTATTTTACTTTCTATTATGCTGGAGATAATTTAGATAGTACAGTTTGGGAAGAAAGAAGTTTAAGTGGTTTAACAGAATTTGAGAAAAAACAAGAAGTAGTATATCTAGCATTAAATTTAGCAGTTAACTTAAGTAAAAAATCAAAATATATAAATAAAGATATTGTAAAATAATAAATTTTATGATATCATTTATACATAAGGTAAGATAGAGGTTGATATGAATTATTGTTAAAAAATACCAAATAATTTGCAATTATATAATCCCAAATAATTCGCAAATCAACAGCAAGAAAGAAGGTGCCTCTCTTATGAAAAATAATTTTAGTATTGTTAACCCTATGTTAATTGGGGGGGGGGCATAAAAACTGTTTAAACCCTTATAAAATAAGAGATTGTAATAAAAATAACTATAGAGAATTATCTAGAAATAGATAACTTTTTCTGTAGTTTTTTTAATATCTAGAAAGGTTGTGTTATATGGATAATATAAAACATTATATAAAAAGCAAATGGTTAATTATTTTTGAAATATTTTGTATCTTAATTATTATTGGAATAATTGGATATACTTATTCATTTTTTACTGCAACAGTAACAGATAGTGTAACTATTCGTGGGGAAGCAGCATCAATGAATTTAAACTTAACAGTAACTAAATTAGCACCAAATAATACAAAAGGATTAATACCACAATTAGATGACTATATAACAAATGCAGTAATAGGAAGAAATGGAAGTTGTATAGATGATAACAATAATAATGTCTGTCAAGTATATAAAATAACTTTAAAAAATAATAGTGCTGTAACAGTATATGTAAATGGAACATTAACATTAAATGCTAAGAATAATCCTAATCTAAAATGGGCTATGATTAATGGAACAACTAATCCAACCTTAACATCAAGTATTAATACTCATACCTTTGTAACCTTAACAGAAAATGAATTATATAATGCTAATCAACAAAAAGATTATTATATAGTATTATGGATAAGTGAAACTGGAGGATTACAAACAGATAATGGAATATTTAATGGAGTAGTAAAATTTGAAGATACTGATACCACTACAAATACACCACTTGCTAAACAAACATTAACTTCATTAGAATTAGATAGTCAAATAAATGAAACAGTATTAACATCATTTACTAATACTTCCAAAAATGATAATTCAACTGGAATATATGCAAGTGAGGATGACCTTGGAACAAGTTATTATTTCAGAGGTAATATAACAAATAACTATGTTAAATTTGCAGGATTTTACTGGAGAATAATAAGAATAAATGGAGATGGTTCATTAAGAGTAATATATGATGGAACAAGCGCACACGCTAATAGTGAAGAATCTACTGATAGGCAAATAGGAACAAGTGCATATAATACAAACTCTAGTGATAATACTTATGTAGGATATATGTATGGTACAGCAGGTTCAACTACTTATGAAGCAACTCATACCAATACAAATAATAGTACAATAAAAACATATATAGATAATTGGTATAATACAAATATAAAAAATACTCCAAATGCAAATTATGTCGTAGACGCCATCTATTGTAATGATAGAACAAGGGTAACAGATGCAACTAAAATGTCAGAATTAGATACTATGTTTGACTTAACATCAACAGGTGAAGGATTTGGTACTAAAGTAACATATTACGGATTATTAAATCGTATGACTGGTAATTTTACTAGTGTTACACCAACTTTAAAATGTCCTGAAACAAGAGATAAATTTACAGTTAGTAATACACTTGGTAATGGAAAATTAGATAATCCAATTGGTTTAATAACATTTGATGAAATGATATTTGGAGGTTCTTATATGTATATGGGTGATACATATCAAAATAATGAAACATATTTATATAATGGTACTAATTGGTATTGGACGATGTCCCCCTTCACCTTCTATGATGATCGTGCTTATGTAGGCTATGGTTATCAGGGCTCGTTTGACAACTACGGCGATGTTGGTGGTGCGCGTGGCGGCGTGCGTCCCGTGATTTCTCTTTTGTCTTCTGGAATTACTGGAGGAAATGGAACAGCAAGTACGCCATTTTTAATAGGTTCAGAATAAATTATGTTCTAAAATCTATAAAGTCCACGAAACCCTTTTCGTGGACTGCCTGAATTCTTTGTAGAAGATTATATAATAGGAGAAGATGTTGTATAATATGGTGTGTAAATTATAAATGTTAAAATAAAAACTGATAAAATTGTCAATGTTAAAAGTTGATAATTATTATCATTTTTTTATTATTCTTATACTATCTTATAGTAAGAGGTTAATAGTTATAACTAATTAAATATAATTTCTTTAGTTAAATTTGCCATTTAAGTTATTTTGTGGTATTATATATCTTCGTAAAAGAGGTGGATTACTATGAAGTTAGATAATATTATTAATTATAGTGTTAGTAGTCAGTTATATTGTTTTTCTTTACTTAAGTTAATTAATAGAGATAATTCTTTTGAATATCAAAAAGAAATCTTTGATAAAGGGGTAATTAATTCTGCAATACTAGGATATATTAGTAATATATTTCTTGCTATTAAGGAGAGTTTAGTTGAAAAAACAGAGAATGGTTTTGAAGCAAAAGTCTTAAATAGTATATTAGAAAGAAATGTTAGTTTAATTGCTAAAAAGACTGAAAAAGGATATGTAATAAATAATTATGTTTTTCCAGATGCTCCAACGTTAGTAGCAGAATTAAGAAATAAGATAGCACACGGTAATTTTGATTTTGATTTAGACCATAATAGAATTATTTTAAAGATTAATGGTAATGATGTTATTGTTAGAATAAATAAATTAACAATGTTTGTTATTTCTAGTTTAACTACTTATATTAATGGTACATATAAAGATGAATATAATAAAGTAATAATATATAATGATAAATTAGAACCAAAGAGAAATAAACCAATTAAAAATAAAAAAGAAATAATTAAATTAATTAATGATTCTAAAAAACTAGAAATAAATTTAAAAAGAAAAGATGGAAAAATTATACCTGAAGAAATAATCAAGGTAATAAAAGAAATATCCACTATTGGTAATCAAAATGAAGTTAATTCATTATTATATGCTTGTAGTAAAATAATTAGTGATAATTATGAATTTAACTGGAATTTTAAAAAGATTAATGATATTGATGGAATGAGTATAGATTATTTTTCTGATTATTTAGTAAATAAAATTAGTGATAATAAGGATTACTATTCTAGTGTAAAATATATTATTAAGGAAATATCAAATTTTTCAGATAAAAAACATAAGATGGTAGATATTCTTGCAAATAATTTATTAAATATAATGGTTTTAGAAACAATATATGAAACTGGTAGTTTAAACTATAATTTAATTATTAGAAAAATGAAAGAAAAAACTGGTGATGATATTTTTACTATTAATCAAAATATGGTTGTTACTTCAGCACTTTCAACATTTACTTCATTGTTTTCATATGCTAATGATGATGTTTATAAGAATAATAATAAATATACATTATTAGAGTGTGATGGACTTGATTATAGTAAGTTAGATTTATCATTAATTAAGGTATCTAAAAATACTATAGATATGGGTAATATTAATGATTTAATTGACAAAAGAAATGCTAAACAAAAAGAAATAATTACTATTAAAAATAAGATAAATAAAACTAATAATGATTTAGAAAATGTAAGAAAAAGTAATAATACTAAAGCAATTGAAGTTTTAAGTAATAATTTAGGAAAGTTATATGTTTTACAAAGTAAAAATGCAAATGAGTATAATAAAATAGTTAATGAAATAAACGTATGGAATTACTATTATAATAATAGTAAATTATATTTAGAAAATGAAAGTATAATTAGTGGTATTAGAAATTCTATATCTCATGGTCATTATGAAATATCTTTAGGAAGTTCTTTATTAGATACTAAAATAATATTTAATAATATTTATGAAGGTAATGTTACATTTAATGCTTCTGTAGAAATAGTTAATTTTATTAAAATGATTACTGATAATTCAGAAGTTGTTTATGATTTTATTGATAATTTAAAAAAGAAAAATATGACTAAGACTTTACATATTTAGTTAATTTTTCTTTCTTTTTTTCTTTTTATATTTTTTTATGTTATACTTATAGTAGGAGGAATAAAAAAATGAAATGTGTTGCAATAAAAGATAAAAGATTATTAGAAGTAACTGAAATACCAGAACCACTTCCTAAAAAAGATAGGGTATTAATTAAGGTATTAAAAGCAGGTATATGTGGGTCTGATATTCATTATTTTGAGTCAGGTGCTCCCAAAGGATTAGTTATGGGACACGAATTTTCTGGAATAGTAATTGATGCTGGAGATAGAAAGGATTTACGTGTTGGAGATAGAGTTACAGGACTTCCAATTTCACCTTGCGGTCATTGTGAAGCGTGTAAAACTGGAAACGTTCAATATTGTCCTGAAACTTGGAATCACGCTGTAGGTTTAGTATTAGATAATAATGGTGCCTATTCTGAAAAAATAAGTGTAAGAAGTGATATGGTTTTAAAATTACCAAAGAGTATTACTGATGATGAAGCAGCAATGGTTGAACCAGCTGCGGTAGCATTACACGCCGTACATTTAGCAAATGTTAAAATTGGTAACAAAGTTTTAATAATTGGCGGAGGAATAATTGGTTTATTATGTGCTCTTCTTGCTAAATTAGAAGGTGCTAGTTATGTAGCAATGACTGAAACTAATGAAGCAAGAGGTAAAAAAGCATTAAAACTAAAAGCAGTGGATGAATACTTTAACGCTACAGATAGTGAACTTTCTAAAAAAATAGCAAAGAAAACTAATAATGGATTTGATGTTGTTATTGACTGTTGTGGTAACTCTCCAGCAGTAACTAGTGCACTTCTTTATACTAAAAATGGTGGAACATTAGTTTTAGTAGGAGTATCATTAACTCCAGTTACTATTCCAACAGTTCTTGGAGTAATGCACGAACTTAAAATATTTGGTTCAATTGCATATACTAAAGAAGAATTTGCTGCTTGTATAGATTTAATAGCAAATAATCAATTAAATATAATTAAATTTTTAGATGATATTGTTCCATTAAATAAAGCACAAGAATCATTCGAAAGATTAACTAGTGGTAAAGATGATGCAGTAAAAATAATTATTAATCCAAACTTATAAAAATTGACCTAAAAACGGTCTTTTTTCTTTATTTATAACGAAATATTTAGTATAATATATTTAGGAAACTAGAGGTGCAAAATGGAAAATAAGATTAATAGAATGAAAGAGATAATTAATACATTAAATAATGCTTCAGAAGTGTACTATAGAGAAAATACATCATTAATGACAGACTATGAATACGACCATTTATATGATGAATTAGTAGAATTAGAAAAAGAAACTAGTATGACTTTATCTAATAGTCCAACAATTAATATTGAACCTGAAGTATCAAATGTTTTAGAAAAAGTAGAACATCCTTCGCCAATGCTATCTCTTGCTAAGACAAAACAAGTTAGCGAACTTATCAATTTTATTGGTGATAAGGAAGGATTATTATCTTGGAAATTAGATGGACTTACTATTGTTTTAACTTATGAAAATGGTAAATTAGTAAGTGGTGTTACAAGAGGTAATGGTATAATTGGGGAAGTTGTTACTGAAAATGTTAAGCAATTTAAAAATGTTCCTATAACTATTCCATATACTGGTAGATTAGTAGTGCGTGGGGAAGCAATAATTAAATATTCTGATTTTAAAAAAATGAATGAAGATATTTCTGAAGATACAGAACAATATAAAAATCCTAGAAATTTATGTTCTGGTTCAGTAAGACAATTAGATAGTAGTATTACTGGTAAGAGAAATGTTAACTGTATAATATTTGCTTTAATTGAAACAGATGAAGTTATTTCTAATTTAAAGAGTGTTTGTTTTGAATGGTTAAAAAGTTTAGGTTTTGAAGTCGTAGAGCATTATAAAGTAAATAAAGATAATCTTGGTGATATGGTACTTAAATTTAAAGAAATGATTAAAACTTATGATATACCATCAGATGGATTAGTTTTAACTTATGATGATATATCTTATGGAAATAGTCTTGGAATGACTGCCAAGTATCCAAAACATTCAATTGCTTTTAAATGGAAGGATGAAACAGTAGAAACTACTTTAAGAGAAGTAGATTGGTTAGTATCTAGAACTGGTTTAATAAATCCAGTTGCAGTATTTGATAAAGTAGAACTAGAAGGTACAATAGTAAGTAGGGCATCACTTCATAATGTATCAATTTTACAAGGCTTAAAAATTGGTATTGGGGATAAAATAATGGTTTATAAAGCAAATATGATAATACCTCAAGTAGCAAGTAATTTAACTATGAGTAATAATTTAGTTATACCTGATAAATGTCCTGTCTGTGGAAAAAAAGCAAGTATAGTAGAAAACTCTAATATTAAATCTTTATAACAAGTTACTATCTTTTCATCAATTAATTTACTTATAATATAATCTA
>OIZL01000361.1_pt1 | contig 35494 bp, 34 predicted proteins | sample 1588541 | NCBI WGS metagenome assembly OIZL01 (sample SAMN03283285) | human gut metagenome | biome: human-associated habitat; material: feces | host: Homo sapiens | place: Peru | collected 2012 | reverse complement strand
TTCGGCAACAATAAGCCCAAAACAAGCAAAAAGCCCTGAATATCAGGGCTTTTTTTATGGTGCCGGAAGTGGGACTCGAACCCACACGTTGTCGCCAACAACGGATTTTGAGTCCGTCACGTCTGCCAATTCCATCATTCCGGCGCTAAGTGCGATTGTATCACAATATATTCCCTTTTGCAATACACAACCGCATTTAATAAAGCCAAACGGCATAAAGCTATACACGCCGTGCCGCTTGGCATGGTTTTTCAAATTGATATTGCTGTTAGTGCATTATATATGGCTTGAGAAACTCGGGCGCGCTTTCCTCGCTGCCGGTTATGCTGAGTATCAGCTTAACGTTGCAGCGGTTCGCAAACTCGTCCATGCCCTTAAACAGCTCCTCAAGAGTGTCCAGCGGGTGATGGACTATCTTCATAAATCCGTCTATAAATATATATTCAAGGTCAAAGTCCTGTGCGGCAATGCCGGAAATGAATCCAAAGAACATCTTTGGGCTGTCAATATGAAACTCAGATGCGTCCACAAAGCGAATGTCGTGCTTCAGGCCAAACATGTATTGATTGTCATTATCGATGAACACAATGCTGCCGTTAGCTGTTTTAAGCGTTTCGTTGGCAATGTCAATTATGCGCTTGGTCTTGCCGGCGCCAGTTTCGCCAAAGATTACCTGTATCAAGATGAGCCTCCCTCTGCGCTTTGCGCTTATGAAATGATCATGGTTTATTATAACCTCTTTATCGCCCTTTGGGCAATAGCGGTTTATGCAAATTCACCTTAAATACATAAATAAGGAAATAGATTCCAGAATAAAACTGTGCTATAATGCAGAAATGAGCGATAAAAAAGGAACCAAGGATATGAAAAGAGTTTTAGGCTGTATCCGCCGTGCGGACGAAAGATACCACATGATACGCGAAGGAGATAAAATATGCGTCGGCGTATCTGGCGGGAAGGACAGCCTTCTTCTGCTGTACGGATTGAAGCTTTATCAGCGCTTCTGCTACAGGCATTTTGATGTTTGCGGCGTGATGCTCGATCTTGGCATAACGGATCAGGATCTTGCGCCTGTTGAGGATTTTGCGCGCGAAATAGGCGTGCCTTTTGACATAATAAGGACCGATATAGGCGACGTCGTATTCAATGTGCGCAAGGAATCGCACCCATGCGCGCTTTGCGCAAAGCTCAGGCGCGGCGCGCTGAACGACGCCGCCAGGCAGTGCGGCTGTAACCTTGTCGCGCTTGGTCATAACAGGGACGATGTTATAGAGACCTTCTTTATGAGCCTTTTATATGAAAGCAGGCTCAACACATTCGGCCCCGTCACATATCTTGGCAGGAAAGAGGTCACGGTGATACGCCCGCTCGTATTCCTGCCCGAAAAGCAGGCCCTAAGCGTCGCCACAAGGCTCGAGCTGCCTATACGCAAGCCCAATTGCCCCGTCGCGGGCCTGACAAAAAGGGAGGAAATGAAGCAGGTTATGCGCTTTTTCACCAGCCTTATCCCCGATGCTGAGGAGCGCATAATGAACGCCATTGCTGATACGGAAAAATACGGTATGTGGGATAGGCTAAGGCTCCCGCCAAGGGACATAGCGGATATGATAAACTCCTCATCAGCGCCTGAGCTATGCAGGGATTGCCCAAGCAGGGCGGCGTCAGCTCATACCAACAGCGGAGGCCCGCATGAAGCTGAGTGAAAACACGCTTTTTATCATAATAGCCGGCTATATGCTCATAATGAGCCTTATATTGTTTATAATGATGGGCATAGACAAGGCCAGGGCCAAAGCTGGCGGCAGGAGAATACGGGAAAGGACTCTGTTTATATTAGCGGCGCTTGGCGGCACACTCGGCGGCGTGCTTGGCATGAGCGTGTTCCATCATAAAACGCTGCACACCTCTTTCAGGCTCGGCATGCCCGCGCTTATGACGCTCAACTTCGCCGCTGCGTTTGCGCTGATGTGGTTCAATGGAAGATAAGCCTTCATTTAGCTTCTGAAATTACGGCATCTGTAACACCGGAAACAATCGCTTATATCAAATAGCAAAGACCTATTGCCGTGCCATTGAGCAAGCAAGCAGCCCTACAAGCAAGAACTACCACATATACCCGCAATGGTTACATTTGAAGCTCTTGCCTATCTTGCCCGATGCCAGCCCCAAGAAGGACACGGATATCGCCCGGTCGAGCGCGTCTATCTTCTTTAGGTCGGTGCTGCCGCAGGTGGGACAGCGGGGAGCGTTGGCTTGCTCGGCAGCACGTCGAGCGGCCCACTCAGCCTCTATTTGACGGTTTGTTACTTCGATCTCTCGTTCTCTATGCTTCTCTTGTTCTTTAGATATTTGTAGTCTGTTTTGATATGCCTCCATATTAAAATTCTTGTTGTGCTTGACAAAATGGCGGAAGATATCTTCTTCCATGTTTTTGCGTTCAAACTCCATGCAGCAACGCGCTTCCTTGAGTTCCCAATCAGACTCTTGCAGTACGCTATTGCAGAATGGACATATATTGTGCTTGCCTTTGGTGTCAATATATCCACAGTGGTCACAATAAGTAACATATATGGTTCTCATAACTGCATCACCTCTCTATATAATTATATCATAATAATTGGCGATACGAAAACACTGTAGCCGGTGTTTTGTATTTGTTGGTAATTGTTGCTAAAACAGGTACATTGATAGGTGGGCAATCTGCAACTATCCGCTCATGGTACTCTAAACAAGATATCAAGGATATTACCTATTACAATCAGCTTGTTGACTTAATGAATAGGGGTAAACTGTCTGCGTCCGAACTAAAAGAGGAGATATCGGATTTATCTCAAAGCGTGTCCACTACTGCCAATGCCGCTATCCAAGCCGCCAACGGCGGCACTGTCGCTCTCGACAAACTTGGCGCGAAGTTTAATTGGGCGGCGCTTAAAGCGCAAGCCCTTAATGCGGCAGTTGGCATGGGCATTGGTTTGCTGGTTTCCCTTGCAGTATCTACACTCACAACTCTTGTTGACAACTATATTCGCTGCGTTGAAATCGCCCACGAAGCTACGGCCCAAACAATCGCGGATTATGAAAAGCAAAAGTCCTCTATTGCTTCACTCAATGACAGCCTTGACGGGAACTACGGCATGTATAACTAAGTAACAGTAAGAATAAAAGCCGCTTTGTTTTACCAAGGCGGCTTACCTATATTTGTTTTTTAACCGGCAGTATGCTTTTTACTGCCCCTATCAAGCTTTGGCGCCTCTATGAGCATCATAAGCTCCCATATAGAGACTGCTGCCGTTGCCTGATACGCTTGTTTCACTTTATCTCGCCGCAGATATTCTGCTGCATAAGCTTGCGTACATTCTCCATGCTGAAGCTTTCCCCCAGCTTGCCAAGCGCCCACATGAGCTTTGTAACGGCGGCTTCCGTAGTCATATCCCTTGCGGATATAACTCCCGCCGCTCTAAGCGGCGCCGATACCTGATATACATCGGGATTGCTGGCTTCATAAAGGCATTGCGATGTAAGTATCACGGGAATGTTCTGCTCTATCAGCTTATGCAGGCTTTCGGCATGGTCGCGCCTTATGCTATGCACACCGCCAAGGCCGAACGCCTCCACAACAACTCCCCTCACGCCGCAGCTCGCAAGCCCCACTATTGTTGCCGGAAGCGCGCCGGGTATAAGCTTGATAAGCGCCACGCGCGACTCTATATTCGTAAAAAAGTCAAGCTTGCCGGCCTGTTTTTCGTCCATACCCGCCATCGGTATAAATATGCCGTCCTCAAACCTGCCAACGTTGGGGCAGTTTATCGATTCAAATGCGTTAAGCGACATCGTTCTTGTTTTGACCGCCCTACAGCCCCTTATCACGCTGCCGCCAAAGCATATGTACACGCCGCCGGGCAGCAGCCTTGCCGCCTCCAGCGCATCGCCAAGGTTCCTCAGCCCGTCCGAATCAGGCGCGCCTATAGGGTACTGCGCTCCGGTAAGGACTATTGGCTTATCTATACCCCTAAGCATGAACGAAAGCATGGACGAGGTATACGCCATTGTGTCCGTTCCGTGTGTTATAACTATGCCGTCATATTTATCCACGGAATCTACAACCGCTTCCGCCATTACGCGCCATTCCTCCGGCTGAATGTTGGAGCTGTCCATTCTAAAAAGCTCCATGCTGTCAACATTTTCGGCTCTTTGTGGGACATAGGAAAGCAGCTGCTCGGAGCTTAGCTGCGGCGCAAGGCCGGCACTCGTCTGCTTGCAGGCTATGGTGCCCCCTGTGGCTATCAATAGTATTTTCTTCATAATTCGGACTGCTCCCTTTTTAATAATCGAATACGCGCTTATCGCCGCATGTCAAATCAAGCATGTTTTATATAAGCCCCCTCTTTTTCAGTATGGGCTTTATGGCGTTTTCAAGCCTTTCAAGCGCCTTTATAAGCTCGCTTTCCGGCAGCGCAAGATTCCACCTTGCAAAGCCGCTGCCGTTAGCGCCGAATATATACCCTTCGTCAAGATCAAGATACGCATCGACATGCATCTTTTTCTGCTCCTCATCGTTAAGGCCAAGCGCACGCATGTCCAGCCAGGCTAAATAAGTGCCCTCTGCGCGTATGCACTTGAGCATGGGCAGCCTTGCCCCGATAAAGCCGTAGAAGGTATTAAAATTAGCCTCTATGGCATTTATCATCTCGTCTATCCATTCGTCGCAATCGTTGTGCGCGGCTATGCTCGCGGCCCTTGCAAAGTAAGGCACGGTATCCGCCATAGAGCGCATCTTTTCAAGCGTAAAGCTATCATAGCGCTCCCTGTTGGGTATAAATATATCCGAACACAAAAGCCCCGCAACGTTGAACGTCTTGCTCATTGCCGTGCAGACCATGCAATTATCCAAAAACTCGTCAAAAGTCAAGAATGAATGATGCTTTGCGCCATTAAGCAGTATATCGCAATGTATCTCGTCCGCAAGAACAAATACGCCGTGCTTTTTGCATATTCGCCCAACAGCCAAAAGCTCCTCTTCCCTCCATACCCTGCCGACGGGATTATGCGGGCTGCAAAGTATCATAAGGTGTATGTCGTCCCTTGCACAAAGCTTTTCAAGGTTTTCAAGGTCCATCTCATAACGGCCGTCTTTAAGTATCAGCCTGTTTTCGGCCACCTTGCGGCCGTTCATCTCAATAGCCCTGAAAAACGGCGTATAGACAGGGCTTTGTATTATAACGCCCTCATCCTGCCTGGCAAACGTTTTTACCGCAAGGCTCAGCGCCGGCACTATTCCGCCCGTCACCGTATGCCATTCGCGCTTCACCTCATATCCGTGGCGCCTTATATAATAGCCCCTTACGGCGTTATAGTATTCATCATCGGCGCCCGTATAGCCGTATACGCCGTGTTCGGCGGCTTTGATTATTGCCCGGGTTATCTGCGGTGCCACCTTAAACTCCATATCAGCTATTGAAAGCGGCGCTAAACCTGCTTTTTTTATGTTTTCTGGCGTATGGTCCCATTTAAGCGAGCCTGTATTTTTTCTGTCAACTATCGTTGTGAAATCGTACATGTATGAACCTCCGTGATTTGTCACTTGCATTGTAGCACAGTATTTGCAAAATTTGAATCTTAAGCGCAAAGTATCCAAAATATATTTTGCAATATTGAACCCTGCCGCATTTGCGGTTATAATCATACACAGCATAACTATAAGGAGCAGCATATGAAGCTTAACTACAAACGCACATTTCTAGTTGGCCTTGCGTTCTTTTCCATCTGCGCTTTTTGGCAAATGTACGATGGCATAATACCCCTTATACTGCGCGACACCTATCAGCTTGACAATGCAAAGCGCGGCATAGTTATGGGTATAGACAATATGCTCGCGCTTTTCCTGCTTCCGCTTTTCGGCACTCTTTCGGATAAAAAGGGCCGCCGCATGCCGTTTATAGTCATAGGCACCGCGCTTGCTGCCGCGCTTACCATGCTGCTTGCATTTATAATTAAAAGATACGACCCCGCAGCGCCTACGGCATCATTGATAGTATTCTTCATTACGCTGATGGCGTTGCTGATATCCATGGGGCTTTACCGCTCGCCCGCGGTGGCGCTCATGGCGGACGTTACGCCAAAACCGTTGCGCAGCCAGGGCAATGCGGTGATAAACCTGATGGGCGCTTTTGGCGGGCTGTACACGCTTGTGATGATTAAGCTTCTGGCAAAGGCCGACAGCGAAGGTCATTATGACTACACGCTGCTTTTCCTCTCCGTCATAGGCCTTATGATAGCCGCCGTTACCGTGCTTATGCTCACCATACGCGAAAGAAAGCTTGTTGAAGAGATGAAGGCCATAAACTATGGCGTAAGCGAGGACGAGGATCAGGGAAAGACCGAGACCGTTAACGGCCACGAAAAGCTGCCAAGGCCCGTATTCAAAAGCCTGCTCTTGATACTTGCAACGATAGGGCTTTGGTTCCTTGGCTACAATGCCGTTACTACTTTCTTCACAAGCTATGCTACCGCCACCTGGAAAGGCGGCCTCAGCCACGCCTCAACCTGCCTTATGGTGGCTACCGTTGCGGCAGTGGCGTCATATATACCGATAGGCTTTATAAGCGCAAAGATAGGGCGCAAGAACGTGATACGCATAGGCCTTATCACGGCGGCAGCAGGCTTTGCGGTCGCCACATTCTGTGCGCATGAATTCAGCTTTTATCTTTACATCGTGTTCGCGGTCGTAGGCTTTGCGCAGGCTGCTGTAACCGTGAACACGTTTCCTATGGTTTGGGAAATAAGCCGTACAGGCAACGTTGGCAAATACACGGGATTCTATTACACGGTATCCATGACCGCGCAGACGGTAACGCCTTTTTTCGTGGGCTTATTCCTCGATAAGCTCGGCAATGACGCGCTGTTCCCGTACAGTTTTGTGTTTGTGCTGCTGGCTCTTGTTCCCATAAGCCTTGCAAAGCATGGCGACAACAAGCCCGAGGTGCTTAAGAACAAGCTTGAAGCCTTTGATGTGGACGATTGATAGGGCATTGAGCGTATGAAGGAATTATATATCATAGGCGGCCCGATGGGCGTTGGCAAAACGGCCGCCTGCCGTAAGCTGCAAAACAGGCTTGACAGCTCGGTATTCCTTGATGGCGACTGGTGCTGGTATATGCGTCCTTTTACGGTTAATGCGGAAACAAGGGCAATGGTTATCGACAACATCTGCCATACGCTTAACAACTTTATACATTGTTCGGAATATGAAAGCATAATATTCTGCTGGGTAATGCATCAAGCCGATATAATAAGCAGCATCTTGAGCCGCATAAACACAAGGCTTTGCAGAATAAGGCTAATATCGTTGGTTTGCAGCGAAGCAGAGCTTGAAAAGCGCATAACAAAGGACATTGAGCTTGGCTTGAGAGGCGAAGACGCGCTTGAAAGAAGCCTTAGCTATCTTCCCATATATTATAAGCTGGATACGGTTAAGCTGGATACCACATCGCTCACTCCGGACGAGTGCGCCGAAAGAATAATGGCAGTCAAGCCGTTTATAAAAGGCGCAGTAATAGAGACCGAAAGGCTTTATTTAAGGCAGATGAGTCAAAGCGACTTTGACGATATAGCGCTTATCCTTAAGGATCCTGATACCATGTATGCCTATGAGCATGGCTTTTCCGATGAAGAGGTAAGCGATTGGATAAACAGGCAGCTGATGCGCTATGACAAATACGGCTTTGGCCTGTGGGCGGCCATAGAAAAAGCCTCCGGCAGGCTGATAGGCCAATGCGGACTTAGCATGCAGGACGCTGGCGGCAAAGAAGTGCTTGAGATAGGCTACCTTTTTAACAAGGCTTATTGGCATAGAGGCTTTGCTGCGGAGGCTGCTGCTGCATGCAAGAAGTACGCTTTCGATATACTTGGCGCGGACGAGGTATGCTCCATAATCCGCAGCAGCAATATAGCCTCCCAGCGTGTTGCCGAGCGCAACGGCATGAAGATGGTGTCAAGCTTTGTTAAGCATTATTACGGCATCGATATGCCGCATCTTGTGTTCTCGGTAAGGCGCGGCTGAGGCTCGCTTTCAGCTTTTTGATTCAGGCTCAACGATCTTAGGAACACAGTATACATTATTATTGCCGCTATGCAGCAGGCTATGTCCGCCATAGGCGTGGACCAAACTATGCCGTATATCGGTATAATAGGCCTCATAACGAACATAAGCGGTATATCCAGCATACCCTTGCGCATAAGCGCCAGGGCAAGCGACCTTGCCCCATGCCCCGTCGCCTGGAAGAAGGATATAACCGTATACGCCAATGCCGAGAACGGGCCGCCTATACAGAGTATTCTCAAGAACCTTGCGCCCATTTCAACGGATATCGAGCCATGCTGTATGAACAAGCCTATAAGCTCCCTGTTGAATATCAGCGATATGCCCATGCATACCGATGCTAACCCAACAGCTATTCCGGCCGCCATAAGCGCGGCCTTTTTCATGCGCTTATGGTCGCCGGAAGCGAAATTATAGCCTATAAGCGGCAGCACACCCTGCGCCATTCCCCTTGCTATGCAGTGCGACAGCATATTAACCTTTTTGGCTACGCCTATGCCAGCCTGAGCTGCCGGCCCATATGCCGCCATAAGATTGCCAAGCACAGCATAGGATATGTTTTCGCAAAGCGTCATAAGGCATGCGGGCAGACCGACACAGAGCACCTCGGCCGCTATATCCTTAATAAAGCTATGCTTTGGCAAAAAGCTCAACGTTGTATTGCGCCTGTTTTTAAGCATTACAAACGCAAAATACATAGCTGATATAACGTTTGAAAGCATTGTAGCAAGCGCAGCGCCCAACGGTTCGCTGCCCGGCGAAAGCAGCACGAACATGAACAGCGGGTCAAGCGCTATGTTTGCGGCTCCGCCTATGGCTATGCCTATGCTCGCCTGCATGCTCCTGCCCTCAGCGCGCAAAAGGTGTGCCATCAGCCCGCCAAACGCCGTGCTTAAGCCGCCGAATGCAACGGTGCATATAAGATATGCTCTTGCATGCGAATGTACAGTCAGGTTAGAGCCGCCGAGCAGGTCCACTACCATATCCGCAGATAAAAGCACCGTAAGCGAATACGCGGCCGTAACGGCCATGCAGCCCCAAAACGCAAACGCGGCCGCATGCTTTGCGCGCCCCCTGTCGCCGGCGCCCATAGCCCTTGATATCGCGCTTGCGCCGCCCACGCCAAACAGGTTAGCTATAGCGCTCAGTATCATAAATGCAGGCATGCATACGGTAACAGACGTTATCATTGCATCGCTGCCCGTAAGGCCGACAAAAAAAGTGTCCGCCATGTTATATATAACAAGTATTATCTGACCCGCTACGGCCGGCATGGCAAGCTTAAATATAGCCGCGGCAATCGGTTCATCTTCAAATAATGCTCTTGATCTCTTTACGCAGTCCAATCCTTTTCCCCTCTTTTATAGACTCATGCCGACGATTTTGGGATACAATTATTAAAAGGGAGCTAAAGCTCTCTTTTTTTATGCATCTCTATTGCCATCGGTTTATAGATATGATATGCTGCTAACAGAATAAATGCAAATTATACTTTTCTTTATTGCGATTAAGATTGGTAATGGAGGCAATATGTTAGGTACAAAAATGGAAACCCTTTTGGCGGTCGTGGAATATAAAAACTTCACAAAAGCGGCGGAGGCGCTTGCGCTCACGCAGCCTGCCGTAAGCCATCACATAAGCCAGCTTGAGGAGGAGCTTGGCGCCGTTTTGTTCGTAAGGAGCAAGGGTGGGCTTAAGCTTACGCCGCAAGGCGAGATAGCCGTGAAATATGCGCGCAGGCTGAAGGCGCTCGACCAAAAGCTGCACAGGGAGCTTATAAACGTTGAAAAGAGCATAACCAATTTGCGCATAGGCATAACGCATACTGCCGAAAGCAACCTTACCACGCAGGTACTTGCCAAATGCGCCAACCAGCGTCAGGGCTTAAGCATTACCATAACTACTGATACGATAAAAAATCTTTATGAGATGTTAGAAAATTATGAGATAGACCTGGCCATTGTTGAAGGTTCGCCCACGGGTTCCTCATTTTCCTCGCTTATGCTGGATACGGATTATCTTGTGTGTGCAATGGCGGTCACGCACCGGCTTGCAAACCACGCAATGGTAACGCTGAGCGAATTGAAGGGAGAGCAGATGATACTGCGGCTCCCCTCCTCCGCCACAAGGGCGTTGTTTGAATCCACGCTTGAAAGCATAAACGATTCAATAGAAAACTTCAACGTTACCATTGAGGTGGATAACATAGCCACTATAAAGGACCTTGTAAGGAAAGAGCTTGGCGTATCCATACTGCCGAAAAGCGCATGTATGGATGAGCTTGGCAAGGGCAAGCTTGCTGCGCTGCCAATAGAGAACCTTAGCATGGTGCGCGAAACGAGGATAGTGTACAACCGCGACTTTTCTCATTTTGACATATTGCAGGAGATAACCAAAACCTATCAGGAAACCGCAAAGAATCAAAGGGGCTGAGCTTATAGCACCTTGCTCAAAAAATCCTGAGTCCTTGGGTTCCTCGGATGGTTGAATATATCGTCCGGCGTGCCGCGTTCAAGTATGTTTCCGCCGTCCATAAAAAGCACCCTGTCCGATATCTCGCGCACAAAGCCCATCTCGTGCGATACTATAACGGTGGTCATTCCGGCCTTTACAAGGTCGCGAATAACGTTAAGCACCTCGCCTACCATTTCCGGGTCAAGGGCGCTCGTTGGCTCGTCAAACAGCATAACGTCAGGCTCCATAGCAAGCGCGCGCACTATGGCGAGCCTCTGCTTCTGCCCGCCGGAAAGCTTGTTCGGGTGTTCATCGCGCTTTTCGTACAGGCCTACCTTTTTAAGCAGCGCTTCGGCCTGAGCTGTAGCCTCCTCTTTTGTCTTAAGCTTTTGCAGCACAGGCGCCATGGTTATGTTGTCAATACAGCTCATGTGCGGGAACACATTAAAGTCCTGGAACACCATGCCCATGCGTCTCCTGTAAAGGTTTATGTCAACGCCCTTTTGGTTGAGCACATGCCCTTCAAACTCAACCGTGCCGCTATCCGGAATTTCAAGCAGGTTAAGACACCTTAAAAATGTGCTTTTTCCGCTTCCGGAGGGGCCTATTATGGAAACAGCCTCTCCCTTTTCAACCTGCTCGCTTACGCCGTCAAGCACCTTAAGCTCGCCAAAGCTCTTATGCAGATCAGTCACCTTAATCATGGCTGAGCCTCCTTTCAAGCGCGTGTACGCCGCGGCCCAGTATAAACGTCAATATAAAATAGATTATGCCGACTATCAGCAGACATTGCAGCGGTAAAAATTCCTTGCCGTTTACGGTAAGATAGCTCGTCATCAAATCGCCAGCAAAAAACGTCGAAGCCAGCGACGTCTCTTTGATTATCGTTATAAACTCGTTGCCTAACGCAGGCAGTATATTCTTTACGGCCTGAGGCAGCACGACCTTTACCATAGCCTGCGCCTGCGTAAGGCCAAGGCTCCTTGCGGCCTCCGTCTGCCCCTTGTCAACGGCTTGTATGCCGGAACGTATCACCTCAGAAACATATGCCGAGCTGTTTATTATAAGCGCCACGGCCACGCTTGCATATGTGCTCAGGCCAAGGAACGGCAGCGCGAGCGGCACTATGAAATAGCCGACATATATCTGCAAAAGGCTCGGCGTGCCGCGGATAATTTCAACAAACGCGGTGATTATCCACCTTAAAAGCCTGCTCCTGCCCATTTTGCCAAAGGCCAAAAGCGTGCCGAATATGGTGCCGAAGAACACCGTTATTGCCGATAGCGAAAGCGTTACCGAAACGCCTTTTATAAGGAACACGTCCCAATAGCGCACAAGCACCTTAATAAATTTTTCAAAGAAATCAATAAAATCCAACTTTATACCTCCGGAAAATGGGCGCCATACCGGCTCAAGCCTCAAGCTTTTTGCCGTAGTCAGGCTGCTGCTATATCCGCACGGCTTGCCTCCCCCTGTAAGAGGAAGGCAAGCATTTTGCATTATTGTCTTGCTTTGAGCTTACTCAGCCTTGCCATCGTCCCCATAGGAGATCTCTTTGGCCGTATCTATTCCGGCAAGAGCCTTGGCCTCCTCGTACCAGCCGGAGTAGAGATCGTTAGCCATGCAATCGGCAAGTATCTCATTCACCTTTTTAAGCAGCTCTTCGTCCTTCTGGTTAAGCAGTATAACGTTGTTTTCATACTTGGGATCCACATCAAACTGGAAGCCGCTCTTTGCTATATCCTGATTGTTGGCTATTATAGCATCCGCATTGCCGTCAGCAACCGCTACGCCGTCCACCTTGCCTGTTTGCAGCGCGACCACCGCAACGTTTATATCCTTAAATAGCTCTATGCTGGTATCGTCGGGCAGCGCCTCGTTGCAAAGCATCTCCTGAAGGCTTGCAGCCTGCGCGCCTATCTTAAGCCCAGCAAAATCCTCCGCCTTGCTGTACTGGCCGGCTTTATCTGCAGGGACGATTATCACCTGCTCAGTCTCGTTGTCGCCTGCAATGTAGTAATCCGATATTAGGTAGTTCTCGGCCCTGTCCTTGGTCCAGCTGAAGCCGGATATGCCAAGGTCAACAGTACCCATCTGTACCGCCACCTGGCAGGCGTCAAAGCTCATCGGCTCTATTTCAAGCTTCATGTTGAGCTTTTCCGCTATGTGCTTGGCAAGCGTAACGTCAAAGCCAACAAACTGCTCCTGACCCTCCTTTGAGGTATCAACAAACTCCATTGGTGAAAAGTCCGGCGAAAGCGCTACCTTCAATACGGGCTGCTCGTCGTCGTTCGTCTTGTCAGCTTGCTTGGCGCAGGCAACTATGCTCAATACCATGCACAGCGCGAGCGCGATCACCATCATCTTTTTCATAGTATATATCCTCCTGTAAATTGAAGTCATTTAGTATGACGGTATAATACTGCATAAAAATACCTTTGTCAACCCTGTTTTTAGAATATTTTTGCATTATTTGAGTTATTTTATGTATATTGATGTATATATGCAGCATCAACGCGCAGGCATATGTAAACGGGACGGCAACTATCCGTACCGTCCCGCTGTTATAAAAGCACTTTATCTCAATTCAGCTCTTTTTCGCGCTTAATAAAAAGCTGAAACACGGCTTCAAGCGTGTCCGCATCGTCTATGCCGCGAAGCTCCTCGTTTTCATCATCGCCTGCGGGCATAAGCTCAAGTATAACAAGCTCGCTGTCCTCACCATCGTCTATTGGGCAGAGCACGGCGTATTCCTTGCCAAGATAAGGCACAACGTCCGCTATCTCATAGGCCTGCTCGTTGCCTTCGGAATCCTCAAGCGCTATAAGGTCGCTTTCTCTTTCTTCCATGCTGTAAAGCTCCTTTACGCCTTGTTCTCGCAGCCAAGCACATGCTTTATCTTGTGCATTACCATCTGCTTTATGGCCTCGCGTCCCGGCTTAAGATACTGGCGCGGGTCAAAATGGTCCGGATATGTGTAAAGATGCTCCCTTACGCTTGCGGTCATGGCAAGCCTCAGGTCTGAATCTATGTTTATCTTGCATACCGCCATGCTCGCAGCCTTCCTGAGCATATCCTCAGGCACGCCGATAGCGTCCGGCATGCTGCCGCCAAAGCGGTTTATCTTTTCAACAAATTCCGGAATGACGCTGCTCGCCCCGTGAAGCACTATCGGGAAGCCTGGCAGCCTGTTCTGTACCTCCTCAAGTATATCGAACCTGAGCTGCGGCTTTGTGCCGGGTTTGAACTTATATGCGCCGTGGCTTGTGCCTATGGCTATAGCCAGAGAATCAACGCCCGTGCGGTTAACAAAGTCGTACACCTGATCGGGTTCGGTATAGCTGCCTTCCCCCATTGCCACCTTAATGTCATCCTCAACCCCTTCAAGCCTGCCAAGCTCGCCTTCCACGACAACGCCGTGGTCGTGCGCATACTCGACTACCCTACGCGTGAGCGCAACGTTTTCTTCATATTCGTGATGGCTGCCGTCTATCATGACCGAGGTGAAACCGCCGTCTATGCAGCTTTTGCAAAGCTCAAAGCTGTCGCCATGATCAAGATGCAGGCATATCGGCAGGCCGGTTTCTATAACAGCAGCTTCCACAAGCTTCATAAGATAGGTATGGTTGGCATACTTGCGCGCCCCTGCGGAGACCTGAAGTATTAAAGGTGCGTTCAGCTCCTTTGCGCCTTCGGTAATGCCCTGAATTATCTCCATATTGTTCACATTGAACGCGCCAATGGCATACCCGCCCTCATAGGCTTTTTTGAACATATCGGTGCTTGTTACAAGCGGCATAGCTCCCACTCCTTTACAATAAAATATTAGCTTCTTATTTTAATTATATCCCATTTTATTGGATATTCCAACGGTGTATTTGGCTATATGCCTTGCGTTCTATCTTTTATATAAAAGCGGGAATGGTATGCCCCGTCCCCGCTATAGTTATTATATTAAGTTATGCCTTATCACACAAACAGGCTTTATTAAGCTTACTCCTCCGGCTCGATAAGGCCGTAGTTGCCGTCCTTGCGCTTATATATAACGTTTATCTGATTGGTTTCTCCGTTCGTGAACATATAGAAGGAGTGGCCCAGCATCTCAAGCTGAAGCATAGCCTCGTCGACCGTCATCGGCTTTATGTCAAAGCGCTTAAGCTTAACGACCCTTGCAGGCTCCTCGTCAAGCTCATCTTGTGTAAAAGCATCAGCATACACAGGCTCTGGCGCCTTAAATGCGCCGGCCCTGAGGCTCTTTTCAAGCTTGGTGCGGTGCTTTACTATCTGCTTTTCAAGCTTGCTAAGCACGTTGTCAACAGAGGCATACATATCGCCGCTGGTCTCTTCTCCCCTTATTATACCGCCTGCATAGGGTATAGTGACCTCAACTATATGGCGGTTTTTCTCCACCGCCAGGGTCACATGTGCTTCGGTATCCTCAGGAAAATACTTGTCCAGCTTGCCTACCTTCTTTTGAATGAGGCTCTCCAGGTAATCAGAGACTTCGATGTTTTTTCCAGTGATCGTGATTATCATCTTTCATACCCCTTTCATGCGGCGCCTTATAAACGCCGCTAATATTCCTTTCTTGAAGTATACCACATTTTCCTGCTTGCTAATGTAATTTACGGGAGCTTTTTTGTGAACACTTAGCGTCACCTTTGCATTTTGAGCAGCCGCGCCCACATCCGCAGCCCTTCTTTTTGCGCCTGATCATGCACGTCACGCTGTATATCAGCATTATCGCCGCTATCGCATAAAATATTACCGCCTTGTCAGTTTCCCCCGTGAACAGGCCTATTATGTTATACGCTAAAAGCGACATGACATAAGCTATGGCTATCTGATACGCCACTGCGAACGCCGTCCATTTGCGGCTGTGCATCTCCCTTCTTATCGTGGCCACGGCCGCCATGCAGGGAGTATACAAAAGCACGAACACAAGGAATGAGTATGCAGACGCAGGGGTAAATATACCGCTTAGCGCCTCCCTTACCACCTCTCCTCCGGCAGAGGCAGAAAAGCTTGCAAACATTGAAAGCGAGCTTACTACGGCCTCCTTGGCGACGACGCCGGAAAGCAAAGCGACGCTCGCCTGCCATGAGCCGAAGCCGAGCGGCTTGAACACGGGCGCTATTACGGAGCCTGTTTTGCCGAGTATACTCACGGACGGGTCGCTTATGAAGTTCAGCGAAAAGTCAAAGCTTTGCAGGAACCACAGCACAACGCTCATGGCGAATATAATAGTGCCTGCTTTTTCAAGGAAGTGCGATACCCTTTCCCAAACATGGGTGGCAACGTTCCTTGCGGAAGGCAGCCTGTATGGCGGCAGCTCTATAACGAAAGGCGCTTCGCCTTTATCAAATGCGCTTTTTCTTAACATAAGGCCGGACAATATGCCAAGCGCAACGCCCATTGCATAAAGGCTGAGTATTATAAGTCCCCTGTGCTTTGTAAAGAATGCGCCCGCTATAAGCCCATATACGGGCAGCTTGGCGGAGCAGCTCATAAACGGCAGCAGCAGTATGGTCATGCGCCTGTCCCTGTCGTTATCCATGGTTCTTGCGCCCATTGCGGCAGGAACGGTGCAGCCAAAGCCCATCAAAAGCGGAATAAAGCTTTTTCCGGAAAGGCCAAAGCGGCGCATGGGCTTATCCATTATAAATGCTATGCGGCTCATATATCCGCTGTCCTCAAGCAGGCTAAGGCATAAGAACAGCAGCGCTATCTGCGGCAAAAATGTAAGCACGCCGCCGACGCCCTTTATTATACCATCGCAAACAAGGCTTATGAACCAATCCATAGCGCCGGCTGAAACGAGCGCGTTCCTTACAAAAGGCGCTATCGTATCGTCTATAAGCCCGCCTGCAACGTCCGACAGCCATGCGCCCACGGTAGAAAACGTGAGCAGGAATATAACGCCCATTATTATCAAAAACAATGGTATCGCCAGCGCCTTATGCGTAAGTATTGCGTCTATCCTTGCGCTGCGCTCAACGCTTCCGGCTTTGTTGCCCCTGTGATAAGCTTTTTTAGCGACGCGCTCGATGTATCTATACCTGCTGTCCGCAACCAGCGATTCACTGTCGCCCATAGGGTTGGCGGAAGCGTATTCCCTTACTACTGCGTCAACCCTTTTGTCGTCCTCCTCGCTGAGCTTAAGGCTCTCTTTCACCCTTTCATCGGCTTCAAGCAGCTTTATCTCGCTCCAATGCAGCGGAAGCTTTGCCTTTTCTGCATAGCCGGCAATTATCGCGCCTATTTTATGGTGCTCCTCATGCGTAAAATCATCGTACACATCGTCAGGCTCTATCAAAAAGCCCTCATGCAGTTGAGTATGCGCAGCCGCTATAAGGTTCTGCAAGCCTGTAACAAGCTCGTCTATTCCCTCTCCAGTCCTTGCGCTTATAGGCACCACCGGTATGCCAAGCTCCATAGAAAGCTCCTTGCAGTCTATGCTGTCGCCCTGCTTCTCTACCTCGTCCATCATGTTAAGCGCAAGTATCATCGGCTTTTCAAGCTCGAGAAGCTGAATGGTAAGATAAAGGTTCCTTTCAAGGTTAGTCGCGTCAACTATATTTATTATTGCGTCCGGATCTTCATTTATTATATAGTTTCTGGCGACTATCTCCTCCATAGAGTATGGTGAAAGCGAGTATATGCCAGGCAGATCTACCACCGTCATGTCGTGGCCCATGGTGCAAAGCCCGTCTACGCTCTCCTTACACGGCTTCTGCTTTATTTTGCCTTCCTTTTTTTCTACCGTAACCCCGGGCCAGTTGCCTACATATTCTTTTGAGCCGGTCATTGCGTTAAAAAGCGTGGTTTTTCCGCAGTTGGGGTTGCCTGCAAGCGCAAGGCGCACCGGCTTATCATCTTCAAATACTTCTTTTGGGCAATAGCCGCCGTTTTTTGTGGAGCAGAAGCTCTTTTCAAGTATAAACTCCGTAAGCTCGGCGGCCCTTGCATGCTCAACTATATCCGCGTCCCTTTTATCGCTGCCCTTGCTCCTTGCCTCGGCCGCCGCCTTCTCCCTAAGCTCTATGGCGCGCTCCATGTCCCTGTGCCACTTTTTATGGTCCTCGGCGTTCATCAAAACAACGCTGTCCGCGTCCGCTTTTCTTAAGGACATGGTATAGCCCCTAAGCTCTATTTCAACAGGGTCGCCCATAGGCGCCAGCTTTATCAGCTTTATCTCAGTGCCAGGCGTTATTCCCATATCGACTATATGCCTTCTCATGCGCCTGTCGCCGGATGTCACGGCGTACACATGCCCCTTTTCGCCGCACTTAAGCTCGGAAAGTCTCTTCCTCTCCTCCATCTTCTGTTCCATATGGCCTCCTAAGTTAGATACACCTAACGCATGATGCTATTTTATATCCGGCAAACACCGCTGTCAATGGCAATTACATAGTATATGTGTTATCATTATATATAAGCATTATGCTGATTTAAGCACCAACGGGAGGTTAGTGAAATATATGAAGCCTGTTACAGTGGACGCTTTTTCACCCGTGCCATATGGCGGGAATCCGGCGGGAGTAGCCGTTTATGAGCATGCGTTGCCAAGCGAGGCCGAAATGCGCTCAATTGCCCGCGAAATTGGGTACAGCGAAACGGCCTTCGTGCTGCCGCTAAGCAAGACAAGATTCTTGATACGCTATTTTACCCCCGTTGAAGAGGTTCCTCTTTGCGGCCACGCCACCATAGGCACATTTGCATATCTGTTAAGCATAGGCATGATAGCTGACGATTCGTCGCTTATAGCCGAAACAAAGGCCGGCGATATAGGCGTTATAATAGAAAACTCGCTTATATGGCTGGATATGGCTAAGCCCAAGGAGCTAAAATACCTTAGCGATGCCGATTCAAATGAGCTTTTGAACTGCTTCGGCTTTGATAAGCCTGCTTCTTCATGCTTTGGCGCGCTTTGTCCGGCAATATCCGATACAGGACTTGCGGACATCATGCTGCCCTTAGAGTCACAGGCGCTGTTGAACGGCTTAAAGCCTGACATAGCAAGGATAGCCGCGCTTTCAAAAAGGCTTTGCGTAACAGGAGTACATGCGTTTGTTAACGCTGAGGACGCCATACACTGCCGCAACTTTGCCCCGCTTTACGGCATAGATGAAGAAGCCGCAACCGGCACATCGAACGGCGCGCTGACATATTATCTGTATAAAAACAGGCTCATTGAGCCTGACAGGATCAATTTATTCATACAGGGAGAGGCTATGAACAGGCCGTCGCGCATATATTCGCGTTTGAGCATGGATGAAACCTCTGATATACTTATACGGATAGGCGGAAATGGAGCCGTAAGGGAATAGGAGGGCATCATGCAGACGCAGACTACACTTCCGGAAGGTTATACCGAGCTTTTTAAGCTTAATCTTCAAAAGGATAAAAAGCTTGCAATTCTTGTGAACTGCATAGCCGTGCTGATAATGGCGGCAATGTTCGTTACAGGCGCGCTCATCGTGCCGCTAAAGGCCGCGCTGCCCGCCCTTGAAACTGCTGATACTGTATATGTGCCGCTGATACAGCTTATGTTAAAGCTTATAGTCACGCTGTTCGGCAGCATATTATACATTGTGCTGCATGAGCTTGTACACGGCATATTCATGAAGCATTTCAGCGGCGTAAAGCCGAACTACGGCTTCACCGGACTATACGCCTACGCAGGCAGCTCCGCTTATTTTGACAAAAAAAGCTATGTCATAATAACCCTTGCGCCCATAGTAATATGGGGCATAGCGCTTATGATACTTATGATATTGGCGCCGAGGGAATGGTTCTGGGTGGTCTATTTTATACAGATAACCAACATATCCGGCGCCGCCGGCGACCTTTATATAACGTTCCGCTTCCGCAAGCTGCCCAACGATATACTTATAAACGACACAGGCGTTGAGATGCGCGTATACGGCAACAAAAAAATGAGCTAAGCGCATACACAAAGCAGCCGTTGAGTTGCGGCTGCTCAGGCTTTATAAACTAATGGTTGATAAGGGGCGGCAGCCCCTTAAGCTTTATTCCCTTATTGCGCTTTCTATGGTGTCTATAAGCTGCTTGGCGGCAAGCGTAGGCGGCATTTCCCCGCTCATAACATGTACGCTCAGTTGCTCCATACATGCTTGCACCTTGGGGTTAGAGTATATCATGGTGCGTATATAATCGTCCGTCATGCTCTTTACCCATTCCATGGTCTGTTGGCCGCGCCTGCTTTCAAGTACGCCCGTGCGCTTGGTCTGCTTAATAAAGCCAAGTATAACGTTCCATATGCCGTCAACGCCTTCTCCCGTAATGGCGGAGCATGTGTATGCGCCGGTCGTCCAGCCCTCTGTGGCCGGTCTTAAGTACCTGAGCACCTGCTCATATTCCGCCCTTGCAGCCTGCGCGCGCTGTTTGTTGTCGCCATCCGCCTTGTTGACAAGTATAGCGTCCGCCGTTTCTATAACGCCTTTCTTTATGCCCTGCAGGTCGTCTCCGGCTCCGGCTATGGTTATAACTAAGAAAAAGTCCACCATCGCCCTTACCGAGGTCTCGTTTTGGCCCACGCCCACGGTCTCTACCAATATGGTATCGAAGCCCGCAGCCTCGCAAAGCAGCATGGTCTCCCTGCTCTTCCTCGTTACGCCGCCAAGCGTACCGCCTGAAGGCGATGGCCTTATAAAAGCCTCGGGCCGCCTTGCAAGCTTTTCCATCCTTGTTTTGTCGCCCAGTATGCTGCCCCTTGATATGGCGCTTGTGGGATCAACCGCCAGCACGGCTACCCTCCTGCCCCTATCGCAAAGCATGTTGCCAAAGCACTCTATAAACGTGCTTTTGCCCGCCCCTGGTACGCCCGTTATGCCAACGCGCACGGAATTGCCCGTGTGCGGTAGTATCCTTCTGATTATTTCCTGACCAAGCTTAAAATGCTTTTCGGAATTGCTTTCCACAACCGTTATGGCCTGCGCAAGTATGCGCCTGTCGCCCCTAAGCACGCCTTCAACGTACTCGTCAACGCTGATTTCTCTGCGTTTGAAGCTGCGGGGCGCCGCCACAGGCGCCCCGCAGTCCTCCACGCCCGGCATAACGCTGGAGGCAAACTCGCTCCCCGCGTTATCCGGCGTCCATTCGGGTTTATAATTCTCGCTTTTCTTTTCAGCCATTTCTTTATTCTTCATCCGTATAGCCAAGGCGCTCGTTAAGCTTATTGAGCATCTCTTCAGCGGCCTGCGGTATCCTGGTGCCCGGCCCGAATATGCACGCGGCTCCGGCCTTGTAAAGGAAGTCGTAATCCTGCGCCGGAATTACGCCGCCGACTACCACCATTATATCCTCCCTGCCGAGCTTCCTAAGCTCATCCATAAGCTGAGGCAGCAACGTCTTATGCCCGGCGGCGAGCGAGCTCATGCCCACTATATGCACGTCGTTATCAACAGCGTCCCTTGCAGTCTCAGCCGGAGTCTGGAACAGCGGCCCTACGTCAACGTCAAAGCCCATGTCGGCATACGCGGTGGCGACTACCTTGGCGCCCCTGTCATGCCCGTCCTGGCCCATCTTAGCTACCATTATGCGCGGACGGCGGCCCTCTCTCTTTTCAAACTCATCGGTCATCTTGCGCACACGCTCTATCTCCGCCGTGTCGGAGGATTCCTTTGAATACACGCCCGATATGGAGCGTATGACCGCCTTATGCCTGCCGCATACCTTTTCAACTGCCATAGATATCTCCCCAAGGCTCGCCCTTGCGCGCGCCGCCTCAACGGCGAGCTCAAGCAGGTTGCCTTCTTCGGTCTCAACGGACTTTGTTATTGCGTCAAGGCACTGCTGTACCTTTTCATTATCCCTGTTCGCCCTCAGCTTATTGAGCCTTGCTATCTGTGCCTCGCGAACGGCGGTGTTATCCACCTCAAGAATATCTATAGCGTCCTCATGCTCAAGCTGCATGTAGTTGAGGCCAACTATGTTTTCCCTGCCGGAGTCTATCCTGGCCTGACGCCTTGCGGCGGCCTCCTCTATCCTCATCTTGGGCAGTCCGGTCTCTATGGCCTTTGCCATGCCGCCAAGCTTTTCAACCTCCTGTATGTGGCCCCAAGCCCTCTTTATAAGCTCATCCGTAAGCGCCTCAACATAGTATGAGCCGCCCCACGGGTCAACCACCTTGCAGACCCTTGTTTCGTCCTGTATATACAGCTGGGTATTTCTGGCTATGCGCGCAGAGAAGTCCGTAGGCAGCGCTATAGCCTCGTCAAGCGCATTGGTATGCAGGCTCTGCGTATGGCCAAGAGCGGCGGCCATAGCCTCCATACACGTCCTTGCAACGTTGTTAAAAGGATCCTGCGCGGTAAGGCTCCAGCCGGAGGTCTGGCAATGCGTCCTCAGCGCCATGGACTTATCAAGCTTAGGCCCGAATTCCTTTATTATCTTCGCCCAAAGCACACGGCCTGCGCGCATCTTGGCGACCTCCATAAAGTAGTTCTTGCCCATTCCCCAGAAGAAGGAGAGCCTGGGGGCAAACGCGTCTATGTTAAGTCCGGCAGCTATACCCGTCCTTATATACTCAAGGCCGTCCGCAAGCGTATATCCAAGCTCTATATCCGCAGTAGCTCCGGCCTCCTGAATATGATAGCCGGATATGGATATTGAATTGAACTTGGGCATGTACTTTGCCGTATAGGCAAATATATCGCCTATTATGCGCATGGAGGTCTTGGGAGGATAGATGTAGGTATTCCTCACCATGAACTCCTTAAGTATATCGTTCTGTATGGTGCCGGCCAGCTTTGACTTGTCAACGCCCTGCTCCTCGGCAGCCAGTATGTAGAACGCCATTATAGGCAGCACGGCGCCGTTCATGGTCATTGAAACGGACATCTGGTCAAGAGGTATGCCCTTGAACAGTATCTCCATATCAAGTATCGAATCAACGGCAACGCCGGCCTTGCCAACATCGCCTATCACCCTGGGGTGATCTGAGTCATAGCCCCTGTGCGTAGCAAGGTCGAACGCTATTGAAAGTCCCTTCTGTCCGGCAGCGAGATTCCTTCTGTAAAAGGCGTTTGATTCCTCTGCCGTGGAGAAGCCGGCGTACTGGCGCACGGTCCATGGCCTGGTAACATACATGGTGGGATATGGTCCCCTCAGGAAAGGAGGAAGTCCCGCAGTGTAGCCGGTATGCACGGCGTCCTTTATGTCAGCCCTGGTGTAGTTGGGCTGAACGTCTATCTGCTCCATGGTGTGGGTAACAAGCTCTTCAACGCTCATGCCTGTCTCGGCCTTAACGCGCGCGGCCCACTGCTCCCTGGTCTCCTTTTCGGTTGAAGGAGCGGTAAAATCAACCTTTGAAAAATCGGGTCTTATGCTCATCAGCCTATCCCCCTTTCGCTCTGGATCCTTCTGAGTATCTCAAGGCAGTTCGCCTTAACGTGTATGTAGTCGTCAACGCCGGCCTCGTCATAGCTCTGCTTGAACTCCGCCGCAGGAGCGCCTGCAAGCATGACCAGCATGTTGGGCGCTTTTTCCTTTATGCCCCTGGCTATTGAGGGAACAAGCTCCGGATAAGTATCGTCCGTTGAGCATATAACGGCCACATCGGCTCCGCTTTCGCAGGCGGCCTTTATTGCGCAGTTGGGACATTCAAAGCCATCATTGCCTATGACGTTTATGCCGCCCACCTCAAGGAATCCCCTTGAAAAATCAGCCCTCGCCTTATGCTGGGGTATCGGCCCCATATTCACAAGGAACGCACTCAGACGCTTGCCCATCTTTTCGGCAGCCTCGTCAGTGGCCTTCCTCAGCGCCTCAAACTGCTCTGTCCAGCGGTGCGGCTTTATCGGCTCAACGCTTATTGAGAACTCGCACTGGCAGCAGCAAGGCTTCTTCTTTTCCTTGGGAGCCCTTTCAAGCGGCTTCTCGGTCATGTTGGCATACATGTTGGTGCCAACGGCTCTGTCAGCCCTTGTGGCAAGCTTTTTGAACCTTTCGTCAAGCACCTTCTTGACCTCGGCCTGTATCTCGCCCGCTTTAAGCAACTCGAGCATGCCGCCCTTTGCCTCTATATCCTTGAACTTTTCAGCTATAGCCTCTATAAGCTGATTGGTGAGCGTTTCAACATACCAGCTTCCGCCCGCAGGATCAACGGGGTGCAGAAGGTCAAACTCCTCCCTCAGCATAAGCTGAAGATTCCTCGCTATCCTTCTTGAGGTCTCATCGCTTTCACCAATGGCTTCGTCAAGCGGGGATACGTTCATAGCGTTTATGCCGCCAACTACGCCGGAGAAGGCCTCCGTAGTGGCCCTGAGTATGTTCACATAGGGATCTAATACGGTCTTTGTAAATGCCGATGTGCTGGCAAAAACATCCGCCTTGGCAGCCTCGTCCCCCGCGCCGTAAGCCCTGGCCATCCTTGCGAACACAACGCGCATGGCCCTGAGCTTGGCTATCTCCATAAAGAAGTTGGAGCCGAGCGATACGCAAAGCCTTATGCTGCCAGCCGCATCGTCCGCGCTTATGCCCCTGTCCGTCATTGAAGCTATGTAGTCGCTGGCTGTGGCTATAACGTAGGCAGCCTCCTGCACGGCCGTTGCGCCGCCGTTTGCGTATACGCTGCCGTCAGCTATCACGGTGCGCAGCTTGGGCGCGTTTGCCTTGGCGAACCTGACGGAGCTTGCCATGTCGTCATAGGCTTCTTCCATGCTCTTCTTTATGCCGCCGCTCAGCGCTATCTTGCCTATCGGGTCCGCGCCGAAGCAGCCCTCCGCCTTGTCAAAGCCGTCTATGACGTTCTTAGCCATTTCAAGCTTCTTTATGGCGCTTGCGCCGCACTTTACATGCAACGCGGCAGCGGGCAGCATAACGTCTGCGAAAAGAGCCTTCATGCCGGCTTCGTTTTCAACGTCGACGCCCGTGCAAAGGTCAACGTTCACCGCCGTCGCTCCCTTTTCAAGCTCATGCAGTATAAGCGCGTTTGCCTTTTCAGGCGAAACAGCCTCCACCTGCTGGGCAATGGCCCAGGGCGCGTGCATATAGCCCGCAGGGTCGGTGCCGCGCAGGTAATCGCCCTCGCCAGGGCGCGAAGGATTAAGGGAATAGTCAGCGTCGGTATATATGGGCTTAAGGGTTATGCCCTCATATGTTTTGGTAAGCAGCTTTTTATCAAAGTCGGCGCCCTTCAATGACTCTATCGCGGCAGCCTTCCATTCATCGTAGGCAGGTACCGGAAATTCGTCGAGCGACGGCCTTGTATACTGGGTCTCTTCGTTTGCCATTATATGTTCCTCCTTGGCTTAAACGGGGAAATTGCCGTGTTTCTTCTCAGGTCTGGTTTCTTTTTTGCTTTCGAGCATGCTCAGCGCGCTTGCAACATGTACCCTTGTAAGCGCCGGCTCTATAACGTCGTCAACAAAGCCGCGCGACGCCGCCTGATAGGGGTTTGCAAAATTCTTTCTGTATTCCTCTATCATCTGCTTGCGGGTCTCCTGCGGGTTCTCGCTGGCCTCTATCTCCTTGCGGTAGACAATGTTGGCCGCGCCGTCGGGTCCCATAACGGCTATTTCGGCCGTGGGCCATGCAAACACCATATCCGCGCCAAGATCCTTTGAGCACATGGCAAGATACGCCCCGCCGTAAGCCTTTCTTGTGACAACGGTAATCTTGGGGCATGTAGCCTCGGAATAGGCGTAAAGCATCTTTGCGCCGTGGCGTATTATTCCGCCGTATTCCTGATTCACGCCGGGCAGGAAGCCGGGCACGTCAACAAACGTAAGCAGGGGTATATTGAAGCTATCGCATATTGAGATGAACCTTGCCGCCTTGTCGGAGGCGTTGATATCAAGGCTGCCTGCCATAACGGTAGGCTCGTTTGCCAATATGCCTACCGACCTTCCGCCTATGCGGCCAAAGCCGGTTATCATGTTCTTGGCATAGTAGGGCTGCACCTCAAAGAAGTCGCCGTCGTCGATAACGCTCTTTATAACGGTCTTCATCTCGTAAGCCTTGTTGCTGCTTTCGGGCATTATCTCGTTAAGGTTCTCGCAAACCCTGTTCACATCGTCGCCAGCATAGCGTATAGGCGCGCTCTCGCGGTTGGACGAAGGCAGGAAGCTTATCAGCCGCCTTATGCCGTCAAGTGTCTGATACTCGTCAGGATATACAAAGTGCGCAACGCCGGATTTCTGGTTGTGTACCATGGCGCCGCCAAGCGCCTCGCTTGTGACCTCTTCCCTTGTAACGGTCTTTATTACCTGAGGACCGGTTATGAACATATAGGAGGTCTTGTCGGACATGAATATGAAGTCCGTAAGCGCCGGGGAATACACGGCGCCGCCCGCGCAGGGGCCCATGATTGCAGATATCTGGGGAATTACACCCGAGGCTATGGTGTTCCTGTAGAATATGTTGCCGTAGCCGGAAAGCGCGTCAACAGCTTCGGGTATTCTTGCTCCGCCGCTGTCGTTAAGGCCTATTACCGGCGCGCCCATCTTAAGCGCAAGGTCAAGCACCTTGCATATCTTCTTTGCATGCATCTCGCCCAGCGAGCCGCCTACAACGGTAAAGTCCTGCGCGTAAACGTATACGAGCCTTCCCTCTATCATGCCGTAGCCGGTAACTACGCCGTCGCCGGCGTTGCCCGCGCCGTAACGGCTTTCAACAAAAGCGTCAAGCTCAACAAAGCTGCCCTCGTCAAGCAGATAGTTGAGCCTTTCCCTTGCTGTAAGCTTGCCGGCATCATGCTGCTTGGCTATGCGCTTTTCGCCGCCGCCTGCCGCTATTTTATCCTTCTTTTCGTAAAGCAAATCTATCTTGGTTTCCATCAATATATCTCCTTACTTTCTTTCGGTAAGCTCAATAAGCACGCCGCCGGAAGCCTTGGGGTGCATAAAAGCTATGCTCGCGCCGCCCGCTCCGTACCTTGGCTCCGTATCTATCATGCGGAAGCCTTTTTCCTGCATCTCTGCTATAGCGGCCTTTATATCCGGCACGCGTATGGCTATATGCTGTATGCCAGCGCCCTTCTTTTCAATAAATTTGGCGATAGGGCCATCCTCCGTGGTGCTTTCAAGCAGCTCTATTTCGCTGTCTCCGCAGGGATAGAACTCCACGCGCACCTTCTGCTGCTCAACTTCTTCTATGCCGTTGCTCTTAAGGCCGAGCGCCTCGTAGAAGGGCCTCATCTCGTCAAGGCTGTTCACCGCTATACCGACGTGGTCAATTCTGAGTGGTTCCATGCTGTACCGTCCTTTCTCATAATTGGGTGTGTTTATCTGAATCCTACTAATTGTACACTATTTTAACTCGTTTGTGTATACATATCCCACCTGCTGAAATGCGGCAGGTGGGATAATAAGCTTTTTACTTGTTAAGCAGCTCGTCTGCGAACTTAAAGCCCGCTTCCGCGCACTTCATATTCTTTTCTATAAAGCGCGGGAACTGCTCCTTAAGGGATTCAAGCGCGCTCTCGCGCCTTACAAGACCGGTATAGGCTACGAGGAAGGATACCGCTATCACGTTTGCGCCCTGCGGATTTATCTCATGCGCTGCGGCGAGAATGGGGACCTTTATCACGTTTTTGCCGCTGCCGTCCGTATGCATGGAGGAATCCACGAATATAACGGTCTTTTCATCCGCAACAAGGCCATAGGTCTTGAAAGCGTCGTCAGTAAGGCAAAGAAGATAGTCGGGAGTGGTAGCCTTGGGGTAGTCGATAGGCTCCTCGCTTATAACGACCTCAGCCTTTGACGAGCCGCCGCGGGCCTCCGGGCCGTAGCTCTGGCTCTGTATGGCATACTTGCCGTCATGCACGGCGGCCGCGGCCAATATTATACCGGCAGAGATTATGCCCTGTCCGCCGGAACCGCTGAAACGGAATTCAATACGCTTACCCATTATTTCTTTCCTCCGGCCTTCATAATTACTTCATCATAAGCCTCGGTATACTCCTTGGCCTGCTTGTTCACAAACTCGCCTATAACAAAGGGCTTATCATACTCTGTCACGCCCGGCTTTAGCATAGCGCAGTCGTCGCGCAGCCTTTCCATCATCGTTACGGCGTCGCCTATCTTGTTCCTGCGCCCATAATAAGTGGGGCAGGTGGACAGGCATTCCACAACGGAAAAGCCCTTGTGCTCTATGGCGTGCTTTATGTAGTTCTTGGTCTGCATGGCATGATATACGCTGCCGCGGGCAACGTAGGTGGCGCCGGCGCCTTCAGCAAGGTTAACAAGGTCGAAGGGCCTGTCTATATTGCCGTAAACGGCGGTGGTAGCGAACTTGCCGGTCGGCGTCATGGGCGAATATTGGCCGCTGGTCATGCCGTAGATGCAGTTGTTGACAACAACAAGCGTCATGTTGACGTTCCTGCGGCAGGCATGTATAAAGTGGTTGCCGCCTATTGCGGTAGCGTCGCCATCGCCGGATATCACTATCACGTTAAGCTCGGGATTGGCCATCTTTATGCCCGTGGCAAAAGGAAGCGCGCGCCCGTGAGCGGTGTGCAGCGTGTCAAAATCCATGTATCCGGGGGCGCGGGAGGAGCAGCCGATGCCGGATACGATAACGGTCTTGTCCCTGTCGAGCCCAAGCTCGTCTATGGCGCGGATTATGTTACCCATAACGATGCCGTTGCCGCAGCCGGGGCACCAGATATGGGGCATGTGGGACTGCCTGAGATAATCTGTTACGTTAGTCATTTTGAAATCACCGCCATTGTGTCGTTGTAAAGTTCTTCAGTCTTGAACAGCTCGCCTGAGGCCTTGGCTATAAGGCTTACCTTAGCCTTGCCCTCGGTATAACGCTCCACCTCGCCAACATACTGGCCAAGGTTCATTTCCGGAACGATAATATTCTTAACGTTCTCGTTAAGCAGGGACTGATATTCGGTCTTGGGGAACGGCCAAAGCATCTTTACGGTGAAAAGGCCGGCCTTTACGCCCTCGCTGCGCAGCCTCTTGACTATGTTCAGGGAGGTCCTTGCAACCGAGCCGTAGGCCACAAATATATGCTCCGCATCGTCGGTCATATACTTTTCGTTTATGGCAAAGTTGGGGTCGTTTTCCTTCACCTTGCCGTTTATCCTCTGCATGAGCTTCTCGTGTACGGCCGGAGTGTTGGTGGGGAAGCCGGTCTCGCCATGAGAAAGTCCGGTCACATGGAAATGATATCCGTCGCCATATGCGGCCATGGGCGGAACCATGCTGCCCTCCTCCACCTTATACGGCAGATAATCCTTGCTGGGAGCCTCGGCAGGGCGCACGCGGTCAACTATCTCGTAGTTCTCCTTAAGCTCAACGCCCTCGCGCATGTGGGCTATGACCTCGTCAGTCATCAGCAGCACGGGCGTGCGGTACATTTCAGCAAAGTTGAAGGCCTTTATCGTCAGCTCATACATTTCCTTTACGGAGCTCGGGCAAACGGCTATCATCGGGTGATCGCCGTGGGTACCCCAGCGGGCCTGCATCACGTCGCCCTGAGCGGGGGAGGTGGGAAGGCCGGTAGAGGGGCCTGCGCGCATTATCATAGCCACCACTATTGGCAGCTCCGCCATTGAGGCATAGCCTATAAGCTCCTGCTTGAGAGAGAAGCCCGGGCCGCTCGTAGCGGTCATGACCTTAAGACCCGCAAGGCTCGCGCCGCAAACAGCGGCTATAGAGGCGATCTCGTCCTCCATCTGGAGGAATTTGCCGCCCACTTTGGGAAGCAGTATGCTTGACTGCTCCGCTATTTCGGAAGAGGGAGTTATTGGATAACCGGCAAAAAGGCGCATGCCGGCCTTTATAGCGCCCAGAACGCAGGCTTCGTTGCCCTGAAGTAGGATAGCCTTGCTCATTTCTCTTCCTCCTTAATCACCCTAATAGCCAGATCGGGGCAGCGCAGCTCGCACATCATGCAGGCAATGCATGCCTCCGGATTAACCACCGTGGCCTTTTCAGCCTCTTCATCGAGGCCCAGCACCTTTTTGGGGCAGAATGCCGCGCAGATGCCGCAGCCCTTGCACCATTTCCGGTTGATTTCGATTTTGCTCATCAGTACAAACCTCTGCAATCATTTTGGGCGGGTTATGCATATATGCCTGCCCGCCAAGCATGATTGTACTGCATCACGGCAAAAATGTCTATACAAATTTTGATGTTTTATTCATACTGTATAGCTGAGCCGTTTTTAAGCGTATTATATAATTTTTACTTATTTCTCTTGGTTTTTTGTATATCCGCGCCCAAGGATTCCCGTATTCCAGTATCCTTGTATACAGTATAATTATGTAAAGCATCGTATCAGTTTTCATTCATTTTTTTGCACGTCAAAAAAGCTCCGGAAATACCGGAGCCTTTCATTGCCTTTTCTAATTCACCGTTATGCCGCTGCTGCGGAACAAAGGGGATTAGCCCCAAAGGTGGGGGACGTTCTGCGCCTCAAAAATGCAGGCTGTTAGTTAAGCAAAAAGCTTATTTACCCCTGCGCGCCTGGAAGCAGGCAGAGCAGTAGATAGGCCTGTCGTTCTTGGGAACGAAAGGGATCTTGGTGGGCGCGCCGCACGCCGCGCAAACGGCATCGTACATCTCACGCTCGCCGGAGCGCTGGGATTTACGAGCGTTCCTGCACGCCTTGCAACGGATGGGCTCATTCTGGAAGCCCTTCTCGGCATAGAATTCCTGCTCACCGGCCGTGAATACGAATTCAGCGCCGCAATCCTTGCATACCAATGTCTTGTCCTGGAACATGTGTGTGTTTTCCCCTTGTAATTTTATTTTTCGTTCTACCAAACCTCGGCTGACCTGATCTTTGCCCCCACACTCGCCGTCCGGAGCTTTCGCTACTGAGCTTACAGCCTCCCACTACACACCCTCTCGCACAATACATGCGGACGGACTTACATCTAAGCCGCACCATGCTCACGGGCATTTTTGCCCGCTTATGTGGATCGTTTTGCCTGCGACTGGCATCGACTTTCAACCACAGACCCGAAGCTTTGGTATAACTTCAGTAATTATATTGCACCCAGTTAAAAAGTGCAACACTTTTTTAGACATATAAGATAATATATCTCTTGCCTGCCAATAAGCCCTTGGGTTGTTAAGGGACGGAGCCGGGATGCGTCCCGTGGGGGGGGGCGGCGTTATCTGTGCGGCATCTCGTCATACGCCGCACGCGGGCCGCCGACATATTTTGGCCTTGTGCGCGCCATCGTCACGTTAGCGTCGCCAATATGCCTTGTTTTTGCATGTACCGGCACCACGACCGGGTGCATATGCATGCCTATGAAGGTGCCGCCTATATCCATTCCGGCGCTCGCCCTGCCGCGAAGGTCCTCCACCATAACGTGGTCGTTAAACCTTGCAACCGCTTCCATAGAAAACGCTCCGCCAGCATGCAGCTGAGGCTTTACCCATACCTGCTGCAGGCCATAGCGTTCCATACACTCGCGCTCAACAACAAGGCAGCGGTTAAGGTGCTCGCAGCACTGCACGGCAAGATAGAGTCCCCTTTCCTTGACCTTGGGCAGCACCGCGTCCATAACGGCCTTTGCGGCTTCAACGCTTGAGCCTGTGCCTATAAGCTTTCCCATTATCTCGCTGGTGGAGCAGCCTATCACCAGCATATCGCCCTTTTTAAGCGTATCTGCCGCATAAAAAAGCTCATCTATCGCGGCGTTTGCCTGCGCGTTTATCGTTTCATAGGTGTTCATTATGATTACCTCCTATCATAAGCGGCCTTATTATAGCACAGTTGTTAACGTTCTACAAAGTAAATACTGCAATATTTGACGCAACGGCGTTGAAAACGCGCATATATCCGTGCTATAATTCCATCAGTCATTCTATTCAAAGGAGATCGGTATGAAAATAACAGATGTACGGCTCGGCATGATATCTGTGCCGCTGCGCGTTCCATTCAAAACTGCGCTGCGCTCCGTGAACAGCGTTGAAGACGTTATAGTTGAGATACATACGGACACCGGCGCCGTAGGCTATGGCGAAGCGCCGCCGACAGGCGTTATAACCGGCGATACCACAGGAGCTATAATCGGCGCGCTTAAGGATCACATTATTAAGACCATAGTCGGCAAAGAGGTTGACGATTTTGAAAGCCTTACCAAAGCCCTCAACGGCTGCATAGTACACAACACCTCAGCCAGGGCCGCTGCGGACATGGCTTTGTGGGATCTTTACGGCCAGCTTTACAAAATACCCGTATATAAGCTGCTTGGCGGCAGCCGCTCCAGCATAGTTACCGATATAACCATAAGCGTTAACAAACCGGAGGAGATGCAGCGGGACGCTATAAGCGCCGTTGAAAGGGGCTATGATTGCCTTAAGGTAAAGGTCGGCAGCGATCCCTCGCTCGACGTTGCCCGCCTCAGCGCCATACGCGAGGTGGTGCCTAAGGACATATGTATCCGCATAGACGCCAACCAGGGCTGGACCCCGAAGCAGGCCGTGCGCATACTCAACGATATGCAGGAGCGCGGACTCGATATAGAGTTCGTTGAGCAGCCCGTTAAGGCGCTTGATTTTGACGGCATGAAGTACGTTACCGAAAGGAGCTACGTTCCCGTGCTTGCTGACGAAAGCGTGTTCAGCCCCGCCGACGCGCTTAAGATAATGCAGATGAGCGCCGCCGATATGGTAAACATAAAGCTTATGAAGTGCGCCGGCATAACAAACGCGCTAAAGATAGCCTCCGCAGCCGAGGTTTACGGCGTGGAGTGCATGATAGGCTGCATGCTCGAAGCCAAGATAAGCGTTACCGCGGCTGTGCATCTTGCCTGTGCAAGGGGCATAATAACAAAGATAGACCTTGACGGGCCCGTGCTTTGCAAGGAAGACCCGATAATCGGCGGCGCAGTGTTCAATGAAAAGCTGATATCCCTCGGCAGCGAGCCAGGCCTTGGCATAAAGGGAATAGAGCCGGGCAAGATCCGCTATATAGACTGATAAGCTTTATAAAGGCATGCCATTATTGCAGGAGGAGCACAATGGACTATCGTGAAATGGCTGGGAACAGGGTTTCCCTGTTAGGATACGGCTGTATGCGTTTCCCCACGGACGATGCAGGCAATATAGACGAGGCAAGGGCCGAGGCGCTGCTGCTGCGCGCATATGAGGCGGGCATAAACTATTTTGACACCGCATGGCCTTACCACAGCGGCAAAAGCGAGCCTTTTGTGGGCAAGGTGATGAGCAAATTGCCCAGGGACAGCTTTTATCTTGCCACCAAGCTCCCCATATGGGCGATAGACAGTCTTGATAAAGCCAGGGAAATATTTGATACTCAGCTTGAGCATCTGCATAGCGAGTATGTGGATTATTATCTTCTCCATGCGCTTGATGAGGAAAAGTGGGAAAAATGCCTTAAGCTTGGCATAGTCGATTTTCTTGTTGAGCAGAAGCGGCTCGGCAGGATAAGGAAGCTTGGCTTCTCCTTCCATGCGCCGTACGCCGTATTCAATCGCATAATAGACCATCGCCGCTGGGATTTTTGCCAGATACAGCTCAATTATATGGATACCGAGCATCAGGCGGGCCTTCAAGGGCTTGCATATGCCGAAGCGAAGGGCATACCCTGCGTTATAATGGAGCCTGTAAAGGGCGGCACGCTCGCTTCGCTTCCGGAATACGCTTCAGCCCCGCTTAAAGCGGCCGCTCCTCAAAGCAGCATCGCTTCATGGGCGTTCAGGTATCTTGCCGGCTTCGACAATGTCAGGGTGATACTAAGCGGCATGAGCAGCGAAGAACAGCTTGAGGATAATCTTGGCACCTTCTCACCATACATTCCGCTTAGCGACCATGAAAAGGTAGCTCTTGACGAAGCTATAGCCGCGCTCAAATCAAGGCCAAACAACGGCTGCACAAGGTGCAAATACTGCATGCCCTGCGCAAGCGGGGTCGAGATACTAAGGATATTCTCAATATGGAACGAATATCAGCGCTATCAAAACGACGCTATGGCCGCCAAGGACTATAAGGATATCCGACCTTATGGCAGGGCGCAATGCTGCATACGCTGCGGCAAGTGCGAGGCGGCATGCCCGCAAAAAATAAAGATAAGGGACGAGCTTAAGGCGATAGCTTCAATGCCCTGGGCTCAGGCGTAACTGCAACTAAAAAGGCGGATAGCTCCATTATCCGCCTTTTTATTTTGCTTTTTCATCACATGCCGCTTAGCTGCTGCATCTCGCGCCTAAGTATCTTGAGTATGTGTTTTTCAAGCCTGGATATATAGCTTTGCGATATACCCATCATGTCGGCCACCTGCTTTTGCGTAAGCTCCCTCCTGCCCCCAAGGCCGAATCTAAGCTCCATTATTCGCCTTTCCCTTGGGCTGAGCTTGTTCATGGCGATTTTAAGCAGCTCCCTGTCCACCTCCTCCTCTATATTCCGGCAGACAAGGTCGTTATCTGTGCCAAGGATGTCAGAAAGCAGAAGCTCGTTACCGTCCCAGTCTATGTTTAGCGGCTCGTCAAGCGATACCTCCAGCTTTAGCCGGCAGCTGCGTCTAAGGTACATCAGTATCTCGTTTTCTATGCAGCGCGATGCGTATGTGGCGAGCTTTATCTTCTTTTCCGTATCGAATGTGTTCACTGCCTTTATCAGCCCTATCGCGCCTATGGATATAAGGTCCTCTATGTTCACGCCGGTGTTTTCAAACTTTCTTGCTATGTATACCACAAGCCTCAAATTGCGCTCTATAAGCACCCTGCGCATGTTTTCATCGCCGTTTGCAAGCGCGGATATGCACTCCGCCTCCTCCTCTTTTGAAAGAGGCGGCGGCAGCGTCTCTCCGCAGTTAACATAGTATACCGGACCGGCTATGCCGAACAGCTTATATATTTTCTCCAGCAATGCCGCAAAAAGCTTCTTCATAGGCTCTCCTTTGCTATTTGATATGGTATAAGCGCATCGGCCCCATGTATTCTGTTAGATATAACGGCTATCAGCGCGTCCGTATCTACCCCGTCTATGCTCACCTTATCCGGAACAAATGCGTATACCATAGCGCTGCCTGCAACGCTGTGCATAGGCACGGGTATATGCGCGTTTTCATTAAGCTCCGGCAGGTAAGCTATTATAACCGGCAGGCCGGATACAGGCTCGGCAAGCGTGCAGCCGGAATCCCGTATGGCGCAAAGCTCATAGTTTTTGCCAAACGCACTAAAGCTCAGCTTGGCCGCGCCGCAGCTAAAGGCCCTTTTTTGCCTGAAGGCGCGTATGAGCCTTGGCAGCAGCAGCGCGGCAGCGGCGGATATCAGCATCAAGCGTGCAAACCTTGGCAGCAGCAGCGCGCCGCCGTGTTCGCCCCCGGCGTTTACAAGCTGAGAAAGCGCAAGCGCCGTTCCGGAGGCTATGCATGCGCTTATCAGCACCGCAAACACGCTTTCGATATACCGCCTTATCCCCTCCCACCTCAGAAATAAGGCCAGCACGCAGCCCTGTATAAGCTTTGCCGGCAGCGATAGGGCTATGGGCCACACTATGGATATCGTTGCCATAACGCTGCCTATAAAGCTGAACAGCAGCAGCCGCTTAATACCCGCTTTTCTTGCAACAAGGCTTGCCGCAAGCCTTAGTATAAGCGCGTCCATAAGCATGTTGTCCAGCGCGTACAGCTCGATATACATTCGTCCATCACCCTTGGATACTTTATCATATGTGCTTGCATACATGTGTAGAACAACAGATGCGGCTTTGCGGATACGCTGTCGAAGAGGGTATGGAAGTATTCCTGCCGCCACGCGCCGCTTTAACGGCGTAAAAGCGATATGGATATAATAGTTATAGGATATCACCGATTGGCTTAAATAAAGGCGTACAAGTTGTGATATTGATTATAAGCTGCACCAAAATCAGCAAAAGGGCCTTTTTCAGGCCCTCGCAGCCTGAAACTGGGGTTGTTAAGGGGCGGCTGCCCCTTAAGCTAATTCCGGCTCTGACGGCATGCACGTCAGAACGGATGAAA